>JAAUXT010048615.1_pt1 | contig 11255 bp, 15 predicted proteins | sample 7278171 | NCBI WGS metagenome assembly JAAUXT01 (sample SAMN14350112, study PRJNA611818) | marine sediment metagenome | isolation source: surface marine sediment (1.8m) | place: French Polynesia: Moorea | collected 2018-08 | reverse complement strand
AGGGGGGGCCACTAGGGGGCTATGGTGCAAAGGGCATTGGTCTGTGATGTCTGGTTCAAAAGCCTTAGCGCTTACAAACAAACAAACAAACAAACAAAAAAACAAAAAAATAAATAAATAAATAAATAAACCGACACGTCTGAAAACAATATTGTCCGAAAATCGGCCAATAATTATTTGATTTCTGATCTTTGACAGACAGCCAATCAGTAATGTGATGTACTCCTTTGCACAGACAGAAAAGTACGTACCAATTCCCCTCGTCATCATTGTAACTTCAACAACTGTTGAAAAGTTGAATAATTCAAAGATGTCAAGTTTGGGCTGAAAAAAAGGACAAAACTTTGATTTCTTCTTGGAAATTGAGATTCAAACCACAAAACTCCTGATCTCTGGTGAATTCAATTTCTGGAGCAAAGAATGTGACAGATTTGCTGCACCGAAGGGGAATCGGTTCACTTGTAAGTTTCTTGAAGCAACGGGAAACTGGGAACAAGACAGCAAATTTGACAGAACAGGAAATGTCTTTGAAAACAATTGACGCCCGCACGCGTGAAGAGGGCAGAGAGCCTGGGCAGTGTTCATGGCGCTCCTGGGTACACAAGAAAGTTCCGGTGTCGTTCAGAGAATCAATCAGACATGCACAATGCCACAAATTCTGACCCCACTTGGGAACTCAGAAGCAAAACAAAGTCTCGGTGACCAATGTTAGGAAGCATAGAAAAGAGTCAAAGATGGACAACAGGAAGATGGCTGCAGAGGAACTTTCTTGAGGTCACAGAGACCAAATTCCATCGATGTCGACTGTGCACTCAGGAAGCAAGCACGGCAGTGAACAAGCTTCAACGGGACACACCGATCATCTCACCCAAGAAACCATTCTTCAGAACTTGCGGCGCCTCGCGACGTTTTGACGAGGCATTCAGTGGCCGATTGTGTTACGCCAAAAAGAAACCTGCTGTTGGAATCGTTTTTGTCGAAGATTGCACCAAACGAACCTGCATCAAGACAGTTTCGATCAAACACGCCTCCAACTAATCTGTCGACTCATTGACTGCCAAGACGACTTTGTTGAAACGAAGTTTTGCGCCACAACTATGGACGCAAGAGACGTCCGCATTCACGTATGCAGCTCAGCAGTGTCTGTTGCTTGAGTCTTGGGCTCCTTGTCGGACGCTCACACAGAACCACGATGGTGAAACCTTCCTCCCTTCCAAAACAGTCATTCCGCCAGTCAATGTAGGCCAGACAGCTTCGCGCACTGAAGGTACGTAGACGTGGCTGAATCCACGAAACCTGACAGTTTGTGCGTTCCCTTGGGGCGGATCTGAGGGGCCGCGATCACATCGGGCATTTCTGAAGGCTTGAAGGTCCAAAAACAACTTCTAGAAGCAAAAAATTGGTGCAATTTGTGTTCTTTTTTTGCGGTTGTGGAAATTTTTCACGAGCTTCCTGGGCAGCGTCAGATCGTACCTGTTCACTTTGAATCGTATCAATGTTTACAGAGTGACCGAGCACGATCTGTGGATGAAACAATGATGTCTCCGTGCACTTGTTTGCTGTTGTTTTTATCTCTTTGCTGCATACTCGTACGCTCGTGACGCGAACACAAAACGACACTGATATTTTTATCACGAAGCTCAAAGGTTTGGCGCAAAAAAGCAGCAGACAACATCAGATGGGCATGTGACTACTGACAAGTTAGAAAAATTGACTTAACTCCATGAAGATGTGCATGGAATTGTGTTTTGTGTCTTTGGGGACAACGTTAGGTTGAGTCCACCAAGATTCGACAAACAAAGGACGCGAGGACGCGTCGAGAAGAAGAATCTCAAAAAACACTGACTCTGCCACGCTGAATAGTTGGAATTCGCAAACATGAAGATGACCTGTGCTGTGTGACGTTTTGAATCATTCAGAGGCAATGTCAGGTGAGGAGAACTACGGGCCCCTGCGCGACCCACAGCAAACCGGAAATGGACAACCGGAAGGGATCGTCGTCTACGCGAGACGAGGGTGAGTGTGCAACGCACGTGGGTTCAAGCGGATCAGCTTTGAGTCGCCCCATCAGTTGGGCCCCGTGCATTCTTCAGAGCGTTCTGAATTGTTTTATCCGCAACCAGTCCAACATGACCTGATTTCCGCTGTTGCCGTACGTATCAGCGAGACTTGCGCCCAACTGAAAGTTTTTGAGCATTGACGTAACAAGCCAAGCTTTGGACCTTCCTTCGATCCTCCTGGAGTAAAATGTTGCTTCTGTTGTTCGACGCGTTCTTGCAGGTACATCATTCTGATGTTCGGGCTCCTGGGTCTGATCCAGGGGTGCTTGTGGAACACGTGGGGCCCGATCTCCGACACAGCGCAGCTCGTCTACGGCTGGTCAAACGCGCAGATTGCCGACCTGGCGCTCGTTGGGAACCTCGCCTACGTGGTGTTAGCGGTTCCCGTCTGCTACGTCATGGACGTGTACGGTGCGTCACAACATGCAGCAGATCCAGCGGCCTCAGTGACCAGTGAAAGACACAAATCCATTTGTGTGTTTTGTAGACATGTGTGATGTTTCCAACGATGAGGGCCCAAGGGTCGAACCGGAGTTGCTCGCTTGTGACAGACATTGACGAGCACACTGAACCACAAGCGTAACTTGCACTCGTCGTTAGGACATTTGTGCCGTGTGTCTGCAGGCCTGCGGAAGGGAGTGCTGCTGTCGGCGGGCCTCATGTTCCTCGGCAGCGGCGTGCGATGCATTCCAGCTTCCGGAACGGCGCTTTTCTGGTACAGTTCTTTCCTGTGCGTGCATGCGCAAACACCTTGTGTGTGTGTGTGTGTGTGTGTGTGTGTGTGTGTGTGTGTGTGTGTGCGTGTGTGTGCGTGTGTGTGTGTGCAAAAACGTAAATTCACCCACAATTCATCCCGCTGTTGACGATAGCAGATTATAACCACGCTCTCGGAGCCGGCACTGCTATGAAAGAAAAAATCTGTGAACTCAGAATATCTGCTTGAGATCACGATGATCACGATGATCACGATGGTGGGTGGTGGGTGAATGAAATGAACACTCAGCGATGAAGGAGGATCTGATCTTTCCTGATCTGATCTACCTGTTTGGTCTGCTCCGCATCGCGTTGCTCCGTGCAGGACGTCTGTGCTGTGCGCCGCGTTCTCAGGCATCGCCGCCGTCGTCACGTTCGGGGGGCCGCCGCTCGTGTCGTCCGTGTGGTTCCCGGCGCACCAGCGCGCCACCGCCACCGCCGTCATCTCGCTCCTCAACTACGCCGGCGTCGCCATGTCCTTCGTCATCGGTAAGACCTCGGCATTCCAGTGTGCCGAGTTACTCTGCAGGATTTCGCTGCGTCTCAAGCAATGAATGACCAAACTCTCGGCCCTTTAACTTGTGAACCCAGCAAGGGGACGCGCTTCTGCCAAGGGCATGAAACTGACATCTAGCACGATGCTGGTCGTTGCTATCGATTTTCCTTTTTTTACCGTGTGAGAACCTCTCCTCTCAGTCTCTCTCATGCAAGAGCTCTTCTCTCCAAACAATATTCAATTGACCTACATGTTTGAGGATTTAATGTGATATTCAAGTACCAGAAACTTTCAACAATTTCCTTTTGTATGTCATGTTGACACAAAAAATCTCAAGCAAAGACCAGCATTATGCCAGATGATAGTTCTCACACATTCTCTTGATGAGAGGAGGAGATGAACTTGTCTTGCCACTGCGTGGCTCGACAGTTCTGATATCTCCTCCTCTCATCTCCAGAGTAGTGTGAGAACTCTGTCATCGCCGAAAATTGCAAAACATTGCGTTCAAACTGAGATGAACGAGGAAATTGGGTTGGAGTCAGTGTCCTCGTGCTCAGAACAAATGAACCCATTTCGAAGCGAATTCTCATTTTACCCTGTCACGTTTCGATGCAGGTGTTTCTGTTGTTCCTTTCGAGGGAACGTTCCACAATCTCACGTCGAACACCAGGTATGAGCGTGTAAAAGTCGTACAATTTTCGACACGAGAATTTCGGCGACGCGTACGAGGCATTCGTGTCCTTTCGCATGCGAGCGGTGCTGCGATAAATCAAGACAAGTGTGGTAGACATCGCTCAGCATTGCATTGCTGCTCCAAGTTGCCTTCCTTCCCTGGGAAAGGTGCATTGTTCCAACTCTTCCGTTTTCAGCACAACAGAAATGCCACTCACGACGTCTCCAGACCCAGGTGCGAAAAATCGAATGAGTGATCTTCCCCCAGAAGCTCAAACGTTACATGACAAAACCATTCAGTTCGGAAAATTGCCTATTTTTTCAGAACTCGTCGAGAGTCAAAAACGGGACATTGAAAGGCTGCTCCGAATTGGTGTGTATCCCTACGCTGCTGGTAGACAGCTTCAAGTATTGTTCCACCCTCGGAACGCCCTCTAGTCTCGGAACTTTCTTCTTTCTTTCTCCCATGTCTTCCTTCATTAATTCCTGTCTTCATATGGGACGAAAAGCAGACATTGGGCCTGACTCCTTGATTTCTAATAAAAAACACACCACACACACATTCTCCCACCTTCAACCGAAATGTGGCATTTGATGCAGATTTCTGGAACCTCTGTGTTGACGTTGTGCAGAGTTCGGGTTCATGGGCGCGCTGCTGCTGCTGCTCCTCATCTACTTCCCGGCGAAGCCTCCGACACCGCCAAGCGTCACCGCCGCCACCGGGCGCATCGACTACCGCCAGGGGCTGCTCGACCTTATCAGGTGCTGGCTGTGCGCGTCCAATAAAGAGGCTTGTGTCGAGGAAGAACCCTAATAAGGTTGCAGACCGTACTTTGACAACACAAGTCCACGGTCACGCGCACAAAATTTTGATCTACGCGCAGAAATATATCTCCAAATCATGGTCTCTTGAGTTTTTTTCGACACAAGAACCTTTCAAAACATACACAAGCCTGAGACCAATTTCTCAATGACAACACATTTTTCAGAAAGAAAGAACTTTGGTTTGTGGCTCTGGCGGCTTGCATTCCCACCGGCATGTTGGGGGTGTGGCCCACGGTCATCACCATTCAGTTCGTGAATGAGGGAGTATCACAGGTTCGTTCTCACTGCAAAGTGCGCAAACGCCACTCACTCGTGCACCCAAAAGACCCACTCGCCCACCCATGGAGCTATTCCCTCTCAGTCCTCTACAACATGTTGAGCCCCGTGGAATTTTGTTTCTCTTTTGTTGGCGTGGGCAATGTCCAGCTGAGTAGCTGAGGCTGCATGATCTATGTCGGTTGACGTTGTTCCAGATGCAGGCTGGTTGGATCGGCTGCTGCCTCTCACTTGCCGGTCCAGTGGCCGGCATCGGAGTTTCTGGGTAAATTTCCCGAGTTTCATCATTGAGATCCAAAGAGATTTGATTCTGCCAGGGAAGACCACACGACAGTTGCTTGCAGGTTCTCGGACAAGTTTTCGAGGCACATGAAGGCGACGCTGCTGGCGATGTACGGGTTGGCGGCGGGGGCGCTCGTCTGGCTCGTTCTGCTCGGCGAAGCCTACATCAGCTTCTCGCTGGGTGAGGTGAAGCTTGAGGGGTTGGAACATGAGTCTGGGTCACCTCAACATGTCTTGCGACTCGCGCAGTGCTGTGTAGGAAAGTTTGGCAGCAAATCTTGTCCAAACGTAAAAAGTGTGTCCCACATTCATCAAACAAGGGTATTTCGTGCTGTCTCTGATCTGTGCATTCCTGCCCTGCAGTGAGCCTGTACGCGGCGGTGATTCTCGCCTCCATCTTCGTCAACGGCACCGTGCCGCTCTTCTACGAGATCTCGTGCGAGCTCTGCTTCCCGCAGCCCGAGGGCGTGGTCGGCGGCTTCCTCACGCTGCTCAACAACGCGATGGGCGCCATACTGCTTCTCGTGCTCCAGGTCCCCAACATAGGTAAACCTGGGCTCGGCGGGTGGACCACCTGAACACCAAAGCGTGCCCAACCGCGCGTTTCTCAGACTGCTTTTGTCCAGGTGTTGAAATCTTTGCAAGAATGCGACCTGTGGCTGACACATTCACCTGAAGCAATTCTCCATAGAAGCCAATGCTGTGGGTTGGGTCAACAACCACAGGTTTTGATTTTCTCGTTCATTTCTCTGGATGCACCCGAGACATGCAAATCCTTATTTTCCCCCAGGCACGTCTTGGATCAACTGGTGTTTGCTGGGGTCGGTGGTCGTGTCGCTGCCTCTGCTGCTCGGCGTCAAAGAGTCGTACGGACGACTCAGCATCGACGAAGATGACGAGAGCGACGAACCTACTGCGGGCACCACGAATCAGAAACCAGACGACGTCGCCACCACAAACACGCAGAACAGTTACAAACAAAAGTCTTGATGGAGTAGGCCAACTCAACATTGTCGTTGTTCAACTTCGACACAAACAATCAATGGTTTTGCATTGAACATAGAACAACGTCAAAGGCTCATAATGAGGATTTTCGGTTTTCCCGGTTTCAAGTTGTGGTGAAGCTAGTCAAACACATTTTCGATCTTTGCATTTCTGCTGGAAATTTTTGAAAATTGACCAACTGTGAGAGTCCATGAATCTGTCAACTTGTTCTCTAGTCATAATATTTTATGTGCTATGTGCATGGGTGGACGCTCGTACATACATGGATCAGGCTCGTGTGTGACTCCGTCCTGGTAGTCAAAGGCTCTGGTGGTTGACCACAGAAACTAGCGATGATCAAGTAACTCTTATGCTATCTTTGGGAAGTGGTGTGTTTTGTTTATGGCCTGAATCAAGGTGTGACAACGAGCACACAGCTGAGTTCTCAAAAATGCGATCAGGGTTTGTAACAGGGAGGTCAAGATACGGGAGAGGAAGGTTGAAATGTTGTGCGCAAGGAAATTGATGTGACACTCAAGTCAAGTTGCTTTTGTGTCGGAAACACCTACGTTGGTGTCGTTGTCGTTGTGAACACGGAACACGATCTTGGTTTGGTCAGGACACAATGTGTACACGTGCATTTCTATGATCTTCTCCAATTTCAACAAAAGAAACACGATAACTGGCAGTGACCTCAACAGCATTGTGAGAACTGCTTTGTCATAAACGGAGAGACAAGTGTAATTTCTGTGACTTAGAATGAAACGGTGAACTTCTGTGGTCCACTATATCAGACCACCGGAAGTTTCAATTGAGTCTGGTTCTCGCTGCGACTTCAGGACCAAGTGACATTTCTCTTCACTTTTACTGTGCCTTTGCCTCAGTGCGACACCCTGGAAATTGGCACTCTGTGATCCAGCAAAACGGCCACATGCATAATTCCTGGCGACAGCCGGGTACCTTTGACTGAGAGATCAATCTTTCCGATGAGTCGTTTCTTTCCTCTTGCAATGGATCAACGGACGCGTGTCAAAACTTCAAGCCGCCAGGCCACGCAGTAGACCCTGCTCAACCGAACAATGATGTTTACACTTGTACTGTTCGCGTTGATGCTCTGTGCGGGCACGCAAGGGCTACAAACACAAGGAAAATCCTGCTCAGTTGGTCCGTCGGAGCCTCTGCAAAAGATCGTTGGAGTCTTGGAAGAGTACGGATTGGCTGGAGAAGAGGCATGCTGGACAAAGGTACGAGGAACCATCACTTTCTGGCGCTCATTTGCACTGCGAACAGGACTGCTGATGTTGATTTGTACGTGGCACAGAAAAGAAGCCAAGCCAAAAAGAAATCTCACTCGTTTCGGAATTTCGGGGTTCGGGGGAAGGCGGTCGTCATTATGGGTGGTGGTAGTGGACAAGGTCCTTCGTGTTGTTTACCTTCCTCTCCAGTTCAATCTTATCCCCGTTCGACCACAGGTCAAGAGTCTGGAGATGGACTTGCAGAAGAAGATTGAGGGCATCCAAGAGATCGAGGAGTCACATTTGGAGACGATCCGAGAGCTCAAGGAAACGATCGTCGAGCTAGAGCGCAAGTGGAACCACTCCTCACTGCACCAGACGACCGGAAACTTCACCCGTCCCGAGGACAACGTGAAATCATCTGACAGCACAGAGGTTTGCAGAAATTGGTTGGGTGACCTTTCTGGTGTCCTCAGGCAAACTGTCCTCAGGAGAACCAGAAAACAGGGCCGCTTGATCACCACTTCGCCACTCCGCACCCCAATTTTTCTGTCCCTCGTTCTCTCGGTCCCTCTCTCCTTCATCCACCCATCTCTCCTTCTATGTATCCACTCATTCATGTATTCGTCCATCCATCTGTCTCTCTTCCTCCCCTTCTCCTTCCTTCCCCTTTCCTGTTCATCCCTTTAATCTCTGCCTTCTCCCAAGTTCTCTCTCTCTCTTCTCTTCTCTCTCTCTCTCTCTCTCTCAAATGTTCTCTGTTTCAAAACCCATTTTGTTCGAAGGAGCCTGACGAAACCAGAGGAAACAACAGGGAAGGAGGCCAGAATTATCCAGGTGAACCAAGGAACAATAATACTGAGTACCAGAAGGCTGAAAATCAAACCGACACTGGGTTATATCCCTCTGGAAAACACACGAAGGATGAGGACACCACTGAGTCTACAGATGACACCACAAACAGAAACAAGGAACATGGTGAATCATCCAGCGAACCGGAACCAAGCCCAGGGGATCCAAAGGGTAAAGAGGATGAAGTGGACGAGAAAAGGATGCCAGTGGTTGAGCAAGGAGAAGTGCAAAACAGCGGCAATGACACATCACAGGAAAACAAAAACAAGAAAGACCCGTCAGAACAAAATGGGGGCAAGAGTGAGATTGAGACAGAAGAGAAAAACAGTGGAGAAACGGGCAAAGGCAATGAAGATGAGAAGAGTGGAAAGGAGACAAAAGACAAAGAAGGTGAAGGAAAGGGTCACAACACAACAGATGCCAAGACAATCGAAGACTGGCAAACGAAAGCCAGAAACGACACAGATTCTGAAGAAATGGAAGAGAATGATGAGAAGTCTGCTGCAGCCGAGAGTGGCGAAGATAACCCCAAGGAATCTGGTGAACTCGAGAAGACAGGTGACGAGGGCGAAAAGTCCAACGATGATAACAAAGGTGGCAGTAAATCAGAGAACAAAATGAAACACCACACGAAGGGAATATTCTACGGTGAGTTTTGAAAAAAAATGTCCACGTGTGCAGCCCTTGCGCTCTCTTGGTCAAAATCCACAACATTTTTTTGTAAAATTGAAATGCTTGAATGAGGAACTTGACAATTTGAAGTGTTTTGACTTGAGACGAGCCTTCACCCTTCGATGCCCTTACTGTTGGCGCTTTTTGTGCAAAACGCAACAAAGCTGGTTGCAATCATCACATTGCAACTTTGGTGACTCAAAGGTGTGTTTTCTTGCTGTGCTCGAACTGCAAACATTGAAAGCGTTCCCTTCATGTTGCCAGATTGCGATGACGTGAAGAAATCCGGGATCACCAAAACGGGAGTGTTCTCCATTCACGTCAACGGTGAGTCGTGTCTCTGGAGGTGATGCCGACCCAACAAAAACTTGGAGGGAAATAAATAAATTGTTTGGTCGACACGGCAAACCCAAGAGTCTCCAATGCGTCACAAAAAGCTGCGGCTTTGAATTTGGTCCACTCGCTGTTCCAAACAAGATTGCAATCTGCCAATGGCTTGGTCCGACGTCATCCTGGCTGTTCTTGATTCACTCCTGTGATCGGGTCTCCAGGTTCCAAGGACGTCGCGGCTCGGAACGTGTCGATGCTGTGCGACATCGACGCTGACGGCTTTGTGTGGAACACGTTGCAGCAGCGCCGCAAACTCGACGTCAACTTCGACAGGGACGACGCAGAGTACAAGTGCGGTTTGCACGTCTTCAGATCAACTGAGTCGTTTGGGCACTAACATACGCGTGGACTTGTTTGAGTGTCTTTATTTGGGGGAGGCAATAACGGCTTGTGCATTGGTGATAGGTGCTGAATAAAAACTGCACAAAAACATTGAGAATCCTCGAACATCACAAACATTCTGACAAATCTCGTCACCTCATTTTCAGACAAGGGTTCGGGGAGGTGAGCGAAGAGACAGACTTCTGGATCGGACTGGACGTCCTCAAGTTCATGACGCATGCGCGTCACTACTCGACCGTCAAGGTGCAACTGCGCGACGCACGCGGCGGCGTCCACTCGGCCAAGTGGGCCGGGCAGCGCTGGTTCCGAATCGGCGCGCCCAACGCCTACTACGAAAATTACGCACTCGCGCGATCCTTCAATTTCGACGGCACCGGTGCACGTGACGAGTTGAAGGACTTGTTGCCGGAAGGGAAGTTCAAGACGCGGGTAAATGTGATGAAGACGCTGGCGCGGAAGCAGAACGAGTTCGGGTTGGTGCACACGTGCGCGCCGGAGGTGCTCAACGGCGGCTGGTGGTTCGGGATCGACAGCAACACGCAGTTCAAAAACAACACGTGTCCGGTGAAGTCAAATCTCAACGCTGAAAAGCCTTATTTTGCTGGGATTCCCAACATCGTGGAAACGTCTGTGAAATTCCGGATCTGAGCGGTACCTGGACAGCAAAACGGATCCTGGGATTGGACCCCACCAGAAATTCCCCGGCAACACTCTGTGATCCCACTCACCAAAAAGGCACGCTGGTTTTGCAGAATCTTTTGATCTGACCCACGCACCCCACCTGTTTTTGCGCAGACTCTGCTTCCACGCAAGAAGCAATGGTTGAACCAAAACAACCCTCATGACCATCGTGCGACTGGTTGTGTTTCAATTGACTCATGTATTTGTGCCTCAGGGATCAGCCATTCAAGAAAGTGAAACTGCAGGATCAGAAAGTGATCGGAAGTTTCAATTTTTGCATTAATGGTTTTGTTCTGTAGCGTGAGACTTTTTTGGTGCGTCTGCGATAGGGCGCAGTGTGAGTGGGTGTGCCATTCGTGTTGTTTGAGAATGTTCTCCACCCTGATATACACGACCACAAGTAATCAACCTTTGTACCTTTGCAGAGTTTCTTTGTCCACGCACAATTGCCCACCCAATACCCAAGTAATTTTCCCACAAAGTGGCGTGTGTTTGTTTTCTTCTGGCCCAACAGCTCATGAAATCGCAGCTACTCCTTCGTCCCTGCGACGTCAGGAGAAAGCGAACAACGACGAACCAATCGACAGTTCAGTAGAATTTACACAACAGAAAACAACTGCAATTCTCTTTTTAGGTGATTTGAGGAGCTTGGTCCGATTTGTGAGCTTTTGGAAAAAGCGAGCGAAATTGGAGTGAGTGAAATCAAATCACCTATAGGCAGCCTCTTCCAAAAGT
>JAAUXT010150661.1_pt1 | contig 11257 bp, 15 predicted proteins | sample 7278171 | NCBI WGS metagenome assembly JAAUXT01 (sample SAMN14350112, study PRJNA611818) | marine sediment metagenome | isolation source: surface marine sediment (1.8m) | place: French Polynesia: Moorea | collected 2018-08 | reverse complement strand
CCCCCCCCCCCCCCCCCCCCCCCCCCCCCGCGCCCGCGCCCCCCCCGATGTGATTTATTTTTTGGGCCAGAGTCTGCCAAGTTCTTTTCAGCGTGTGTACGTGAGTGTGTGTGTTCTCTCAACAGTTTCCAAGTGGATGTTTTTGCAGAAGCAGTTCAGTTTATTGCGCAAATAAACTGATAGTCAGCAATATCTCTTGCTTTCATACGGACGCCGACTTTCTCCAGGTGTGGGCGTGAGGCAACAAGAGAAACAGTGCTCAAGGCAACTGCTGTTGGTGCCTCCATCGGACTTGGGGGGGGGGGGTCATCTGCGGCGGTGTGGCGTGTATCACCTGGGGACTACGAGTTTCTTTCATACTCTGCGTACAATTTTGCGTTTGTCTGCGTCAAAAATCTGTTCTTTGAACCTGAATGCAGAGTTCTGTGTTTTTCTGTGACACAGAAATGCAGAGCCCTCATCTGCTCTGTGTCCTGCTGTGAATTGTGTTCTTTTTCAAACAATGCAGGGCAACGCCCTCAGTGCTGATCTGCGAAAAAAAGAATGGCCCCCTGGTCTCAACTGCCTCACCACACTGCCACCAGGATGCTCTGCCCTTGCGGAACTTAGCAAAACAAACACCGGTGCTCTGAAACGTTCAATCTTCAGAAAGAACGGCAGAAAGACCAGAACATCACTTTTGTGACTTGTCCGTCGACTTGCACAGACCCAACGCAAGGTCCCCGATCTGGTGCGCTTTGGATCTAAAAGGCAGAATTTGACAGTGAAAGTCTCAACCAGCACGATACAAATGCACATGGAGCGGTCCGAGCAGGAAAGTCGCCGAATGGAAAAGTCACTCAACACAAACGTTTGCAGGACGCTCCCTCGACCAGACCCAAGGCATCACGAAGGATTTCGTAAGATTCTCTACACAATACTGTAACTGTTGCACATATTAAATTTGAAGCAAAGGAACTCACGCCACTGTCTTCTAGTTCTTCCCAACTTTCCGCCTCTTGCTCATCCGCCATGACTTTTTCCTTCCACTGGGAGCAATTCTGATTTTCATAAAACCCAAAATATAGGTTGTGAACTCAACAGTCGCTGCACAAAAATGTCCCGTTTCGATGACCTGAAATATTTTTCTAAACGTTTTGACTAGTTTTAAGGCTCTTTTATGGGGACTACTGGACAACGTTATCTTCATTCCTGGCTCAATTCAATGAATTGAAACTGAAAGCGCTCCCTATGTGTCTTCAACTTTTCTCCAGCAGGTCTCGAATTCGTAAAAACATTTGAAAATCAGCATAAATTGTCATTGCCTTTCACACAGTTGTCCTTAATTATCTAGAGAACACCGAACTCAAGTGGAGAGTGTCTTGAAGTAGTGAAATTTTGGTCAGATATGCCGGATCGACAATCGTTGTGTGGGCGATAATTGATGCATGTAGGATCCAGATCGACCAACCCTGCAACACAAAATTTAAAATGTGGCCACAAAGCCGAACGGCCCAGGTTGCCGTGTTGTTTCCAGTGGACCGCACAGTGACTTGAAGCACGGCACGTCTGGATTTTTTGCACCTGACAGCAAAAACTTGAGTGAAGTTGCAGGCGCCCGCTCCACTTTGACCCCAGGCACCGGTTACCTTCACCACGAGTCCATTCAAACATCTTCAACAATTGAAATAGTTTATTGTCAGTACAGCAATTAAATATCAACAAATATCATGAGGTTTGTCACATTTGTCTATTCTGGCGAGGGGCGAGTACATCGAACATTTCACTTGAAACTTTGAGCACCATGGAGACGCCGCAGGCACGACACGGCCAACAATTTTGTTGGCAGTCTCGTTGCCGTAGCAGCTTGAAGAATTTATCAAACTAAGATTCGAGCAGACAATGTGTGTTTGCGCGCAACAATGCATATTCGAACAATATGTTTCGCGGCCTCGCATGTTCGAACGTTCTCAGACGAAGGAAACCCAAAACTGATGTCATGATCTTTCACTTGAAAGACCTTTCTTTTTGGAAAGAAACCACAAAAACCAAACAACCCTTTTTTGAAATTTATCAACTGTCTCTCAAGAACTACTCAAAGACTCATGTTGGAACCGGACAACCAAAAGAATTCAACAAATGAAACAGTTCCAACACACACTCTATTTGACTCAGATGCACAAAACGTTTTTCCTGAAATCACTGATATGTTGGATGTATCGCACCGCTCATTCACACATTCACCTTGCACACAAGATCACGTCACATTTCTCGTCGCTCACACTTGTGAATTTCATTTCTCAATTTTCATCGTTTGGGCACTTTTGGCACAACATTTCGGCCAAAATGCCGCACTTTTTTTTTCACTCAAAACGATTGAATTGCAATTTTCAGCATCTTCCGGACGGTCACTTCGATTCCCTGTGCACCCAGACGCACAGCGCACATGAAAATGCGCATTGGGTGACTCCTTGTCACTGCATCACGTGAACCAGTATGTCCTCTGCAGACCAGCTGCAGTCTCGCTGTGATTTGGCGGACTCTGAAAGCACGTGATGCGATTAAGCATGCGAAAGGAAGAAATATTATCGCCAGTTTCAAAAAACAATTCAACTCGGAGGACCTGTTCTAGCGAATAGCTGCTCTTGGAAGCCAATGTTCTCTTTGGAAAGAGCCGGTCTTGGGAAGGCAGAATATAAAATGAAATTTTGCTGCTTTTTTCCGAACCCTGCGGGACATTTCAGCAGGGTTGAAGCCTGTCTCGACAGGAGACATTCACGAAAATCGCTCGCAGTGCACACATCATGCCGGACTCAAAACTATCTGCACGCCAAATGATTTGAGTTGCACCAACATTGTTAACACAGCAGCTTTTGATCAGTTCCGCACAAATGGCTCAATCCGGACAACCTACGCAGCAGAATCTCTCGCTCAACTCGCTGGAATGCACGAAAACATCCACCCGTGTTGTCCGGATCAGCCCTGCGTACTCAGGAATGACTACAGAATTTCCTACGCCTCCCCAGTGCTAAGAGGAGACAGGCTGTAGTTTCTTGCTGGCAATGGTCGCCATTGTCCGCGCTGTCTCCAACAACAAATCTTCAAATATGGCATCGGCCACTTGGTTTTTGACGGCCAATTCGTCCGGCTGATAATCGACCCATTCCGGCTCTTCCTCTTTCAGTTCGGCCAGCAGCACTTCGTCCACTGCGTCGCGCTTCTTGCGCGACGTCCATTTTTTGAGGGCACTGGTCCTAGCCGGCCGACCACGCGGCTCGGTACTGTCTCTCAGATTGAGCAGATCCAGCACGTGCTTGGACACAATGGGCGTGACGTCATCTGGATGCGTCGGCGGCGTGTAGCCTTTGAAGTAGCGGTGTCGCTGGCGCAACATTTGGGCGGTGCGTGCAAGCGCCTCGGGCCCGCCCTCTGGCGGCGCGACGCCGTCGGAAGCCTCGTTCTCGTCTGCGTAGATGTCGCGCAGGATTTCTCCAGTGAGTTCGAAGACGAGTTTCTTGTAGGCGCGTCGACTCGTGCTCTCGTTGTCGGTGCCCATGTCCGCTCCTCCTGCAGAAGAGACAAAGAACACGTTCACTTTGGAAAAAGTTCATTTCAGAGACTCACCAGTCGTCCTTTCTTGCTCGATTCTTTCCGTGCATAAACGCCGCGAAACCCACACCGTGGGCCAGTGCTTGCGTGCGCGCGTGTGTGTACGTGCCTGAACACTGTCCGCCACACGTGTTGCTCTCTTTGCCTCACCCTATTCTCTCGAGTTCTGACTCACCGTAGTAACTGTCAGGAGGCGTCAGATTGTCCCACGACTCGCCGTAGCGCCGCTGCTCCCAGTAGACGCCGACAGCGCCGCCCACCAGGTCGCGCACCTCCCCCGTGCGGTGCGGCACGGCGTAGAATGGCTCGGGTGGCGCCACTCGCTCCAACTCCAGCTTCAAGCTCGGTACCGGAGACCCTGCAGCGTACATCATGTCGTCAAACTCTTTCTTGCAACAAAACTTGACGTCGTTTGCTGCGCCCAAACGAGAACGGCTCGTCCGCACAAACATGCTTTTCTGTCCTCTCGTCTTGGTCCAGAAAATGAAAATGTGTTCTCTGTTTCAGGATGCAGTCAAAGAATGCAAAGAGATTTGTTTTTGAGTGTATCTCAGGTTTGCTCAAGCACAACACGAGTAAAAACATATGTTTGATGTTCTTTGAACTGCACTGTTTCTCACAAGCCAACAACAAAGGTGTGAATGCGATGATACAATGTGACGGGAAATGGCGGCGACTCCTGTTGGTCAGGTTTGGTTGAAGAAAACATCACAGACTCCGACCAGGACGTGGCTCCAACAACATTGGCCCCAACAAGGATGAATGCTGAGTTATTGCGTTTTGTTCAAATATTTTGCAGCACTTTACTTCACGGAGTTGTTCTCACAGACATGAGAAACGCGGCTCGCGCACTCACCGGGCTGCTGCGGAACAGCGGGTTTGAGCCCAAGCCCGAAGTCGTCGTCGAACCACTCGTCGCTGTCGCCCGTCAAGGCGCCGATCTCGTCGTAGAGCCGGTCCAGGTCGTCCGGCTCCTGAAACATGCGGTTCACATTGCACGATGCGCAAGTTGTGAAAATAACCATTCGGGAAAATCCAGGGGATTGGAGCTCGAGAAACTAACTTCCCCTCACTTTTTCGACGCGCGCACCCGAGTGCATACAGCCTTTCGCACCTCCCACCCTCTGTATCCACATCACACCCACAAACACCAATTTCACTCTCGCACCCATCCCTCTTTCCCACCAACCTCTCGGGCGTCCTCGGCAGTGAACGAAGGGAAGGAAACAGTCGATCCGCGCTGCACATTGACCTTGGATGTGAACAAGTCGTCCTCGAAAGGGTCCGAAACGCGCGGCAGCTGGAAGAGAGACACGACAATTGAAACTCATCGAGCAGACACCGCCTCCAGACTGGTTCTGTGGCGACAATGCCGACCTGACCACGGAAAACAAAGCTCAGAGAGAAATGTGCAAACCACAGGAAGAACACAGCAGTGTGCTGTTTTCTTGGCTTGGATTCAGTTGGCTTCGGGTGACGAGACTTACGCTTGTTTCTTGTTTTGGCGAGGCGGGTGTCGGCTCCTCGGGCCTGGTTCCCGGTTCGCTCCTTCCTTCCGGCTCGGATTCGGTCGCTTCCGGTTGCCGCTCCAAAGCGCCGTCCAGCGCCGCCACCTTGGTCGCCGGTTCGTCGTGAGCCGCCTCAGCCTCGCCCTTTTCACTTGATCTCTTCCTCCTGCCGCAGAAAAGCAGACAGTTTTTTAATCGTCGCGAAACAGGCCGAAAGGCATCAAATAAGACAACACAAATAACGACTGAGATGTTCCCGGAAAAACTGTCGAGAAAAACGCAAACACGAGGAAACAACAAAGGACAGCACCTGTAAATGGACATCATGTCGTCGACACTCTTGTTCAGCAGGGCTCGCACCATCTCGTCCACGGCTGCGTCCTTCACTTCCGGTTTCTCAACTTCGGCCGCTTCCTCCCGCGTTTCCGGTTTCTTAGCTTCCACTTCCTGCATCGCTGAGACCGACGTGTCGTCATCTGCAGTTCACGGCAAAGTTTTGCCACGAGATGTGAATGTGAACATCCTGCGGGAATCAGCAACTGCAGATCAGTGCAGCGGGACCGGTCACTGCGCGACTCACCTGTGCGCGGGGTGGTGATGTACTCGACGTCGGTCGTGTCGTCGTCCTTGTCGTCGTGCGTCAGTATTTCAAGCGGCTGCGGTTTTTCCCCGGAGGCACCGGAGGGCGCCACTTTCGGCGCCGCCGCCGCGACGGCGTCGTCTACAACGACAAGTCACTCTTCTGAACAATGGAACCAGCGCTCCAGTGTTGTGTGGTTCGGCCTTCTCGTTGGAATTCTCTTCCGCGAGTGTTGTGCCGCGCCTCACCTTTGTCGTCCTTGGCGCTGAACTCCTCGACGGCGGCGGCGGCAGAGCTGATGACGCGCTCCAGCTCCGAGTCGGTCGCTACCGACGCGTCGCCTTCCTCCTCCGGGGCGGCGTCCTCCGTCTCGCGCCGCGTCTCGCCGACGCCGGCAGCGGCGCCACCAGCCACGCCTGCGTCACCCGCACCTTCGAGGAGACGAATTCCTAGTTTCATGCTGGTAGCCAACGAAACAAATGACCCCAAAACGGGACGCAACACGCACCCGAAAGATTCCTGGCACCCCGAAGGCTGCAACTCGAGTCTCGATGAAACGCACCTGTTGTTCGCGCTTCCGCGTTCAGTTCGAGCAGCTTCGGCGAATCGTCGTCGGAGAGAGCGCCGGCGGCGTCGGCGTCCGAGAAGTGCTCCGAGATGTCCTCGTCGGTGTCTGGGCTTCGGGCCTGAACGTGCAGAAAGGTCAAGGCCACCGTCAAGCAACAAATTGACTGCGCGACATCCAAAACAGACAACAAGAGACTCCTCTGACTCGGCCAAGGTATTTGTGGCCCTTTTCACAGCAACTCAGACCAAGCAATGCTTCATTTCTCGGTGGTAACTTTTACAGAACTGTGAAACTTGTGTCGAAGAGACGACAAGAAACACTCACCATCTGATCTTTCTCCTTCACCGAATCCTCTTCGAGCGCATTCTCCGGTGCGGCGCCGACCGATTTTTCCTGGGATTTGTCGTCGCGAGACTTGGAGACGCTGCGCGACGCTGACGCCACTGACGATGTCACGTGAGACCCCGTCACAGACTTGGTTCGCGACGAGTACGAGTACGAAAGCGAGTACGACTTGTCCTCCTCGGCTGCTTCACTGCGCACTGACGACGCCGTGTGCTCCTCCGCCGAACTCTTTCTCGACGCCGTCTGCGCGTTGCTGGCGTCGCTACGAGGGGAATCTGCAAATAATTCACACACTCATCTTCACTCTGCAGCAAGCAAATCTCAGCGCACGATAAATCTGCGATGTGACCTCGATTCGTCTGGTGTCCGATCCCACTTTCGTTTCCACAAAGCTTGACGCTTGACAGTTTTTTTGTGAGTACCTTGCGTTCGGCTGGCGTCGGTGTCAGACCGACCAGTGCCGGGCGGTTCCGTTCGGATCTCATCGTCTTCGGAAACGTCCAACTTCGCCGACCTTTTGACCTCGTCGGTGACCTTCACCTCGGGTTTGGCGAGGTCAAGTTTGAGGAGCGGTTCGCTGTCTTCGTCTTTCGTGGACTTCTCCTCCTCATCCTGAGACAAGAAGCGTACCCCAGACAAATTCGGCACATTATTTTTTTTTGCATCGTCCTGAAACCTCAACCAAATAATTTTGGCACACACCTGCGTCGTCACTTCCCCTTTGGCCACTTCCGCCTTGTCTCGCGACAACTCGAGTTTGAGAATCGCGCCGTTCCCACTTGAATCGGTTGGAATCGATTCGTTGATGGCTTCATCGATCACCTGAAAGAACATGTTCGAAATTCTGTCTGTCACACAGGGAAAATGCGAGAAGATCTCCAGATTAAGTTTGAAGTCTGTCTCGTGTCGTGTCCTTTTGATGAGACAACTTTGTCCCCAACTGAGTTGAGCCAAGCATAAAAGTGTGATTCCCTTTTTGGAGGGCAGCGCATAAACTGCTTTGCAGCCAATAAAAAAACCCTCCTGCAAAGCAGTGCGGCACCATAACTTTTGTCGCCTTTCCTTCGCACAGCACCCACGGCTCGCACTCGCCGCTCACCTCGGAGACGTCCTCCCGCACGGGGGACCTTCCGTCGAAGCTGGGCAGCGTCGCGTTCTGCTGCTCCGGCGTCGACGTCTTCTTGTCGTCGGCGGAGGCGGCGCGACCCGCCGCCTCGGAGCGGGAGTACCGGGACAGCGTCGGCGTCCCGTACAGGTTCTCAGAGAGACTGTTGTCCAGCGGAGACTGGTCCTTCTGAGACACGTCTGCGGGAAGAACGTCGGCTGTGAGAACAGCTCAAGCATCACACTGACGTTCCGTACCACGTGAAGGCACATTGCATTGATGACTGCCAATGAAACATTTCCGGGTTCTGTTCCAATTCATCGAACGGCTGTGACGTTCTTGCATCATCTCGACTCGACTTCAACTCCAAAGGTGGACGTGAGAAACCGGTAACAAAACTGGCATGTCGTGTGGTTTGAGAACTTCACTTCATTGTCTTCTTTCCGGTTGGACAACACACGACGCAGAAACAACGACAACCAACCGCGCAGTGCGGCGGAGGAACTCACCCCTGGGGCTGTCGTCGGGGCGCGTCGCGCTGGTGACGGTGTCGTCGACGCTCGACCGACTCGACTCCGACTCGGAGCGGTTCAGCGACGGCGGCGTCGCCCCGACCCCCGCCGGCGGCGTGCGCGGACTCAGCTCCCCTGCTCAACCGACGACAAACATGCGCGTGAGTACGACTGCGAATTCGGCCTCTTGCCTGTCCGCGAACTCCTGACGCTGGAAACAGACTGGCGTCCTTGATGGTGATTGACACGGGTCAAAACTCCCGGCGTTTTCCTCCGGTGCCGGACCTGAATGACGGCGGAGCCGTTTCATCTCCGCCACTTTTGCGCTCAATTTCAATTGCTGAGATGCTTTTGAACCTGCAGCGGGTCTCTGCAGGTCAAAAGGCAAAATGATGTGAAGCATCATGGACCAGACACGTACCTGACTTCTTGATGGTGAGTTTCTTGGAGTCTGCAGGCCGCTTGATTTGCGGCCGAACCGACGCCTTGGCGCCACCGCTGCGCAAGTCCGACTCTTCTCGAGAGATCTCGCGAGATACTTGGTCGATGTATTTGTCGTACGCCTGCGCAGAAGCAAAACGAACGTCGATGGTCTTTCAATCCAATCCTAATCAGATCACAAAGGTGCGGCTGAGAATGCTCAAAGACAGCGTGAGTGTCCACAGTCCCTCTTTGAAAGTATCCATCCACCTTTGTCACTTGCAGCTGCCCGCCACGCCCATTTCTGCAGCCTCCCTATCTCCCGCTCACCCCGCGGGCGCCGCTGCCCCCTCCCTCCCAGCGCCGCTGCCCCCTCCCTCCCAGCGCCGCTGCCCCCTCCCTCCCAGCGCCACTCCCCCCTCCGGGCGTTGTTTCTCCCGAGCTGTTGCTGCCTCTTCCCCCCCCCCCCCAGCGCCGCCACCCCGCACCTCGATCTGCTTCTTGAGCGACGCCTCGTGCGCCTTGAGCCGCTCCTTGTCGCGCCGCTTCGCCTCCCGCTTCAGCTGCTCCGCCTCGCGCTTGCGCTTCATCAGCTCCTGGTTGAGCGCGCGGATTCGCCCCTCCACGTCGCTCGCGTCCGACGCCGTCTCTGCAATGCGCAACGTCACAAGATTTTTGACAGCTGTTCCACGACTGCGACCACGATCGGTGGAAAACGCCTTGTCGACGTTTTTGATTTTCGGGTTTCACTTTTTTGAGTTGACGCCAGCTCCACGCGATCGATCTGTCAGTTTGAGGGATGTCCACGAATTTCTTGCTGGTCTGTAAATGGACAACTTCGTGGACCTGAGAATCATCAAGAACATCATGACAATCAACTGACCGGAGTGCGTGAAAGAGAAGGAGTCCTCTGATTCGCTCTCGGAGTTGCGTCGCACGGGGGACGTGAACGGAGACTTGTTGGACTTGGGAGACCTCGGCGCCTGTGGTAGAACGCCATCGCTGCCGCCGCCCGACAACTTCGCCTTGAGTCGAGGCGACGTCGGCGCCGCCGCCTTCTTGGCGTTGTCAGCAGTCGCCACGGAAGCGTTGCTGGGAGTTGCCGTGGCGACGCTTTCTGTGGCTGGGGTGGAGGCAGCTGCTGGTTCTTTCGACGCGACATGGTTGCTGTCTGACTCAAACGACTCGTTGTAACTGGTGGTGACGACGGTTTCATCGGACTCGGGTTGCCTGAAATGAGCAAAACACAACATGAAGCGTGTGGCAAAAGAGAGACCTTTTCAGCCGTCCACTCACACGTCACTTTCCAAATCAAGTCGCCAGTTTCAGGTGTGACAGACTCCTTACACGATGAAAAGCGACGTCAAAAAACAACCCAACAGATTTTTGTCCTTTTTGACATGAAACATGAACGCTCACGGGCAACAACGAAACACACATCTTCACACAAATTTTATGAGAAGCAACTGACTGACAACGCACGACACGTGTCGCCTGGAGACGAGAAACCATCACAACGCTCCTCGTAGGCATGGACCGCGCGCTACAACTGTTGCAACGTGTTTCTGGCCACGATAATCAACCAAGAACATGTTGGAATCGATGAGCCCTTGCAACGATGTAAAACCCAGCGTCCTTTCATCACCTTTTTTTTGGGGGGGGGGGGAACCACCAGTTCTTGTCTCGGCAAGCTGTGCCCGCACCCCACGACCGAATCTTTCACAAACACACGGGACTCCGTGTCGCATTGGGTGAGAGTCCGCAATTCGAATGTCTGGTCTCTTCCCACCCAAGGAGACCGCGCCAGCGCTATGTTCAGGAAACAATCGCAATGAGAATCCTTCCCGAAGGAGCCTGTGGTCACGACAAGGAGAGCTGAACGCTTCCAAATGTCCGTTTTGACTCGGAAGTTTGAGCGTCGCGTGCAAACGCTGCGGTTCTCGTGTCTAATCTTCAGTGTCGGTGGATCTACACTGCTCCACACACAGTGGCTGGAAACACCTGTTGCTGTGTCTACATTATTAACCGTTTGCTGTATTTATTACCAATACAATACACACAACATGTACACGCTACGGGCTCCAGCACAGTTTTGTTGCTTCAGGCCCAACGTCGAATGGGCCACAAACAAACTAGGTCTCGTTTGTGAGGGAACACGGGCTTTTGAACCAACCCAGACTGCTACAGGCACCGTGGTTTGCTTTGATATTTGATTCTTTCGTGACGGCCATGTTGGTAAGATCCAGCAACAAGAATGCTACGCATAAAAAGCGTGTGGTCACACAAACGTTCGTTGTTCATAAATGGTCAGTGACCATCACTGATCATTTAAAAAAAAAAATTTTTTTTTGAAAAAGGGTCTTGGGGGGAGGGGGGGTTGGACCCACTTTGGGAAAAATGGCCAGAAATGATCAGTGATGTTCACTGACCATTTTTTTCAAAAGTGGGTGCGGGGGGGGGGGGGGGGCGGGGGCGGGGGGGCGGGGGGGGGGGGGCGGGGGGGGCGGGCGGCCGCGGGGGGGCCCGCCCGCGGGGGGGGGGGGGGGGGGGGGGGGGGCGGGGGGGGGGGGGGGGGGGGGGGGGGGGGGGGGGGGGGGGGGGGGGGGGGGGGGGGGGGGGGGGGGGGGGGGG
>JAAUXT010010446.1_pt1 | contig 11257 bp, 9 predicted proteins | sample 7278171 | NCBI WGS metagenome assembly JAAUXT01 (sample SAMN14350112, study PRJNA611818) | marine sediment metagenome | isolation source: surface marine sediment (1.8m) | place: French Polynesia: Moorea | collected 2018-08 | reverse complement strand
TAAAATTTTCTAAGTCTGAAACTGGGGGGGGGGAGGTGTCCCTCAAGACCCAAAATTTTCCAAGTCCAAAAACCCTAACAAAATTGAATTTTTTTGAGGTCAGATCTGGACCTCCCAACAAATTTCCTGACAGGGGGGGGGGCTCCTACTGGCCAAAAAACCCCAACAAAATCAAAAAATTTTTGAGGTCAGATCTGGACCTCCCAGCAAATTTCCCAACAAGGAGGGGGGGGGGTTGCTCCAGGTCACATGTCACAGACAGACACATACTAACAATGTAAGTCACGCTTAACACAACTATAAATGAAAAACACTTAAAATGGCCTGAAAATAATCCTGGTTAAATTTTACCATGTTGAGTTACCTCCCCCCCCTTCCTCCCTGGTAACGCAGCATAGGCTGGCCAACTCAACATGGGCAAAAAAATCAAAAATGCTTCAAATGGCTTGCAAATGATCCTGCCTAATTTTCACCGTGTTGAGTTTCCCCATAACTCAATATGTACACACACAGACAGACAGGTGTCAAAACAAAAAGCACGCGTCCTATCGGCAAAGCCGGACCAAAACCAACAACAAAAGTTAACTGGAAGAGGCACCGCTTCCTCTGTGTACTTTTTATTTCAGTTTCACGAAAGACACAAATTTCAAGCTACATATCAAGGCACTTTTGCCAGACACAAGGACTCCAAATCATGAAGAGGGAAACAAAGTCACAGTACCATAAAATTTGTTCAACTGTTTGAGACTGCAGTTTGACCTCCCCATCCCCTAAATCCCAACAAACGTTATCTGCACAGTCCGGAGAAAAGTCTCGGCTTGCAGTTGCAACTGGACGGTCGGATACATTGATACATCTTCAATCCATGAATTCGTCAGGACAATTCGTGGCTCAATCACGAACAAAATATCACACGAGAAATGCACGCCAGCAGTCTGTCAGCACCAGTCCTACGCGGTTCTACTCACAGGCGAATCGACAGGAAGGTGGGGAACTGTGTACGCTGATCGTCGTTTGCTGTGAATGTATCTGAAATGCAAATATGTTTGTTTGATTTCGGCTTTGGCGTTCTTTTACTTGACATGCTGTTTGATTCAGTTTTGCAAAGATATTCCAGGAAGCTGTCAGACTGATGAAACACTCGTTCTTCATCCTTGTTACATTTTTCTCAGTTGATTACGAGTTCTCACCTGGAGATTCTTGGATGACCCGCGAGATGGCGAAAGAAGTTATTGAGTTTTGGAAATGTTTGCAAAACGTCCACATTCAGTCGTTTGGTCTGACCAAAGTCGTAGGCGGCGAATTCCCTGTTTATTTCAATCAGGTCAAACACAACGAAGTCCACCCACGTCAACCTGTCACTTGCGAAGAAGGCCTTTTCCTGAAATAATTCGAGAAAAGCCCGTGTGCTCACACGTCAGTACGTCGAATACATCCAGCATATAGATCTTGTCCAGCAAACATTTTCACCTGTTTGGAGAGTGGTGGTGCCAGAGCTTCAAAATAACCAAGCCACAGAGGCATGGTTTCTTTCAGGTACACTTCTCTGTCGGCCATCTTGAAGTTTGGATCATACAGCATCCTGGACAATTTCATTTTCGCGTCCTCTAAAATACGCCCGGAATACTTTTCAAGTTTATTCTTCGTCGCACTTGAGATTCATCAACAAAGAAAATGCATGTTCAACTTTCGCATTGTTCCACAGCACGAACCTGTTCCAAGGGCAATGACTTCGCACAAGTGCATGTCCTCGCAGTCACAGTCCATTCCAGTCGCTCGACCGATGTAATGCATGATGGCCAGACTTTGGGCCAAACGAATTCCCGACGTGGTTTCAATGGCAGGAACTGAACACAAGAACTACTTTTGGAACTTTTGGTACCTTTCTTCCCAGTTGAAGAGGTGACATAGATCTACAGTTTGTGCAAGGCAAAAAGGCGTGTTGGGCAAAATGAGATGAAAACGGATGTGTGCTCTGTCAGTCAGTCACCATTGGGAAAAGCTTGATTCATTGCTTGCGTACCTTGTCCGAAAGTGTACAGTTTTGATTCTGTGCCGATTCGTTTGGACGTCGGCCAGGAGTCCTTGGTGAAGGCTGTTTGTGTGTACTGAATATCAGCATACTCCATGATGAGACGAATCGCTTCACCTCTCCCTCTGAAAAATGTGAAGATTCAGGTCCAGCAAGTTGAAATACTTCTTGGAATGAGGAGGAAAGGTTCGTTGTTAGGGCTGTGTGGTGTCTGAGATCGACAGATATACGGACGGTGGTCTCACCTGCCAGTGAAGTAGTGAAGAGTGACGTTCCCCAGGTCCTTGACTGGTGCGCAGCCAGGTTTGCCATGAATAACGGCCATGGTCTTTCTGCAGATCAAAACAAAAAGTTGCCATTTACGTACATGTACTTACGTGGATTTTCCGCATAGACTTTTGGCAACAAAATAACATGTGCGTGTCGTCACTCGGTGACCACTGGGTCTGAAGACGCATTCTCTTGTTGTGTCAAAGCAAAAGATGGCACCCACCTGATGACCATGGGAAGCATTTCCATATAAAACAAAACTATAACTGCACATACTGCCACGAACACAGTCTGCAGGACAACGTTCATCGCATTCATTTTGAATATTTTTCAAAAATGAAGCAACATGCCGAGACATGAACCGGAAGTTGCTTTTTCCCTTTTCGGTGGTTTTGTTTCAAGCGCGTTGCAACCACTTGACAAATTTATGCAGTCCATCATCCCGAGCTCTTGGTCCCGCGAAGGCCGAAACATCTTGTGCCAAATTTCCATTCGAGTTGATCCATCAAAGTTACACGAAAGTGACTTTTCCTCCAGAGGAACTTGGCTGCGATATGCTGGAAGCTGCGTTCAATGCGTGCAAAGCCAACTTCCCGCCAGAGCTGCTTCTGTAGTCTCCGTTCATACGTGCTTTCAAAAAATCCTGAAGGTGTCTTTCTTCTTCCAAATCTTCTTTTTCTCTTCTCAGATATCCAACCAGCATCACAATTATCCCAACTGAATAAAAAATCACCACGACCACAATGTACAACAGGGCATCGTTTTGCCTTTCCGTCGATGAGTGGTTTTCATCCGTCAAATTTTGATCGTTGCACGGCAATGTTCCGTTTCCAAGCAAGGCCATTGTAACGTGTTTTTATCAGCACCTTTCCGACGCAATTGTTTTCACTGCGCGCGGAAACAGCAATACCCGCACGAATTCTGGTTGGTTGCGAATGTGCAGCTTCTGTAGCTTGCGTCACTTTCGTTCAACACACTGCACTGACAGTGACTTTCAGTCACTGACAGTTCGTCCGGTCTTCTGAGCACTAACCAACACCACCATTTCTTTCAAATAGATCCAAATTGTCTTCGTGTTCTCAGGTCAAGCAATCAGTTGTTGACCCAGACTTCGGCTGCACTGCGAAGTGATTACCCGCTGTTCGATTTCCAACATCGCCGCAATCAGAGCTGCACGCGGACTAAGTTGCTTCTCGTGTTATCTACGACCCGGAGCGATCCCTGTTTTGTGTCTCAAGTGCATCCGTGTTTCTCTCGTGCAAGGTTTCGTTCCCCGACCGCGAAGAAAATCTTGAACGAAACACCAATCGCTTCACTCGTCACGCTAATGAGCACCAAAAAGTAGTTTCGAGACACACGCGACGACGGGGATCACTTGAAGGAGGAAACTTCTTCATCGACTTGGTGGAACAACTTGTATTTTAACAAAGTTTCACAACACAAAACAGCGAGACAACAGAGCATTTGTGATTTGTAAGAAAAACTTCAAAATTACAGACAACGAACAAGACATTCTCGTCCAAGGTGGCCAATAAATTCGCAGTGCACTTCGAAGAGCAGTTTCTACGAAGCAGCAGTGGCAGCGTATTCCAGAAGATAAAGCGGCTTCGCCTGATTCGCGTCAAACACAACGATCTCTTCACACGACGCACTTTCTTCTTCTCCAATGTCTGGTTTATGCAACCTTCCAGGCGTCTGTGTGCAAGACAAAAAAGTGTTGAGTAAATTCACGCTGAAGCCGTGTGACAATGGTAAGTTGGTCTCCGAGACTTGTCCCAAACCGTAAGAGAGCCGAACGCATTGACAGCAGACTCGGACACCAGCTGCGGCACAGAAACTCACACAGATCGAGTCGAATTCGTCGCCTGCTCCGCATCTTGTGCGTTTCTTCTCGGCAACAACTTGTGGATCTCCAACAGCCACCAGCGCAATTATCAGCTTGCCGAACTGTTGGGAACAGAGAACTCGGCTTCACTCTGGTGTCAGTGAAACCTTGACAAACTTCCGTGACCCTACCAGCCCAAATAATCTTTGCGGCTGAAATGGGAATGGTAATTTCCTCAAGTGAACGAAAACTACTCACAGCAGAAAATTGCGCTGCTTTGGAAGGATATCGTGAGAAGTACAAGCCTCGACCATACTCTCCATGACTAAAATCTGCAACCGTTCAGAATGCCACGTGAAAGTAGACGCACGGTTTCTTCGAAAATGAGTTTGTTGTGCACATCTGTGTGCGTGCGTGTGTGTGTGTGTGTGTGTGTGTGTGCAAATTATTTCTTTCACCTTTCTCTGAGAATCCATTTTTGAGTATTTCTTCTGTTCTCCGGGGTTTCTCCAGGGAACCGCAAAAGTACAGACGTTCGACTGCTGACGGGTTTTGCAGATTCCTCTTTTTCTGGTTGAACTTGGTGTCGACGTGACGTTCCAATACTGCCTGGAGAAGTCCGGAACAAAAAGGTAAATGTTTCCCCACTCATTGTGTTTGAACATCACGGAACAAAGCGAGTAAAATTGATGGCGCAGAAGTTTGTACAGAAAAAGGTTGAGAAAAAAAATAAAAAAAACAATTGAGAACAATTCTTTTTATCTCACTTTGTTCACCATTTTGACCACGAAGCTGTTGATCACACTGCGATCCTTTTTCATTCCCTCTTGAAATTCTTGAGTTGCAGTGTAGAATTCTTCCGAGTCCTTGGAGTGGTCATACGTTTTTGATCCAGTGCGTACTGCGTCTGAAAATCGAAAAAAGACACACTATTGCCACAAAGGACTGTCACGAATTGCAGGAGCCTTGTTATTTTTCTTTTTAAATTCGCAGTGAGAAATAAGAAACAGGGAATGTACCCTCACTCGCTGTTCGCCGCGACTCACGAATCAACGCAGCAGTGTTGATTTCATCTTCTTCCTCTGTGAAAGGCAATTTTAGACACTATGTTTGTGCACTGGAGTTTCTAGGTGTCTGCGTGCACCGGTATGTAGGCGCCTGTCTGTCTGTTTCTCACTGTATGGCAGAATTTCGATGTTTCTGTTTGAAATAAAGTCAACTTACCATTCAAAGACTCTCCAAACAGTGTCACCCCATTGACAATTCGGTACTGTGTAAACTCCTTTTCTGAAAAAAAGAAACAACACGTGTCTGTACATTCACCTGTCTGTACACTCATCATGAATTTTGTCATTGCGACGGAGGGCAGAAAAGAAACATGGCAAAATTTCTTCGTTGTGGGAGAAAACAAAGACAACTCACCAATCCGCAACTTTTCACTCCTGAGGCGACTGTTCTCACTCGTCAGCCTGTTGATGATTTCTTGCTGGGAGTCTGACAATGCTTTGAGGTAAATTATTTCGTTCCTCAGTCTGTCCACACACGTAGTTTCAGCTCTGTAGGCCTCAAGACTTTTCTCCCGCCTTTAGAAGAACAGAAAGACGCCCCTTTCAGCTGGGAGTCAAAGAATCCGACTTGCGACCACTTTTCCCCCTGATGCCAGTGCCTTTGCAGTGGGAATTCTCACCATTTTTGAATCTCTTTGTCCATTGCAATGACGTCCAGTTCAGGCGCGACGGAACTCAACAGAGTCTGTCCTGCAATTCACAAACACACATTTTGGTGAATGAAAAGAACGATTGTTTTCGGCAAAAATTGCTTGATTGTTTGAGCACACACGGTCAGTTTTTGACTCACCTGTGAATGGTGGAAGGTGGCACATCAACGTGCAATTCGTGAACTGCTCAGCCAACTCACTGGAAAAGTTCCAAAAGGACAGTTCTAAGATCTCATATTGGCGAATGGTTTGTCACGTTTTGCATAGGTTCACGTTTGGCAGAAAATCTTACACGAATTTCGAGTTGAGGACAATGTCGTCAGAAAAACCGTAACGTCTGAAGAAGGGGATGGCAGAGTTGTCAGCGTGCACCACAACTGCGTCAAAACTTCCCACGAGGTGGGGATCCTTCACTTGCTGCAACGACAGTGAGGACTGCAATCGCTCTTGCTTTTGCCTTCTGCTCCACCAAGTTCTCTCGTTTTTTTCAGTCTGACATCCCAATCAAGTTGAGAAGTTGACTTTTCATCTTGCTCGCAAAGTTTGTTCTTGCAGGGGTCACTACTTACAGCCAGCAGGTATTTGCCAATGCCGAACTTCTGAAAGCGTTTGCGTACAGCAACCAGTGTCAGGTGCATCACTCGCTCGTTCGGCTTTCTGTGACACCAGGAAAAAGATGTAACTGCTTCGAGAGTTTGTCACAACAGGGCCACGTACCATACACAAGCAGATTCAGGTTCGCGATGTGGTGCCTCTGGACATAAAGATTGAGAGGCAAGCTCTTGCAGGTTTGACGCCAAACACGACAACCGCAAGCAATTTACCCGAAAACCAAAACTTACATGTAAGTTTTTTTGAACGTGATAGCACCAATCAGTCTGTTTTCCACTCCGACATGACAAGAAGCTACGGGCCCCTTCGTTTGACGTTGTTCTCTCCTTGACACTGCTGACTGAATAAAACTGTACATTCCTTTCGAAAAGTCCTCAGAAGTCTCTTCTTCATCACTGCAAAAACATTCTCGATGAGAGCTGATCAAGAAGTCCTTTCTTCTCAGTTTCGCGAAAAACAAGTGCACACCAATTTGTGCCGTGCACAATGGCGACAGTGGCGCATGTACCGGTACCTGTCTTCGTCTTCCGTGTCGCTGTAGACGTCTCGGAACACATTTGGCTGCGATTCTTCCCCTGCATAACAATCTCCTTCTGCGTCAACTTCTGAAAAAGTACCACTTTCACAGTTGTCTGCTTGTTTCCTTGCGTAATAGTCACTCATCACGCCCGATCTTTGATTGACCTTTTGGGAGGCGCGGTCCAGGTTTCACTTTGAAATGACCTGGGACATCTGCAGACGCCACAAAGTTGTGTTGGGTGCAAATTTTTTCGGGGATTGTCGGATCGGATCGCAGGACCCACAAGTTTGATGTGTCGTACCGTGTGTTTTTGAAGCACTCGTCTTGCCAGAGCTGAAAGACGACTTTCTTTCCTTCAAGTCCAGTGCAGTGTCTTGAAAACAACAGAAGTAAACTTTAGATCTCTCACACACGTACCGTGTGCTGATGCACCTCTTTTCCTGATCATTTGAAGGAAAATGACCAGTGTGAAAATCGAACAGTACCTGGGGTGCTGCGGAGCAAAACCAGTGTTTTTGCCCATCGCTCGCACACAGTTGCGTACAATGTATCTGGTGTCATCTCACAGAGTGAAACAGCATACAAACCAACCACGGCATGCAGCAGTTCCTTGTTGGATATCTGAAAACAAACTGGATTTCTTGGCGTGTGATTTGTGTGTCGATTCAGGTTGAACAGAACACTTTTGCCCTGTGAGTTTCGGTGCAGATCAGGTTGCAAGTGTGCGCGAGACCACCGAGACGATGAAGCGAAAGCAAAGTGCCGTCACAACGGCACACACCAGTTGGTTTGACACACACACACACACACACATCACAGGCGGACCCAGGGACACCCCCCGGCAGTCATTCGCTCCACTGTCAAAACCTGACCCACTACGAGTGAATGTTTCCAATTTATTCGACAGCCACACGAGACTGAGGGTTCCCGAACTGTGATATAACCCACATTGATGTTTGTTCGCAAAAAAGTACACGCGTGACAAACCATTCCTTACCCCAGGCACGACACACCCATCATCTCCACTTTGAATCAGCCGCCGAAACTCCACAACAACCGGAGTGACCGATACTTCTCGACCAGAACGATCTCTAAAAGAAGCATCAGGAATTTTGTTGTTCAGATCCACTGGATCTGCTGAGTCTCCGTTTGCGAAATCAGGTGTGGCATTCCCTTTCAACAGTTTATCTTTCCAGTCAGCGAGCAAATCGAGGCTTGAGGAGACTTCACCGGTCACCCCGTGCGCCATGATACAACAAACCAGAGTTGGACACTGAGGCTCCGGTGTCAGACTATATTTTGCCAGCGTCGAAAAAAGCAAATCGTTTCTTATATCTAATAACTAATGCCCATACTTCAGAAAACGAATTTTGGATGTTTGTAAAGCAATGTAACCGAACTATAGATGTGTCCATAATTTCAGAGACTTCAAATAAGACCAAAATTCACCTGGCCCGCCTTTGGCTGTTTGTCAATTTGACACAATTTGGCGCGACATAAGAAGTTTAGCTTTGTCACCGGTCGGAAGTTTTTGTCAATCCGGACATAAATATGATTCGTAGTATCGAAACTGACGCCGATTTTCAACCGGCACTTGCTGCGGCTGAAGCCAAATTGGTGGTAGTGGACTTCTTTGCAACGTGGTGAGTATATTTTGACGTTGAAAAATTTTGTGAGCGATATTATGGATACCTTGCGATCAAAACAACAGGAGCCCATTGTCAGCTCGTTCGACAAAAATTAATCTTCTGCCCCGCAAATAAAACTGCGTTACTTCTCCAGACGCCTGGTCCATCCTCGGAGTTAGTCACAAGCATTGTTTCGATCAGGTGAACTGGTTCCCTTCTGCCTGTTCACACATGCGCAAATGGCAAGTTCCCATCAGTTACGTTCGGCTCTGGGTGCTTCGCAATACACAAGTGACGGGTCTGTTATTCCCTGCAAGCACTTGCTGATTACATCCAGGTGAAGCAAAAGGCTCGACACCAGTGCCATTCGTGTGCGAGTTGACTCGCCTTTTCTTCAGTCGAACTCTCCCCCTCATTGGTCGACTGCCCGCCTGTTTGGCTCGTCGGAAACCACCAATCATTGATCTGAAAAGATTATTCAAGTCGTTAGGAATCTTTTTCGCACCGATTTGTGATGAGAAACTATGGTCGGTCAGCCTGGGGCATCTCACCAAGTCTCGCGTCTCGGGGGGGGGGGGGATTGCCAAGAGATGGAATCGTCATGAACGCGAAGGAACAAGATAAAGATCAGCTCGATTTCTCCTTTATTTCAGGTGTGGACCCTGCAGAGCAATTGCACCGAGAGTCGAAGAATTTGCCGTGAAATATCCAAACGCTGTGTTCTTGAAAGTGGACGTCGACAAATGCCAGGTGATTTGGTCAAGTCGCGTTTTGCATGAAGTTGAGCAGTGTCTTGTTTCGGTTCATGTTGTCTTGTTTGACACTTTGCTTGATGCATCAGTGATCGTATTCATTCACTCTTCCAGGAGACTGCCGCTTCGAATGGAGTGACTGCGATGCCAACCTTCATTTTCTTCAGGAATAAAACCAAAATAGACAGTCTTCGAGGGGCTGACCCGAATGCCCTGGAAGAAAAGATCAAGAAATGGTACGGATCAGGGGACGAAACTGCAGAAGACTTGGGAGTGAAAGGACACGTGAGTCAAGTTCCCTTTTCAAGTTCCTTGTACAAACTGTGGTACGAGAATGAAAATGTTCAAGGCGTAAGGTTTTTGCAGCTCTTCCTCCTTGTCCTTGTGCACGGCTTTTGAACGCAGTGCCCATGTGCAGATATCGTTTCGGTGCTGGGTGTGGCCGTTTGGGCTTTTTGTCCAGAAACCAAAAGTGTTTTCTAGATGCACGAGCATTCAGCGTTGTGTTCTGATGTCGAAATGCTACCTTCTTGGCCCTTTCTCGAGACGGTGTCTTTTCCAATGTGTCCTGACTTGTGTCCTGGTGTCTGGACAAAGATTTGCTCGGAACCCTTGCCGATACATCTCGCAAAACAAAGCTCAGAATGCTGGTCATGCTTCCACTGTTTGTCGAACAGCTGTTGTGTTCTCCAATTACACAAGGATCGATGCTCGTTCCGTTGACAACCGGATGTGCTTGATGCGAACCTTTTCAGATGGATTTGGTTTCCATGATCAACAAAGGTGGCAGCGAGTGTTTGAATGAGTCGGACGAACACCCTCTGGAACACGCTCTGACAAGTAAAGGCGGTTTCTTGGAATCGGACTGTGATGAACAGGTCAGTGCAACCGTGTTTCGGGTCACCCGCAACACAGCGAAATTCTGCGGTTCGTTCCACCCGATGGTCCAAACGGAATTTTGGAAGGTTTTGTTTTGAGCTGCGTGAAGATTCTGTGGTCTCAGGTGTAACTTGCAAATGGAAGGGGTGGGGCAGGCGTGGTGTAAATGTTGACAAGGGTAACACTCGACAGATGTTAAAAATGACCGAATGAGGCCCAACTCATTTTGTGGCCATTTTTGCAAAATGTTGCTCAAACCCACGCCCAAGGCCTTGTACACCTTGTTTTCGAAAGCCAACCCCCCCCCCCCCAAGAAAATAAACAATTTGCAAGAAGTGACCGCAGAACATTTTCTAAAACAAGTTGGTTTGTAAAACAATGATGTGGAGTGTCAAGCGCTGCGTGCTTTGTGGACACAACCTTGTCTTTTTTCCCCAATCAAGTTTTACCAAACTGAAAATATTTCCTTTCAGCTCATAATCTCTCTGGCATTCAATCAAGCGGTGAAACTGCATTCATTGAAAATCCACGGCCCGGCTGGTGAGTACGATCCCAACTGTACGCCTGCAGAGACAGCTCGTTTAGCGCTGGCCGCTCGTCTTATCGCTGCCTGTTGGCTTCACAACGACCGTCAGATTTTTACACTCGCCGGAGGTACAGTCTGGCTGTGGCACTTTGTCTTCTGCTTTGAATGTCCTGGGCGTTCTCCCGCCCCCGACAGCCACCTCACCCCCACCTGCTGAGTGTCACGTGACGGGGTGGGGGGTACCGGACATTGGAAAATTATATAAATGTCACCTGACATGAAATGTCTTGTCAACGCATGTCCTGTGACAGGGGCCGGTTATCACCAGACACAAAAATATGTGATGTCAGGTGACATCAAAGTTTCCGAAGTCACGTGAGACCCCCTGCGAAGGTTTTATGCTGGGGCCGTGTATAACCTGCAAATTGGGGTGCCTTGACTAGGATAATTTTGAGTGGCGTACTTCTGTCCAAGTTCTGATGCTGAGCGTCAAAGC
>JAAUXT010054602.1_pt1 | contig 11258 bp, 7 predicted proteins | sample 7278171 | NCBI WGS metagenome assembly JAAUXT01 (sample SAMN14350112, study PRJNA611818) | marine sediment metagenome | isolation source: surface marine sediment (1.8m) | place: French Polynesia: Moorea | collected 2018-08 | reverse complement strand
CCATGTATGGGGGTGAGAGGGCCATGTATGGGGGTGAGAGGGCCATGTATGGGGGTGAGAGGGCCATGTATGGGGGTGAGAGGGGCACAGAGTCCCTTTTGGTTGGCATCCGACCCTTGCAGTTGGAGGCTCAAAATGACGGGGGGCGGGAGGATTTTCAGTCAGGGATAGGTATCCCAACTTCAATTAAATGTGTGACGTGCATAAAAAACCATTGTGTGCACCACGCACAATTAGGTGGGTGACTGATAAGGTTGGTTTTCTTGTGGAGCTTTGAGTTGTGACCTGCGTTAGGTTTCCAACGGCAATGTGAAAGCATAATTTCCGTGCGTTTCCGTGTGTTTTGCTGCGTCTATTCTATGGCGCACGGTGCATGTCAAAACTTCAAAAAGAAGAGTGATGAACAAGATTCTGTTTCTTGACGTCGGAAAGAATTTGCGATTGAAAAGCAGCATCGAAATTCTGCGTTGCGACAAACAGCTTTGAACGGACGTGTTCCATTCAAGTCGCGCGACTTCGCCCCTGGGTTCGACAAGAGGAGAAGTGGGCCAGGTCATCCTATTTCACAACTCGGCTGGCCGTAACACGTAAATGGAACATGTGATAGACGTGCCTTCAATTTTAGAGTGTTGTACGACGGTTTGAGGCGGCGCCACAAAGTCGTGTTTTGTTTGCAGGGGACACACGACTGGCTCCCGACGGCGGGAGTCTCATTCCAGAGGACAGGTGGAGAAAGGGATGAGATCCCCAAGAATGTTCCAACCAAGGTTGGAGAACACAATGGTGGACAAATTTATATTCTTCTACAGGATATTCAATTGTCTCAAGTAATATGGAAATTCATTGACTTAAATTTGATTGTTCTGGGTTGTGATATGCCATTGGCCACAATTCATCTGATAGCAGCCTCACCTGATGACAAACTGACTGATGCCATGTTGAATAACAGCACCATTGGAACACTGGATGCTGAAGCAGGATTTAACATAACTGTACTCGATTGCCACATCAATGGGAATTATAGAAACCAAGACAAATTTCTGCACATTAAAAACAGTACGGTCACCTTTTCCAGCTGTACTTTCCATGGAAATAATGCATCACACAACAGCACTGGTCTTGTGTATGCAAAAAAGCATAGCTCAGTGAGAATTGTGAACTGCATCTTTCAATACAATGCAGGAAATGGAAGTGTTGTCCTGGCTGAAAACTCAACCAAAGTTGAGATCATCAACTCATCATTCAACAACAATGTTGTTGCATATGACAAGAGTTCTGTGATCAAAGTCTATTCTTATTCAGTTCTTTTTATCACAGAATCCAAATTTTCAGATAACTTTTGCCCTATTGGGGGTGTGGTTAAATCAGCTGATTCTGAAATCTCTGTTACCAGATCTAGCTTTGAAAACAATGTTGCAATAGTTGGTGGAGTGTATGTTCTGGTGAATTCAACTTTGCATTCCTCAATGTCATTCTACTTTGGCAACAATGCTTCAAATGATTTCGCCAGATCAAGGTTCAACCTTCCAAACAGGTGTTTGTTTCCATGCGATGATAACTGTAATAATCTTGGTTCATGCCTTGACACCTATGCCTCAGGAGGAGTGCTCACAGCAAAGGAAAACAGTCACATCACTCTGGACATGGATACTTACTCAAACAATGCTGGAACCCTTGTTGGACTTCTTCATGTGAAAAGTGGCACACTTCACATTCTGAACAGTCACTTCGGAAACAACTCAGCTGAAGCAGATGAAGTGGTGTCAATTTCAAAAGGGAATTTAACAATTACAAGCTCTTCTTTCTCACAAAATCAAGGTCCGTTTGGCACAGTCAGTGTTGGAGGATATGGTGAAATCCACAATTGTACCTTCTCAGAAAACTTGGGTGATATTGTTTCCTGTATCCTTGTCGAGACTGGGCAACTTTCAGTCACTCAATGTCAGTTTGTGGGGAATCGGCACCATTCACAGTGTGCTCTAACAGTATGTGGAAGTGCAATTTGGGGACAGAATATCTGTTTGGTTTCAATATCTGACTCTCACTTTGCCCACAATGACGTGTGCCTGAGAGGGAAGACTGCAACTTTCATCCTACAACGACTTACCTTTGCTGACAACAAGCAAAGTCCCACCATTGGCATCAACAATGGTGCACTGAATCTCTCAGACTCCATCTTTACCGAAGGTCACCTGTTCGGGGATAACTCCAAGATCAGTGTCACTAACTGTTCTTTTTCTCAGGTGTCTTCTGTCCCTCAAATGTCTATCTCTCCAGAAATGGCCAAAATGACATTTAGCGATTGCGATGTGATCTTCCGACATACTTTTGTTGAAGACAAAAGGTTGAGTGGATCCTCTTTCTCAACCGAATGGTTTCCATTTGCTGTCCTCAGAAGCAACTTCACCATGGAACAATCTGTGCTCAAATTGGACCTGTGGACAGAGTGGTCCTTCGTTGTACGTCAAAGCAATGTGACATTTCGCCAAGTAACAGTAACAGACAGGTCCTGGACATTCCTTTCGTCCTTCAGAAGCTCAGTGCACATCAAGTACTCTGAATTCCTAGACTCTTCTCCAGAATATCTGTTTGAGCTTCAAAATGGATCATTCATCCACATTGGTGACTCACAGTTTCTGCGAAACAAGTTTGTGCTCAAGCTCACTGAGAAAAGCACAGCTTCCTTCAAAAAGTGTCTTTTCAGAAACAACTCACATATGTCCGCTGTTCATTTGGACCAGCCACTTGTTCTTGCTTTGGATCAAAGTGACATGACCATTGAGGATACATTATTTTATTCAAATGAAGTTCAGCACATCTTGTTGCTGACATCTTCTGAGCTGACTCTGAGGAACACCCAAATTGTTACAGAAGACAGGTTTATGTCCATTGCAGCTTTCAGGAGCAAAATTCAAATTTTCAACACAACACTCCTTCATGAAAATGCTCTGTTCTTTGCTGGAAATTTTCTGGATTTTACGGATTCCTCAACTGAAATTTACCATTCCCAACTGCAGTTCAAACGACATCAGTTTACCTGTGGTAGTTCGATAAGCTTTCTGGGAGGGGAGGCTTTTCTCAATCACTGCACCCTCTCCACTCTGAGCGCCACTGGAAACTTCAACTCTCTGAGTGTTCACTGCCTTGTTTCCATCAGCAAAACTCTTTTTATGATGGCATCAACATACTTTTCAAATGTCACATTGAGCTATGATAAGCAGAAGGAAGGGACAAACTTGCTGTCTTGGAATACAACTTTTCTCGTGGACAATTTTAGCAGCTCTTCCCTGAACAACCCTCAGTTTTCTCAGGATGCTATTTCCAGTGGCTTTTTGGGTTATGGTTTGATAGGTAAAAACACCAGTGTTCCATATTTCCATGAAATACCGTACGCATCAGGTGAGAACTATGACTGGTGATTTGTCTCTGTGTCAATAATTGTACTTCACTCACAAAAATATAGTTTTCTATGTTTTCTGTTTTGCTTATCGTGTGCTGTGACTGCACTATTTTACTTCTTTTATCAAGCCACAGTTCATATATTTGTAGCAACACCAGTGCGCTGCATGGAGACTTGCCATTGTTACTACAGTATACAGAGCAAGATGAATGTGATGAACTGTTCAACGACCAACCCAAGTGGTCTTCCAAACTCCCTGCTACCGGAAACTGACTGGTTTCACATGTCTGGAGGAAATGTGTCACATCTTTGCCATGTTCCAACTCACTTTCAGTCCCTCAAAAGAATTGTTTTGAAAAATAACAGTATCAAATCATTTTGTCAGCCTTTTGTGGAAGCCTTAAGGAAGGTGCACCTTGATTTTCTTGACCTGTCTGGAAATAACCTCACCAAACTACCCAGGAAGTTTGAAGAAATGCACTTCATCAACTCACTGAACTTGTCAAATAACAACTTTGTGTGCAGTTGTGATATTATTTGGATGATAGATTGGATCAACAACTTCACAACTTCCAAAGGAGAGAGAATTGTGAGGGATTTTAAAGATGTGAAGTGTCATACTGGACAGAAGGTTGGAACTCCCATCTACCTTCTTGATTCCACAAAACTTCATTGCTTCCCTCCAGAGTTTGCAATCTGGAAAATTGCAGTTATTGCTACAGTTGGTGCACTGCTACTGTTGTCTTCAATTGTTACTGTGGTGATAATAAAGAGATCCAGGGAAGTGAGATGGATTATCTACAAGAACTTGGGCAAGCTAATCAGAGCAAGACACCAGCCCAATGTTGACCATCTGGAGTATGATGCTTTCCTTTCCTACAGGTTGGTAAAGTTTTTGATTTCTACAAATCATTGCCAATCTGCAGGTGATTGCAGGTGCATATGTGGCCTTTCAGTTCCAAGTCACCAGCGAAAACAGCTTTGGTAAAGAGAGTTTTGTCGATGAGTCCTGAGTATGAGACAGAACACATTCATTGTACTATTTTCCTTCTCCTTTTGGTTTTGTAGCAATGATGATGTTGGCAAAATGAAAGAGATTATGATGGTGGATGATACACTAACTCCATATCTGGAGTCTGAGCATGGATTCCAACTCTGCATCCACAGCCGCAATTTTATCGCAGGTCCTACCATCTTCACCAACATCCAGAATGCCATAAACACAAGCAGTAGAATGATAATGCTGCTGACCAAGTAAGTTCTGTTTGGCCATTCATTCCTTGTTGCAAAGGGACAAATGTGAGTCTCATACTGCAAGAAGCCCTTTGTTGCTTCTTCATGGGGATTCTTGATCTTCTTGCAACTCTTTTGTGTCCCGAGACAAATCAGCTCAGAAGCAGTGCAGGGGCCTCAAAGAGTCAAAGGGCTTTCGAGATTGAAGACACCAAGACTGCAATTGTGCCATTTCCAGCATTGCAGTTCCCAATTAACACTGCTGACCTTGGGCAAAACAGAGTTGAAAAAAGAAAGACCCACTTGAAGATCATTATTTGGACAAAAGGAACCCTGGATTTTTCATTTGTCACCATTCTGTCTCATTTTAGCTTTCATGTTCTTTTTCCATCTCACACAGCAACTTCCTCTCATCTGATTGGTGTACACAAGAGTTCCTTGTTGCTCACCTCAAGGTAATGACTGAGGATCCTGAATACCTGATCATCATTCTCCTTGAGGATGTGGACATGCAGAGAGTCCCTGAAGAACTGAAGATGTTCTTGAGGACTCACACCTACATCAATGGCAGTGACTATGATGTGCCAACCCTGAGAAAGAGAATTCGGTTTTCCATGCCCCATGAGCCTCTGGCCAAGAACCACCCTCAGGTACGTCACCCTTGCTTTGTTGACCCGGAGCTTTTATTTCCAAGAATCAAAAACAATTGATGAAACTGTATCTACGATGTGTTGATTACCAGCATTCAAATGTGGGGAACACTTGTTAGCAGAATTTCAATACGTTGAGTTTTTTCCTTCTGTAGGGAATACGCATGCTGCAATTCGATAGAACAGTCATGGTTATTCCACCATAATGGACACTCCACCTACCAACTCAGAGAAGAGATCTGTCTGTATGAAGATAACTGATGGAATTGTCATGTGCTTCAGTGCTATTGTGATCTGAGAGACTTTGATGATGCCTCAACTGAGCTCCGACTTGCAAGGATAATTTTGTAACATTGGTTCCTACCCTTTTACTCAGTGAAGACAGATTCCCAGCCCCCCATGTTTGCAACAGTGGTGCACAAATGTAATGTTCTACTTTTGCATGTTTCTTTTTCTAGAGAAGCACCTGCCATTTGGGGTTGAGCCCTGAGATTTGCCTGGATTCAGCCTTCGTTTCTCTCATTGTAAACTTTCGAAATTGTACACAGAAAAACGTTTCTTGTTTCTCTCTGACTTCTCCCAGTGTCTATGATTTTGGCACCTTCAAAACAAATGCTGCTTTGAACTGTGTTGGTTTGTTCAAAAATACCTGTACTGTACATTGAATCATTCAGATTTTCTTTGAATTATCCAAGATTGCTGTGAGATACACACGTTCAATTGTACAGAGGCATGTACAGTGAAATAACCACTTGAGATAGAGACTGTTTATCCTTTGCCTTTCAATGTGTTTGTATCAAAGTGCATCATACCATCTTTGTGACCTGCATACCCCAATGTTTTTAGAGTTTGTTTTCCACAGCAAAATATTCAGACAAGAAGATTATGGCAAACAATATTTTCCTGAGTTATTTTCTATTTCTTCCTAAAAAGTGTGCACACATGCAACTTCTCAGAGTTGACTTTGCGGAGCACCTTTTGTAAGAACTCGTCTGATGTGACAGAGGACAAACGACTCCAATTTGTGTCGAACTGTGGTCCCTCTTTGACGATCAAGTAAGCACTTCTGCTGAATGCTTGCCCTTCTTTGTTCTTTTCAGTGATTTGCGCCGGTTTAACATGACAATGGTGCTCAATATTATTCATATTTGGTCTTTGTGGATTTGTTCTGGGTGTACAGGATGATGCGCGAGGAAATAATTTGGTGGGTGTCACATTGTTTGGGTCCAGGTCCAAGTATTTTTGTTACTTGCTTATTTCCCCTATTTGTGCGTTGCTATTCAGAACGGTGCAATATCCCAGTCATATGAGATCTCTCTTCCGTTGTTGTGCGAGGAATTATCCATCTTGAGCGCAATGCGTGCGTGACGTCGCATGGCTCACACGCTCACACAATTTGCTTCGCCTCAGATTCCTTCATCAACAACACGAAGATTAGCACCACCGTGAATCGGAACCCTCTTCTGTGTGGGTCACGTTTTAGCTGTTAATCTGTTCATCCGTTTGGGTAACATTCGGGAGGGAGTCAGAACCTGTCTGGGTTCTGCATCGTGCAATTCACATCACGTGTTGTGTGGCCAGGGAAGTTGACTTGCACCTGGTGACGATGCGCAGTGACATTGTACTCTTGACAGGACCGTTGAATACCGTGTCTCCCCATGGAGAGTACTTGACGCACCACCATCGCTGTGCGGTAATTTTTGTTGTGTCAAAGGTGACGCTGGACACTCGGTGGGGACAGTGGCCCAGCAGTCAAGCTGCTGCTCCAAGCAAACTGGTCAAAGACAGAACAAGGTGCTGACGTGTTGATCAAGTGATCACGTTTCTTCGGTCACACAATGGTGTTGTTTTCTTTGTGAAGATACGATAGAATATTTTGAGTTGAAGTTGGGCCCATCCTGACCTCAACCACAATGTACCTGCTTATGTTGAGCCTCCAAGGGTTAACACCAGTCGAGACAAGGGTTGCTCTCCCACACCCCAATCCTGGATCAGTTACGCTCTTTCGTACAGTACCCAACCACTTGGAAATCCAGCTGCAAGTTGTTGAATTGCTGAATGGGGATCTCTGGAGCGAGAGCCACAGAGATAGGTCAGTGCAACTGAAGTTTTCTTTGTGCTGCGTTGGTGGTTTCCAACTTCAGGGTTTTTTTTCATAATGACTGAGCACGCAGAAGATCAAGATCGCTTTAACTTCCTGCAAGAAGGCGAACTGCGCCATTTCTTGGAAGCCTTTTGTTGAAAACGACGAGAGTGATGTTTGGTACAATGTGAACTTGTTTTTGCTTGCAGGGTACACATGACTGGCTCTCCGGGGTGAGTGTCTCATTCCAGAGGACAGGTGGTGCGAAGACTGGACAACGACACGGTGAACAAGCGACGGTCTCCCTTCAGGATATTCAATTGTCTCAAACTGTGTGGAGTTTCGTTGACCTCAATTTGATCATTGACAGGAGCAACTTGTCAAAAGTCATCATATATTTGATGCGAGCTGTGTCTGATAATGACTTCATTGAAGTGACATTGAATAACAGCACTATTGGAACACTGGATACTGAAGCAGGATTCAATGTGACTGCATTAGATTGCTATATAAATGGAACTGACAGACTTGATGAAACTTTCCTGCATATTAGAGGCAGTGTTGCTGCCTTCTCCAACTGTGTTTTCCATAGAAATATTGTTTCAAACAATAGCAGTGGCCTCATACACACAGAATTGTTTCTAACATTACTGTGACCAGGTCTCACTTCCAAGATAATGTTGCAATAGCTGGTGGGGTATATGGTCTGGTAAATTCATCTTTGTACTCCTCAAATTCTTTCTACATTGGTAATACTGCTTCTAATAGTGCTGCAAGATCAAGGTTCAGCCTTCCAGACAGGTACTTGTTTCCATGCCTTGACGGCTGCACTTTTGTTGGTCAATGTTTGGATGCTTCTGCCTCAGCAGGAGCTATCATTGCTGTGAATAGTCATGTCGCAATGAGTGTGGACAATTTTATTGGCAATATGGGTCAAGTTGTTGGACTTCTCCACTTGGATAATGGTACCCTCAATATTTACAACAGCAACTTCCGAAATAATTCAGCAACAGTGGCGAGTGTGTTGATGACACAAACAAGCAATGCAACAATGGTTAATTGCACATTCAAGCAGAACCAAGGCCGTGGAGGAACAATCCTTTTTGGGGGATACGCAGACGTTTACAATTCTACCTTTGTTCAGAACTCAGGTGTTAGCAGTTCCTGCATAACCATTTCTCCTGGAAAGCTTGTAGTCAGCGGATGTCACTTTGCAGGGAATAACGCTGTTTTCAAGTGCTCTTATTTGGGAGCTTGTGGATCTGTTATATTTGCTGATGGGCTCTCTTCCGTTTCTGTCAGTGATTCTGACTTCACCCACAATACCTTGTGCCTGTCTGGACAGGCGGCTTCTTCTTTCAGCCTTTCAAGACTTATCTTCACTGATAATAGGTATCACATGGGAGTAATCATGAGCTCTGTGAATCTCTCAGACTCCAGCTTGAGCCAAGGTCAACTGCTTGCGATTGATTCCAAAGTCCATGTCTCCAACTGTTCCTTCTCAGAGATGAAAGAAGTGCTTCTCACTGGTTCTGATGTTCTCTTCCGAGACACTTTTGTGGGTAATTTTGACACACGACGGTTTGGATTCGTCATGTCAGAGAGCAATCTCACAATGGATCACTCTGTTCTGATTCTCAACAAAAGCAAAAGCGAATTTGTCAGAATAAACTTCCAACTCCACGAACACAGCAATGTGACATTTCGTCGTGCGAAAGTCATGGACAAATCCTCTTCCCTCTTGAACTTTGGCTCCAGATTCCTTTACGCCTCCAGAAGCTCAGTTCAGGTTGAGCACTCGGAATTCCTGGACTCTTCTCCTGAGTATCTCTTTGAGATGAGGAATGGATCCACTCTTTACATAAGAGATTCACAGTTTCTGAGGAACCAACTATTGCTTTCTCTCTTCACGAAGAGTAAAGCTTCCTTTGAAAAGTGTCTCGTAGCCAATAACTCTCATACGTTTCTCTCTGTTTTGCAATCTCTGAGACAACTAACCAACAACAGTTTCTCGACTGACACAAACAGTCTGGTCAATTACAATTACATTCTTTCAAGCTCACGTTCTGGCATCACTGTTCACAACTCACAAGTTGAAGAAAAGAACACCTTCCTGTTTGCTTTCAAGAGTAAAGTTCAATTTTTCAACACAACATTTCTCCGCAATTGGATTCCACAATTGGATTTGCCCCCATCTCTCCCAATATTGCATATTGTTGATTCCTTGACAGAAATTAGCCATTCCCAACTTCTATTTAGAATTTATCAGCCCCAATACATGTGTGCACCGATTTTGATATTCGAAAAAGGAGCCGCCTTTCTTGATCGCTGCACCTTGTCGTCTCAGGTCATGGATAGTTTTGAACCCTTGTGTCACTTGTATGTTGACGTTGAAAAGACTGATTTTAAAATGGCTTCAACGCATTTCAACAATTTTCTAATGAGATATGAGAAAGGAAAGGAAACAACAAAGCTACTGTCTTGGAACACAAGTTTTGTCACGAACAATTTTAGCAGCTCTTCTCTGAACAACCCTCAGTTCCCTCAGGATGCTATTTCCAGTGGCTTTCTCAGCAAGCGAACTCTTTGGATGTCAAACGAAAGCATCACCCCTTCGGACATCATTGAGACACAGTATGCATCAGGTACGAACCACAGACAAACTCAAACTGTTTGCCAAGTGAACTCTCACTCATTCGTGTTTTTGGTTTTCTTTTGTTGAAGTGCTCTTTAGTTGCTTTTTCTTCTTTGACCATCAGTCATTGCAGTTTTCTGAGGAAACTGAAAAATCACAATATCCGCCTTGATATGTTTGCAGTGAGTCCGGTACTGTGTGTGGAGAACTGCCTCTGTTTCTACAACATAAAAAGCAACGTCAATGTGATGAACTGTTCATCACCCAACCAGATGAGTCTTCCAGATTCCCTGCTGCCTCAGACTGACTGGTTCCACATATCTAAAGGGAACATTCCTCATGTCTGCCATGTTCCAACTCACTTTCAGTCCCTCAAAAGAATTGTTTTGAAAAAATAACAGTATCAAATCATTTTGTCAGCCTTTTGTGGAAGCCTTAAGGAAGGTGCACCTTGATTTCCTTGACCTGTCTGGAAACAACCTCACTAAATTACCTAGGAAGTTTGAAGAAATGCACTTTATCAACTCACTGAACTTGTCAAATAACAACTTTGTATGCAGTTGTGATATTATTTGGATGATAGATTGGATCAACAACTTCACAACTTCCAAAGGAGAGAGAATTGTGAGGGATTTTAAAGATGTGAAGTGTCATACTGGACAAAAGGTTGGAACTCCCATCTACCTTCTTGATTCCACAAAACTTCATTGCTTTCCTCCAGAGTTTGCAATCTGGAAAATTGCAGTTATTGCTACAGTTGGTGCACTGCTACTGTTGTCTTCAATTGTTATTGTGGTGGTGATAAAGAGATCAAGAGAAGTGAGATGGATTATCTACAAGAACTTGGGCAAGCTAATCAGAGCAAAACACAAGCCCAAAGTTAATCATCTGGAATATGATGCTTTCCTCTCCTACAGGCAAGTACAAATTTCATAGGCTGGACTGAAGTACTGTATGTCTATTTGCTACAAAATGCAAATCAGTACCCAGCAGCATTGACTTGTTTGAGAACAAGCTGATGTGCTGTAGCCCCATTGGTTTTTAGGTGATTTGAGGTGGGTTGCACAATTTGGGAGCTTTTGGAAAAATCAAATCAAATCAAATCACCTGTAGGCAGGGTCTTCCAAAAGTATGTGTACACCTGTTTCTTAGTCAAGATGAGGATCAATTTTGGGTCTTTTGGGCTCTTTTGGTTCAATTTGGGTTGGGGATAGTGCACCAGGAAGGATTTGGGGAACTTTGAATTTTGGGGTTCTT
>JAAUXT010024746.1_pt1 | contig 11258 bp, 11 predicted proteins | sample 7278171 | NCBI WGS metagenome assembly JAAUXT01 (sample SAMN14350112, study PRJNA611818) | marine sediment metagenome | isolation source: surface marine sediment (1.8m) | place: French Polynesia: Moorea | collected 2018-08 | reverse complement strand
TCAATATGTGAATTTGTGCACATATCATATGATGGTTGCACTAAATCAACTAACTGCACGATCACTGACAACAGTGGTGCAAGAGCTACTGCAAGTATAAGACGATCTGAACACGTATGAAAATAGACTCCATGAGTTCATGGGATCTTTGGACAATTTGGCAAATGCACGACTGTCATCTACATTGGTAGATCCAGTCAGTTTGGATCGATATTTGAAAGCAATGGAACAAGACGTTGCGGATACAACTCCAGATTGGGAATTGGCATTGCCAGATATTGCAATGTACTATGCAGAGCCCATCATCACATATTCAAACTTTCCTGAGTTGCTTGTCGTGCAAATCCCAATCTTTCTCAAAAGAAGAAATCAAGTGCCAATGTCATTGTATTGTGGTTGTTGTCTTGTCATGTGAATACTCATCTATTTAAGGGCCCATTTTCGTTATGTGCACGGGTCTCGTCTTGTGATGTCAGTGTGTTGTGTGTTGCATGAATAAACTGGGAAAACGTCTATCGAAGTTAGGATTGTTCTTCTGCGATGGAGTTGATGGTGGGTGAACTCATCAGTGGGTCATGATAAAGGATCAGTTTCTCAACACTACGCTGTTACATGCACATTGGTGCAGTGAGCATGGGCTCATGTCAGAGATGCCCCTGGTCCTCACCGAGCCCCCGGTTTGTTGGGGGGAATGGCTCCGGCCAGTTCCCTGGTCCTTCCTCCTCGGGAGGCGGGACCACAGGCCTTAGGGCCTCCCGGGCCCTGTGGACCTCATGGGCTCCCTGGTGAGACGGGTCCAGCTGGACCTCCAGGGCCAGTGGGGCCTGTGGGGCCCATGGGACCTGAGGGTCCATGGGGTCCATGGACACTGCCGGGGCCTCCCTCGCCAACACCCGCAATGCCAGCCACATCAGGGAACCTGGTGATGATTGCCCCAGCTCAGGATCAGCCTCTGGTAAGGATTGTTTTGTGGTTTCAAAACTCATCTTTTCATGGAAAAAGAAAATATGTATTTCTTGACTCAAAATGGTTTTTTTTGTGTGTATTTTCAGGACCTGTTGCTCTCCAGGCAGCACCAGCGCTGCGACGAGGATTCTTTTGATAGGATCCTCTTTGGGTGCTGTGACCACTGGCCAGAAGCCCAACAGCAGCAGCAGCAGCAGCAGCAGCAGCAGCAGCAGCGGGTCCCCTCATGTGATGAGGGTGTCGCCCTTGACACCACCCAGGAGAGGCGTGGGGGAGTGTCCTCCATGCCAGCTGTTTGAGCAGTAGGCTCAACAGTCGCAAAAATAAGCAACACTAAATACTCGGTCCTTACAGGACCACCAAATCTTCCCAAAGAGAAATATTTCTTTCAAAAAGCTATGAAATCCCTCCCTCCCTTTCCACCCCCACAAAAGAAAAGGGGGTCATTGTGAATGAGCCATAATTCGATTTCCACTGCTTAAGGGTTCTGTGGTTTTCCACAAGAGGGCCAACATTTTGTGTCAATTTTGTGTTTGCAGAAAAAAGCAGAGATTTTGTTCTTTTCAGATGTCCATGTCAATTGTTTTTTCTCAGAAATGGAATCTGTCGGGTATGTTTTGCCATTCCATGACCCACCTTCCCTTCCCATCTGCCCAGGATATGCAGAATACCCGGTTTTAGGGTGGGCGATAATAAAGGTTCCGAAAAAGCCTGACAGTGTGAGGGTGTCTCTGAATTTGCATGTTTTTGGCCCTGACAGGCCTTGCAGCCTATTGTGGGCTGCGATACCCCTCCAGTGGACTGCAAAACTGCAGGCGGCTGCGATTCCTGACCAGGACTGATGGGGATCGCACGGTGTTGTGTGCCTCGAGACCGTTGCAGGTGACCTCGATTTGGATGCATGCTGCGATACCTATGCATCAACACGTCAAGACTTGCACTGATTACTGTGCAACTTCTTCCCCCTGGTTGGTGGGGGTGTTCACCGAATGCACCACACTTTCTACTGTGCAATGCGCAAATTGCCTGGTTGCGGCCGGTGAACCTGACTGGGTCGCACTCTCTTGTTGTATATATGAGTGAAGCCCCAGTAGTGATGTTGTAGTATAGTTTATTGTAGAGAATGAGTTGGAGCTCAGTGGTTTAGGCTACCTTCCTCTATGGTGTCACAAGCTATTGTGTGTTGGCAGTCTGGGTCATGTGCCCAGCTAAGGATAGTGGCTCCATCTAGGGTAATGATATGATTGGCTGTGGCTGTTGCTGTGGCTATGGAAGGCCATGGCAGTACTTAGGGGGTGGTCATGGTAAATATATAACAACACAGACAGCTGCCTGCGTCTGACGTGCAGACAAAAACAGCTTTTGGCAACAAAACCGCTCCATTTGTTCTGAAGCAATTGGTTTTTAAGCTTGATCAATCCGGTTCGAAATCACTCATTCTCATTCTGCTCACTCATTCTGCCCTGGGCAGCGTTCAAATGATGCTGCATCGAACAGGTGGTGCATTTCGGCTATTTGCTTTGGTATCTCTAAGAATCCTTCTGGCAACCGCAATTGTCATCCCGGATCTTGAGATGGATTGCTACATCGAGGAAGGCGACTTGAATATTGCCTTCATCAAACAGATCCACACGATGGACATTGATAGTTTCTGCGGAGAGGACTTGGAGTCTGAGTACGAGCTGCAGTACGTTGAGGCGTTCCGCTGGGCCGTGCACCAGGTGAACGCCAGAACAGACCTGCTGCCCAACCTCACCTTGGGATTTGCGGTTCTGGACGACTGCGGCAGAGACTTGACGGCGCTCGCCAAAACATTGTACCTCATACCGGACGACAGTGACCACCGAAATCGCAGGTAAACGGTGTTTGTTTTCCACACCTGGACACACAAAAAACGCCACTTGTGACTGTCAGGAAAGCTGCACCAAAGCACAAGCACAAGGCACAATATTGGAGATAGTGTCTTGTAAATTTTGGGCTGGAGCCAAACCTTTTTGTTCTGACATCTCGGCCAAAATATTTCTTGTCCCAGCACATCCCAAAGAACATCGTCACGTCAAGCCCCATCCCTGTGCTTGTGGAGTGTGTTACTTGTTTCGACGCTGTGCTCAATATCCTCTCCCTGACCTCCCTGTGGAAATGCAGTTGTCTTGGATTGCAGAATCTCGTCCTGTTGAGCTCATTGCTGGCGGATACTGGGGGATGAAATTCTTTTGGTAAAATCTCAGATTCAACAGGAGATAAACTTGTCAAGAACACTGGGGAAAATTGTTTGGATGTTTCATCAGTTTCAAAACGAGACAGATGTTTCGTTCTTTTTGCATTGAAGTTGTCTTGAATGACATGATCTCTTCTGTTAGATCTCAAACCAGCAAAGAATTTATTTCCAGAGAAAAAAATGCAAGTTAACACTTCAGCTTCAAAAATGGGTAAAGTTTTGGGTGATTCTTCAACACAGAATCTCACCCTGTTTGACCCTTTTGCTGAGAAAGAATACTTCTGCCAGCAAACACAGGATGGTATCTCAGCTTGCAAAAGAGAAAGGTGTTTTGTCTTGAAATCACCTTGAATCACGCACACAATCTCTTGCGAATTGCTTGGAAAGAATTTTATTGCTGGAAAAATCTCAGGGAAAAATGTCTGCTTCAAGAAAAGAGCTTAATCAACAGCAAAATATCCTTGGACCAGAGAATCTTACCGTATTCACCATGTTGCCAGGTAAACATGACTCTGGTGCGAAAATATTGCCACAAGTGAGCTTCTGATAGCGATGGAGATATATACGAGGGATACAAGATATACATGGTCCATGCCAAAAGTATCCGTTGTGTTATGCTGCCCAAAAACAATTTTGAGTGAAATGAACTGCCTTTGTTTCATTCTTTTCTTTCCCAGAGATTCTTTCACAGAGGTACAAGAGGAACGTTTTTTGCAAAGAAAAGTCTTTGGATTTTTTCATTTGGATATTGGGAAGGTCAGCTGAAAACAAAGGGTTTGATTGCACTGAACACAAAAACCCTCATTTGAGGTCAAATTCTGAAATTAGTACTGGTAAAATAGTCAAAAGCCTGACAAGAGGTACAATTTGAAGATGATTTTCTGGCTTCTTATTATGCTTTTTCCTGAAGTTTCAAAATTTCATGTTGCGGGGGGAATGTAGGTCTGCCACAACAATTGTTTCCAGAAATTTTGAAGATGCTCTTCAGTTATTTTCATCCCAACAACGGAAACTTTCTCGACAGACCTCGTGTGTTTTGTTTGGTGTTGTTGCAGGTGAAAAGAACAGGCATGTCACACCTGCAAGTAGCTACCATACACACTGCTTCTTATTTTCTTCGCAAGAGAAAGGGGAATTATGGGTTGAGATTCTTCTTCTTTTATCGTTGCGCTTCTCGAAAAGCGGACTTTTCTCCTGTACGTTAATCCATCGTCTTTTTCGCTCCCTAAAGTTTACACGCACGGTCTGTCCAAGTTGTGCACAAGTACACTGCCCTGTAGCCTTCGACTTTTTGTGTGTCCGGCATTGGGCGAAGTTGGTTGGTTGGAATGCATTTGGAAGGTACATCAAGAACAGTTCGAAAGCACACCAACCGCAACAGCTTGAACCACCTGTTGACCCCTGACTCTGACCTCTGATATTGACCCTCACAATGACAGCAGACACTGACACATAACACTGACCTCAGACACTCTCTTGACACCCAATGCATGTAAGACGAACAGTGAAACACAGACTGTGAGGCACCGACGCCTGTCAACAAGCTCTGTACACACTTGTTCTCTCAAGTTGCCGAAATATTCATCGCGTAACACGTTTTTGCTTTGATTTTTCATGCTTCACACAGCGAAGTGCTGTCTACATGAGAGACTATCTTGTCGACAATATTGCTTTGATTCACCCAAAATGTGTTTTCTTCACACGTCGACACGTCGCATGCAGACTGGTTGACGCTCAGCTCGCTGCAGGAAGTGTTGAGGCAAACAGCAGCTGCTACGAGAGGTCCCGGCACCTTCAGTGGGCCGGGGTCGTCGGACTGTCCACCTCAAGGAAGGCCGTGATGGTGGCGAGTCTCCTCAGCATCTTCCACATCCCCTCCATCGGCACGCTGTCGTCCAGCGACGAACTGAGCGACAAAACAAGGTCAGATGGCAGTTTGATGGACAAAAGCATTCCCCAGGAACTGAAGGCCTTTGAAAGATTTGGTTTGAGAAATAGGTTTGGGTTTCTCAGCTCATTGTCGTCCACTCGAGAAAATATCAGATGCTACGAGTGATGGGGGGACGTGAGCCCTGTTATGATTCCGCTCTGATGGATGACATCTTCGCTGTCAACAAAACTGTAAAGTGCAGTTTGTGACTTTGTATGGGGGAGGGGGGCAGCGAGACTAAATCTTTGGATTTGCCAGGTAGACGTTCCCTGAAACACTTTCCTGAAAGTTGAAAAATGGAAGAGGTATACGGAACCAAATCAAACACTGGCAATTTGAAACACAGCTTGAGAAAAATGAGCTGGAGCTTGAATATTTCATGCGTGTGAAAGACGACAATGGCAAGGCACACACGAATACAGCTTCTCTTTCTTTTCCGAGTCGCATCCCCAGAAAGAAACGGAACGCCAATCAATTGCCGAAGTGACAGATTTCATCCGATGTTCGTGTTTCTTTTGGCAATTTGGAAATCTGGATGTCACAATTTTCAAACAATCTCACTGAGCGGAACTGCAACTGCCTTTCCTTCTTTAGTCTCCAAAAGTTGCTTCTGTAGAACACCTGAAATTTATTGAGCTGGACAAAATGAGCATTGCTCGCTGCCCCCAATGCACGGTGAGATGCTGTTGTTCGAAGCCAGAACAATATATGTCTCCATTACTTTTACAGAGCAATTTCTCCTTTATAATCTGAACTCATAAACTTCACTTCTTTCCCAACAAGTGGTTCCTCTCCTGAGTACTTTCGAATTATGAGTTCGTCTTCTCAACAAATTAGTGTTATTTCCACAATGAAAAGCTTTGTCCTTTTCCACTGCTGTTATGACCAAAAAACGTTTGTTCAGTAAACTTGCTCGCACAATTTTACCTGTTGTCTGCAACACATCTTCAGGTTCACTTCCAGTAAAAACAACATTGTCGGACGGAAATCACAAGCGTTTCATTAAAATTTAACGAGTTCTAAAATTTTCAGGCAACACCCCATTCGCAATTGACGCCTGTTCTCCGGTGAACAAAGCTCAGAAACGATTTTGCGTATTGCTTCACACAAGCACTTTGCTCTTTTTCAGATATGAGTACTTTCTAAGGCTCGTACCACCTGACAAATTCCAGGCCGAGGCAATAGTCGATCTGCTCGTGCACTACAACTGGACCTACGTGTCTCTTCTCTACTCAGAAGGCAGCTACGGCGAAAACGGAGCAAAGCAGATCCTGCTTCAAGCCAAAGAGAAAGGAGTCTGTCTGGCAGTAGAAAAGAAAATCGCAACGGACACCTCAGCGGAAGACTACGTTGAGCTTGTTCGAATGTTGTACGAACACCGAAATGCGAGAGCTGTAATACTTTTCATGGGAGTCTTCTACCTGAGGCAAATTTTTGAGGCATCAAAGCAACTTGGGTTTGTTGACCACTTCGTATGGATTGGTGGAGACACCTTTGCACTGTATGATTTCTCAAATTTACCTGTCGATGGAGCTTTGTCCATTTCTTTCACTGCGGCCAGAAACAGAGAATTTGAAGAACACTATCGCACCCTGACCCCTGCCAATCTTCCCAACAACCCCTGGATGGAGAAGCAATGGGAGCTTCTGTACAACTGCAGTTGGGCAAGAACCGATGCGCAGTCGTGCGACCTGGTCAGAGACACTCCCTTTCCGAGACACGATTTCACCCAGTGGTATTCGCGAGCAATCGATGGCGTATACACTTACACCTATGCATTGGACAAGTACATTAAAGATCTGTGTCCTGACGCCCGCGGCTCAGTCCTGAGGTCGTGCATCAAAGGTCCAGTATTTCTGCAGTATTTGAGAAACACGTCCTTTTCTGGAGTCACCGGACCAACACAGTTCAATGAAAAGGGAGACATCATTGGGGGTTATGATGTGTTGCAGCTTCGCCACAGAACAGCCGAAGAAGTCTGGCACAGTTTAGGAACCTGGAACATGCTTCAGAAACTGAGCTTGAGCGCAAAGTTGGCAGATTTTTCAATGTTTCTGAAAGAGTACGAGCATGTTTCTGGAGTACCTGAGTCTTTGTGTAGCAAACCTTGTGAAGTTGGTCAGGCCAAGATTCAACAAGAACAGATCTGTTGTTGGGAATGCAGGCCGTGCCGGAAAAACGAGATCGTATCTGAGAACGGCACTGATTGTGTTGAGTGTGCGTCGACGACCTGGCCAGACGATACCAAAACTAATTGTGAACCCATAAATGCCTCATACCTGGTGTGGTCTGACAGCTTGGTCTTGTGCCTGGCCATTTTGGGAGCTGTTGGGGTGATATTTTCTTGCGTTATCGCCGGTGTGTTTGTCGCACATCGAGACACGAAACTCATCAAAGCTTCGAGCAGAGAGCTCAGTTCCATTATTCTCGGCGGAATAATTATGGCCTATATTGTCGTGTTCCTGTTCCTGATAAAGCCTTCGAATTTATCGTGTATGTTGAACCGCTGTGGGTTCTCGCTGTCCATCACGCTCATTTATGCCCCACTACTGGTGAAAACCAACAGAATCTACCGCATCTTCACTTCGGCCAAGAAGACCAAGGCGAGACCAAGCCTGACGAGTCCGCGCAGCCAAGTTCTTCTGACCGGCCTCCTCATTCTTGTTGAGGTTCGTTTGAGCTTGGGCCAAGCGGACTGTGCTTCAGATTCCTTCTAAAGTCACGCCTCGTGTAGCGAAATGCATGTCAGCTGGCTGCTTGCAACTTTTTCTCGAATTCAGAACGGACAATGTCTTCAGTGGTGTGCACATGCATGCATTCGAGCATTTTGTTTGTCATGGTTCGTTCCAGGTTCTTCTTCTGGTTGTCATTCTGAACATCTACCCGTCCGATGCTCAAGTGCGAATGCGCGTCCCGAACAAGAAGCACGTGGAGCTGTTCTGCGACCTGCCGCTCAACGGTCTGCTCATCCCGCTGGCCTTTATCCTCCTCCTCACGCTGGGGTGCGCGGTCTTCGGCTTCCTCACCAGAAAACTTCCGGAAAACTTCAACGAGTCCTGGTACATCTTCGTTTCTGTGTCCACCACAGTTTTCATTTGGATTGTAATTTTGCCGACATATTTCACGACGTTCTACGCCTATTACCAAGCAGCCCTGCTCGCTGCGTGTCTGCTACTGAATGCGTCCATCACGTTGTTGTGTCTCTATGTTCCCAAAATTTACGCCATCTACTTCGTGAATGAAAACAAAATGGATTTAAATCTCACCTCGACCACTCAAGTCATGACCATTTCCGTAAAACCTGAAAGTAGTGACTGATCGTGTATAGCCCGCTCCAAAAAGAAAACAATTTGGTCAATTATAAGTTGTACTGAAACGCAACTTCAGCAAAAGTGAGTGCCGTTCACCAGTCCGTCCAGTGGGCGTCCTTTTCGAGAGTTATTAAAACCGGCTTGTGCAGGTCGATGTGTAACTCGGTGTACGGGACTCATCGCGACCTGACGAAGTCTGGTTGTGCACGTGTGGCCACACCCGGGCAAGGTGTCTGGTGTGTGGTTTCAGACCGTTGTTCGACTGTGACGTGACCTGCAGATATTTTCCGGTGTGTCCGGGCGTGACCCGCACCATGGTTTCATCTATTCCCCCCTCGTTGTCAAGAATAGAGATAGTTTATGTCAGGTCTTTGGGTCAGGTCACAGCTAGACTTGTACAGGTCATCGCCAGACACTGGGCACGACAACCCTGTACATCTGTGTGTGTGTGTGTGTGTGTGTGTGTATGTGTGTGTGTGTGTGTGAAAACAAGGGAACGAAAAAAGAAACTTCTTCCATGGTAGGCATGTCATGCGTTCAGGTATGCGCGTGACACGGATGCAGGGCAGACTGAAACTTTACAAACATTTTCCGGTGCCAAGGCACACAAAAGAGAACTGAAGCAACTCGTTTTCTGCTTTGACCGACTGATGAAACCAAAGTTGCCTGCGCGTTTACGACTTTTACGAAGTCCGCGGCGTTTCCTGCTTGGTGTCTTTTGTGCCGGTATCAATGTGCAAACTTACTTAGATTTCTGTCACAGAACACCAGAGAAAATAGACTGCATGAACGTGCAACTTCCTCCACCTGATTTGTTTTCACTGAGGCTTCACTTCACTTCACATTTTTCTTGAAGTGCACCCAAGACCTGCCAAACACACGAAAGAGAACCAAGAACCTGCAGTCGGCGCGAACAATCGTTGTGTTGGTCGATATTATTCTGTGAACCAACTCGCTTCCGCCTCAAGTTGATCCTTCCTGTCATTTTTCGTGCGATCCAGGGAAACAAACAATAATTCTCACTTTCCACACTGAACTGCACCAAGTTGGAAGCTGGGCGTTCGCGGCTTTCCTTCCCTACACAACCAAATCTTGCATTGATCGGCTGAAAACTTGTGTTCCCAACGACGCACACCGGAGGAAATGTGCGCGGACTGCATGTTCTCAGGTGCCACTCTTCGAGTCATCAAACGGCATCGTATTTCTTGCACAATCGGAAAAACGACAGGCGTACCTGTTTTTTGCAGCATCCTCTGCATACCTTTGCGTGTCACAAATCAGTGTCAATCAGACATCAAAACTCAAGGAAAGTTTGGGAGCTCTTTGATTCACTCGAATTCCCACTTGTTTGTCAATGGCAGAATGTCCGAACATGGATACTTGGGTTTCTAATTTCAAGAGTTGCTTTGATGCAGTTCACGATTGGGGCTTATGTGGTCTGTAATCGCTGGGGAGCATCATCACAAACGAACAAAAGCTTTCCGTGCGACATGCATGCGACGTTGATTAAGCCACATCAACTGGACAGCATCCAGTGTGTCTCAAGACCTGTGACATTTCCGAAAGTTCTACTTCAAGAGTTGTTCGTGTGCCCTTCGCTGACCAAGACACAACTCGCAAAAGAGCTGGTCGCTTTCTTTCATGACGGTTGTAATCCAAGAGGCCCCAGTCTCTGTGGCTTCAGGGTTGACTGCTCCAAGAGAGGAAGTGTTGCAAGTCCACACATGCATATTGAACTGGTCTGGGACTTCACAAAGGGTCACAGACTGACAGACGCACAATGACGCACACACACCCACACGTGTACACACACGTGCATAAAACTTTGTCTCCAAGCAATTCAGAGGCCCCTGCCGCCCCTTTTCTCCATTGCTCAGTTTTTGCACCAATGTTTGTACTTTTTCTGTTGTTGTTCTCGTTGACGGTCACGGCAAGCGGGACAATCTGCGTGGGTGAAGCAAATGGCTTGAAAAAAAAAAACCCCGGTAGCCCTCTTGTTTGTCCAAAATTTCATACCCCCTGCCCATCTTCTTCCCACCTCCCCTCTCTTCAATCAACACCCCTGTTCAGTCAACCTGCTCCCCTCTTCAGCCAACCCCACCTCTACAGCTAACAGCCCCCTCTTCCAATGACCGGTGTGCAACAGGCTTGTCCAAAACTGCGACCATCGACAACGACCCGTTCCCGATCCCGGACTCGACGCAGTAAAAACACATTCATGTCATTCCGGATAATTCGATGTTGCTTTTTCCCGGTGAAAAAGTCGAATTATGTGAAAGTCAAATTCTGAAAAAACAAGCAAAACAAGCAAAATGAGCATCATGAGGAACAAGGGTCTTGAAATTTAGCATAAAAATGAGCCACAAGAGTCCCAGCATTTGGTGTGCATCCAAAATGAAGTGAAACAAGGTACGTACTCAGGAAACATAATATTGAGTGTGAAGTAGTTGATATCAAGCGTGAATGAACAGTATCAAATATAGAAGGTAGACACTTATTTTTCTCAAGAATCTCACTTTCTTTGTCAAAGAGAATTTAAAATGTGTACCACAAATACCATACCGTCTCGTGTGTAAGGCGCACTCATGTCTATTTTTGACGCACCCCAATATTTGGTCCAATTGCATGCATGGTACCAAGGTTTATTAAAAGTACAGTAAATTCATACTCATGTACAAGATGCACCCCTTCTTTTGATGTTCAATTTTGGGGCAAAAAAATAGCTCCATGGAGCTCGCGGTGATTTGAGGAAATTTCAGTTGCTCTGATTTGGCTTGCTCTGATTTGGCTTGCTCTGATTTGGGTAACTTTTTTTGTCAAAATTCTTACTATT
>JAAUXT010119240.1_pt1 | contig 11259 bp, 9 predicted proteins | sample 7278171 | NCBI WGS metagenome assembly JAAUXT01 (sample SAMN14350112, study PRJNA611818) | marine sediment metagenome | isolation source: surface marine sediment (1.8m) | place: French Polynesia: Moorea | collected 2018-08 | reverse complement strand
TCCCTCAAGACCAAAAATTGTCTAAGTCCGAAACTGGGGGGGGGGGTCCCTCAAGACAGAAAATTTTAGCCGGGGGGAGGGGAGTCCCACCTATCACCGTTGCATAACACACGCCGCTCCCTTAGGACGGCGTGTGTAAAAACTTTGGATTTCGCATTCAGCCTCAGATCAACACTAAAAGACAATTTGTGTCTCAAATTGAAGTCAGATCTTCTAAACAAAAAAGATTGGCAACCATCTCGCATTGTATGACAGGTTATGTTTTGAAGTGTGTCATCTGTGCTTGATTTTTCACGAATTATTCGAATTGGCAGCCGTCCTGGATTCACGCGATTCTTGAGCATATTGCCAGGGTCGTGGAAAAACTGAGTGAAAACCTTTCCCTCAATCGAAGAGCCATCTGGGATTGGTGGCAGACATCTGATCTCAAATCTTGAGTCTGACTTTCTTGACAAACCAGAGTCTCGTCCGACTCACACGCAAACAAAAGCTTGAAACGACGAGAGGAAGACGTTGCATTGAAACAAGAAACAGACGAAGCGTACATGTCAGTCTCTGAGACTTTGGGCCTTATGTTGCCCTTGTCTGCGTGTGTGCGTGGGTATTTGTGCGTGCGTTGGACACTGACCTGGAAGGAAGCTGCGAGTTTGGTACAGCTGAGTTTGAACTGTTTGATGATATTGCTGATTTTCTCGAAGCGATGGACATCTTTGTGCTGCTTCCTCTGACAGTGTGATATGACCTGAAAGCAACGGAGGGAACTCGGTGTCCAGGCCAAAGTGCAATCAACGTCTGCACGGCACATGTTGTTCGGCATCACGGAGTGTACAGTTCGGCATCACGGCACGTATACTGTGCTGCACTTTGGACATGTTTGTTGAACAAACACCATGCAGGTGCGTGCAAAATGCTTTGGTCCCACACGCGCTAAGAATTCCTTGTGTTGGGTCTGAAAATATCAGTTGAAACGAAACGTTTCACTCACTAGGAAGGTGGCTCTCTCGAACAGCAGCACCTCATCGGCGTCCAGAATGTCCCCGAAGTTACTCAGACTCGTCTCCAGTGCCTGCACGTTCGGGATGAGCTGGTACACGATCGAAGACCACGCCTACAAGAATGGGAATCGCAATACCACTCCTCAAATCCTCTTCCACGGATGCGGTTTGCAAACCAGGTTCGCGCCACGAAACCATCTCTCTTGAGCCCACCAACAATGCGGGTGTGGTTAGTGACCATGATCTTCACGGAGGGAAAGAAACTGACGCTATCACCCCGAAAGCCTTTTTTCTGGGGAAACAGTAAACTCGAAAATATGAATCTCAGGGGGTGGGGTGGGGGTTTACAGCTCCACGTGCAATGTGTCTTGAACCCGTCCCTGCCTTCATAATGGAGGCGAAATTTTGTCAGTCTTCAAACATTTGTGGAGAGACTCTGGATATGTATTTGTGTGTGTGTGTGTTGAACCTCTCCCCTCGAAGTGGCTGTTTTGACACAGAATGCTCACAATTGGGGGAGGAGGGTCGACGACAAGGACTTTCGAATTTATAGAAATCTGCTGCAGTACTAAAACAGGTATGATTCATTTGCAGCACCCCACCCCGAGCATTCATCCATAAAGTCAACACACACGGAGGCAAGTTTGAGGCTGTTCTGCGTCCAAACATTGCATTGGCCTGTTTTGCAAGGAAACAAGACTTGTGCCTGGGCAAAAGTGCTGACCTTGTACAGGGTTTCGTCCCAGATGGATGTCGCAAAGCACGAGCACTCGAGTGGCTTAGACAGGCGTTTCAGGTCCTCCTCGCGCTCCCGGAATATCTGCAAGGCAAAATCAGAAACAAAACTCGTTGACGCAAGCACCTGTAGAGTGAAGAGTGAGGAAAACAGGCCAAAGATCAAAGGGGCACTGCTTGAATTTCGCGTACCAAGTCACGCTGGTCGTCTTGCACCAGGTCCATCTTGTGAATCAAACAAAACACTTTTGCGTCTGGAGAGTTCTGCAGAATGGCTTCCAGACATGACTGGTAGTAGTGCATATCCTGAAACAATGAAATGTGCTACACCAATTGAAGCTCAAAGTATTTTATTTCACCTTGAAACCTGATCGCAAGGTAATTTTCGTGTGTGTGTGTGTGTGTGTGTGTGTGTGTGTGTGTGTGTGCGTAGGTATGTGTGTGCACTTCGAAATGTCATTGCGTTGGACAACCTGTGGTTTCTGGCTGAAACGTTACGATCACAACGGTAGTAATGAGATCTGTTTCTCACTTTCTCCAGCTCTCTGCTCTCCACGTCAAAGACATAGATTAGCACTTCAACATTCCTGAAGATGTTGTCTCTTTGAGTCGCGAAGTAGTTCTCCATGAAAGCCTCTTGACTGGAAAAGAGACGAAACACTGTGGCACGAACCTTTTTGGACACGCACGTGCAAAACGTTCGAGAAAGCCTCCAAAATGTTGGTTGCTAGCAAGACATATGCCACAAACACGTACCCGCCACAATCCCAAAGGTTGAGCACCAAATTGCCCAAGAAACGTACATGAGAGTGCTCAACGTCAACTGAAAGAAAAAGAAGAAATGTGTTTGTTCTTTGCCTGGTAATTCTCGAGTTACAAACACGATAATTTCCAACTGGAGTTTGATGGTTGCTGCCAAAACTTTTCTCCGGTTGATGGTGTCGATTTGGATGCACTCACGAGCGTATCAACAGGCGAGGCGTCAGAAAAATTCGAAAACGGCAAACGGTCAATAAATGATGCACCCTGCGACCACAGGACAACTGGGCACGCACCACCTGACACAAGGCTTTGTGAAGTTTGTATTACTCACTGGTAGCGCCCAGACGTCGCGTGTCCCTCGCGATGTAGTTGGCGAAGATGATGGAGCGCATGCTGGTCTTTCCTGACCCGCTCTTCCCCATCAGCAACACCTTTGCGTGGAAAATGAAACAACACTTTCGTAAGAACAATTTTCTGACAAGTACGAGGGGCTGAGAGTCCACCAAAAGTCCGTTCCTTTAAGTTCAGCGCAATGACATTTCATTCCTCGATATTGCAATGAGCTCGAAGTGCACACAGGTTATATAATTTCACTACCAAGGCAAAAGGAACAAACAAGTTGCCCTTGTCAAAATCCACTCCCTGGGGCCGAAGGCGCTGAACAATTAAAGGAATGGACTCAACGTATCTCCTCGTAACAACTCAAAATTCTTACGAACAGTCTTTCTCGACACCTTCTTTTGCGAGACCGACCGAAGTTCACGAAAAATGAGACGCTCATGAGTGATGTTCTCAACTCAAGCGTGGAGGAGTGCAGTTTGGAGTCCTGGGGTCCATTCTATTTGATCTCTGTATCCCCGAATTCGGGGTCGCGTGTGGGGGTGTGGAGCTTCACCGAATGCGGCAAAAAGAATGGTTTTTCGGGGATGGCTCATGTGACGTCAGAGCAGCTTCAGTCATGTGATCACGTAAATGGTGGCAAGACGTGTTGCTTTGTCTCCTGCCAATTTCACTGTTTTTCTGGGAATAAAGGAAGCTTTTTGTGAAGATGAGAGTGAAGGAGAGACAAGCTTGAGTGAGAGAAGAAGGAGGCAATGCGGCTTGCTGATAAACTCACTGTGAGTATGGGTTTTTGGTCAGAGAAAGTTTCGAGAATCGAGATGACTTAGATCTAAAAGATGCAGCTTCATGGTTGTGTGACAAAACTGACAAAAATGAGTGTGTATTCACAGTATCCGAGAGGACATTGCGAAACAAAAAGGCTTTGTGAGTGATTTATCAAACTACACTTGCCAGCAATGGGTGGAATTCTTTCGGATGAAGGCTTCCACAGCACAAGCATTGGTTGACGAAATCAGCCCTTTCTACAGGAGACGCGATGGTACTGTTCAGTTTTGGAAGAATTGGTGTGTTTGCAGCAGTTGTGTGAGCCATGCTATGATGAGGACTGTCTTGCAGGAAGAGGAAGACCTGCAGTGCATCTTCAAGAACAAGTCTTGATGCTACTGCACTTCGTAGCGCATCGTGGAAAATATGGCCTTTTGGCTGACAAGTTTGGGTTCACGAGATCTTGTTACTTTTCATGCGTCGAAGAGCTGCTTGGCATTGTGTGTGAAGACTTGTTGCAAAGACACATATTTTGGCCAAATTCTGACAGGCAGAAGGAGATGTCAGATTACTACAATCAAAGGTTCTCATTCCCTGGGGTGATCAGTGCCATCGATGGTACTCACATCACCATCAGCAAGCCGCCTGGGATGCAGTTCTCAGAAGATTATTTTAGTGTGCGCAAGCGGATGTACACCATGCTTCTTCAGGTGTGCAAGAAAAAATTCTGGACCCTTCCGTGCAACATAACATTTGGTCACGGTGACAAATGTCTACCTGGCCCTTCCCCAGCATCCTTAAGATGAGTGTGTTTCATGTTTCAGCTGACAGTCCTGGATGATCTCACAATAAGCTCGATCGATGTGGGTCATCCTGGAAAGGCACATGATGCGCACGTATTCAGATTGTCAGACTTGTGGGTTGCAAATGGAGAACATATGGACCACATTATCAGTTCACCAAATTTCCATTTGCTTGGAGATGGTGCGTATCCAACCAAGTGCTACTTGCTGAAGCCATTTCGAGATGATGGCTCCTTGACAAGGAGACAATGCACCTACAACAGAGTGCACTCATCCATACGCAGTGTTGTGGAACATGGAATTGGTCACCTGAAAGGCAGATTCCGAAGCCTTCAATTTGTTTATGTCAAGAGTCCTGAAAAAGCAAAGAAAATCATTGCGACGTGTTGTGTGCTTCATAATTTTGCAATTCACAAGAAAGATGTCACTGACAATGAAGCACAACATGACAATGATGGGCGTGAGGCACAGGAGGACATAGACATCGAGTTTGGACTCGACAAGGAAGGCATAGACAAGAGACAAGCTATCATGCTTGGATTGCCTCTGTGAGACAGATGGGTTTTTGTGTTTGGAGTTTGTGCAGTCGTTGTGTTTCATTGTCTGTTTATATTTGCTGTGTTTTTGGTGCGTAAAAATTTCTGGACCCTTCCAATCAGTGTTCTGGGTTCAATTATGATCATAAAGTGAAGAGAACAAATCTGCACAAGCACCTTGAAAAAAATCTGGACCCTTTCGTCGTCATACCAATCAGTGACATTTTTGTTCTTCAGTTGATCATGGCATCGCAGCAGGACGCAACTCCGGGTGCTTCGGCAGCAGCATCTGCGACCGTGTCACAGGGAGAATCTGACGATATTCAGGTACTTGTGGGTGTGTGTTCTTGGGGGGGGGGCCATTCATATGTGGCCAAATTGATGCAGTCACTTGGTACATCGAGTCGCTAAAATGTCATTTGGCTGAGACTTGTGGTTAAATGTCAAACGGCTGAACTGTTCGGGTAGAAGTGTATGGGTGTATTCTGTGTATGTGGCAGGTCTTTGATGTTGATGTCATTACAGATTTGGGTTGACAAGTATGGTGTGTATGTTTGGCTGAGTGATTTATGAGCAATGGATCATTGCTCTGTGACAATGCAAGTGACACAGTTGTCCTGCAATTTTTGTGGGAGAAGTACTTTCTTCGCACAAGAGGACTTGAGGAGACATTTGTACATGTCACACGCTGTCGCACAATGCAGAAAAAAAGGGTGCCATAGGCTGCTGAACGACATTTTCAGCCGCAATGTGCATGAAAATCTGCAACATCCTGAAATGACAAGTGGGTATGCGTGTTTGTGTGTGTGTTTTTTTTGTGTGGATTTTTTTTTTAGAATTGACAACTGATGTTGCACTCGTGACAGTTGACAACTTGTCCACCTTTACCTTTTCAGCAGCCGAGAAAAAAACTTAAGCTACACGACAGTTATGACAACATGTGCAAGTTCTCAGCAGCTTGGAAGAAGTACCCAGTGTTGTACGACGAAACAGTTTGAAACTCAATGTTTTCTGCAGACTTTAAGGGCACCGGAGCATTCATCAGGAAGTGTTACGATGAACTTGCAACTGAGTTGGGCCTCACCTCGGAGGAGGTCAAGAAACGCTGTGTGAAGTACGTTGACGCTGTCACGAAAGGACTAGTGCAGCTCAAAGTCGATCTGCAAAGTGGCACGACGAAGTTGCCCATTCCAGCTGTACACAAACTATGCATTTTTAGATGGTTATGGCCTCACTCAAAGAAGTACGAGAAGGACATCATGGAGACTGTAGTATTCGATGATTACATGGAGCGGGCGTGTCTTGTTGAGGTGAACAGGTGTATCCAGGAGAAGAAGGATGCAACTGCGGCAATAGAAACATTGAAGAAAGTGCGAGATCTCACTGCAGCAAACGCCATGAAGAAGCTGAACTTGAATTGTGCACAGGAGTGCATCCTGGATGCGGCGGACTGTTGTGTGGATTCTTCTGCCTTGTGTGACATTGACAATTTTGAAGATTCCATCGAGAGTACAACGTCAAGCATTTGTGCATACTTGCCACCGTCCAAGGATCCCACGTATCAGTATGCCGAAGCTGGATATGTGTTGTCCGAAGATGTGTCAATCTCTGCTGATGCGGAAGGTGGGAAAGGAGTGCGGAAGCGCTCTGATGGAATGTTCAGCTCTCTCAAGTCTTCAGGTGTTGCGTCTTTGAAATGTGGCCAAGCTGTTCGTAACGCGCACAACGCTCAACAGGTATACTATGATGCTACTGCCTCACTGATTGGTCACTCGCAGTTGCCTTTTTGTGATGATAAAGATGAGCATGCAATGGTCCAACTCAATGTGGCGGTTTTGCGTGCTGTACAGATGTACCGAGACAGTGTTCAGGTTGCAGTGACAGCTGCACAAGAGTATGTTGATGAGTATTCTTCATTGTGTGAATCAGCAAAACAGTTCAGTGCGACAGCTGTGACAGCAAACCGCAAGGCAAAGATCATTGCTGACACTGAACACCTGCGCCATCTGCGTGACAAGTCGAAGCGTTTTTCCTCTGATGGGTGGATCTGTGTACTGTTAGCTCAACTGTAAATACTGTGCATTTTGTTGGAACTTTTTATTGGAAACAGTTTGCGGAAGACATGTTGGTCGTGACACTTCTAAATCTTGCGTGGAACATTTCACAGAGGAAAACTGGATTTTTTTCCATGCCATTTCTTGCTGACATGTTGAACGTAAAATGACAGAATTTGCGTTTCAAGATGCAGGATGCGCCTGCTATGTTTCTCAATGTGCTGTTCCTGTTTCAATACAGGTTAGTGTTAATCTGCATCAAAATAAAGTAAGGAATAACAATTCAACATTGTTCAAGTGTAGAACAAATACGGTAGCCAAAGGCAACATGTGCGTACCGATTCCGAAGCTGCAGCCACTTCTTGGAAGTGCACATCATTGGCCAGCAATTGAACTTTGTCATGTTTTTGCAATCGAGAAGGCATTGCTCAGCCACGAAATCGCCCATGACAGCATTTGAGGAAGCATCCTCCAGGTTGGGGCAAAGAGAACAAATTTGCCACATGTTGAATGAAGTCACATTTGGCACTCCTGATAAGTTTACAACTCTGAGCATCTTGTGCCGGCACACTCTTTGCAAGGCCTCAAGTAGAGTGTCGACATCAAAGTTTGGACAGTCAAGTAAGAGAAGTGAATGCAAGTTTGGTAGAAGCTGCACACAGTACCCATGGAGGAATGCTGGCGACTGAACTGAAAGTGTTTTCAAATTGCGCATCTTGCACACCAATCCTTGTGCCAAAGATTGAACATGAACAGGAACAGAAGTGGTATGTTTGAAGAACATGTGCTGTATCATTGTTGCGAATGGTGTCATTGCCAAGAAGGTCTCGTTTGTGTACGACCAGTTGGTGTCCATTCTGACACAAAGCCAAATTTGCGGGTCATCAATGAAGCCATTGAAGTAACAGTGGGCGTTGGCCAAGTTGAAAATGGACCTTGGATCAAGATGTCTGCACACTGCGACGATGACTTTTCCTGGCATTGCCAACAGCTGAAAGAAATTTGACATGTTCATGAGTGGATGAAGCAATTTTAATGCTGTTCATGTCTCATGTACCATGTGACACAGGTCAGGCACAATCACCTTGTCAATCTGTGCCCATTTCTTCAAGCTCTTCCCGTGACGCACCAACCATCTGGTGACACAAAAATTGCAACGGTAAATCTCAATGAACTGAATGCACTGTGACCATTACTGGGTGATTGAATGTTTTCTTGAGTGTGCACAAGAGAGTCACCTTTGCCAGTAACCCGATGAGCTGTTTTTTCATAACTCGGTTCTCACGATGTATTTCTTTGGCAGCTTCGTCCTGCACACAAAGTGCAAAATCACCCAGAAATGTCTTGTGACAAAGAAAAAACAAACATTGGAGTAAGCAACGTGTACACGTACAGATGCTTTGAGGTATGTCAGAACTTTGTCCGCTTGATTGCTCTTCGATGTTAATTTCTTGGAGCTGGATGGGACAACTGCATCCTGTGAAGGTGTGGGTGATTGATTCTCCTCTTTGCCCTCACTGTCGTTTCTGCATGGCCCAAAGCTGCTAATGGTTTCGGGTTTGATTGAGGGTTGTGCGCCTGACAAAAAGATAAAAAAAAAACAAAAAAAAAACATGGTATGTGTGAACACAATTTATTTGTGCAAATTTGACAAAGCTGAAAGTAGAAATGTGCTCACCACATACAGCCATTACTCTCTCTTCCAGAGGCCAATGTTGTTGGTCAGCTGCACCACTGTATCGTGCACTTTCCCGGGATTTGAACTGCCTCTCGATGTGATACACCTTGTCATCCACTTGCTTGCGATGAATGTCAAGATCCAGATGTGTGTCTGCAAAAGCATTGGCAGAACCTCAGGATTTGATGTCAGTACAACAGTCTGTACATTGGCATGCCTTTCATTTACACTCACTGAGTAAGGCTGTAATTTTGGCGATGATCTGCGGATGTGTCATATTGTCTTTGCCATGGTACAATTGTTCTTGAAATTTCTCCACATACGTCCAAAGTGTCTCCGTTTGTTCCTCAGTCCACATGTGCGGTGCTTTATTCCCTGCAATAAAGCACACATTATAGTTGCAGTCACAAAACCAAAAGTGATTCTCATCTGACAAGTTTTTCAGCTGCTTCACCTGAAGTACATGGACCAGGCTCCATTCCACTTTCAACTAGAACTGCGTCGCAGTCAGCATCACTTGCCACATCAGTGGAAATGCCAGTCAGGTTAGGCCCGAGTTTGTTTGCACTTTTCTTGCTTTTGCCAGGACCTTTGCCTTTCTTCGTGGGTGGATGGAAAGGTTGCGCACTGCTTGAACCTGAAAGACAGAGGGTCCAGAAATTTTTTGTCAACACACCTCCCAAGATAAGGATCGATTCAATAAAACTCCGTTCAAATTAATTCTCATGCGGCACTTTGACAAGGGTCCAGAAATTTGTGTACACACATTTGCAAGGTACAGTTGAGTTCTGCATCGAGACCAACCCATTGGCTACCAATGATCTTTTTTGTTTTTCCAGCTCTTCTGAGTGTCGCAAACATTGCACATTCAGCAAAACTTCAGAGCTGTCCATGGTGCAAAAACCATTCTTCACCAAACCAGCTGCCATCACCTTTGCGTAGAACGCGCCCATGTACTCCATGAAATGAATATCTGCAAAAAAGTTCCAAGATTCCAACAATTGCTGCCTTATTGCACACATTGTAACCTTATACTGCAGCTGCTTTTCAAAATCATACCTTGCTTTCGCTTCATCTTGGCAACATCACTGGCCCGGCAATTGATCACAATTTCAGTCTTATCAATGCGCAGTGGCACATGAAATATCTCCTGAAACATACCAACCCATTACATTGTCAAAAGTGTATGAAATAAATTTCAAACAAAACTCAAATTATCCTCTTTTTTTTGCAGAAATTGACAGTCACTTCGTCTTCGTCTGCAGATGACATTTTCCCGCTCAAGGTGAAGGTCATCTCCAAGCAGCTTCACCGACCAATGGCAGCTGCTGTTCCTCAAAGTGGGAAATTCAAAGTGAGTACAAAGTCCAAAAAGTCCAAAAACAACCAAAAAAAGAGACAAAACAACCCAAATTTGAAGAGAAGTTGCAGCAGTGACACAGAGCCACAGAGCCTCAAAACGTGTGGAGCCTCGGGGTCCCCGAAAATGCAAAAAGAACAGCTGCGCGTTTCGGTGGATCCCCGAAACGCATAGAACGGACCCCTGTGTTCTGCCATGTTTCACGTCGCACACATAACTTCCCTGTAGACTCTCAAGTGCTCCGACGGCGTTAGATCTGTGTTTGGTGGGTTCACTTTGGAATGTTTCAGAGTCACAGTAGTCCAATTCCTAAATCCCCATCGAAACAGCCAAAGTCAAAACTGCCAAACTTTCCATTTGGGAGTTTGACCGAGGGCTTCAGGCAGACGGTGAACACCTCCAGACTGGCACTGAGTGTTTGGTTCGTAGCTGCGTCCACCTTTCGCAGTCCAGCACAACAATCTCAAAAGTGATCGATATCAGAAAAGTTGAAAAAGAATGCTGCACAACGGTGCACATTCTACGAGAGATATTGTCGCCTTTTGTGCCAGAAATACGAAATTACCTTTTTCTTCATTTTCGTCGTCGCTGTTTGTCCGTAAAACTCGGTCATGTGATTAGAAAGAGAAAGAGGAACTCATGATTTGCAACACAGAACGAAAAGTCTCAGGGAACGTTGTGTTTGTTGAGTCAACAAGTGGCGGCCTCTGTTGAAGTTTCATCGCTCATCAGTACAGTGCTGTCGCTCATCCCAAGTCATTTCTCACCTCAGAGACAGAAAGAAGAAAATCTCATCCAGCACGATGCTGGTCGTTGCTTTCGATTTTCTATTGTCTTTGCGTGAGAGAACCTCTCCTCTCAGAGTCTCCCAAGCTTGTGTCCCAAGCTTTTCTCCAAACAACATTCAATTGACCTGTATTCGGTATGTTTTTTTCCCCAGAAACTTGATCTGTATTGAGTATATTTGAAACACCCAGAAACTTTCTCACGACAATTTCCTTTTTAAGTGTCTTTCAAAAATCTCAAGCAAAGACTAGTATCATGATAGTTCTCACACACTCTCTTGATGAGAGGAGGAGATGAACTTGTCTTGCCACTGCATGGCTCGACAGTTCTGATATCTCCTCCTCTCATCTCGAGAGTAGTGCGAGAACTCTGCCAGAACACGTAACAGATTTTTGAGGCCGATTTCCGAAAATCGGTTCATATTATTTTCAGAGGCATCGGTT
>JAAUXT010010297.1_pt1 | contig 11259 bp, 6 predicted proteins | sample 7278171 | NCBI WGS metagenome assembly JAAUXT01 (sample SAMN14350112, study PRJNA611818) | marine sediment metagenome | isolation source: surface marine sediment (1.8m) | place: French Polynesia: Moorea | collected 2018-08 | reverse complement strand
CACACACCCACTCACTCACACACACACTCACTCACTCACTCACTCACTCATGCACTGAACACTCACTCAATCCTGCACTCACTCACACACACTCACTCACTCTCACACTCACTCACACTCACTCACACACTCACTCACTCACTCTCTCATGCACTGAACACTCACTCACTCATGCACTCGCTCACTCACACACTCACTCACTCACTCACTCACTCACTCACTCACTCACTCACTCACTTTCAAGTTCTTTCACGTGCGCACACACACACACACACACCTGTTGACAAGTTGACCACTTCCTCCATTACTCTGACTAGACGTGAAACTTCATCGAAGCAGAGCCCCAATCCCAACCAGACTTCGAACTCGAACTGCAGTGGTCAGAGACGGGCGTTTAGCCGCAGCGCCTCGCAGGCGGGGCGGGCAGCTTTTCCTTCTGAGATTGCAGGGCAAATATTTGAGATTGCTCACGCGATACACACGCAGGTTGGGATTGCTCAAGATTAAAGGCGGGAGTCTATTGTGATGAATCCGCCTTGAGTGCCGGGATGTGGTATTCATGGCAGGTTTCACACTGGGTGACCAGCATCCCTGGACAACCAGCACCACTTTGCAAAAATTGAGTAAGAAATGCGGGATTTGCTTTGGATTGCGAGAATCATTTCTGCGGCGGGTTCTGAAGGCAACAACGTCACGTGGTTCCCGCAGCTCCTCGCACTGCGCATGCGCCGTGGCCCTTTATCTGCTTATCCCCGTAGTTAATGATTCCTGGGTGTCGGAGCCGACATCACGATCTGCAGCCCAGTTCCACACCACGTGTTCCTGGTATAGGGGAGGAAAAGCGGTGAGGCCTGGTCCACACTGGGTGCGTTGCGTCTTGTGCAAGTTGTGTCTGCGGTGTGCGCAATGCAAGGCGTCTTTGTGCAAGGGATGACGCAACGCCAGCGAATGCGTGCGCTGCGTCCCTGTGCAAGTTCCTCGGCAGGCGCTGCGTCGCAAGCGCAGTGTGTGTGTGTGTGTCGTGCGTTGCGTCTTTGCGCAGGCGACGACGCAACGCCATCGTCAGCACGTCAAACGAAGCCGCAAATGCAAACGCACCGACGTTGTTGCATCGTCGCAGGCTCAACCTCCATGATGTCCACACACTTAAGCAAGGCACGACGTTCCACAGCCACCACTCCGACCTGCGTGGCGTCCCAATCAATGACGCTGAAACGCAACGCTGGATGTACCCAGTGCGGTGCAGATCTCCTCCACGCACTCAGCACTGAGAGGGTGCAGGGGCGAAGGTGATATTCCGCTTTTCCGCAGCCTCTGTGGGGAGTTATTTATTTCTCGGGGTGTTGTCCGCCGTATGGAGAGAATAAGCCTGGTTCTGATGTAGCGTAGCATTGAGGCTCTACAGATGCGGGTCTCTCATCGCTTCTTACGCTGTTTACTACGGCTCCTGCAGTCTGGGGGCAACCTGGTGCCTCTGCGTTGAAAACCATCAACTTGATCCGTGTTTTACTGAGAGAAGCTGTGAGTACGAACAGCTGTGTGAAGAAGGGACCTGTTGGTGTGTGTGTGTGTGTGTGTGTGTGTGTGCGTCTGGATGTGTGTGTTTGTGCGTCTGTCCGTGCGCGTGTGTTTGAACCAACAGCTGCATGAAGAGCAGAGCTATTGGTCGGTCTGCAAGGCAAACGCAAGTGCGTTCAGGGCTTGGATTGGTTGGTCAGTGTTGAAAGGAGGTTGTGTTTGATCCATTGAGCAAGTGTTGACCTTTGAACCCGCACCGAGGTGCGTCAGAGACGCTGACGTCTGACGTTGCGACGCTGGCCCCTTTGACGCTGACGTTCACGGCTACAGTGATGCACACGCACGCACACACACGCGCGTGCGCACGAACACACGCACGAACACACACACACACGGACACACACACGCGCGCGAACACACACACACACACACGCGCAAACACACACACACACACACACACACACACACACACACGAACACATTTCCCTCATGAACTCCACAAAGCATTCTTGGCTTGTGTATTCACATCAAATTTAGTCAAACAGATCGTTTACAAGCAAACAGTGAGTCTTGGAGGTGCTCCTACTCGAGTGCTCTCACACCTGTAAAAAGAAGTTGGCGCGAAAATCAATGAGTGACACAGAAACCATCTGTGAATAAGAACCTCGTTTCATGTGAAAAGCTTTGTTTGAGGCTGTTGTTCACTGGATGCGTCACGCGTCTTGTGATCCAGCAGGTCTGTGGGATCGGGGCAGGGTGTGTGGTGCTGACTGAGCCTCAACGCTGGGGACGTGAACACTACAAAAATGTGCGTGTGTGTGCGTGTGTGTGCATGTGGGAGAGAGACATCCCACTGCAATTTGATGAGCACGTCGGAGCCACGTCGACCTTGTGCTTCACCTCCTATTGACCTGTGCTGGGACGCCACGTCACGTCACATCACGTCACGTCACGCACGACGCAGCCAGTGTGAAACAGACCTCGCTGGCTCTGTACCATTGTGAGCAGCGCAGAAACTGTTTGATATTCTTCTGTCTGTCTTCTGATGCGGGGAAAACGCGGAGTTTCACAGTCGGCGGAACGAGATGCGACTTTGTCAGTCGGCAAAGCTCGTTCTTGATCCAGAGGGGTGTGTGGTGTGTGGGGGGAGGGGGTACGAGACGCTTTGGGTTGGGAAAGGGGCACGAAAGGGCGTCATCTTTACCGTGGGGACTCTATAATCGCGCGTTTGGAGGGGGCGGGGTCAGGAAGGAGCACCCCACCAGCACCCCCACCCTGAATCAAGACAACAGGGTACACCCGGGTGCAGCTCTTGTTCCGAGTGCACCCTGGCGACCTTATGTTGGTGTGCGGAGGAAGATCTGACGCTTTCAGAGTTCTCTCCCCATTTTAACAGGGAAACCTGTGGAAGGAAGCAGGTTGATTGAGAGTTACATTGAGAGTTACATTGAGAGTTACATTGAGAGTGGTTCTGCGAAGGAGTTCTCAGCCCCTCGTTCTGCTCAGGTTAATTATGAATGGCACCTGGACAGGTTTCTGTGTCTTTGCGCGGCTGGGTTCACGCTGGGTCCGTCACGCCTTGTGTCGCACGGTACCCCACGACTGGTGTGTCACCCAGGCAGGGCAGCGTCAGATTTTTTGACGCCAGCGTCAAAATGTTGATGCCCGGGTGTCAAATTTAACACGATGCCATACAGAAAGCATCGACTCAAATAAGTTGTCCAGGCCATTTCTGCTGTCGCATCAACATTTTGACGCTGCGTCATCTGTGTGAAAACCCCTCATGTTTCACGCATCCAGCGTGATAGCACAAGTCTGAACACGGCCTGACTTTGCGGGGGTATAAAGCGGTTTTCACATTGGTGACGGCGTCAGCTTTTTCTTGACAACATCAAAGAATGGTCTGGACCTTTTTTTGACACCCACCAATTGGGCATCATGTTAAATTTTGATATTGACGTCAAAATTCTGCTGTTGACGTCAAAGTTTTGACGTCGACGGCACCAATGTGAAAACGGCTTAACGCATGACGCATTGACGCACCCAGTGTGAATCAGCTCAGTTGGAGCTGTGCGCCGGGTACGTGTATTCTTCATGCGATTCTCCCACGTTGAGAAATTGCAGTGTTGATTCGACGTGATGGAACCTCGTTCCTTCGCTGTTTGATTGGTTGCGCACCGCACCCTCCCACCCAGTCACGCACGCACATCCCCGTCTCCATCAGAATCCGTGTTTTACATTGAATTTGTGGTCCAGATTCAGCCCAATGACATGTCATTGGGGATTCCAGACATGCAAATTCTGGTTCAGCTTCAGATTTGACCACTGTGTGCGGGGCCTCTTTGCGGGCCAGTCAGTGACTGTGGCAGGGGTTACCTCTCCCCCCGACACACACACACACACTCACACTCACACACACCGAGTGTCTCTTTTCTGGGGTCACTGGATGGAGAGGGTGGGCCCTGCGCCCCTGGATCTGCCTCCCGGCTGCACGAAGCAAGGATGTCCTGTGGTATTCCTTCGGAACACTGGACACTTTTACGTGAAGCGTGCGTGATGCGGAATTTGGTGTCAGACTTTGGTGCCCGAACAATGACCTGGTGTGTGGCGGTCAGGAAAGTGGTTGGAAGTTATTGTTCAATGCAGGTCGCACTGGCCTATTTGTGACAAGCCAAGCCCGACCCCCAACCCAGAGGCCAACAGTATCAAGGGTGACATTGATCAACTGACTTGGCTATTCGTTCCAGCATCGTGAAGTCTGCGGTGCAAGGGCGTGAGCCGGGTTCCTGGTGGGTGCGTCACCTAGAAAACCAGACAGGATGCGTCGCACTGGATGCGTCGTGCAACAGACCCATTTGGTGTGTCTTGATGCATTGGTTTGCATGCAGCTCAACTTGTGTGTGTCAGTCATGTTGATGCATCAGTCGCTGCACCGTTTCTCGATTGAAATGCATCATACAGCATGACACAAGCTTGCATCAGCTGAGGCGTTGGAAGGGATGCAATTGCAAAATCGCATAAGGTGAGTCTTGGTGGTCAGTGAGCGATGCGTGATCAGGTGACACCGGATACGTCAGCGCAGAAGTCCATTGGACGTTGTGACGTCGCTGGCAATGACGCAAAAACCCCGTTGACGTGTGTGGGGTGCGTCACCCACTGACACGTGTCACGGTGTGTGGGGATAACACAGCGCCAACGCCACCTGGTGACGATTGTGAGGACGTGACGCCCCCTGACGTAGGGACGTAGCGCAGTTAACGCCATTGGAGAGTTTGAGCAAACAGCCCGCAACCCTGGTAACGCAAACGCAAAACTTATGGTGTGTTATATGACAGTAAAAATTTACGTTTGCGTTTCCAGGTTGCAGGCTGTTTACTAAAACTCGCCATCGAAGCCTGAGGACGCAACGCTGCACGTTGCGCATGACGCACGTGGTGTGAGCGGGCCCTGACCCAGCTTCTGCAGAACGCAACAATTGTCCGCGCGTGCGCGTCGCCGAATCACTCTACTTTTGCATTATTCATACGATCAATATCTTTTGGCGCGCGTTGCGAAGGAAAAGATTGAACAGTGCTATTAATGTGACAGTTTTGCGTTGTTTACTGGGTTAATATTATCCCCACGAGTGCTGCGAAGCTTTGCAGGTGATTCACATGACACGACGCGTTATTTCGTGACGCGTCGCCACAGACGCCAAATGGGCTTTTCACACAGGCAGGGTGGCGTCAGAATTTTTGACGTGCGCGTCAAAAAATTGATACGCAGATGTCAATTTGACATGACACCAATGGAGAGCACAAGAAAAATGGTCCAGTCCGTTCCTGGTCTCGAGTCAAAAATTTGATGCTGCGTCATCTGTGTGGAAACCCTGAAAGTTGGACGTGGATCTGGGAAGTTTGCAGTTTGGCGCCAGCATTGAAACGCTGTGATCAGAGGCCAGGACCTCAAGACCCACTGACGTCCAGTCTTCGGGACGACTCACTGGGCTCAGAGTTTGGCCCAACTCTTCTGTGTTCTGTCCCGCTGTCCAGGGGGGGGGGCTTTCGCCACCAGTACCACGGGCTGCCTTGTTCAGCAACAAGTGCCTGACTTGAAACGGCTAGTACGTACCACACAGACAACTCAACGCAGTTTCTGCAGACGCGCGCATTTCTGTAGCGTTGGCCAATGTGGTGAAGTGTAAGCCACTTTGAAAAGTGACCAGTCTGGCGTAGCGACACGGGTGTGGAATTCTCAAGCATCCAGGACCGCCTCACTGTGGGACTCTTAACTCAACATACTTGGACAGACGCGGCGGCGGAGGCGCATGCTCCAGCCTCACCTCCTCCCCAGCCTCACCCAACTCTCACCCTGCTATGCCCCACCCTGCCTCACCCTGCCTCACCCTGCCCTGGCCTCACCTCACCTCACACCCCTCCGCCTCATCTCGCCCCGCGCCCGCCCCACCTCCGCCCCCGCTCGGTCTCCAGGTCACGCCCCCCCCCCAGCCCCGCCTGCGCCCCCGCCCCACGTGACCTCCGCCCCCGCTCGTTCTCCAGGTCACGCCCGCGACACGTCGTAAAGCGCCCTGCTCCATCACAGGCGCGCAGCGCTCTGCGAAATAGCCGCGTCCTTCCGGTCGAGAGGAAGCCGCCGGACAAGGCGCCACGCGCCGCAAGGAATGCACAAGCAGAAGCAGATCCAGGGAACGTTTCACAAAGCGTTTTGTTGCGGACGTTACAACAGGGAATAGGGATTGTTGATGGGTTCAAACGTGCTCCGGACCTGTCAGACTGCAGGACCCACAACACACAAAGATGGCTGTTCCGTGTCATTGCAGGCTGGTCTCAAGGGAGCAAAATCATGTCCAGCTGTCGAAGTTCAGGTCGCCTTTGTGACCGTGTGTGTGTGTGTGTGTGTGTGTGTGTGTGTGTGTGTGTGTGAGTGTGTGTGTGTGAGTGTGTCTGTGTCTGTGTGTCTGTGTCTGTGTGTGTGTGTCTGTGTGTGTGTCTGTGTCTGTGTGTGCGTGCGTGTGTGTGTGTGCGTGTCTGTGTGTGTGTGTCTGTGTGTGCGTGCGTGTGTGTGTGTGCGTGTTTGAGTGAACCCGAGACCGACTCCTGGGCCCGCCCCTGGGAGAGTGCGTGTATGTATGTGCGTGTGTGCGTGCGTGTTTGGCTGACCCCGAGACGGATCCCTGGGTTCGCCCCTGGGAAGGAGTGTGTGCGTGTGTGCGTGCGTGTTTGACTGACCCCGAGACGGATCCCTGGGTCCGCCTCTGGAAAGGCGCCGTTCTTATTTAGCGCTCAGGGTGCGCGAGGTCGACAGTCGTGTAATTTGTGCAGTGGGTCGGGCGGACGTGAATTTCACCCAGCGGTGCTGTGTCGGTGGCGCCAATTGAATTTACAGTCGCGCTGGAATTGCGTTGGACTGCGACACGCGTTTCGGGTGACGAATGTGGGCGCAGGGCCGGTGTAACGGAATGGCTGGACAGCGGAAATCAGGAGGCATGGGGTGAGGGGTCCCTTGCTGAGGGTCAGGCAGGTCTGGCCACAGGTTCCTGTTCCTCACCTTGTGCACTTGGGGTCTTGAGTGCTTGGCTGTTTCAGGTGAGAATTGAAATGGTGAGGCATGAGGCAGGGAGTACCTGCCACCACACCTGCCTTGCCTTCAGTATGGGACCCCTCACACCATGCCTCCTGATTTCGGCTGTCTGGCCACTTCGTTACACCGGGCTCGTGTCAGCGAAGCAACAGTAGTTTGCTGGATAAGACACACCTTTTTGCCCTGCGAAAGAGCATCACACGAAGGGGCTTCACCTGCTCTTCTTCAATGGCTTTTGGTGCTGGTTCTTTCGTCCCATAAACCTGTCGACATGTACGCGCATGTATTCCATGTCTCTGTGCTCCGGCCCCAAATCCCAGTTGACTCACGCAGAAAGCAGAAACCTCAGAAACCCTCCCCGCTCTCTGCAAATGGTCGGGCGTTGTGTGCGTGTCACAGTGAGGGTTTTCACATTGGTGCCGCTGCAGCAGTTTGACGCAGGCAGCATAACGTTTTCACGTTGGGGTTGCATCAAGGACTTTGGCGCAGGCAACAAAACTACCCGTGTATTTTCAATGTAGGTTTTGCCGTAGCATCAAAAATCAATTTGCCGCAGCGTCGCCCATATGAAAAGCCCTCGTCGATGCGTCACGCGACGCGTCCCTGTGCAGGTCAGTGGGCCCTGGACGTGGACTCGTTCAAGGGTGCGGATCCCATTGACTCACACAGGCCCCACGCGTGACGCATACAGTGGGACTGGGGTCTCAGGTCACAGAATCTTTTGCAAGTCAACGAGACATGTGCTCTGCGGTGGAGGGTCTGGAGGGACTCTCTTCAGCGGACGCGCCTGTCTCTGTCGATGGACTCTCCCGGGCGTCTCCAGGACGCGGTTGCCCTGGCAACGCACTGACCTGTTGCTGGTAATGAGAGTCAGGGCGCGTGCGCACAGGGAGCGTCACGTGTTGCGTCCCAGGCACCTGTACAGCAACGATGGTGACTAGAGACTGACAGTATTCTTGTGTTGTGCCCTGGGCAGGGGAACGTGTGGCTTGGTTCGTCCCTGCACAATTCAATGCGTGCGTAGTCGCCGCTTGCAGTGTGGTGCTTTGACTGATTTGGGGAAGCCGTGCCAACCAGGCCGCCGTTGTGTCGAAGCGTTTGTTTCGTGGCGCTACGACACGGGTTCGACTCGGAGAGCAGGATTCCGTCCAACAGCGACGAGAGCTCTTCATGTGAACTACCCCACAACAGGTCCTGAAGTGCAGGAACAGGTGCTGCTGCTGGAGATATCGGCAGAACAGGCACTTGCACACACACACACACACACACTCTCTCTCTCTCTCTCTCTCTCTCTCTCTCTCTCTCTCTCTCGCTCTCACTCTCTTCTCTCTCTCTCTCACACACACACACATACACACAACTTTGAGAATTTGGCAAAACGTGCAGGACACACACACACACACACACACACACACACACACGTGCAGCCAAGGCAGAAAGCGACCCATGGTGACACCTCTCCAGGACGTATCTCACGCATCAGACACAACTCGCAACTCGAGACTGATTCAGATCTGGTTCCTGTACACATTGTTGCACTTGGAGCACTGAGAGACGCGGATATATATCAAGGTGGGATCTCCCCCCCCCCCCCCTTTTCATTTGGCATAACTTGGCACGGGTACCTAACGCTGGCAAACAGCGCCTAGATTCACGCCTGGGAGACACTCACAATGCTATCGTATGCGCTGGGATGCCTCACCACTCGAGTGTGAGGACCACAAAGGTCCCACTGCTCAGGGCCCCTGGTAACCCGTGTCAATCGCCGCATACTTGTACAACAAACACTCACTGCAACGTTCGCCGAATGCCAAGGATCAGTGCGCTGTGGATGATCATTGGTCTGCCAGCGTGGGGCCCAGATGGTACTGCGCTCAGCCTTTTCTCCCTGTCCAATGCTTTTTGAGTAACAAATAGCAAATTATGCAGGGGTTATGAAGAGGCGTCTGTTTGTATGGCGGAGTCCTTCTGTGCAGAAAAAAGATGCCGCGGTGTGTATTGAAGCTCCGTGTCGAATTGTTGAATCGATTTGGAATCAATTCCATGGCGGAGTCTCTGGACTGAGGCCCTGGACCCTGGATGGCCCCGCGTGGCCTGGAGTTTCCCGCCACGAGGGCTGGAGGTCCATCCCTCGGTGCCTTCGCATGTTTCTGCCCTGTGGCTTCTTGTGTGCGTGACACACCATTGTTTTGGCGTGCAGAATCTTCAGGAAACTAAAGACCTTGACACTGCGGTCTGTCTGTCTGTCTGTCTGTCTCTCTCTCTCCTCTCTCTCTCTCTCTCTCTCTCTCTCTCCTCTCTCTCTCTCTCTGTGTGTGTGTGTGTGTGTGTGTGTGTGTGTGTGTGTGTGTTCGGGTCATATGTGGACCGTGTTGTGCTGAGAAAGGTTGAATTTGAACCCAAAATTATTCGGCTCTCTCCGCGGGAACCCGACAGCACCCGAAGGAGCCCGAAGTCCATTCCTCCTATGTTTAGCGGAGTGATTAATCTTCCCGTGGTGGATCGCACGTGTTTTGTATGATGGAGAAGCGAGCGAACCGGGCGCCAGTTCTTCCGGTACATCTCTGAGCCCCGTGTTTCGTGTTGCAGCAATTAACTGTTGGAATGTGACCAGGTACACAGGTGCGGCTCGCTGTTATCGAGATGGGGCTGTGGAACTGGGTGCGTCAGGGATTTTGCCTCTTTGTGCGATGGGGGGTGTGGAGACGCAGCGTGGGTTGCGTCATGGACGCAGCGCGTGACGCATCGTGAACGTGACGCGTCCCTGTGCTCGCCATTGGGCGCAACGCTTGTAAAGTTGTGACGTAGACGCGACGCAACCAGACGCACCCTGTGTCTCTATACACACTGGATGCGATTTTGCTGTGTGTCTCACTTGTTGACGTACCAACTGACACACATTCCAGTCGTGCTGCATGCATTTCAATGTGTCGGGACACACACAGTGAGTCTGCAGGGTCACAATACAAACGCGTCCAGTGCGACTGCAGGGAGACACGACAGCGTCAATTGGCAACGCGTGACGGCGCCATGACCTGACGTCACCAGGACCAGGGACGCAACGCGTGTCACACCCAGTGTGAAAGCAGCGTACAGGCCCTTCACCACCACTCACTCCAAGTTTCCACAACACTCCATGCCATGTCGCATATTTTATGCAAAGATAATTAGTACACACTGGCCGAGCCAGTGAACAAATAGAAATCGTAGGGCAAACAGCGTAAGCTCCTCTTTTATGCGTTTGTTTGATGAAGAGCCGAACCTCAATGTCAAATACGATATGCGGAGTAAAGGCCAAGTCTCCTCAGGGATATGCACTGGGAACTCATTTTGAATGGAAACCACTCAGTGAAGCAGCGGAAGAGAGAGAAAATGGGAAATTTGTGCCTGTCTCGCATGTCTTGTATTTCTCTCCTCTCTCCTGTTTCTGTCTGTCCATTCTCTCTGTCTGTCGCTCTCAGGTTGTGGTTTCTCGTGTTGTCTCTCTCACAAACCCAGCAGCGTTTGAAACAAAAGAGACAGAGTAAACAGTGAAGGATTCCAGGGGAGATTTTCTCAGGCATTCCCTCTGCACCACTGAAGCATGTCCCGCCCTGTGTGACGTCACGGGTGACGTCCGTTGTCGCTGCGGGTACTGGGTGCCAGGGGGCGCTCCGTCCACCACGTGACGCACAACGTGAACCCGGCGTGACGTGAGAGATGCGCGTCTGGGCGATAATGTGTGTGAAGAAAATGCGGTGTTTGCACTGCGTGACCGCTCCCTCATCTTCCCCGAGCCGTCCTGACGTTTTCCCTTTGTTCCCAACTTCCGGTGCACTCGTAAGCAAATAGAACAAGCCGCAGCACTTGTTCCTGTCTCCAACAAAAGGCTGCCACCAGGACGCTACTTTCATGCAAGGCTCTTGAAAATTTTGTTTCTGTGTAGAGATGTGTGTGCAAAGCGTGCGAGCGAGACAGTGTGTGTGTGTGTGTGTGAGAGAGAGAGAGAGAGAGAGAGAGAGAGAGAGAGAGAGAGAGAGCGACGGACAGAGACACAGAGGGGCACGGACTGGGTGTGGCTCTGTGTGTGACAGATAGAAAGACAGTTTGATTGACAAATGGTTGATCGGATTATGTGTGTGTGTGTGTGTGTGTGTGTGTGTGTGTGTGTGTGTGTGTGTG
>JAAUXT010000392.1_pt1 | contig 11259 bp, 12 predicted proteins | sample 7278171 | NCBI WGS metagenome assembly JAAUXT01 (sample SAMN14350112, study PRJNA611818) | marine sediment metagenome | isolation source: surface marine sediment (1.8m) | place: French Polynesia: Moorea | collected 2018-08 | reverse complement strand
CCCCCCCCCCCCCCCCCCCCCCCCCCCCCCCCCCCCCCCCCCCCCCCCCCCCCCCCCCCCCCCCGCCCCCGCCCCCAAATTGCCATGCAATGGAGGCAACTTGACTCAATGTTTCATTGAAATTGTGCAAGGGAGGCAATATGTCACAGACTGGAGGCAGTTTGTCTCAGAAACATGCACAAGTGGGCAGAGCCATTTTATCATGCAATAGGGGCAGTTCAACTCAGATGTGACACAAAAGTGCCTGAAGGGGGGGTGGAACTGCATGTCAAGCAGTTAACGTGAAAATGGACAGATCTGTGGCATCCAAGGCATGGAATCACAAGTCTGCAAGTTTCTGAGTGCTCCTGATACAGTTCTGCATCAACTTAAACCATTAAAGCTAAAAAAGGCAAAAATGCTGGGTTTGTTTGGGGGGTTGAGTCCTGGCTAGGCGCTACCTTAACTGTACCATATTCATACCAGGGAGATTTGCAGTTACTGAGTTGTAGTTGCTTTGTCTGTATGTGTGTGTATGCAGCCCACCTATTTCTCCCACTACCCCTCATTATCACCAGTCTTTCTGATTCAGAGATCAATGGCTAGATACTTGAATTTATGGTCCAAGCTCTGGAACCAATCATCTTCCTGCAAGAGAGAATGTGAGCCTCAGCAACTGCAAATCTCCATAGCATGTGGACAGAGCAATTGATCAGTGCCTTAGCCCACTGAGCCAACAGTCCAGCTGATAAAAGTCTGTATTAATTGGATCCCTAAGTATTTGCACATAAACCAGAAGTAGAATTCAGAATTTTTTCAGCCCAAAGGGGTACACTCATTTGTAGGGTACATTTTTAGAGAATTTTTGCACCCATTAGCATACCCATGGGTATACCCAATTTTGAGCTATGGGCAAAACACTGAAAATTCATTATGCACCCAGTCAGATTTGATCTCCCAACCTTCTGGTTACTTGAAGCTGCCGGGCTCACCTGGCACCACGTATGGCACACAGTTGCATCCATTTTGTGCTGTTAGAGCACCTTGGATGCCATGCATGCCTTCGCCTCTCTGTTTGCCTCTCTCTCTTTGCCTCTCTGGCTGCCTCTTTGAGGCTGGATGCCATGCATGCCATTTTGTCTCTATTTCTGTGTCTCTTTGCCTCTCTCTGCACCCCTATTTAATGCCATGTTCTAGGTCACATCCAGGGCAATTTCTGTCTTTCCCTCACAGTGAGGAGCCTGCCCCTGTCTGTGTGTCTGTTTCAACCTGTTTGGGCCCCCACCCCACTTTTTGCTTGCACTTGATCTCATCTCTGACACCATGCACACCCTCTACTTGTACTGTGTAAGAGCAATTCTCAGATTTGCAACCATGCCTCATGAGGAAATCAATTCTTCAGGGTCATAGCCCCCTGGCCAAAAGTGTTGTGGATGCTGTGGTGCAGCAGTTTAGTGCCTTGGCCCCCACACAGAACCAGTGCTTCTGGACTACTGTCTTACATTGCACCCTGAACATCCACATGAGCTACCAGTGGGTGAGTACCTCATGGTTTTCCTGCTTTTTTGGGCATGACAGTGATAAAAGGTGAAAGAGTGATACCCAGTGACAAACTGCCTCCATTCTGTGATGAAATGCTCCTCAGGGTGACAGAGTGATATCCAGTGAAGATGTGCCTCTGCCCCATCAAAATAGGCCCCCCATACTTCTGCATGTTTCCGAGTCCAACTGCCCCCATTATATGACAAAATGGCATGTTCCTCAAAATAGCCATTTTGTCTCTAACAGGGGCATTTTGCCCCCTGAACAACAATTCCAAGTCAAAATGGAGGAGGAGGCATAAAAACTCGATGACCATCGAGTTTGTCTGCAGGGAGAGGCAGTTTGCCTCGGAACATTGTTTCACGCCGACATCGGATCAGACCCTTTGGTGCAGTGGTATCACATCACGCTAAACTTACAGTCCAGAGGTCCTGGGTTTCCTTCTTAGGTTTGACCATTGTCAACAAGTGAAACGCTGTGCAGAAATGGCAGATCTTTTGTACAAGCTGACCAGACCCAAGGCTATCTTAGTCTGGGAGGGTCAACATCAAACGGCTTTTGATGCCATCAAACATGCCTTGACAACAGCATCTGTGCCAGCTCACCCAAATGCTCGAGATATTTTTTATCTTGGACACAGATGCCTCCAGCAAAACTACAGGAACTGAATTGCTGCAGGTGCAGGAGGGTGTGGAATGGGTAACAGCGTACAGTACTCGTATGTTCTCATTGCAACCTACTCAGCACAAGTACTGTGCTACAAGGTTGGAGTTGTTCGCTCTGGCTCGATTTACTCGTGAATACTGACACCACTTGCCCAGAAGCCAATTCTTCCATGCAGGGAAAGGGGGGGGGGCAAACGGGACACAGGACATGTGGCATGGGTCATGTTCGCCAAGTTGGCATGTACCAAGAACATTCTTTCGGCACACCGCTAAGTGCTCTTCCACAAAGGGATATCACACAACATGCAAACTGAAACACTGAGACCTGCGTTCGCCTGTGTGGTCAACGGTCGGGCACTTTTAAATTCCTTATTATCGCCCGGTGTTACCATTGCCGAGTGATTTGTCTGCCACTTACTTGTCAGTTTGACGATGTTTACCGAAAATACCGATTATTTTGCAGTACAAAATGTCAGGTTAAGCAACAACAGGTGAAATAATGTTCATATTTTAGCGCGTATACCCACACAGCAAAGTACAACTGTTGGTAAAAGTTGTAGTTGTGACGGGTATGCCTCTACTGCTGTTTTCAGTGGCAGAAGAGAGTGCGGCTTTCAAGAGTTGACGCCTTAAACTTGTCTCTTTGCATTCGAAGAGATCTTCAATTCAAGCAGGTATGATTTTCACTGTTTGTAAACACAGTAGATCAACATTTTTTGCCAATTTGAAGCAACGACTGCATGTTTGCCTTCAAGACAACCTTCCTGCCAACGTTGGGTTTCAAAACGCCGCAACGCGAAAGCAGGAATCTGAGGGAAATTCCATAACACAACTGCTTTCATTTTCCCTGAAGCTCGCACCCTTTGTGAAATTTCCTTGGCCACGTGAACTCGTATTTCGCTCGACCCGGGCGGCACATGCACGCTTGAACTCGAACAGAATCTACCTTGGTCGCCATTCCCGTGATGGCGATTCCTTGGTCTTGTTTTGGTGGTGGTAAGAAACGTCCGAGGCATGTATCAGCAAAGTTCAGTGTTCTTGTCTCTTTTGAAGGTAATTCGAATAAACCAGTGGAAAAATGTTACATTGCTGCGTTCAGGTCAAATGATGCCAGAAAAGTGACCAAATGTCTCTTCTGGCAAAGGCAGAAGGTTCACCCGTCCATGTTGTCCGTCTTCGGTATCGTTTGCTTTCTTTGCCAGCAGCTAAATGACTGAACATGAGCAGTAAGCTGCCTCGGCGATTGGTGACTGTGGAGAATTCTCGTTCCCTGTCTGACTCGAATGAAAAGAGAAAACCGAGCGTGTTTGAGAGGCTGGGATCCGCTCCAGGACGGTCGTCGTCAGCGTCAACACCACAGGTTTTTACAACACCAATTTTCGTTAGAGTTTGAGACCGTGCAAGATGAAGATTTTCAGGGCCCTTCGGAACCGCCTGACTGGTGTTTGTTTTCCTTGCAGTGCAAACAGTGGGCAACAACAGGAGCATGCAACTATGGTCCGACTTGTCGTTTCAGGCATGGCCCAAGAAGGTGAGAAATGTCATTTTGTGAGAATCTTTTTGTTCGGCCAGTTGTTGTTGTTCACATGGCGTGCGTGCACATTTTTGAAAGGTGTGTGTGCGGGCGTCCGCAGAACTAAAAATTTGCGTTCATCTGAGTGTGTCTCACTTGTCTCTGTCACAGGAGTGAAAAAGAGAAAAGTCCTTCTGATCTGAGGCAGAAAGTTGGAAGGAAACGCGAAAAGAAGACTGGAAGCGAGAGCGAGTCCGACACCGAAAAGGTAAATCTCAAATGTGTCCTGGTCGTGACCGCCCGACTGCTGAAACTTTGGCGCGTGCAGATGAAGTATTTTCTTGGAGGCGTCATCATCGGTCTGCGCTTTGAGTTTATTTGAGAGCTCTCCAACGACTTCTTTTGCGTGTTGACAGTTTCACTCATGTTTTTTCTTTTTTCTTGGTGAGGGGGGCGGGGGTAATTGAGTGGGTGACATCGACTGTCATTGTGCTCCCGACTTGCCAAGGAAGCACATGTGAGAAAAAGCACACAACTCTAGCGTTGAGTTGGCAGTCAAAATAACAATTCTTGTGTTGGACTGGCTTCACACAGCGTCAGAATTCCCATTCGCGCCAGCGGAATGATGTCAAAACGAAGAAAAGGGCCAAGCTGGTATGTTCTTGCATTTGTGGCTGCCTGACCTTTCCTCCCGGAGGCTTCTGGGTGGCTCGCGTTTGGTCAACTTTGTTTGCAAGTTTCTGACAGGGTTAGATTTGTAAGTTCTGCAAAGACTTGTGGCTTGACCAGAAACACAGCGACTGTTCCTTTCTCCACCTTGTTTGGACTGGTTGACCGGACCTTCGATATTGCTCAGCGTGAGCAAAGTAGAGATTTTTGAGTATCTGATTTTGAATCAAACCTTCACATGACCTACTGCGTTTCTAACTTCCCACAAGACTCTCTTGCACATGTATTCTTCTTCCGTTGAAAATGCCGAGTCCTTTTGGCAGACGCCAAAATATTTGATTAACAGCACGTTGGTTCCGTGATTTCTGCTCGCATGGATCCTACAAAGCGCGTGTTCAGTTTTAATTGACATAAGTGTTCACAAACCGAGACGTGATGCTCAGGTCAATGTCATTCTAGTTATGGGAACAAATGCACCGTTTTGTACTTGACCTCGATTTGATTTTGGTCGGATGACAAATGTGTGTGTGTGTGTGTGTGTGTGTGTGTGTGTGATTCCGCAATGTTTTTCGTTGTTTTACGATCGGGGGAATTTGAAATACGTCATGTGTGCATACAAGGCTCTCCGGAAGCTCGGTGGAACTAGACTTTCAAAAATCGCGCTCACATTGAGTATTTACACAGGCACGTCCTCCGAAACGAGCCTTTGTCATCCACTTGAGATTTCTGGAAGCATAACATTCTGGGTGGGAGGCACGGGAGGACCTGGTGGTATTTTTGGTGGGGGAAGGTAAGGACCTGCCCAGCTTTCTACCCCTACCCCTTGTGGACAGAGTTTGGTTGGTTCTGGGCGGGGTGGCGGTCAGGGCCTGCCAAAATATGGCTTGGTCCTTGGGGTCGGGTGGTAGGGCCTGCCCAAAATGAGGGGAGGTCTCTTCCCACCCCCCAAGATAGGTTCTCCCCCCAAGGTAAGTCTCAAGGGTGGAGCACAGCCAAATGTTGGGCATGTCCTGCCCCAACCCCACTTTTTATGTCCTACCCGAGCACCAACTTTGGACATTTCTGAAGCCTCGGGACGCGCGTGTGTTCAAAACTGCTTTCTTGTTATTTCCTTCAAATTACGCGTTCGGTGCAGGGAACATTGGTCCCTTTGTCATTTGCTGTGTCAGCAAGTTTGTTACACATGTTTTATCGCACATAGGAAAAAGACAGCAGCAAGAAGAAGAAGGATAAAGACAAAGACAAGGACGGAAAAGTAAAATCGACCATTGTCGTGTCCAAGTCAAAGGGAAACAGTGACGACTCAGATTCTGAAGCATGGGAACCCCCCGGTAAGAAACGTGTGTCCAGGTCTGAATTTTGAACATTCGCCTGTTGTGTTGCGAAATTCGTGCCGACGTCTTGTGCTGAAGCAGATCACAGGTTATCCGGAGGGTAGTTCTCAGTTCTGTGCAGAACGTTGGTTTCGCATTTGCTTCAGTGATTTGTTCATCCCGTTCAGGATGTTACGTGTTCTTTTGTCAGCACAGTTCGTCTGTGTAAAGTTACTCAACATTTGCATGTGTGGGAATAAACACTACGGTAGTTTTAGTTTCACTTGATTTTTTGGCCATTTCCAGCAGGGGACACGGATTTTGACGAAACAATGCGATTGGAACGAAAGCGTCAGCAGCTGCAGCGGGAGCTGAGTAGACTGGAGGCGGAGGACGACTTGGATCGACCGGCAGGCGGCGTCGAGAAGCCGGTCAGTAATTCCCCCCCCCCCCCTCGTGTCTCGGCTGCCAAGTGGATGCCAGGTTCCGTGCTTGCTGTGTGTTCGATTGACTGGCCGCTTGAGTTGTGTGCCGTAAACCTACCGTGTGCGGTCTGGTCTTTTCGCAAATGGAGCAAATACGAAAAAGTGTCTCTGCTTTTCTTGTGTCTCTCTGCAGGTGCGTTTTCTGTTGCTGAGGTTTTGACTTGAACATTGCAGTCCTCATCCCTTGATGAGACGAGCGACAACGGACCATCAACTCCGCCGCCAAAAGCCTCGCACTCGCGCGACAAGCAGGAAGCCCCCAAGAAGAAGCACTCATCTGTGACCGAGGAAACTCCGAGGTACAACAAGTATATAGATGGCGGCACTTGACGTGATGACGAACTCCACTTTGGTTTGATAGTGCTGGAGCAAACTCACAACCGTTAGCAGGCGCCTTGAGTTGTAGTTGTTTGCGGGATGCTGCTTGAGTCGGTGCAGAAATTGATGTGATTCTTGCAGCAAGAAGAAAAAGACTCCCAAAGTAGCGAAGAAGAAAAGTCACCCAGCGGAAGAATCTTCAGACGACGAGGCGTCTGGAAAAGCCAAGGACAAAGGAAAGAGGAAGTGAGTGATTCTTGTCACCTTTCTCAAAATGTACGAGAGACACTTTCTTGTTCTCTTTCTTGGAAAAGGGAAAAGGGAAAAGTGTGTTGTGATTCAAGAGTCTAGCACAAGAGGATGATTGTGCTTTGCAGAAATGGATCGGAGAAGCACGAGAAGTCCAGGCACGACAGGCCAGCTGAAGACAAATCGAGCAAAAGCTCACAGAAGTCCAAGAAGAAGCAGGTGGGTTTGTTGGTGCGGTGCCTGTTCCGTCACAGATACGCTTCCATCGTACCGTATCACACTTTGGGATCCAATACAAAAATGACGTGGGCTCTTGTCTTCACCAGCAGGTGTTCTCTTTTCTCGGGGGCCTGCAACGACAATTTTAGGGGTCGGCAATTGACATTGATTCAGTCGTGATGTGTTTGTTTTGCTCCAGTCTGAGAAGCTGGGCAGAACTCGCACTATGTCGACATCCTCCACTTCTTCGACGTCTTCCTCCTCGTCGTCGTCTTCGTCGCAGAGTTCGTCCTCCGACGAGGGGCGTTACAATTCACAGTCAAAGAAGAAGCCGAATAAGTCCCCTGAGGGTAGAAGGTGAAGCACTTCCTGGTTTGCTTCCGTGCATTTCTGGGACAAATTTGAGAACTGCATGTAAACAATGATGCGATGTTGGATGTCTGAACTGCAGCGATCGATGAGGGACCGGAGTGTCTGAAGACATTTGTCAGTTCTGTAGCCAAGCAAAGTGTCTACAATTGTGTGACACATTGTGCTGAAAGAAGAAGATCTAGGGTTCGTTCCCACAGCTTTCGGAGAACCGGGCTCCCAGTGCGGGGAATTCGTTGATTCTTTTGGCATTTGTCGAGTTCTGCAAGAGCTCGCTGTTCCCTGCCGTTTATCCAGTAACTGTACATTTCCGTTCAGTTTTGTGGCATTATGACAAAAAGCTTTTCTTCGTCTGAGCAAGTTGTTTTGTGTGTCTTCAGGAGGAAATCAGCCGAACATAAAAGCAAAAGTGCCGAGAAAAAGCACTCCACGACAGACAAGAAAAGAAAATCCCGCAGCCAGTCGAGGAAAACTCCTACAAAGTCGATAAATTATGCAGAAAAGCCCCGGAGAGACTCACCCGATAACAGGGTCAGAAACACCAAGAAATCTCTGTCTCCTTTGGACGACAGGACAAAGAAAACAACAGCGACCAAAGGAAAGAGATCTCTGTCTCCAAAAGAAGGGAAGCGCAGGTCTGTTGCAGCGTCTCCTGCGCCAAGGAAGAAATCTCCGGGAAGTGTCCATTCTCCGGAGAGAGGCCGCAGGGAGCGTTCCCAAGATCGGGCACGCAAGGAAGATCAACGCCACAGACAGTCACCGAGCAGATCTTCGAGTCGCTATGTTGAGGACAGATACGAGGACAAACATGGCAGGGACAGGCGGGATGAGTCGGGTAGCAGGAGGGGAGAGTCACCCGACTCTCGAAAAGACAAACAGCGCTCAGACAGAGACAGGCAGCAAGGTGGTCGCAGACAAGATCCGTATTCAAAGCGACAACCAAGCCCAGAGCCAAGAGGTAGACAAGGTAAAGACACCAGAGATTCTAGAGACCTCAGAGGGGACAGGAGGGGTGGGTCAGCTGATACAGGAACCGACCGGAACAGAAGGCCTCTGTCCCCCAGCAAGAGCCGCCGGGGAACATCGCAGGACGAAGATTCCAGAGAGTCCAAACCCAAATCTTCGCAAGACGATAGGAGACAAGACAAATCTGCTGATCACTCGGACAGACACAAGAACATCTCTCCCGCTCCAATCAGAGACAGGGGGAGGTCTCCGCAGAGACAGGAGCGGAGTGACGGGGCTCGAGACAGAGACCGGGGGCGCAGACCTCAGTCTCCGGATGATCGCAGCAAAACCCGCCGTGGGGGTTCAGCCGACAGACCGCGCAGGTCGCGTCTCTCCCCCGGAAATGACGATCCGCCGAAGGATCGGAAGCAACAGGACTCTGATCGCCAGAGACAAAACAGAACTCAGTCGGACCACAAAGCCTCACGTGACAACAGGGATACCGGTCACGAGGACAATGTGCAGAGCAGAATTCTTTCCATTGCTGGCTATCAAAGTGACAGGTGCGTCAGTTTCCTTCAGTGTAAGAAGTACCAGCCTCTGTGTGGGTTTACGTTGGGGTTTTCCCTGAAAACGCGGAATGGTCAAGAACTTGTTTTGAATTTGAACGACAGCAGAATGTGCACCGATAGTCGGCGTGGCGACCGCCCTGGCAGAGACGGGGATTACAGGAAGGCGGACGAGGGGCACGACAGAACCTCCCGAGACCAAGGTGAAGAAATTGGACTTCCATCATTGTACTGTTCTGCAAGCGCTGTTTGAAAAATAGCTCCTGTTCACAGCGCAAAATGAACTGACCTTGTTTGATATTTTGGAGGACAAAGCCAGATTTGTGGTTTGCAAATTTCTCTCTTCCTTTGCAAACGCTTTGTGGTTGATGTGAATTGAAGACAAATTGTGATTACGTGATTCCAGATCAAGGCCCTCGAGACAGAAGAGGAGAGCGATCCAGATATGGTGAGGTGTCGTTTCTTGAAGAGACTAAACGTAAAGTTGAAACCACCTGCTCAGTTATGGCTTGATCTGTGTTGGTTCTGAAAGTTTTTGTGCACTTTTACAGGTTTTTTGGCAGAACATACGTACAAACAAGTTGCTTCCAACCAACGAGCGAGCGAAGGTTTCGGTGTTTTCCAAAGCTTGGTTCACCTGATTACGTTTGAAATTCGTGATTGCAGAAGAGGAACAGAGAAGGGGAGCTCGAGACCAGCAGTGGGATGACCTTCGTCAGGACGACCGTCGCCAGGACGAGCGACGGGGTGACGACCGCTTTGCGGAAGACAGGCGCATGGACGAACGGAGGACAGACGCCGGAAGAGACAGACACAACAAAGACAGTGAAAACAGAGGGAGAGATGTCCCTGGCGACAGGCGTTCCGACAGCAGGTGTGAAATTTGTTTCAGACAGCCAAAAGTGTTGTCTGAAGTCCTTCTTGATCAGGAAGTGAAGACAAGCCAAAGCCAGGGTGATGAATTGTGTGTGTGTGTGTGTGTGTGTGGGTGGGTGTGTGTGTGGGTGGGTGGGTGTGGGTGGGTGGGTACACGTGTGTGTGTGCGCGCGCCCTCCACGTCCTCATTTCTGGATCACTGCATCCTCGCAGGACCACCACACCCTCATTACAGGACCACCAAACCCTCCCACAAGACAACAATGATGAAGCTCAGTGACAACAGGTGATGGCAATACGGGCACAGCACCTGGCAAACCATGTGACCTTGATCAACAGAGCAGAGAATGTTAATCTGTTTGTGCTCGTTCTTTGATGTGCTTGGTCGGTGTTCGCTGCAGGAAAAGGCCTCATGATGAGGAGAGGGGCCGCTCTCCAGCCAACAAACAGCCGCGACGGGACGGCTCGCCTGCGGGGTCGCTCAACAACCGGGACCGGCGAGACGATCGTCAGGACTGGGATGCGAAGCAAGGCCGAATCAGAGACAGAGGGGTAATGACATTGGCCGTGTCACGCTGTGGCTGCTGTGTTGTTTTACACAGCTTCCTTCGAACATTGGGAAACGCTTCGTTATTGGGGTTATTTTTTTGGATTCAAGGAGAACGAGAGAGAAAACGAAGCCAGGGGCAGAGATGTGTCAAGAGAAGTTCGCGATACGAGGGATGGATCACAAAAGAGAAGGCGGTCTCCGTCTAATGACAACAGACGACCAAAACGGCAGAGACTGGACGAGCGAAAACCACATTCTGGTGCTGAGGAGCGAACAAGGAGACCAGAGTCACAGCCGGACAAGAAAGGTGAGGTCGTCTCTTTGCTGTCGTGGTTGTGTTATTGTTCCGATTGTTGATCAAAGAAGCATAACTCATTGCCACATAGTGTTGAGTCGTTTCTTCCGTGTCGCAGGTGGACGTTTCCAAGAGTTGACTTCGTGTCGTGTTTTTCTGTGCAGGTCCAGGTGGAACTGGTGAAGAGTTCAGTGATTGGTCTGAGAACGATACTGATGCTGAATTGCTGAATCAGACAAACGAGGATAGAAATGCCAAAAATGTACGTGTAAGTTGGGGTGTTGACGTCAAGCCTCGGGCAAAGTGTAATCGCGATGATTATCGGCCGCGAGCGCTGAAGTTGATATGCCCGCGAATCTGAGTCTGCGGCTGCCATCTGTTTATAGTTGCTGTCAAGGGAGGGGGGGGGGGGTTGCTTTGCCCACCACCCCAAGTTGTTGTACTGGGAGAGGGGGAAAAACAAAAGGTTGTTTTTAAAAACCAGAGTTCATTTGAGTCCAAACCAACCTTTTGCTCTGCCCCCCTGCCCCTTGCAAAGCAACTTGGGGTCAAGCAACCCAGGTGCAAGAAAGCAACAGAACTGTGCAGGAGTTCATTTCAAAGCAAAGCAAACCAACCCAGATTTTCGGGGGGGGGGGGGGGGGGGGGGGGGGGGGGGGGGGGGGGGGGGGGGGGGGGGGGGGGGGGGGGGGGGGGGGGG
>JAAUXT010148305.1_pt1 | contig 11260 bp, 13 predicted proteins | sample 7278171 | NCBI WGS metagenome assembly JAAUXT01 (sample SAMN14350112, study PRJNA611818) | marine sediment metagenome | isolation source: surface marine sediment (1.8m) | place: French Polynesia: Moorea | collected 2018-08 | reverse complement strand
TCTTTGCACTCCCATTGGTCAGCAATGGTACCAGGTGATTGAGAAACAAAAGAAGTCAATCGGAATGTCGCGTCACCGAGAACATGACCAGGAAAGAGTTTTGGTATCAGCGTAGCCCTGGACGCGGCATCCAAGAACGCAGACCCGCGGAGTGGGACACGGGAAGGCACACAGGAGTCCCAGCGGGTTGATTCCACGAAATACAGGCGCTGTAACAGGCTTCTCTGTCGCGTAAACCACAAGTCTGGTTTACGAGACGCTGGACGCGTCAGACGCTGCGTCCATGTGCAGGTAAATGAGCCCGACAACGTCGCGTCAACAGACCACAGTACTCGTACAGGGCCCACTGACATACGTCAGTACATGGCCACGACCCTGTCACACCGTGAAACGGAGACCAAGGACAGATCAACCTGTTCCCGTCACGTTGCGCGCCACAAACGTACAACGTGACCATGAAGGCAACTTCACAGACGGAAAACAGCGTCACGTGGACAAAACAGCGCCAACGGACAAGGTTTGGCGTTCCCAACAAAACGACGCCCAGGTGTTCTTTCCACGGACTGACGGCGGCGGAGACGTTCCGTTCCGCCCGGGGTTCCGCTTGACGCCGGAATCTACGTGACACATCGTGAGCCGGAACTGACCTTGCAACGCCGCTATCGTCGCGACCACAGCGATCAGCGTCCCTGGAAGCAGAGTAGGGGCAATAGTGAAGTGACGCTGAGCTGCGCGAGATGACGTCACCGACTGTAGATGCTGCTGCGTGGATGGTTGGCCATTTCCCTGTTCCAGGTCCCCCTCAGTTGACGTTTCTCGTGACATTTTGGCCACGACAAACGTGCTCTGGGTTGAGATTACAGGCAACGCTTTGCTCAACAAATTGGCCAATCACAGCTGGGACCGCGTCCCTGGGTGAACCCTGCTTCACAGCTGTTTCGTGACTTCCTGACTTTTCCTTTGTCCCGCAAACTCCAACCAGATACACGTTTCCCTCCTCTTCCGTAAACAGGGCGGGGAAGGATCTGACAGTCCGCCACGAGAGAGCTGGGCGAGAGCAGTGAAGACCAGCCCCGATAGAGGAAGCAGGGGTGGACCTCGCGAGTGTAGCCCCCCGGGTGATGCAAGGTGGACACAGCGGTCCCACAGAGGAGCCTGCAATGAAGGATCTGCCCTCCCCCCTCTGAGGACTCGCAGGAGTAGACCCACCAAGCGCTTGCCTACACGAACCACTCTGTTACAAATCCAGACGTCAAATTGCGATGTTTTGCTTGGCCTCCGGTCAATGGGAGCTATCTATGTCTCTCCCTTGATGGAGCGGTCGCGTGTTTCTTCTTGTGCCAAACCCGCAGGGAACGCTGTAATTCTGGAGTATGAGCCCCAGGAATTATGGGAGTCAAGCGGCGGCTACGTGACTAAACTCAGGATGAGTCCAGAATATGTGAGTGTTTATGCGCGTGTACGTGTGTGTGTGTGTGTGTGTGTGTGTGTGTGTGTGTGTGTGTGTGTGTGTGTGTGCGTGATTCCTGACCCAGCCACCTGGCGAACTGATGTGAGGAGTGAGTTGACAACCATCACCCCTGCTGCAGCTGCTGTGTATGTGTCTGTGTGAGAGTGCGCGCGCGCGTGATTCTTGACACAACCACCTGGTCAACTGGTGTGACGAGGGAGTTGACTACCGATGCTGCTGCTGCCACCTCTCTCTCTCTCTCTCTCTCTCTTTCTTTCTCTCTCTCTCTCTCTCTCTCTCTCTCTGTGCACCAGACGCTGGGACGACGTACCGATGAGAGGGAGTGGCTGACTACAGCTGCAGCGGGACATGGTTCTGGTGTGGAGCTACATCCTCAACCGGTGGCGTCGGGTCCGCCACCTGCAGCGACAAAAACAAGTCTGAATGTGGGGAACTGGAAGTGGTTTGTGGTTGTACCGGGTTTTGCTGCGTGAGTGCGCGTGCGCGAGCGAGTCGTTCCCTCCTCAGTCGCTGGAGTCGGTGCACGATCTGAAACAGGACCCCACATTCACACACCCTTCCAATTTTACGTCCAGACGCGTATCCTGTGTAAGTTGTTTGCACAAAGTTTTTCAAAAGTTGAAATCACGTATGGAGTGGCGTTTCCTCTTCTTTGAAGAAAGGAAAGGGCGAAACTGAGTCAGAGCCGCTCCTGACTCGTCAATGCATCGGCGCATTCAGGCGCTGCCCCGCCCGTCCCCTGGTAAAATGACCACAGCTTTCTCAAGCTTGACATGAGGCCCCACTCAGGAAGTCCCGCTCCCTGACCAGACTCCCGATCCGCCCCTGTGCACGTTCGCAGACGCTGCTTCGACTTGACGGCGATTCCCCAGCGACGCAAACCATTAAGATCCGGCAGGAACCAGCACTTAAGGCGTGGCGACTGCGAAAGGTCACCTTGCAAAGTTGTCTCTCAACTCTCCCGAGACTGGCGCAAGCGCCGCACTTTCCTCCAAGAACCTCAAACAGACGTACGACTGGGTTACGATATGTACCTTGTGCCGCGTCCTGTGTCCTGTGCAAAACTCAGTCCCAAACTTGTCGAGTACCCACTGACTTGCGCGGGTTCGCCGTGCGCGACTCATCCAGTGTGAAGCAGGCCTGACAGGAGGCTGCCTGATGCCGTATTCACCCATGTGGTCGACGCACCCGGACAAAACATCCTGGCTCAGAACACCTCCAGTGCAGACACACATCAACTCTGAAACTCTGCTGCCTTCAGTTCCAAGGCAATTCCAATTGTCAGAAATTACTTTCGTACTCCACATAAAACACCTTCCTTCCCTCCAGGGCCCAAACCCTGTGGGCGGCGGTGGGGAGTCAGTGCACACCTTTCACAAAAGTGATACATCCCAAACACACCGACGCTTTGGCAAGACGGCTGGTACCCCTGGGCCCTTATTGACAACCATTTTGGGACAGGAAGGTGCTTTCTTTCACACAAGTGAACACGGTTCTTGTGCATTCAATTTTTTTCATAATGCAGGCATGGAGTATATCACATCTGATCCAAACGCACCAAGAGCTCGCCTTCGTCGGAATTGTGTCAAATTCTAACAATTTTGGTTGATTTCGTCCCCTTCTCGTTCATCTTTGTAAGGAACAGAATTGACATCACACAGAAGAATTGGGCAGAGCCGGGGGTGACCAAATTCCCGGAGGTGACCAAATTCCTCCACGTTCCGTGATCAGTGAAGTCGCCTTGGCGTGTGAAGCCACAACCAAAGGAAAATTCTGTCACACAGGGAGTCATTTCGCACCCGAGCCAATGTCAGAGGATTTTGAGCTTCACAAGCTTCAAAGTCAGACGAAAGCAGAGGAAAGGGTTCCTTCCGGCCTGCTTCACACTGGATGTGCCATGCCACGTCAATCTGCAGAAACAGGCTCCCACAAACGAACGCAAAAGTTCCGTGTCTCGGGAGATACTCGTATTTTCTCCTGTTGACGTGGTGTGGTGCGTCATCGCGCTGAAACAAGCCCCTGAGCGACGCGACGCAGCGTCTGATGACGTCATGACGTCAGCTGGACACATCGATTGTGAAAGCGAATAAGAAGCAGTGCTCAAGGCAACTGCAGTGCAAAGTCCCTTGCGGCATCAGTAATGTAGTCAATTCTTCATTGTTCATCAAATTCTTCCTCATCCTCCTTATCTTCCACCAGTCATACTGTCCATGGGGAGGGGGGTCTGGCAGGGGGGAGGGGGTTGGGGGAGGGGGCAGGGGATATTTCATCCACCTTGCCATATACTGCACTAGCACATGGTGCTTTGCCCTGAAGGGACTTCGCACAATCAGGCTGTGCGCAACGCCTGTTTACGTGGGGTGGTGCTTCATCATGCTCCTGAGTGACGCAGTGTCTGATGACGTCATCTGGACACATCGATTGTGAAAGCGAATAAGAAGCAGTGCTCAAGGCAACTGCAGTGCAAAGTCCCTTGCAGCATCAGTAATGTAGTCAATTCTTCATTGTTCATCAAATTCTTCCTCATCCTCCTTATCTTCCACCAGTCATACTGTCCATGGGGAGGGGGGTCTGGTGGGGGAGGGGGGTCTGGCAGGGGGGAGGGGGCAGGGGATATTTCATCCACCTTGCCATATACTGCACTACCACATGGTGCTTTGCCCTGAAGGGACTTCGCACAATCAGGCTGTGCGCAACGCCTGTTTAGGTGGGGTGGTGCTTCATCGTGCTCCTGAGTGACGCAGCGTCTGATGACGTCATCTGGACGCATCGATTGTGAAACGAACCTGGCTCTGCGCAACGCGCTACGTTCGGCTTGAACCCGCCTCGCGCAACATGAAACAGGATCTGAGACTCAGGTGGAACCTCCAACCACCTGAAAGCGGTTACAAAAAAGCTTTTCCTCCAAAGAAAGTAGCATGCCCAAGATTCGCTCGTTTTGTGGTGGTGGTGGTGTGTGTGTGTGTGCGTGTGTGTGTGTGTTCTGTAAGTGCGTGTGCGTTTGTGTGTGTTCCACTGCATTTGGCCAACACAGAAACAACAAGGCAGATACAAAGAATACCTACGCTGACTGAGAAAGTGCCACCTGGCACAAGTGCCAAGCAAAAGAAACTTCGCCACGGACGACAAGGACAAGACAGCGGCGCGTCCGCCAAGGTGAGAGAGGCGCGTTGATCCCTGGGAGATTGGAATCAGATGGAATCCGATTCACACTCCGTCTCCGTACAAATCCGTGTTCGTGCAGAATGCTGCTGAGACACATTGTGAACGTCTCTTTCATTTGGCACCAAAAGTCTGCGTTGCAAGAGGAGACGCTGTTGTCCCTTTGAAGCTGGTGCGTTTTGAAGTCACCAGGGGGTGAATCCAGGGACTGTGATTCAGGGGTCCCTGGATCCACCCCCACTGACTTCAAAAGGCTTCTGACCATTGTGGAGGAAGGGATGAACTGTACAGACTGAAATAGAATAGGCCGCAGCTGATCGTCTTTGGCCTCCAGCAAAGTGGATGTCTTGTCCCCTGTGAAGCAGAGAACAATGACCTAACAGGCAGTGTTTCTACCTGAAAACGCTCTTGCAGATCCTTGAGAGACACCCAACCTCAGTCTCAGCCAGCGGCGTCAATCCTTATGTCTCAGGGGCAGTTTCCTTGGACGGGTCAAGCGCAACGCAACTTCCACTTTTCTCTTTTCAGTGTGAAACTTGTGAAAAGAAACAACTCTGCTCGCGGTGCAAAATTGGGGGAGGGTTAATGTGTGTGATGTGTGTGTGTGTGTGTGTGTGTGTGCGTGTGTGTGTATCGGGCGGAAACAGGTCCTGGACCCACCGGTCCGTCAAGGGCGACACACGCCACTGAAACATGCCTCTCGGTCTGCACTGCACTCCGCTGTGAACTGTCACAGAGCCACCACACGAGCTGATCTGCTTTTGATGCAGACTCTACCTTCTGTGAAATACAGGCAACTGGTGCATATCTCCCAAGTCAACTTTGAAATCTGAGCACAAAAAGTTTTTCCCCAGTGGTGGAGTCGTCAATCCACTCCACTTTTGACTTGGTGTCCTGCTCATCCACTCTCAGTCAGGGGACCTGGATTCAGAGCTCCCATGATCCACCCCTTGTAACATTTGTGGACTCGGACCATTGTCGGGAGCAACGCCTTGAAAGACGAACAACAACAGGCTGCAGATGGAAAAGCTTCTGAAACACCTGTGTGCGCACTGGAGCACATCCGAGGGGGCTGGCCCCTTTGCGCTGAGAAAGAAAACCTCCCAAAGGTTTGTTTCAACTTGCGCACATCCCAAGGTGAAGTTGGACACCGCATGCAACCCCCAATTCACTCCCTATTTTGAGCCTGCGAGGGATGAAGACCGACGTCGCGCCCCTGCCCAGATGGACCCGCTGTACAAAGGGATTTTCACATTGGTGACGCGCGGTCGTTTTTTTTTTTTGACGTCAGCGTCAAAATTTTACACAGAACCCAATGGTGGAATTTTTGACGTCAGCCCAAAAACGACCGCGCGTCAACCAATGTGAAAAGCCCTTAACTCTGGGAACTTGACTCTTCTCTTCATTACCGCTGAGCCCCGACGAAGCACCTGAGTGCACGTAGATCCACCTTGGCAGCGAGGCCGTTGCGTAAACACGGACCCTGGGTCAATGTCCTCACATGACGAGTCCCTGGCAGGGTTCAGGCGTCCCCACACACGTGAACGGTCACAGGGTCGTCGTTGGCGACACAGCGCCTGCTTGCTTCCTGGACAAGAACGCAAAACGTAACTCGCTCTGTGTGAAACAAGAATTGTGGTGTGAGTGCACAGATCAGAGGTGAATCCAGGCGGACTCTTCAAATGAACCATCAGTCACACCAGGACTATTTTTTTTTCACACGACTGTGCTCCATTATTCTACCCCAACTACGAGTCAGCGACCCAAACATCAGAAGGCGGTGGGCGGGGGGGCAAACTCCCACTTTGAAAAACGTGGTCATACAAAAAGCTGAACGTTTTGAACCTTCAGTACAACATTATGGGACTATCGGTAAATTCGCTTTGTTAGGGGCCGTGGGGGCCAAGCCCCGTGGGGGCTTACCCCAAATTCACAGCGCATGCGCCAGCGCATACCAAGATCACAGTGCACCAAAATGGGTCTCATACATGTACATAGTTATGTTCACACTGATGTGCATATGTGCCACTACGATCGCGGATGGGTTCCAACCCCAAACATGCGCTGGTGCATGGTGCGGAATGTCATAAAAGCTGTGCGTGATGCGCTGGCGCATGCGGTGTGACCGAGGGGTCAGGCCACGTGCGGCCCCTGAGTCCGCCACAGATCCGCATCCCCTCGAGAAGTCGCCCTCACTTCGACCACATCCTGCGTCCGCCTCAGCGGAGTGAACAGGAAGTCGTCCGGACATGGAAACGCGCTAATGAGGGAGCGGCACGGGAGGTGCTGTAAAGATAAGCCGGATTCCACGAGGTCAAACTGATCCCGTCACGCTGACGTCAGATATTCAACGACACAGCGTTGCACACAGCGTCAGAAAACTGTCCAGATAGCGGGGATAGGGAGAGAGACAGTATTCAAGAACTGTCTTCTCGTCCTCCAAGTTCAGGAACAGACTTCTGCCACTGAGAACCAGACTTTCCCTGAAGCACCTCGCAGGCCCAAACAATAGACCTGTTTCAGAGTGCGCTCTGTGTTGAGTATTTGTGCAAAGTAAATGAATTTCTGACTCAGCGCCGGTTGGTTTGCACCGAGAGACAGTGCGCGACGCATCCACTGTGACACAGGCTGAGCCTGAGCTCATCGACAGAGCTGTGGTGGCAATTTCCCAAATGAGATCAACTGCGCCAAATCTGCTCCGGAAATGTTCACACCTGCAGCCTCTGCATCCCTGAACCAGTCCACAGGTGAGACGACAAGACCAGGAACGCAATGCAGAATCCCACTCTGAGCACACGGACCATGGGTTTCCTGCGGGATGTTTTATTTTTCGCAGTCGGTGCAGTGCCCTCAGAATGTGCATGGATCGTTTGGTGACACTGTCATTAAGGGTTTTCACGTTGGTGACGCGCGTGTCAAAAAATTGATGCCTGCGTCAAAAATGTGTGATCGGTCTGGACCGATAATTTGACACTCTCCATTGGGCATCATGTTGAATTTTGATGTGCGCATCAAAAATTCTGATGCCGCCCAACCGCACGTCACCAACGTGAAAACCCCTGTTTCTACGCGACCACTGTTGTCTGTGTCTGGTGCCCCGCTTCACTGGTGGACACGCAGCGCCAGTGCTGATGATGTTGTCCACGTGAGACGGAGCACCGGACGCATTTGCTAAAACTCTTTGGTGCCTCCGAAGGATGACCTTCTGACCCTTGAGGCTGACACCCCCTTCAACTTTCCGCCCTCGTGTCAGACTCAGTGACTCAGGAGGCGGGGGGGCAGAGCAGCACGACATTTGACAATCGCGCGTCGTCTCGTCGGATAATCTGGACCACCGCGCAGCTGATGAACACGACGTTGGCATTGTGGGTGAGCTGAAATGGAAGACGGTGCTCAAGCCTGTCTTCATCTGTTCTTGGTCTGAGTCAAGTTTCAGCTCTCGTCTTCATCAGCAGCTCCCGGACACTTGCATGTACCTGAAATTCCAAGGTTTCTGGGACCTGTCCAAACCAGGATGCCCCAGGCCCTCGCCCCCTGGATCCGTCCCTGCCATATCCTGGATCGGAACTTCAATCCATCACACCCACTGACATGACACAACAAGTCTCTCTTCAGGGAGATAACATCTCGAGAAACCCAGTGATAATTGTTCGGATCGAAGCGCAGGGAGAGGGAATACGGGCGTGGTGTGATGGCACGTTTTGCTTCACTTTGAGTGTCGCGTTAATTAATGAGGATTCCGTCGTTAAGTGCGCAGTGCTGAGGCTCGCTTCACACTTGATGCGTCTCGTGGTGTGTCGCCCGGGAAGCCACGGCAGGGGGCGCTGCGGCGCGAGCGACGTCACACCCGCATTAACAGAGACGTCAGCTCAGAAACATGTCGCGTCAAGACGAACAGAAACCACGTGTGGTGCGTTGTGACGACGTGAAACGTGGTGTTTGCGCGTCCGCGTGCAATGCGTCGCTTGAAGCCCGTTGATAAGGTCGCGTTGCGTCACGCGTTGAGCACAGGAAGATGTTGTTTTGCATTCATTTGCCCTGAGATGGACAATAAAACAGGTGAAGAGCGGATCCAAAGCCGCCTGAGACGGACCCAGGGGAAGACGCGCCTCTTTTTGCGCTCTTTTTCTGGTGTTAAATTCTGAAGTTGGAAGTCGGTCCCCAAAGGGGTCCGGCCTCCCCAGAACAGCTCTTGGATCCGCTGCCGCTCTCATTCCCCTTTGATCCACTCGACATCTCTCGCTTTCCTCGCCTCGTCAGGAAGGAACGAGACTCCCGGGGAAGAGAAGTCTCCTCACCCCCAGTCCACACCGCATGCACCAGCGCACGAGGCACCCACTGTTACACTCATTCCACATGCAAATGGGGTTGAAACCCGTTTGTAATCACAGTCATGTGTGGAAATATTGGTGTGAACACAACTACTCACTGCCCATTTACTTTTGCCTTTTGCATGTGATACCTATTTTTGGTGCGCAGTGACCTTGGTGTGCGTATGCGTAGATGCGCTTGGTGTGGATTGGGGGTCAGCCTCTGGCGTCTCGGTGCAACGGAGTCATGTTGGTTCGAGGGATCCGCATTGGAATCGGGCTCGGATCCAGGGGGCGTGCGTGCACTCCTCTTTGAGCCACAGGTGCAAAAGTCATCCTCGCAGGGGTGGCCCTGCTTGACAAAATCCTGGGTACTCGGACACTCCTGGAAGAGCGATTGGTTCTATCCTTCCCCGGGGAGTTCCTTTTGCCCCAGGGAATGTGCTCTCCCTGCCTCACAAGTTTCAACAAATGTTCAATTGTCGCAGAAAAAAAGACATGTGTACAAGTAGTCCTTGAAAAAGAAAAAAACAGCAGCCGCACAAGTGGCGAAACTGTGATAGAATGATGGCGTGCGTACACCTCGTGCCCATTCAAACTCCAGAGTTTTACGGGAAAACAACCCGAACACGCACAAAAATCCTCTCCTCGTTTTCTGACAGGAGGTGGAGTGCTCGTCGTGCGTGATGTCCAGGGAGTCGCGGTTTGAGAAGAGGAAGCGCGTTTCCGGACCTCGGATCAGCTGTGACAGCTGCTCCGCCGTCGTATCCACGGGAACACGGAACCATGACAACAGAGAAGGGCATGCGCAGAGACATTCTCATTCCTCGTCTCGGTCAGATTTTGTCATTCGCAAAAAAGCGTTCTGAATTCGTCTCACCGCCACTGATCGTGCAGACATGAGGCCCCTGACGAGTGTGTCACACCGCCCACCTTTCCTGGCTTTACCTTCGCCGCCTCCATTTTCTGCGACTCAGTGAAGGACAACGGAGGCTCTTGTATTCTTCAAAAAATATTTTCCAAAAAGAGCACACCCGTCCGAGTTGGGCAGCGTGATTGGTCAGCCTAAGCACCCTTGGAACACTTTGGTGTGAAGAACGAACACCCTCAACTGCTTGAAGGCGAACGCGTTCTGCGTGAAACGGCCTCGTGCGTGATTCAATCCGGTCCCCGCAGGTTTGTCCCGCTCAGCAGACTCACGATGAGGTCGCACAATCGCATTACGTGGATTGGTAAGGATCGGATTCACACGGTGTGCGTCACTCGCTGTCGTCAATGCATCCTCACTTGCATCCCGATGAAACGCCACGCGAGGTTCAGGGTCAATCTACCAAAACTCACGGCACACACACACTGACAACACCACACACCCAGATCCATTCCTTTCGATGGGGTGGGCAAATTGCGTTGTGACAGAGCTGCCTTCGGTGTGTGTGTGTGTGTGTGTGTGTCCCCCGCCCCGCAGCGGCCCTCCCGCCCCGCCGGACCTGCAGCATAGAGCAGTGTGTGAGAGTGTGTGTGTGTGTGTGTGTGTGTGTGAGAGAGAGAGAGAGAGAGAGAGAGAGAGAGAGAGAGAGAGAGAGAGAGGCCTCAGTCCCCGAATCAGTGTCAACACACCAGATTCGCTGTGGAGGCCCCTGCGAAATTAACGGACGACTCAGCGCCCAAGGACTTGCGTTACCGGCCAATTCCAACCTTGAGTACCGCACGTTCCTTTGTTCTTCCTCGCACCGCACCCCCGGAGCACTGGGTGCTTCACGCCCCAAAAGTCAACAGGCGTCGCGTCCACTCAGCTATGCAGCACAAACTGCATCTACACAACACTTGACGCACAAAGTTCGAAGTCCACCCACCCAACAACCCATCTTCTTTGAAATCTCAACTCACCTGCACAAAAATGGCCCTTCTGCACCAAGACACAGCTTTGTGTTAGGTAAAACTCTGGATCCACAAGCGAGGAACACAACAGGATATGACATATTCCTTTACGCGAGTGTTTCACACACACCACTGCTCCAACAGGTAGAAACGAGACGCGACAAACTCCCTTTAAACAACAAAGCTTCGTCTCCATGACGACAGCTTCAGAAGCTGAAAAGCTGTAAGATGTTTCTGATACCTATTTCACGCTGGACGCGTCAAGTATTGCGTCCCCGTGGAGTCACCAGGCGCGTGACGGCACAGAACCCACAGACTTGTCTCACGATGATGAGCTTGGATTTAAAGGAAGAACGATGTCGTACGTTTGAACGTTTATTCCAAAGCTAAGAGAGTGCATTATGGAACATCCTCCTTTCATAGAAATTTTGAAAAGATC
>JAAUXT010138931.1_pt1 | contig 11260 bp, 8 predicted proteins | sample 7278171 | NCBI WGS metagenome assembly JAAUXT01 (sample SAMN14350112, study PRJNA611818) | marine sediment metagenome | isolation source: surface marine sediment (1.8m) | place: French Polynesia: Moorea | collected 2018-08 | reverse complement strand
TCAAAGGGTGCAGATGAAGATCAGACACATGCACCCAAAAATGAAATGAACTTCAAAATAGGAACGGCATTTATCGGACGACGAACACCAATTCCTGGATCTCCCTCGTAAAGTGGCTGGGGCTCATCGAGTGTTGTATAATTTCAGGACCGCGGTGCTGTGTACGAGTGCGAGTGTCCGCAAGGCTTCCAAGGTCGGCACTGTGAGTCGTCTGCGCGCTCGTGCGACGAGCAGCCGTGTCGCAACGGCGCGCGCTGCGTCAGCTTCTACGACTCGTACCGCTGCGAGTGCCTGCCCGGGTACACGGGCGTCAACTGCGAGCGAGATGTGGACGAGTGCGCCTCCGGCCCCTGCCAAAACGGTACGTCGGCACCTGTCGTGGATTTTGGGCGGGCTGGTTCAAAGTTTCCTGGAAGAAAATATCTTTCTGTTCAAAATGTGTCAGGAAAATTGCAATGCAGCGAAAATTGGCAGTTTGATGTGAAAATACTCTGAAGTTTGCGGAGTGTGATCGCAGTCAAGTGTTCCACATTCATTTGAAAAATAGCATGCGCGCACACTTCCATGCGGAAGCAAACCTTTCCCTGGCTTTTGAAAGCGTTGCAATTTGTGAACCGAGCTGGCTACGTCTGCTCAATGGGAAGGAAAAGGGTTGTTGTGTTTATTGCTCAACGTGCAGAAGAGGCAGGGAAGCCAAAGCGTTCACTCAAATGTGTGGTCAAACTGGACACGAAAGACCAACACTCATGACGACCAAGCAGTTTTATCAATCTTCCCTCCGTGTTCTAACTGTTGTTGTCTTTCGCCTTGGTAACAGGAGGAAAAAACTCAGTTTTAATAGCTTTGCAAAGAAATTGCACAAATAAAATTAGCAACATCAATAATTGTTGTGCACCAAAAAGGGGCAGTGATTGTCTTTTCACTGGCACGAAAATAGGTGGCGAAATGCCGCGCGAGGAAGTGAAGCTCTCAGCGGCTGAATGCATTTTTGTTGCAAGAGTTAGCGTGCCCTGCAGTGGCATTCCGGTTGGATGGGTCTTGATCAATGTTGAGTATCAATATTTGAGCACCAAGCGAAAAGTATCCAACAACTTCAACGAAAGTACGAACACAATCAAGCATTCGGCACAGAAAACGAAAGACATTTAGAGATCGGCACACGGCAGTTCAAACATCTGGGACTTTTTCGGGCGGGAATCTTCTAAATATAGGCATGTAGTGAAGGAGATTGTAAACGACATTGATTGAGAGAAGGGAACTCTTTCTCTTGCAGCTGTTTCCCCATTTTAATCAATACAGCAAACTTAGTTGCAATAAAAACCGATGACATTCAGTGGTACACACGCATTTCCAACTGTTTACCGATGGCAGTTATGTGTGCAGTTTGGCTTTTGTTTCATTTGAACTGCAGCATGGTGTTGTCTTGACAAAAAATGTCACTCACCCTCGCCTAGGCACGTGAAATACGACTTGCAAAATTACAAGCTTAATCTGCGTGCAAAAAAATCCGGATCTCGGCATTCAGAGCTTTATCTGTCTTGTTACACGCGGATTAAAATAAAGGAAGCTTGACAGGCTTTTTTGCCCAAATATGGATCTCGGAAGAAGCAAATTAAATTGACGGGCTGATCTCGACGTGCATTAATTGCAGAGATTGAAGCCTTGAAATTGCCTCAGCTTCTCTGCATTGCTGCAAAAAAGTTAATGTTCCAAATCCAGGTAAAGGGATGATGTTTGAGCAACACTTGTGTGGTGGCTGTACGTCTGAATCAGACTCGGTATTGACAGAGTGCTGTTTGTGTGTTGCAGGGGGTCGGTGCATTGACGAGCGCAACGGGTTCCGCTGCATGTGCCCGAGCGGCTGGAGCGGTGTGCGCTGCACGGAGAACACCAACGACTGCTCGATGGCGCCCTGCCTCAACGGCGGCACCTGCAAAGACGGCGTCAACGACTTCGAGTGCCGCTGCCCCCCGGGCTTCGTCGGCGAGTTGTGCCAGACGAACATCGACGACTGCCTCAACTGGCCATGCGCCAACGGCGGCACGTGCCACGACCTGGTGAACGACTTTCGCTGCGACTGCGCTCCCGGCTTCGAGGGCAAGGACTGCCGCCTGAACGTGGACGAGTGCTCCGCCGCGCCCTGCCTCCACGGCGGCAACTGCACCGATCAGGTCAACGACTACGAGTGCCAGTGCCCTGAAGGATATTACGGAAAAAGTTGCGAGTTTCCCGACGGATTTGTGCCCCAAATTCACGAGCCCCTGGTGCCCCCTCCGGAGACGCCGCACACGCCCGTGGTGGTGGTGGGCGGCGATGTGGGCGAGTCCCGCGACGGCGACGAGTCGGGGCCGACGGTGAAGCAGCTCGTGCTCATCATCGGACTCGGAGTCGGCATCCCCATCATCATCATCATCGTCATCATCGCCTTCCTCCTCTGGAACATGTACCGCCGCCGCAACTCCACCGCAGACGCCTCCGCCCCGAACAACACGTGCAGCAAGGAGAATGCTGAAAATGAAATAATCAACAACAAAACCAAGAGTTACTCTGTGGACACAAGCAGAAACCACCACCAGCCCAGCAGCGCACAGACCAACATGTGCGTCAACATTCATAACGAAGACTCGCGGACTTTGCCGCCCAAGAAAGAAAACAATACAGACAAACTGTACAAGCATTACAACAAAGACTTAATTTCAAACAACACGGCTGCGTCCTCGAGGAGAGGCGTGCATAGTAGTTGTAGTTATAACCACAGAGACATCTTGGATGACAGAGACTTGAAAAAGCCTGTTAAAAGCAGCCATCGGCACCAACACCTCCCTCACGACGGAGGTATACAGACAATTGACTCTTTGAAAAAGTCATTAGATATCGAGTCTTCGTCCACATCAGCAGATTCTGTCATGATAGACATCAGGTAAATATCATGTCACTTTTTCATTTGTTTCCTTGTAACTTTTAATGCATTTCACCAAGTTTTACAAGAGAGTAGGTGGCTTCTCCGGAAATGGGTAACAATGATGTTTTGACTCGATCGGCAACGAGAAAAGACGACACGCGGAGTCACTTACTCTCAATGTGGTGCGCGAACTCAGTGGTATGTTCGTGCTGAGCTCCGAAAGACCAGCGTGGGTGACACAACTTTGTGTCTCCCAGGTAGCGCGACAAGAAAATGTGAAACAGGCGCGAAGAAAGCATTTCCGTAGTAAATTGAACTATTAAGTAATGCCAAATATTGGGTTGCTGTGTTTTTGAGGCCACAGCGCTCCGCTACGTTTGCAAAAGGAAATTCGCAAAAAGGCATTCATCAAAGGCCGTCATTGAACACGGCTCTGACGGAGTAATCCATTGACAGAGAAAATTTATTTATGATTTCCATGTTCAGCAAACGAACCAATCAATCAATGTTTAAAACTAAAGCTTTGGGCAGAAAAACGATCGTTGTTTTGCACCTTTCTGTGATTACCTGAAGCTGTGTGCAAAAAACTTTTTCGTGTTGATGGAAATCTTCTTGAATGGCACCACCGTGCAGTGAATTGTCAGCCATTGCGGCTGCTTGTGTTGGAAAATGCGCCTTTTGTGTGGATTATTTCATGAATAAGCCATGATAGTGCACACATATTGTAATTCTCCGTATTCTCTCATTGATTTCGTATCAGTTCAATACTGTCACGATGTTTTGCTCCACGATGCCTGTTTTGTGCTTGTTCGTTCGCATGATCTCTTCATTCATTTGTGTTTTTCTCTTTTTTCTCGTTTCTCCTTTAGTGAGTATGCTGGTGACGTGCGGATAGTCAAAAACATAAACACTGAGGCCAATTCCAACTCTATTCTGTTGTTAGACCATAGTCATCGGCACCAAGGAGGAATGGTGTTGGCAACCGAGGTGTGAACCTCGCTACTACTTATACTGGCTGATGACTGGTCTCCTTGAGCCTCTGTGTGACACAACGCGCACGGCGCCGCGACGCAGTTGCTCGACTTCCGGCGCCGGCGGACCGTGTGAGCCCGACGTGCTGCGGGCCGCGCCGCGCGCGACGAGCAGTGCAGGACGAAGCCCGAGAGCACCGCCGCCACCGCAGCTGCATCCTACAGAGCAGTGCGTCCTCTGTGTCGCAGAACTACACGTACAGTTTACCACGTGTTATTTATTCAGAAAGAGCTGTAAAAAAACGCATTCAAATCTCCTAATTTAAGTGCCTTTTCTGACCAGCAATACAGAATTGTACACGTCTTTTGATATCAAAATTTGTTGATGATTTTAAGTGATTGTTAGATTCGTGTTTGTATGCAGTGAGATGAGATTATACAGACCAAGGTCATCCTCGCTCCAGTTCGTTTGGTTTGAAACCATCATATCAGAATTATGAAATTGCTAACTCAAGCTAGAAACGCACATTGCAAATTGGGAGTGTGATTCACTGGGTTTTCTCCACCTTTCGAGAGGTGACCGAGGTGCTGTTGTTCCAACTTTTGGACGTTGGCTGCTGAGGCCCAAAATCTGCAAAGTTCGTTTGTTATCAAAAGAACCTTGAAAATTCGCAGAGGCATTATATTTTTGTTGACGAATGCAATGTTCTGCCAACTGTTTTTGGACATACACCAGTTGTAACATATTGAGTCGTACGAGTGTACTTTCTAGAAGTTAGGATTTTTGCCTTTGAATCGTTCTCTCACAGTAAAGGATACGCAAGTTAGACTAGAGGTACTTAGATGAGATCAGTTTGGGTTTTTCTTCTGAATGAATGATACTGTGACTTGAAATTTGTACCACTGAAGATACTTCGGACACAGAGACAAGTTTGTCAACACAGAGCACAAGAATCTTGAACTCAGCAAGATGCATGAACCGGTGGTCTTTTTTTGGAAACATGTGAGTCGACATTGCACAAAGCCTTTTGATTTGACATTTGTGTTGTTGTGAAACTGCCATAATCTGCAGGTGGAAGAAAGTCAGGCACCTTGGATATTTATTTGTCGTCTGATTGTGTCTTACCAAACGAAGCACTGTTGAGGAAATGATTATGATCTTCGAAGGTCTTCAGTCGTTTTACTTTCCCCAACTGTGCACACGTGTGTGGAAAATCAACTGTTCAAAAAGCTAGTCTGAAATACCATAACTTGTACATGGTGCACTAACAGTTGTAGCTGTAGTCCTAACCGTGTAAAATATTGAGAACAGAGTTTGTAGGCACCAAAGTGTTTGATGACGAGGACTCTGGGTTTGCAGTTGGCTGCGCAATCGCGGACGCACACACCAGAGCTGTACAAAATTGCGCGTGCGCGCGACTGCGCGCGGACTGCATCGCGGCGGCCTCTGTGCTAAATGTAAAGATCTCAAGTCTTCCTGAGGACGACAAATACATATTTCCATGCTGGTGCGGTGTGCTTGATTGAATGAAAGTCTTTTTGAGTCCGTGTGGTTGCTGAGTGTACTTTCGAGAAGAGTGAAAAATCTCCCACGCAAGGAGCTGGAGTTTACCTTGGCAACATTTATCCACAATAGAATAAAGTTCACTCCTGATTTGGTTTTCGTTTCTCCGCACAAAAGATCACTGTGAGGAGTCTTGGTGTTAGACTTGTTAACGCACAAGATGAGAAACATTGTAACTCTGCTATATATCTTCCCAAGCATGTGAACATGTTTTGGTGTGCCGGCACCGGAAACGGACCGGCTCTTATTCTAAGGTTTGTCTGGTTGGTTCAGTCGTCACGATTTTTAATACAAATTGTGACCGACCTTGAGTTCTAGAGTTGCATAAAGACAAATTGAAAGGATTTATGTTGCTTGTGGTTACAATGTGCTCTTTGTCTTCTGAAAATCTGTCCATGATGTGTTCACATTGGAACGAGGTGCCTTTGCCCTGATCTGATGTTGATGAAAGAAGAAGGAGAGGGCGCCTTGTTTGGGTATAAATGTTTTGTATGCTACAATTTTTAGTCATTTTAGGGAGGAATGGAACATATTGTACTTGAAGTAGCACATCTTGTAACACGTAAAATTCGAAATATTCCAAAATTAATTGCGCTCACCACCGTTTTCAATTAAATTTGGAGACTACATTTGGAAAATGTTCTGAAGTGTTGCTTCCGGTAATATGTGGTGTACTTCTCAACATACAAGTCTGTGATTTTGTAAATAATTGTATATTTATAAAGGTAATGTAAATAAGCGTACTATTATCATTATTATTATTAAATAAAATGGTCACAGTTGAATATTTTTCCAGAGATATCAGACTTCATGTTCTTTCTTGTTGCGAAATGTGGAATGGCGGTACAAGCCAAGCCAAACGGGTCTCTCGCCTCGGTCTCACCATCCGGACCCGCCGCGCTGTCTGATTGTTTTACAACGGCGTGTAAATCATGGGGAGGCGGAACACACCTCACGACACCACCCGAACCACCGAGACGAAACGATGATAAAGGAACGAAACAAAGGGTTCGCTTTGAAAACCTCGCTACATCTGCAGCTCACAAAGTGAACAGTCATAATACGAATTTTCACACTCGTTAAGCGCCGTCAATAGGAAAGGACGTATTTGGAAAAACAGAAGCAACTTTTGTCGTAAACCATCATCGCAAGACTGGAAGGAATAGGTGAGCATTGACATAATTTCAAATAATTGTCACATATTGTGTGCTGAGGGCAGGTGCAATTGCATGAGGCAGGTGTGGTTTCTACCTTCACGTTTGCGATGAAAATTCCAAACTGAAAACAAAATGTAGGTCGTCGGCGTTTTGCATGGATTTACACAACCAGAACTGATCAGTCTGCGGCTTGTCGCAGATTCATGTGTCACGACATGTCATTGATATGCTGGTTTATACGCCTACGTAAAAACGCTTTGTCCACAGCATCCACGCACCCACCTCTGACTCGCTCAGATGCGTTTTGCTGTGGAATCTGCTGAAGAGGCGACACACGTCCACAGCGATTGAAGTACGAGTCTTCGCAGCACAAAAACGGCGATGACACCAGTCGCTGCTTCGAGTGAAGTCTGTGGCTAAGTTTCTGAACTTTGATGCAACCAAAAGACCATCATGACCAACTGAGCGAACACTTTCAGGTTCATCTGCAGTTTGTGTCGCTGTGTCGTGCATCGTACACGCAAAACAGAAAATCGCATAAATATGAAACGAAGATTGTATCTGCTGCAAGAACATTTTTGTTGAATAGGTACAGTGTTCATTCAATATGGACAACTGTCCAACAGATGTCTGTGTTCATGAATAGAGATGCGAATCTGCCATAAACAACATGCCGTTCGCATCATATTCAATGCAATGACGTTAAATCTCCACGTGCGAAAGAGACTGCCAACATGAAGCAATTGTGACAAGTCCAAATGGAGCAAAATCTTCTCCGCAAAGAAAAAAAGACGAAATTCTTTTTGTTTCGTGAACGGCCACTTTTTGGTTCAGTTGTGATAAGTTTCTAAAATGACAAATGTACTCGTGGGTTTTTTTCTTGGAAAGTGCATGTTCATCATGACAATAGTGCTGAGCGGAGAGCGGGCGAGGTGGGTGAGGGTACCTGGCGGCGCAGGCAATGACCCGAACATCTGACCTCCCGTGCAAAACCATCCATGTTACCTGCAGAACCCATTCGCATCAAAATTAGACTGCCAGTCACTGGCAGCCGGCCTTCGCTGGTGACCCAAGGGGGAGGAAGGTATTCACAAAATCGATTGAAGGTCAATGAGTTTGGGTCCGAGCATAATGAACTAATCTGGAAAGTTACGTATCTGTTTCGGACACGGTTAATAATATTTTGAAATGGATGACCTGGAAAGATGTCAGACAGTCTAGACATAGATCTACTTGTGGAAGCAACGACGAAAACAGAAGTACACAGAGGAAGACAAGACCAATCGCAGTTTTTGTAGTTTTTACTGAATAATTCTGAGTTCAAAGCACGACTGTGACAAAGTGCTCAACCAACGATGCAACAATTCCAAATGGAAAAACTGAAAAATATCTAATTGCTAAAGTGCAAAAGTTTGTTTTCGTCAGTGAAACATGTTCCTTTGTCGGTGAAGTGGTTGTTGAATCTCAATGCAGGATAATCGAGGCTATTGCGACGATGCTCATTGTGGGGCGCTTCAGCATCAGGCGGTTCCGCTTTCTTAAAACGACTAATCAAGGCAATTACGAGCGTACCGACCTGTCATTCTGACCCAGATTTAATTCGATCCTCACAACTTGCCAAGCCTCTAAGAGGCACACAGGGTTTCTGGGTCAGTTCAAAACATGAGCCTCTCAGTTTTGCTTTTTGTGGTCGCAAGTGTTACAACCGGAAAACGGGACATTTCCAGTTTGTTGTGAGATGCTTTGATTCTTTGTTCTTGGTGTGAGTACAACTGTTGTTCGCAGATGCCCTGGGATCAACACAAATCTCCCTTTCAGCTCACGAATGAGCGTTTCATTTGGATCCTGAACCATACAGGATTTTGCCTGGTCCTACACAGGCATGTTGTTCTGATTGGTATTTTTTTATGTTCTGCTTCGGCAGTGTTCGGTGCAACAGATGAGGACCGTCCATTGATGCAGATGTACGAGGATCGTCTCAAAATAGACCGATTTCGCTCCGGAAAAAGAACAAGTCGTGCAAATATGATGCTGCCAACATGTAATACTTCAAGTAAAAATGCCAACAATGCAATGCCAACATGCCAACAAATTCAAAAGCATGCCAAATAACAGTAAAACGAACAGAATAAATAGACAACAATATGGTCACGGCGATCTCAAAGAAGGTGCAGTCAATCGTCCTCGGAGCTGGATTCAGAGACTTCCACCATAAAATCTGGCACCTCCAAGCCATCCCCCTCAAAAAAGTCTCCCCCTGCCTGAACACACTTTGCCCATCTGACAGGCATGTCCTTGATGGCATCTTCAAACTTGTGCTGAGGAATCTGTCGCAGAATTCTGAGAGCTGCTTGCTGCACCTCCTGCACATTCCTGTAGACCATACCCCTCATGTATTTCTTGAGCTCCGGGTAAAGGAAATAGTCATTTGGAGCTAGGTCGGGACTGTATGGGGGGTGGGCTAACATGTCTGTTCCAGTCTCTCCAAGGGCAGCAAGGGTGGGGACAGCAGTGTGGGGTGTCGCGTTGTCGTGATGAAGCAGGAAATGTCTCCACAAGCCAGTCTTAACCCACAGATGAGGACGCCTCCTCCGGATCTGCTCCCTGAGATGTGCCAGTGTTTGGCAATAATAGTCTGCTGTCACTGTCTCACCCTGTGGGACAAACTCTGTGTGGATGAGGCCGTTGCAGTCAAAGAATATTGTGATCATGGTGCTGTGCCTGGTCCTGGTGTGGAGAGCTTTCCGGGGTCGCCTGTCATTGGGTGGGATCCATTGGGCGGACTTGATTTTGGTGTCAGGGCTGAATGTTGGAAGTGAGCTCTCATCCCCTGTGACTATCCTCTGCAGGAAGCCTATCCCTTCTTGGTTGAACCTGTCCAAGTGTTGCTGGCATATCTGGACACGGAAATCCTTCTGTTCTTGAGTAAGGATGCGAGGGACGAACTTGGGAGCTGACATGCCTGAGTTTGAGGTCCTTGTGGAGCACACGTTGGACTGTAGAGTGTGAAATTCCTGTGTGAGCAGAGATCTCCCTGATGGATTGACGCCTGTCCTGGTCCACTTGTTGTTGGATCACTTGAATGTTGTTTTGGATATGCCCAGAACGGACATGCCCACTTCTGGGTTGATCCTTGGTGCCAGTGTCCAAGTCTCCTTGGTGAAATGTCTTGTGCCATGCTCTGGTCTGGGTCTTTCCAAGGGCTCGGTCAGGCCCATAAACTTCCTGCAACTGTCTCCAACAGGCAATGGGCGTGGCACCCTGCTTGACCAGAAATTTGATGACTGACCTTTGCTCGAGGCGACACTGGTGTGACATGGCATGTGGAGTCTCGCAACAGCTCAAAAATGTGACCATAAAAGAACAGAAACACACCCACCACATGTCAACAGAGTTGGATCGCTGTGATGTCTGCGACCCCAGACAAAGTGGGTCACTTCAGGACAAGGTCACAAGTGATCGAGACCTGTCTGCCCACTGGGATCGACGAACAACATCCCCAGAATCTCAATGCCAGGTGAAATGCAAAATCGAGCCAAACGCCTTTTCAGGATCGAGCAAAATCGGTCTATTCTGAGACTTTCCTCGTAGATGCAATTTTGCTTGTGGTAGCTGTCTCACGGTCCCTCTCCAACTCGGGAAACAATCGCATCAAATCCACTTTTCGGAACTCATTTGTCCTCATCAATATGCAGGTGATGAACCGCCTTTGAATCCAATTGTTCTTCGAGGCAGTTGCATGAGCGAGCATTTTGACAGACGTATTGACTCAAACCCCAACGGGAATTAGCGAACTGCAGGTTCCCAGGATATCACCGGACCTGTTCATACAGGCTTTTTTGTTCAATTGTTTTCAGAGTTGGGTTTTGAAAACATGACGCAGGCGTCCAATCACCCCGAGGTTGAGGTGAGTGCATCAGGGATCAGCGAGCACTTCGCACGAAGCTGCAGAACTCGCTCATGAATGAGTGTTTATGCCTCAACATTGTGTTCTTGTTTCTTCTTACAAAATCGTGTTGAACGATCTCCCCCTGCACACGAATTCTGTCAATCCCTGCAATTTTTTGTGCCGATTTCTGTAATTACACCTCTAATGGCTGGTGCACGCTCCTTGATAAATTACAGATGCAACTCGAACTTGTGTACAATTACCCAGCACTTCAATGGCTTTTGTATCCTTTTGAAGGAAACAAAAGTTCTGCCACGAATTGTTCTTTTCTTGCAGCCAGGAATACCTGGCAATCAACCAGTGGGAGACAACGTGCGGAAATAGGAACAGGCAGAGCCTTGAAAGGCCAAAACTGATTTGATGTGGTTCGCAAATGCACTGGATGAACGGAGCGCCGTCAGCAGATCCATTGGAGTGCAGCACGGGACACCGCAGCTGAAGAGAAGGTTGAAATACGTATTTTGCAGGTCCAAAAATAGCAGAGGTTGAATCGCGCGGCAGATGTCCTTCATCAGATGTTTGGGGAAAATATTGCCATTTTTGGGTGATTTGAGGAGCTGGTCCGATTTGTGAGCTTTTGCAAAAAGCGAGCAAAATCGGAGCAAGCGAAATCAAATCACCTATAGGCAGCATCTTCCAAAAGTATATCTACAGCAGTTTCATGGTCAAGATGAGGATTGATTTGGGATCTTTTGGGCTCTTTTGGTTCATTTTAGG
>JAAUXT010072553.1_pt1 | contig 11260 bp, 9 predicted proteins | sample 7278171 | NCBI WGS metagenome assembly JAAUXT01 (sample SAMN14350112, study PRJNA611818) | marine sediment metagenome | isolation source: surface marine sediment (1.8m) | place: French Polynesia: Moorea | collected 2018-08 | reverse complement strand
TTTTCATCGAAGAAACAGAGTGAAACTGACACTGTCTCCATGCGAAATCGAACTTTTATAGTGTTTCGTGTTTGTACACGAGTGCCTACCATGGTTGACCAGAAAAAATCATGACACAGTGATATTTGTGTCACCTTTTGTGCACAAAAGTTGTTGTAATAAACTCTCGTTGAAATGTATACCTCTTTTGTCCAAACATAACACAAGGAAAAATATTATTTGCAAAAATATGGATGTTTTCGTGATATTTGTGGAAACTGTAGCATCACCCCTGTGAAGCTGTGATGCAATGTCATCATTTCATGGTCCAGTGCCAGAGGTCACATGTACTCTCAATTCTATTCGAATTGGTGAATTAGTTGTTCTGATGACCACATCTCGGTGAAAAGACACTGAATTTCATACCTGAGCAAAAATGTTCATTGCCTTGGACAAAGGGTTCCATAAAGTGTCATTATTTATCAAATTCATTGACCAAGTAGGAAAATACATTTGCATCGATTCGATTAATCGGAACCTGATACATGCATAATTGATCACGAGTGACCAGCTTGGCCTGTGGGAAAACTTGCAACTTTCCCCCTGGATACAGCAAGTGCATCTGCATGAGCAGAGTCATGTCATGTTGTGCACGTGATACCCCCATGTCACACTGAGTGCCCCCTGTATCCGGGCAGAGATTCAATACCTGACAGTCCATTGGTGGTTGCTCCAGATGAAAAATATGAGTTGATAATTCAATGAGAGGGGGGATAAATCAGTGACATGGGGGGTGATATGAAAACACCTGTTGTCACATTTGAGTCACTGTGTTGATAGACTCGCTGTCTATTTCGCAGATGAGACAGGGTGTTGGAGTATCCATAGCAATGAGACTATCTGTTTCCTTGGTAATGATGAGTACATAAAGGTCACCAGAATGCAAAACAATGAGAAATTTGCGGAAATCAGCGACACATGTTTTGTGGGCTGGTATCAGAGCCCCACTTGTGATGGGATCTATCTCCTGGTCAACGATGCTGCTTGAGCCGCTTATTGTTATTGTCAAAGAACCTGATGTTGCAATTGCTCTATCTTGTTACCATAGCAACGAGACAGTTTCGGGGTTTTGGCGAGAATAGCCCATATACAAGTTTGCGCAGATAATTTTTGCCACTGCCAAGCAACATCAACTTTTGTTGGTGCTTTTCTAGCGAGGCTGTCAAGGCCCTCTCCTGCACTAAAGATTGTCCTTTGCGTCAGGAGAATCATGATGCAGTCGCTTTGGGCAGCCACCACTGACCCATTTCGAGTGACACGGTGTCGTGAATGCAGACTGCTCCCACCAGGAAATGAACCATGGTTCTCCAGCTGCTGTAAGCACGTCAAGACTCGCCCCAAATGCATCGTCTTTCGCGCGTCAGGTATGAAACAAACAGACTGAGAAGTGGAACAAACATTGGCAAGATCTCATTCCACATTTGGGTGCCAGTGGGTTTTGCAGGGCACAAGAGGGAACAGTCTCACCACAAGTGAGCCCACGGTGCACACGGCTCATGAGGTCATTTTCTCACCCTTGAAGCAACGTTTACTTGTCAAGCACAAAATATACTGTGTTTTGCTTTCACTGCCCAGTGTTTGGTGTTTCAATCTGGGGCGTTGCCAGTGTTGGACATTGATCAGTGATGCTGTTTGGTGTTACGAGCATCATCAGCTCAGTGGGTGTTGCTGGGACAGAACATCGCTGCTGGCGACCCCAGAACTCATCGCAGTCACTCGTCACGCAGGTTCTTCCCATCTGATGATCGGAAAACAGTTCTTTCCGTTTTGCTCACATTTTGTGAATTCTCCATTGCCATGTTTGTGTGTTTGCCTCGGTGCGTCACGGAATTCATCACGACGGGATTACTGCGGATCAAGACGACTCAATCCGCGACATTATTACTTTGTCGTGCTGCAGATTCCTGACATCGAAAAGCTTTCAAATGTCACAACAAACGAGTCGTGTTCCTATGAGGAGGAAAAATGCCTCTGTGACTGGCTGCTGATTCCGAGAATCATGAGAAAATTTTGCAGGACTCGTTGTGCGAAGTTCGCGCGTGTGGCATTCGGGAGTCAACCAGATCCAGGTGGATCTTGCCTTCATCGAGCTTCCTCCAGTGGATCCAGGAGAGATCATGGAGACTCAGCCATTCAATTCTACTGCAAAGGTTTACATCCACGCTCCTATGCAAATTTGATCACTTTGATGCTCGCCACAAGGCAATCTTTTCTGTGTGGATCCAGTCACTTCTCACCAGAGAGTCCGACCCCACCCCAAGTCACCCGTGACCCAATCAGGGGCTGCTTCAACTTCCTTCTGACTCGATTGTTCGCCAAAAAGTCTTTTCAAGAACGCCCCGAAATTTTTAAAAATGGGTTGGGCTGGATCTGGCCTGTGTCAGCGCAAAAAGTTGGCGTCGGCCTGCGCATGTAAGACGAGCCTCGTCTGTGTGATGTTGACGTCGCGTGGGTCCCAGGCGGAAAGTCACGACGCGCTCCGATTTCAGCCGACCACGCTGCGTCCTGTGACAGCCGAGCTGAGCAGATACAGAAACACAGGCAAGCGAACCAACAAAGGAGAGTTCTTCATTTCATAACGTCGCTTGTTCTGAATGTCTCGCAAAAGACAGTTTCAGTTTCTTTTTGAAGGTCTTTGACGGACATGAAGTGTGTTTTTGCTGTCATTTGAAACTCAGTCCGTTCGCCCACTGCAAAAGCCTGTGTTGTGTGCATGGCGAAGTTTGACGCAGTTTGATGCGACAAAAGTGAGTTACAGTGTCAGCAGGTCAACGTTCTGAGCAGTTCTCATTTGTGCGTGTAACAAGAGGTGCATTTGTCGGCATAAAATATTCATACCTCTTCCCTCCTTATTTGCCAGGTACTGAGAGTCGCATCTTTCGGTGGATTCTACAACAACTCCCTTTGTGCGAACCTTGATTGTGTCTCCATAATGCAAAGGATTTCTCTGGCGTACCGTCAACAGGAACTTGTCTGGTTGACCGTCGGAAGCAAGTTTTCACACTTTGAAATATTTTCCCACAGTCCACCAGTTTAAAAGTGAGATGGGCATGAGTAGTTTTCAGCAATATCTCACTCGGCAAACAAGAGCTTCGTGGTGACATGAGGCTTGTCCCATGACAGAGTAACGAAATTTGTTTTGTCGCTTTTGAAGTTCGGCACCAAGATAACCTTTTGGAAACACATCAGGGATGAAGAAGGCTGAGGGAAAATGATACGGTTGGGTGACTTCAGTAATCCTCATTGAGTATTCCCTTGTGGCCAGCTTGGTTTGTGTTGAGGTCAGAGACCAGTATCCACCTTTCAGCCACGGGATTGAGTGGTGTGCGCGCTACATTTCGCGTTGTTGGTGTGGGCCTTTTGAGCATAGGAAAGGGACTGACATGGCTCAGATACATGCAGATCCTCGTGCAAGATGCCAGGACACCTGGCACATGGATCAACCAGACCTGGACATGACTAGTGCTTGGCGGACATCACCGTTTTCCTGTTGTTGTCTCCTACTGCGGTGCATGGGCGTGTGTCGAAAACGTCGAGAGTGACTCAATCTTTCAACAGAAGCTCAGCGTTATCACCAACCCACACTCATTTCCACAAAAAGCTGTGACGAGCAACATGACGACAAAGGTGTGGAAATTGATTTTCCGTTTTGGCCGTTGATGTTATGATGTAGAAAACATGACAAACAGATCTTGTATCAATGTGATCTGAATGTGCGAACGTTTTCAGCGGTAGAAGTCGAGAAGAAATCTGACAACAAAGTTCATGTTTTCTTTTGTGCTTTCTTCACTGTCTGCCTGACACAGCTAATTGCTTGTAATCAGAGAAATATTATCCTCAAGAACAAAAGAACCAACAAAGGTGCGTCAGGAAAAATTGCAATCTGCTGACAAAAACTCATATCTGAGACAAAACAAAAACTGAATTTGAGAACCATGTATCTGTAACGACAGTGGAAGCTGCAGGTGGCAACAGCGAGTCATCGGCAACGTCAGCGTCACGAAGACACCCGAAGGTGTCACGCTGGGTCAGTCCTGTTCTGTCCACCTCGACACAATTTATTTTGTTTTGAGATGTCACAAGCCAAACACGATGCGATTCGAGATGGAAGTCCAGGTCCTGAGAAACGTTCAAATCCGTGTCCGAAAGGAAACCTGAAAACTGCAGCAGGACAGACTCAACGTGTCACCTGACCGCGCGTCAAAGCTTCCAGTGCATTTCGGAGTGACCATAGAAACATCTCCCTGTGAGTTGACATCGGTCCGGGATGTTTTGTCCTGTCCAAGGCAACACACACGATGACTTTTGGCCTGTTTGCGTTCCTCACAGCATCTTCACTTTGGGAGGTCCGGGTTCCACCAACGCTGCGCGTTTGAGTTGTTCCCGAAGTTGAGGAAGATGAGGGCAAGGACACTCTTTTGGAATGGAATGCTCAATGCGTGTGCGTGCGACGATTTTCCAGGGCAAGTGCCCATCTATGATTCAGTGAATGTAATTGACAACATGGATGTTCCATACAGGGGACATGGAGGAAGCTCAAAAGTCACTAATGCATTCCTAATTCGTCTGCATTATGTACTTTTCTGTGGGGCAAGAGCGAACTTGCAGTTGAGACGACCTGCTCCGATGAGTTTGTGGGTCTTATGCCTTTGGCTGGTGGTGCATTACAGCCGTTGAAGAGTGTATTGTTCAAGGACAACAGAGAAGTGGATCTCCCCTCAGATCCTGATCACCCCGCCGTGAGATCTGTGGTGATTGAGACAAAGAACACATCTTGGCCAACAGTCGCAGTGAGGATGTCCCATCCTGCGAACACAATGACGGAGTTGAGAGACTCATGTTTAATTTCCTCCTGGATCTCCTGCACGGGCAGGACACAAACTGCAGGTTCAATGCAACCCAGACAGACTTGCGGTGCCTGTCAGTTCCAGAGAAATCCTGAGCCCCCATCTAGCGAGGTTGTGCACCAATTACAAACTCGCAAATGCCTCGCCGAAAACATCCTCTTTCGCCAGAGAGATGGGAAGAAACAAGTTTCTGGGTGCTCTGAGAAAGGAAACAATTTGGGTTTTGCAAAGAGCAAAGAAAGAGCACAACGTTTTTTCTTTTCCAATTGATTTTGGTGAGGAGAGGGGAGGCTTTTACAGTGGACACACGAATGAGCTGGCTTCAGCGAAGTCCTTTTGTTTCTGCGCGTGTTTGATTTCATCAACTGGTCACGTTTTTTCACAGCCATGGACGCACCATCAGAAATTTTATTGATGTTGGAAACAAGAACCCATTGCACCTTGATAGGAACTGTCGTTCGCAGCACAGAAACCTTTCTGCATCAACTTTCGTCCGGGGCTCAAGGACATCACGTCTCACGTGAAGGACCACAACTCGTAGAGACTCATCAGAACTCATCACATGTTGTCACTATTTTGACTTGGGCCTGTGACCTTCGTCGTTCTGGTCGACATCAATCAATCAATCGCAGTGTGGGAAGAAGATACAGAGCAGAGAAACCTGAACACAACGTCTGCAGAAGCCACACAGGCTCCGCTGATGTCGTTTTGCACCATTGACGGTTTGTCGCCTGTCGGCGGAAACAGCAGAGACAGGCCTCTGAGACTATTGGACACACGTCATCAACCTGTTGAACATGCAATTGCCTGAACAAACAATTCAGGCAATGGAGTCTCCAGATTTGCATTGCAGACAGAACACAAACGGGACAATCTGGAATTGTTTGCCAATCAGAAGTGAAATTCTTCCCCCTGCAACAAAATGTTGTCTTTACTGTTTCTCGTGTGAGAGAATGGTTCACGTTTCTGGGCACTTCCGCTGCACAAGCAGCTTTTCCTCCTCTCTCTCTGCGGGGTGGTGGGACGGGAAGTCACCCACCGCCTCACGTCGAGCTGGCGACTAATACCTTTCAAACACGCTCTCAAACCTAGAAATGTTTGCTCACGCCATTTTTGTGGCTGTTTTTGTCCAATCAAGGGAGGGGGGACATGATTCCTTTGCGCAATGAATTGACAATTTTGTTGCTTAGATGTTTTAGTTCTATATTTCCGTGACGTTTGTAGTGAGGACACAAAACAAAACAGTTTTGGAGAGAGAGGTCAAGCCAATATTCACCACACTCTTCGTGTGCCTGAAAAGTCCGGTACTTGTTTTCGGTGAAAGTGTCGAAAGGAAGTATTCGCGCAAAACCAGAAAAAGACGTGACTTTTTGTGCAGCGGTGACTTCAGCACAGCGTCAGTGTCTCCGCTGCCTGCAGATATAAACGCTTGTAATGTGAGGATCCGAGTCACTCTACTGCAGTGAAGCTCAACGCTCAGACGCATTCAATTTCGTCCATCAACCGGGATTTTACATTTATCAAAAAAGACACACAAAAGGTGAGTGTGACATTCTCAGACCGAAATGAAATGGCGAGGAATGCATGGATGTGGATGGAGGGTTTTGTCGTTCTCTCAGATGCGACTGTTCAGGACACGCAGATTTCACACGACATAGCGTGCACCTTTCACGTTGATGAGAAAAATGTCTCGGAGCGAAGTCTCCTGTTGGGAATCTTTCTCTCGGTGTGGTCAGAGTTTACTCGATCAAACGAAGGGGTTGTCCGACTCGCATCGGCCGGGATTCTGTTGCACGGTGGGGGTAAAACCCAAACTGCGCACCGTGAAAGTGAAGCTGCAAAAAGTACAAAAGCGCACAAAGAATGAACAACGCATGATGGAGCAGGGTGAAATGGTGCACGACGGTGCAAAGCGTGAAAACACGCTTTGGTTCGCAAAGCCACAACACAGGACAAAATGTGTGACGAGGCACCATATTCGGGCACGAGACTCGCTGCGTTTGAGGGCCCATGAAACCAAGCAAATCAATTGCTGTGAGTCTCGGGTGACCAGCGTTCTGTTGGACTCGCAAGACGTCAAACTGTGGCGGCCGCACTGACAGGCTGCTGCACATTATTTGAGAGGTGCGAATCAGAAGCAACAAAACACGAAAGGTTTTCTTTCGTGTTTTCCTTGCTGAGTTAAGCAAAACACATTGGAACCTCTTTTTTCCAGAAAAATCACGGGAATGTCAACTTGGCAATTTTGTGATTTTACGAGATTACGCGTGGTCTCGCGCGAGCTTTCTATCGTGTATGAGCAACAGGCAAATGCCATACATGTTCGTAGAGAGAGACACATTGAGCTGTCCCTGGACAGCAGGCAGGTCCGGTGAGCAGAGACTGGACTGCAGTGTAGCCGCGTCGAGGATGACAGCTCGGGTAAGGGGCATCAAGAAGAGTCGAATTGCAACAAGCAGAGAAAGCCAGGTGGCAAGTCCAACATGTCACACACTGAGAGCACCTTTTTCACCAAATAGCTGTTGTGATTGTGAGGTCTGATACAAAGTGCCTTGAAACACATTTTGATGTTGACAGGGACGATTGAGCTCCATCTTCGCTTCATAAAATATGGAGTCGCGTGACGGATACGCATCTGCTCCACGGAAACTACGGAAACACGCGGTTACTACGGAAACACACGGTTACCAGCTCTTTAGCGGCATTGCCTCAGGCTTTGACACTTTTCTTCGCATTTGCGTCTCTTTACCTAATTGGGATGATGTCTCCCGTGGGAAAAGAAGCTGGTTCTGCTTGTTTGTTTCCCTGCCGTCTTCGGCTGATGGAAAGCCGTAATCGCTGGTGGTTGGCTGATCAGGCGCGGCGTTCATTTGGGGAAATGCACGTTGTCAGCCCCGTTCCTGCCATGCGGGGGCGTCCAGGATTTGGTCGAGGTGGGCTCCAACCCTCGGGGGGACACCCGATCCCAAATATTGTCAGAAAATCTGGAGTCTCCATCTTGGTCTCCGGTCCTCCCTGCGAGAAAGCTGACAGAAAAACTTATTGAAACGCTGCTGCCGCTGGAATCCAGGGTCCAGAACCGGGGGAGTTTACACGCTGTTGACCTCCACGTTGCAGGAAGGCCCCGCCCAGAGGATCTGACCCAAGTCAGGACGGGGTTACCACTATCCCTCTCCCCGATCCAGTCTCACGTTCCAGTTTTCGGACACAAACGAACTTAAAGGAGCAAATGCACAGGTCCTGTTTCATTCGGATGTCACGCATCTCCAGGCGCGTTGGTGTTGCCCGTTTCGAAATAGAATCATGAGGTCAGTTCAAATTATATCTGAGGTGTTGCGAAAAAGAAATTGAATCCATGGTACTGGTCGCAGAAATAGAAACTGTTGTCGTGTTCGAGGGTGGGCGGGCAGGCGGGCGGGCGGGCGGTGGAAGTGGCTTCTGAAGCGCCGTAAGGTCACGAGGATTGACACGAAGACGTACTTCGGGTCCCGTCGAATCACCGCTCTCCAGACTCTGAGTGCTGGTCTTTCCACGGAAATCTCTCGCTTCCAGAATCCCATTTCAGATTCACGCTGCACATGTCGTGTGGGTGTTTTTGTTTGCTGAATCGATTTCTTTCTCCCGGGTTTGTTGTGGTGTTCGCGTCAGTTCAGAGTCAACCAAACCATTTCAGTGTGGATTTCATAAAATGCTGTGTGCTTGTAAAGCACTTGAATTCGGAAAAGCTGTGCGTGCACGAAGAAACACCTCACGATTCGTGTGGTGGGGATTCGGAGCGCAGGGTCTTCTTACGTGGTAACAATTGCCTTCATTGCTCCAGATTTTAGGATGGAAATCTCATGACACGTGACGGACCTTCTGGATTATCAGGCAAATCCGCTTCACTGTAAAAATCCCCCTGTTGTCACCAAGCAGCTGAGTCTTCTGCAGATCTGTGAATGGGCCACAGTATTTTTCGCGTCACACTCAAGGCCCGAAACGGACGTGGGACCACGGGGTGTTGATTCTGCTGACGCACACAGTTTGAAACAGGGGCGGAACCTAGTAACAAGTTTCTCCTTTTGTCGAATCACCTTCGCCCATCCATCACCATGTCCTCTTTTTGTTCCAGCGTTTGACGTCATTCGTGGTTTGTCCAACGAACTTTACGCCGCGCCTGGACTGTTTCACGCTTGTTGGACGAGCCACGTGACTCTTTTCTCCTGATGTTTCGGGGGTCCTGTGCTTGGTCCTGACCCAATTGTCCTTAAAATTGTTTGAACTGTTTTTCATATCAGCATTGTTTTCTGGCCAATTTTCTTGAAAAGGATAGAAAAATAGTTTTGGCAAAACAGTTGACAATTCAATCAAGGCACAAGTGCAGTCCGATCAGAGGCAACCCGTTGGTTGCGAGTCCTGACGTCAGTTGTCAACAGTCAGAGACAGACGTATCATTCTCCAGGTTCAGACTGACCGAGATGCCCTTTACGGGACCTTCATCGCTCAAACCTCGGACAAAGAACAACAAAACTCAATTCCTTGTGTCAAGTGCAGTGGTCATTTCACTTTACGCAGAAGTCTGACGATGTGACAGGGTGCAGGACCAAATATGAACTGTAGCTCTTTGGGCGTTCAGCTCCCAGATATTGGGAAATAACTGATCATGGAGCCAGAAGGAACAACCGACTGGTGTCCACAACTCTTGTTCACAGTGTTAACATTTCTGAAGACTTTGTGTCGTACGATATTTCGGCCAGGTGTTTGGTGTTTTATTTCAGAGGGGTGTGGAAATGTTGTTCCGCTTCCATGTGGTGTGCAGTTTTCACCTCATCCACAGGAGATCACACAAAAACGAACGAGTCTGCCGGCCGCTTCGTTCCCCCTGTACGAGAACGCGAGCCGCACAAGTTTTCAATCTCAGTGAGCCGTGCTCGGCAGGTGCGGGGGTGGGAGGGAGTGCGTCATTCCTGAGACGCTTTTGGTGCTTTGTTTTGAGCTGATTTACACCTCGCCGGGAGTTGAACATCGTCACTATCTGAAACTCATCTGGTCCTTCAGGCTGCTGTGTCGTGACGAACAGAACAGCGAAATGAGGCCCCTGCGGACTGGGAGAAATGAAGCGTTCGTCTTTTGACGCCCCCACGTGACGCACACACGTGAAGGATAATCCATCAATTGTCGTGCGTCTGTTCTCTTTGAACATCCCTGGTTTCCTCACCCACCTGCCCAACAAAGTTCCAAAATTAGGGAAATTGGTAACCTTCAAACGAGGACTATATAAGTCTTCAGTGCGCACAGCATCTCAAACGTACTGTAGCAACAGGTCGACACACAATGAAATCCCAGCTTCTGTGCGCACACATGTACAAGCAGAACTCGGTCTGTTATCCACTGGGGGAAAATCAGGTAAACATTAGTTAATGCGATTACAATAGCCAAACAAAGTGAGGAGACCATCCATTAGTCACAACAGCTTCACCAGTCGTCGTTACGTCGTTGCCATGGTGGAAGCGGTGAAGCCACGTGGTTTCGAAGTCCGTTGTGTCAGACCCTGAGACGCGGACATCCGAGCCTGGGCCCTGTCAGCTGATCATGTGATCATGTGTGCCCAACTGCACTCCACAAACGGTGCCGTGGTGTGCTAGACGACTTGTGGTTCCAAAAAAAGCTTTGTTTATCAAAGTCTGGTTGCAAACAAATCAAGACTTGTTTGTGAGAACTGTGACATTCAAAATCTGACACGATACCTGATCCAATTGAGATGAAGTCTTTGGAGTCCAATTCCTGCCACCTCAACGCAGAGAGCTTTCTGACTTTCCGCTTTGGATGAAACTGTCTGCCAACAAAGTGACTGCTTCACCCATTGAGATTCGACGTCCAACGTTCTTTCTCCATACGCTGCCTCCTGCAGCACGGTCAGGCATCACAAAAACGACGGTCTATCACGATTGCATTTGCTTGGACTCAGGAAAGAGGCGAACAAATGTTTTCGTACATTCGAACTCACATTGTTCGTCTCACAAACGAGGCAGAGAGGTCCAGGTTGACGCAACATAGGTCGGTTGGGACTTCAATTATGCAAACGTTATTGTTCTGGTCCAGCAGGAACAGTCTGGGAAACTGGTGGGCAGCCTGTGTGCACCTGGTCAGACGCCCTTCTCATGTGAGTCATGCACCAACGCCAACACCTCAAAAACCTTCAACTCGAAGCAGATGTAAGGTTGAACAGAACATCTTCAGATAAAGAAACAAGAAGCAGTGCTCAAGGCAACTGCAGTGTGAAGTCCCTTGCCAGTAATGTCATTGATTCTTCCTTGTCCTCCTTGTCTTCCACAAGTCATGCAGGCCAGAGGGGTCCAGGCAGGGGGGTCCAGGTGGGGGGAGGGGGTCTAGGG
>JAAUXT010122501.1_pt1 | contig 11261 bp, 11 predicted proteins | sample 7278171 | NCBI WGS metagenome assembly JAAUXT01 (sample SAMN14350112, study PRJNA611818) | marine sediment metagenome | isolation source: surface marine sediment (1.8m) | place: French Polynesia: Moorea | collected 2018-08 | reverse complement strand
GCAAAGTCATCTCAGTGATTGAGATCTCAAGATTGCAAATTTCAGACTGGTACAAAAGGAAAAAGTGCCACAACAGAAAATGTCACCTTCATGTAATTGAAGTAATGTCTGCGACACCAAACAACATTGTGATGTTGGGCCTCAGTGGACATTGTACATTTCTTGCAGAAGTTAAAATTTCTGAAATTGTCAAGCTTTATCTCATTGGTAACAATATCAGTGATGTTCAGGAAAATGCATTCAGGAGACTGACAGCACTGAATGTTTTGAACATGGCAGACAATAGAATATCTGTTCTGAAAGCAGGAATCTTCAACAGTTTGTCTCAATGTGTTTGGCTGAACTTGGATAACAACAGCATTTCTGTCATACAAAAGGGGCTTTGGATTCTCTATATTCCTTGAAAATGTTATCACTGGCTCTCAACAAGTTCACCTCTCTTTCTCCAGACCTGTTTGTAAACCTCCCAAGACCTCTTCACTTGGTTTTGAGCTCTTCAATTCATGAAAGCAAAGCTGATAATCCATGGAATTGTAGCTCCCTCTGCTGGCTGAAATATGAGGCACAGCACAAGACTATTTACCCTGAGCATGGTCTAACATGTGAAGATGGCACAAACTGGAGTACAATTCAGTGTCATGACCAAGGTAAATTTAGTTCTTGCTTCACCTGGTCAGAATTGATTTTTCCATAAAACATAATGCACAAATGCTGAAGCAGTTATCTACCAATGCTGTCAGATTGTCAGTCCAGAGCCTGCCTGAAGGAAACTTGTTGCAAATTTCATTGTACCCCCTTTCCTTTTTGACATGCACATTCTTCAATGTGACAAACCACACTAACACTTCCAGAGCTACAGGACCCAAAACTTCAAAGCCTTACCTTTTAGAAGAACCATTTCTTTCTTGTGTTTTTTGTTCCTAGGAGTTTGCCCAGAGCCTGGAGGAGGTAAGCTGTCCAATAGAAGGAGGTACACTGGGCCTTACAATCCTGGATCACATGTGGTCTGCAATTGTGACAAGTTGATTGCATGTCAGAGTGATGGGGAATGGACAAGAACAGCAGAAATATGCTCTGGTAAGATGTTTTTCAATAACATCTTGCAGAAAGGAAAAACACATTTAGATTGGTAATCAGAAATATGCACAAGAGAAATCAATTTTAATCAGACACCAAATCATTTTGGTGTGTTTCACTCTTTCATTTGAACAGTATTTTTCAGGTTCAGATGGAACAGCAGAAATGAACTACATTTATGGCTATGACCCCAGAAATCAATGGTTCAAAAGAGACTTGTGTTGTCTCACTGTTGTGCCTAATGTCATCCCAGCAGAAGCAGTGCAGGTTGACCTGCAGGACAACATCATTGCTTCTCTGCCTGACAGGATCTTCTACCATTTATCTTGGTGTCAAATACTGCATTTGGATCACAACCAGATTTTGTTGGTTCACAAACAAAGTTTTATGGGGCTAAGTAGACTTGAAAAACTGTATCTACATGACAACCCAATGTCTAGTGTTGCTGTTCACTCATTTGATTTTCTGTACTTTTTGAAACATCTTTGGTTGCACAACACACAATTGAAAACAATGAGTCCAAATTTGTTCACCAACCTACCAAGACCACTAAGTTTGACCCTTTCAAGTCCACTCTACCAGTTAAGCTGCAGTTCAATGTGCTGGCTTAAACATGAGGAGCAACATGGAACTGTAGAGTGGGGATTTCAGGGTTTGCCTCCTTTTTGTACAGAAGGGAAAGACTGGAATTCTTACCAGTGTGGTAATCCAGGTAAGTAATACTAAGTAGATTCACAAATGGAAGAAGAGACAGAGAGTTCACTTCAGTGTGATGTTGATGCTTTTGCACAGAGCAGTCAGTTCAGGCTTCTCATAGAGTGAAGTGGGAGAGCATTGAGGCATTTGAGCTTGATTTTGAGGAGCACTTGCAATGCTTTGTTCCAACACAGACATTCATCTTTGTCTTTGTCTTTGCCTCCTTGTTTAGATACTCAGATGCTCTTTATTCCAAGCAACTTATTTTCCACAGGTTAAACCACATTCCCCTTGTATCACTTATTCTTTCAGGTCTTTGTCCAGAACCAGGAGGTGTGCCATTTTCTCACAGAACCACATATGATGGACCCTACAGCCTGGGATCTGAGGTGATCTACAAGTGCAGTCTTGGGATGATCAGTGAATTTGTTCTTTCTTGTAAAGCACAAAACAAGTGGGCTGGCAAACAAAACTGCACAGGTAGTGTTTTCATGATTCTTGTCCAAATGCTATACCCCAGCTTTGAATTGTGCCAGACCAAAAACACAAAACTTCTAAAATTGAGTTTGAAGAGCATGAGACCACATGCTGTTGTGAGCAACATTTCACTCACAAATAACTAACCTGGAAACTTGGGATTCCAGCTACTTATTTGTCATTGTTTCAATTCTTGTAGAGAATTCCCTTCTCACCACTGTTACCCCTCCTGGGCCAACTGAAGACAGAGATAAAATAGGACATCAAGCTGGTGAATTGATGACAAGAATAAATATAATTATCATTGTGGTTCTTCCAGTCACTGTTGGAGGCATTGGTATTGGTTTTGTTCTGCAAAGGTACATTTCAAAAGTGTCACTTGTTGTGATGTATTTTGGCTCTGTGTCATATTTTTCACAGAAACAGGAGGAATGCTTCTTTTCTGTTTCTTACATTTGAAGAATTATGATCAAGCACAATGATTTTGTAAAGGCTGCTTCTGAATCCATACCTGAAAGCAAAAGCTGTATCAGTTTGGATAAACTCACTCAAAAACTGGAGAAACATTTGGCGGAACAAGTGGAAAAGTGCTGGGTGGATCCAAACAAAATAACTTTGGACAAATTCCTTGGGCATGGTGAGAAACATGAAGTTGCTTGTTTTTGCAAGACACATACTTGCAGAATTTGTCTTTGTTTCTCTAACCCTAGCTTCATGTTTCAGGAAACTTTTCAGTGGTGTGGTCTGGATCTTTGGAACACAAACAAAATGTAAAACTCTGTGTTGCTGTCAAGAAAAGGAAAGGTATATGGTCACTGTTTGTGCATTCTTGACTTCTGCAGACACCCTTGATATTTCTACCAGAAGTGCTCAAGTGGATTCTTTCCTCAGGAAAGTATGAAGACACATTTGAAGGTTTCCTAAGGAGACACAAAGGTCAAGAGGAAGTGGAATTCCATGTGAAAAAGGTTGAAGGTGAGGGTGATCTTATTTGAGCTGTGTGTTATTTTGTGTGTTGTTCTGCAGTTTGAATACAGTGTTGGATATTTTTTGTTTTTGATTGTAGTGTTGCAATCTTGAATATGTATCATTCTCAGTCAATCGATAAAATGAACATGTACCATTGTATCTTTTCTGCTAATTTCCAAAAATACAAAACACAAAACTCATGAGAGTAAGAAAATATGGCCCCTCTTTCAGTGGAAGTTGACTTGGATCCAGGCATGGTGCAAGACTTTCTGGGTGAAGTGGTTGTGATGAGAAAATTCAATCATCCCAATGTGATGAAACTGCTGGGAGTGACAGTTCATGATGACAAACCTTGTATCATCCTGCCTCTCATGAAGATGGATCTCAAGCAATTCCTCAAACAAAACAAACTGGTAAGTTTCTTCAATGTCTGAACATATTGCAGGTCATTAATGACTGAGATTCCACAATTTCTTTGCAGACATGTTCAGATCATTGTCTTCAATCATTCTCAATGGGAGCTGCTCATGGCATGGAATGTCTGGCCAATCTGAACATAGTTCATCGTGATTTAGCTGCCAGAAACTGCATGCAAGTGTTTCTCTTTTTAGGTTAAAATTTTGAGCACAGGGTATTTTGCCAATGAAATCACCCGCAGGCAATTAATTGCAAAATCTGGCACACACTGTGGTGGTCAGGTTTTTGGCACAAATTCTGGGCTCAATGGTCAATTTGTTGTATTCTAGTTCCCAAATAATGCCCAAGGTCTGAAAAGAACAACACAGAACATTTTAAACTTTTTAGTGCAAAAAGTTCAAATTTCAAAGTTTCAATATTTTGGACTGTTGGACATTTTCAGAGTATTTTGGGCTGTATCTTGAAAGTGAGCAACATTTGATCAAAGGTGCCCATACATAATTTCCATGATATTGGAGGGGCTTTCAGGTCAAGTGGGTCTGGTGTTGTTATGATGAAAATTTTTAGTGGTTTTTAGGAGCCTGAAATTTACAATTAGATTTTGGGGGTTTTTGCATCAAAATGTGTTGCCAGGCAAAAATGCAAAAATATTTCATGAGGTTGAGAAAATAGGTGGGTTATATTTGCAATTCATAGCAAATAATGTGCATGCATTTAATTTTTTTTGTATTGCATATGTAAGCCAGAGTTGGGGATTCAAAATCACATTTTGAAAATTTCACAATGTGTGATTTTCAATGTAACCTTTTTGCACTTGTTTGGAATGTTTTGTGACTCTTGACTCATTTTTGAAACATTATGCATCATTTGCCACCAATTCCTAACCCATCCCACAGAAAGTTTCTCTGCCTCACCAAACATTTTTGCATGTTGTGCCTGGTGACACATTTTGATACTGGAAGAGAAAAAAGCAAGTGGAATCAGTTCAAGTCAGCAGGATGCCCGTGGGCCTATTTTTTTGTATTCTGCTTACTGCTTCTTTGTTCCCTGATTTATTTCTGTGTGACATGATTATGTTTCAGGTTGGATAACAATTTGAATCTCAAGGTTTCTGATTTTGGTTTGTCAAGAGATATACAAACCAAGGAATATTACAAAGTTGAAGACACTTCAGTGGAGTTACCAGTGAGATGGATGAGTCCTGAGTCCCTCACAAACTGGACATTCACAACCAAAAGTGATGTGGTAAGAGATGTACTGGTCTCAAGTTAGTGATCTGTTCCAATGAGAAGCCTTTGTTTGTCACTGGCAATCTCACAGGTGGAAAATTGTTTATTTTCATTGATGTTTTTTGATGAAAGAAACATCTAAGAGGGAAGTTCTGCCCATCATTTAAAAGGAAATTTCTGTTGATTTTGGCATATTTGTTTTTTCACAAAGAAGCCCTTGTACTTTTTGTAGTTCAATTTGGTTGAATCTACTGGATCCCACAACATATTTTCATTCATTAAAGTGTTTTAAAGCAATAGGCAACAGAAACCTGTGTTGTGGTTCTTGAGTATCAATATCATTCAATTGCTCTGATTGCAGTGGTCATTTGGTGTATTACTCTGGGAGGTATATACTTTTGGAGATTTTCCATATGAGGGAATACCTGATCTTGCAATAATCAGTCATTTGAGAGCCAAAAATAGGCTCTGTAAGCCAGTAAAACTGCTGGAGAATGAACTGTGAGTGTTGGTACTTTTACTGTGTCTTTTGTCCCTCAGACATACTTGAGCAGGTTTCAATCAAGATTGATTTGACACAATTTTTCCTTTAGGTATGATTTCATGCTGGCTTGCTGGGAATGGGACCCTGCTGCAAGACCCGCATTCAGTGACATCAGGGTTAAACTGAATGAAATATTTGGTAATAATTGTGCAGTTGCATTTGCTGCTTTGCATTGATTGCACTGATCAATTACTCAAAGTATTGAATTTTTCAGAAACACAGGCCAACTACACAAAAGTTCAAAATGATGCCAGTGACAGAGAGCAAGAGGATGATGGCCCTTCAGCTGTGTGTGATAAATCAACGGAAGACACACCATCTCAGTTTGAAGAAGCTGCTGCTGATACAACATGTAATTAGACAAAACACTGAAATGGTGTACATTTCTTGAAACACACTTTGGGTTTGTCCACATCCTGGCAAAAAGAATCTCAAGCACACACTTACCTGCTGATTGAAAGACTACTACCAGTTTTTATGAGGCAAAACTTTATTTACTTGTACTCATCGCGAAAATATTGGTACTCTCAGTCAGGCTGAGGCACAGTTCAATGACAGCTTTCTTGATAGAATCGGAGACATTTATTGATGTGTAATAATCCAAAAATGAGTAAAGAAAATGATTGTTTTTGTCTATGCTTGCTGCTGACAACTTTCACAGTGTTGACTGGAGAAACTCAGCCCTTAAATTTCAGCTCTCATCCCTGTGTCTGTTTTCTGGAAAGAAAAACATTTTTATCTGTGTTTCCTGCTGACAAAGTTTGACAGTATTGACTGGGCAAACTCTGCTCTTTTTTCAGCTCTCATTCCTAGTACTTGCGGTATCCAGCTGTGTTATGATGCACCTTTTTCCCCGAAAACAAACATCAAAATAGGGAGTGTGTCTTGTGTTTTGGGGGTAAATTTTCATTGGTTTTTGTTGCACCTACCCCTCCCCGGAATGAGGGGTTTTTGGTTTGCGTCTTGTGCTGCCTTGTCTCTGGTGGTCAACTCTGTGTATCTTGTTTTCCACCACAGAAAAGGAGCAGAGCAAAGGTCCTTCTCACTGAATGTCACGTCAACCACTCTCAGCAACCTGCTTTGCTTCCTGTGCTTGGTAACTCTGTCTGTAGCAAACCAATGTTTCAAGGGGATGTTTGATGTCAAGGAAAGACAATGGAGGTCAGCAGCGTTTTGCAACTTTGCTTTCTTTGCCATCCTGTTGTTTGCCTTTCTGGCTCAGTTTAGTTTGTTGCTTTTGCCTCTGACAAGGTTGATGGTTGTTGTTCATCCACTTGACGCAAAGTTCAAAAATCATTCTCACATCAAGAGATGCATCTGCATGTTTTGTGTTCCTTCCTTCTCCTTTACTCTCCTGATCACACTCATTGTTGCTTTCACATATAAAGCCCTGTCTCTCAGCCTGTGTCTTCCCTTTGTTGATCCAAACAAGACAATTATCCCTTTGAAAATTACCACTTGGCTTGTGGCACTCACTCAAACATGTGCAAGTGTGTCAATATCAGTTCTGCATTTTGTTCTTGTCCAGAAGCTCATTCAGTCCAGAAAGTTGTTACCCAGTCCAAATCAAAGGTGGAATCATCAAATGTATCATTGGTTGCCCAGTTGACATCCATCACAATGACAAATGGCAGTTGTTTTGCTTGTTTCCAATATTATTTTTGTCACCCTGATGCACCTTCCCAGGTATCCATTGGAGCAGGTGCTGTGGACCACTTTGGCTGTTGTGCCACTCAATTCACTGGCCAATCCTGTCATTCTCCTGGGTTTCTCCATCCAATTGTGCAGACAGTGAATTGAAAGACTGTTGACGTCTAAAGTTATGTGACATTTGTACACACAGAATTCAGCCATATACAGTTGATATGTCAAAATCATTGTGTGTTTTGTTGTGAACATTTCCAACTCCATTGTACGCCTCTTGTGTTCAGTGTTCCTGTCAAATCTGGGGGAGGGGGCAGGAAGAAATGTCATTCGTTTCTCTCCAATTTCCAACAGTTTTCATTGTGCTGTTCTGTAATTCGCTGAATTGTAGAAAAAATATTAGTGCAACAAAATTATGTTCTGTGTCTGTATGCCCTTCTCCTTATGCAGTCAATTCAAAAGACTGTTCAGCAGAGCCAATTCAGGAACTGTTATTTCTGCTGTGAGGCAACTGTGAGTGAAGTGTCCTGGTTTGAAATTATGCAAATCCCAGAAGAAGTCTCAGGAATCCCACAACAACATCATCTGAATGCACTGTGTACACCAGCAGAGCCCCAGGACTCGCAGAGGTACTCTCACAGAGATCACCAAGACTACCAGTACAGTACCCCTCCATTGGGAGACCTGACCCTACTGACTGACAGTTCACATGCACCACATGCCCTCAGCAACACCTCTGTTATGAGCCACACTGCATTAGATCTTACTCCTTGCCATACCACAGTACAGGCCCAGTTCCCAGTGAGGTGTACACCCAAGAGAACATGACAATGTAGCTGTATTCAAGTGCTGTTCAAATTGGTGGAAGTTCACCCAGCCAACATTTGTTTGAAATCTTACAGCAGATTAAACTAATTTGGATCTATTTGTTTGCCAAAACCTTCCACCATTAGGTTTCTGTTGGACACACCTCATTTTTGTAACATGACAGAATGATGAAAAAGACATGTGTTCCAATACAATCAACAAAGCAAGACAGAAAAGTATAACTTTTGTCCACAGTCACATTCACAATTTCATGACACTTTTGTTGTCAAATTTCACACAAAAAAATCATTCACATTTACCACACATGTGAGCCTTCAACATCATACCAGCCAAGAAACATTGGGGTCAATTGGACCCAGTCTTTTTTATTGAGCCATCTGATTGAACATTTTTAGATGGTGCAAGATTATTTGAATTGCTTCAACAAGAATCAATTCAAACATCTCAACAAATTCAGATTCAGTGTTTGAGCTGTCCCAGAATCTGAGGAAAATTGTATCTATCCTATCCTGACTTTTCTGCACGCAACAATCACATAGGACATTCAGTGGCATGATTGTACCAAAAGCTGTAAATGAGGTCTAAAGAATTGAAAAATCTCCACATTTTTCCAGTGGTTGTTGACTCCTCTGGAGCCATGTTCTGGGGGTTGTCATCAAAGTTTCAGCAAAATTTAATTTCAGTCATTTCTTTGGGGTAAACAATTGATCTCTCGGAGCATTTGAATGGCGCGGGGCATGTAGATGACTGCTGCATGGTGACAACATCACACACAACTCTGACGTCACATTGGAGCATGACATCACAATTGTGCTGCATTCCAAAGCAACAGACATGCAAAAATTGAAGGTGAGAAATATTTCTTGTCGTGTCGCCTTACAAAGTGATTCAAGCATTCCCAATTTGGAGACAAATTGTCAAGGAAGGTTTTGGGCAGTAGTTGACAGAGTTTTCAGGCTGACAGAGCCCGGTGACGCGGGAGAAACGAAGTCATGGCAAAACCGAAAGTGGTTAGATCTATGGAGGAATGTCGTGAAGCTACTGCGAAGGCCAGAGCAGCCAAAGCTGAGAAATTCAAAGCGAAGAAATTGGAAAGAAGGAATTGTTCTCCTTCCAGGATGGTGAAAAGAAAGAAACCAGTTGAAAGGTTGAGTGGTGGGACTCCCAAGCGGGGATGATCAGCCTCAGCGGCAGTCCGGTGTGGACGTAAATTTATTCCCCGTAAATCTCTTCCCCCCGGAATATTCTTACTGAAATTGATCAGTAAAACTATTGCCCTGGGAAAACTTTTACTGGCCATTTCAGGCCAGTAAATCTTTTCCCCCCAGGAAAAAAAGGACAACTTTCGTATGAAAGTTGGTGGCCAAATCTGTGGGCAAATCCCAACTTCACAAATGCATTCACACCTGTGGGTTGTCTCAACTTCACAGACATAGGTCCTGACTTTTTTGTGTTCTGTTGGAACAGAAAAGTGAAGTGAAAAGTGAAGCTGAGACCCACCTGGGGTGGAAGACTTTTACTGATTGGAGGGGGGAAAGAATTTCCTAGCCCAAATCCATACGAAATGGAAGTGAGGAATGTACAAAATGGCCCCTATGATGGGGGGAAGAGATTTCCTGGGGGGAATATATTTACTAGGAAATCCTTTCTGGGGGAAGACTTTTACTATTGTACGAGCCGTAAATCTCTTCCGGGGGAAAGGATTTACTGGGCGGAATATCCTTACTCCTACACCGGACGCCCAACTAGACACCTAAATCCGGCAGAGGTGGTACAAGATCTGCAGCTGCAAGGAGATGTGAATCACCCGCTAGATCGGGGACTCGTACACCTCAGGTGAACAGGGAAATTCAAAATTTGGGTCGAAATGTCAAGAACATCATTGACATGGAAATTTGTCAAACCAGGACAGAAATCGATTTTACATGCAGTGATGTTGAAACAATAGGGAGTTTAAACACGACGTTTGAAATTGAAAATGTCAACCTCAACGTCGAATATATTTTTTGCATGCCTTGATTTTTCCCCATTTTGGGAGTCATTCTGCTTTTTCAAAATATTATTGAACAAAATTGACCAAAAAACAGGGTTTGCTATTTTGAATTTTCTTTGTCAGGGGGTCTAAAGTTGACATGACGTTTGAAGTTTTCACTCCAAACGTTGCTGTTTAACCCCCAAAGCGCAGACGATTTTTTCGGTTTTGCCCATCAAGCACAGAGCACATTTAGCCGGCTCAATGGCAATGAAACTTTTTCCCATTTTTTGCCAAGATTTTCAAAATTTTTTTTCAAAAGTGCCTCCAGCAAAAGTTGGCAATAATTATGTTTTTGCCATATAACTTGAAAAAAAAACTAAAAAAAATGTTTGGGAAAAAGTTTTCTTTGTGTTAAAAATTTTGGTGGGAAAACCCTGTCTACACACATGTGTGTAGGCCGGACTGGACAAAACAGCCCGGTTACACACATACGTTTGGGGGTTAAACTCCCTAATATTGCAGACTCCTTGAGGTCGCGCCGGTGCATGTGAGGAACAAGCACAACAACAAACCTTGTCACCCCAACAAGAACAGCTGATCTGTTGTCTGGTGGAGGAACGTACCAAAGAGATCCTGGAGAGCAGGGCGGTGCCAGCACCCCGAGAACTGGAAAAGGAAAGGGTTCAGGAGAAGGAGCCTGAGGAGGCAGAGCAACCTCTCCCGTGTGCAGGTATGATACTGCAGCATCCGCAGGGCATTCCCCGCTGTCCTATGACGGACGGGTCATCACTGGACCCATCTGGTGATGGCTCCTTGGCCACAACATTGGAATTATTGAGATAACGGCTGGATTGAGGAAAGCGAGAGCCACATGTCTCGAACAGCACCACCAGTGTGCTGACATAGATTATGAACAGATATCTCCGATCTCAGAACAGGAGACAAATTTCTCCTGAGTCAAACACATCCAGTGTCTGATTCAATTTAGGTGAGGAACCTGGAGGGGAGCGTGCACCAGGTGAGTCGCCGGAGCCGGTGGTCCCGGGCGGATTCGTGAGTCCAGCTGAACAACTTCACGGTTCCACCAGCTGGCACACCACAAGGTGAGAAAGTGATGGGACAAATCGAGAGGTTGATAGCTGTGTTCAACATGGAAAGTGAAATGTGTGTGTACTCACACCTGGATAGGAAAACAAGAGAAGCAGTGCACAGGGCAACTGCAAGTGCAAAGTCCCCGGGGTGTTTGCGTTGTTGGTCACTTCCTTTTCTTTTTGTTGCATCTGGTTGCTAGGGAGTTTTGCATCTGATTGCTAGGGAAGTTGCCATGGACATTCTTTTGAAACTTGACTGCAAACTACTTTCAAACACCTTTCATATGAGCCATAGATCATGTCTCTATCACAAT
>JAAUXT010126066.1_pt1 | contig 11262 bp, 15 predicted proteins | sample 7278171 | NCBI WGS metagenome assembly JAAUXT01 (sample SAMN14350112, study PRJNA611818) | marine sediment metagenome | isolation source: surface marine sediment (1.8m) | place: French Polynesia: Moorea | collected 2018-08 | reverse complement strand
TAAATTAAATATTTTTTGTCCCATTTTTGATTTTTGGGACGCAAACTAATTGGTATCCTTTTTTTAAATCCCCCAAACCATCGCCCCAACCCCGCATCGCCCCCCCCCCCCCCCCCACACACACACACGCGCGACGTTCAATTTTTTGACGTGACTTGGGCGAGACGTGGCTGCGAAGGGTGAAACCAAACGACAAATATGCGTGGTGGCCCTCTGAGGACGCATCCACTGTGAACCGAACAGAGCTGCTGGTGAGGCGACCCACAAAGGAGCGACCACGCAGGCGATCCGTTCAACTATTCATTAGTTTGCACCAGAACAATAAATATTTGAAAACGTGTGGTGGAGAGATTGTTGGTGCGGTAATGGTGGTAATAAATTCTGCAGCCAGGGACTCCCGTGGGAACGTGTGCGGAAGAGAAAAAAGCGAGCGAAGTTTGCGTGAAACGCTGGAATCGACTTGCCTGAGGGAACCAGGATCAGACACGAAGCTGAGCATGGACTTTAAACTTGGCCAGTCTCTCTCTGAAGAAGCACGCAGAAAGAACAAAGTTCCAGACACACCTGAGCCACCAATTCTACACACACACACACACACACACACACACACACACACACACACACACACACACACACACACACACACACAGATCAAAGGCCAGGAAGACAGGCTGGCCAGTGGCCGAATCAAGTCTAACACAGGAATGGCGCCACACAACCCAACTTCCCATTTTGCGCAAGCCGACAAACGCAAATGATCTCTGTTGCGTGGGGTGATTGGTCAAATCACAAGCTCCACATCAGAGAGCACAGGCGCACACGAGGCGGAAGCTCAATTCACTCAAAGGACCCGTTTCAATGCATTCTGGAGCGAACGGAACACTTTGCAGGTTCAATTTGTCACGCATGACTGCGCATTGCGACCGAATGGCGCGCCCGACAGTGCCGTGCCTGGGCCTCTCGGTCGTGCATCGGGCAAAATTACTGGGCAGCACGGATGCATTTTCGCCATTGGAGCGTGCATACCTGGAGATTTATGGGCAGTTGGGTTGCGATCGTTGTTTGTTGGTGAAACACACGAGGAAACCAAGGGCAACAAGAATGCAAAGCATTGACGACGGCGGAATTGACAATGTGAATGCAGAAGGCCCGTGGCAGCTGCATGGATTCACCAAGCGATTTGCAGGGCCCTTTGTCACAAAAGTGAAAAAAGTTTCACAAAATTTGGCCACGGCTGACAGGAAAATTTCCCCCGGCTTCCAATTGGTTTGTTTGAGGCAATTTTGGGTGGATCAACACGTTTGAAAATCGTGACGAAACGTGGCTCCCAGGAATACGGTACAGGGTCCCATTCCCTTGCGGAATCCCACGCTGGAAACTGATTTGTTTTCTGAATCTTGTTGGTGTGTTGTTTGTCAAACATTCCTCCACTTTTAGCGTGCTCGAATTTTGAATTTCTCAACGGAGACTGAAATCAAAAACACTCGAGTGAGACGAGTGTGCTCGTCGCGTCCTATTTGTGCACTGAGTAAATTTGGCTCATTTGGACCAAATCCTCTTGAGATTCGAGTGTTTTGTTGCTGCCACACTCGGGACAATTCTGTCCCCGTGACATCTCCATTGTATTTGGAGCCATTTACAGACCAATTGCGCAACAGGAGGATTTGTATTCAAATCCGCTCCACACAATACGTGTTCGGGAGAATGAGGCCCTCGGGTTGAAGTACTCGGTGAGTACTCGCCATCAGTACGATGGTGATGGATCACGGGGTCTGTCTCCTGTACAAACAGCGCGCTGTTGTCGCAGCCCTCTGAGCCTGACATATTGGTCGCAGGAAACGCCACATCTCAGCGCGATTCGTGCGGCCTTTTTATCCCGCTGATGTCAGTGAAGTTTTGGTGCTGAGACCACAAAACCATGGGAACTTTTTCTTCGCGGTGGGAATGAAGTTCTGGACGGGGATTGTCCATCCACCCGCACCAGTTTCTCAAACCAAAGCCAATGGAGTTCTCCTGACAACAAAACACGATGCCTTGTCGTCAACAACCTTGGTTCATTTTGGTCTCCTCAAGGTCACATCACTGGGCAAATTGATTTGGACTGCAAGGGCCGCGAGGACCAAAGGATTTTGCTCATTTCATTCACTTGATCTGTTTGCTCCATTGATTCTGGGATTGTTTGTGAAAAAGTATTCTTCGCAAAATAACGCCTGAAAGCACTCGCCGTGCATTACGCTGCAAAAAGTTCTCATTATGTTCGTGAATTGCGGCATCTGGTCCTGGTTATTAATATTTACTTAGGATTAAAGGGATATCATTAGGCAGGCGCCATTGACAGGACCATGAATGGGGGGTGTTGTGTTCCGCACGTGGGGCCCTGGAGACTGTTGCAAATTGGGCGTCACCTGTCCGTGTTTTCAAATTGTCACATTGCCTCGGCCTGCATGCACCTCTCTTCGCATCGAGAAAATCTAGTTTGGGTGACTTCCGTGCAGGTTGAGTGGTTATCCTCCCAGTGTGGGACCCTGGACTCCTTTGGGGGCTCCCGCTCAAACTCAATTCTAATGTTGGAGCAGAGTTGACAAGGATCCATGGTATGCGAGAAAAGTTGTCCTGCGAAGTTATTGGGTGACAGGAGTTGAAGGTGGGCCTCAAAAGGCAAATCGCTCAAACATTTTCCGGAACAAGTCTTTTTTGTGCACAAGTTAATTTCATTCCTCTCGTTTGAAGTTGAACCGGGATGGACCCCTGGTAGAGGCCAGATACCTGTTGAGCAAGTTCCGGACACGCCCAGGGCTGGCAAGCTGAACAAAGCCCCGATTACAGCCTGTGGTTGCTGCCTGTGTTACAGATCCAGCGTCTGATGACCATCTACGTGGTGGACGTGAACGACAACGCGCCCAGCTTCGTCAACCTGCCCTACAGCGTCGACATCGCCGAGGTGCGTCACGTGACGTGGTCACGTGGTGGGCCGTGGGGGGGGGGGGGGCGTCACAAAGGGGGCGTCAGTTGTGGTACAGAATCGACAGTGGGTGGGAACAATGGATATCCAGACAAAAATAACATTTTGTGGGGACGGTGGCTGCTGAGACGTTACGTCTGAAGCGTGTCCACTTGCACTGCGTCGTGTTTCATCTCCCTTGACTTGTACTGGGATGCAATACATGACGCATCCAGTTCTCGCCCTCACGTGAGATTTCCCTTCGCAGGACACGGCTCCAGGCACCTCCATCTTCAAGGTGTCGGCGACGGACCCGGACTCGGGCGTCGACGGCCTCGTCAGCTTCGCCAACATCTCGGTGAGTATTTCTAGCTTTGCGCATTGGGCGCATCGCGCGTCACGTGCCACGTTGTGCACGCAGCTGCGTCGACTTCGGCGCTCATTGAATTTCACAGGTATGCGCCCAGTGCGACTGGGAACCGGCTGGTTTGATCCTGTTCTATTCCCAGTTTGTGTTGTAAAACGTGCGTGCTGGTGCCATGGCGAATACAGGCCTGTGCTTTGGTACCAAATATCGTCTGTAACTGCGTTCGTGTTGCGTCAGTGAAGCTGCGTCAAAAAACGCGGGTTTGTCGTTTCGAGTTCGCCGCAGCGAACAATGTGCGTCCAGCTGTGGCCGGTCATACTGGAAGCGTCGTGCGTTTCGTCTTTAGATCAGGCGCTGCGTCAACCTAGCAACGCACCTCCAACAACAAGAGCATGACGCACGACGCATCCAGTGCAAATCAGGCCCCATGCGCACTCTGAGACGTCAGAATGTGGATGAACATTGAGGTCAACCAATGATTCAAGTGCTTTTGTGGTGCTGGGTTCACCGGACCCATTCCGGATCTGCTGTGAAATAAGGGAGGGGTGCTTTTGCAGAAAACATATCTCATTCTGACGTTTACCGAGTGCGTATTGTCTTGATGTTGCGTCCATTGTCATCATTTGTTTGCGGACAAAAGAGGCAGATCCGAAATGCAGACCAATCAAGGGGACTTTTAGACCAGCATGGACTCGAACTTTAAATCTCCAAAGGGGAGAGGGGGTTCTTCGTCAAAGTTGTCCCCACTGTAGGCGTTGCGATGCCCTGGGTCAAAGTTTGGATCAGTTCCTGCAGTCTGCGCGTCTTTTGTTGACCGGCAATCTGGTTTGGACAAAACCGGAGTTTCGGTCGCGGCGCGTTCGGTTTGTCAACAGGACCCCAGCTGGAGTTCTGTGAAATGTTTTTTGTCTGTCTCGCTGTTTTCTGGATGTAGTGTCTTTCGTCTTTTGTGTCTTGTCCCAACAAACTAATCAACAACCATTTCTTTTCCCAGCCGCGACAGGTAAAAACTGCAGAAACTAGACAGGAAATTTAGAATTGCATTCTTGCAGTGATTTCATGTTTTATGTGTTTTGACCCCTTGAAGTGTTTGCAGTTGAAGGTTGAGATGATCTTTAGACTTCATTTCCACTTTTTGCTCGAACTCTTTTTTTCTTGAAACTTTTGAGAAATTTTGAAGAAATTTTATTTGAGAAGATTTTTGGTTTTGTTAGATCTTCAAGATTGTCGTTGTCATTCAGTCGCAACCTTTTCGTGGGGGTGGGGGGAGACAAAACTGGGTCTGAACAGTGTCTGAACAGTGTGTGCCTGAATGACAGCCAGTGCACGAAGCACTCAACGTTATTTTTGATAGAATATTGAAAATCACGTTTGTGTTATCAATTTTGTTTACTTCTCCGATTTCTAGCGTCAATGAACCCCAAAAATTTTGCTCCAAACTTTCACTAGATTTTAACTCACAACTAACAATTCAATCCTCCATTTTCTGCCAGGATAAAAAGGCCTGTTTCACTCTTGCGTCATGCGTTGCGCCCCCAAACAAGTCACTGAGCGCTGTGTTGTGGGAAACAGCCCCTTGATTTGCACAAAGACACAACGCACGAGTCGTGTGAAGCAGGCCTTGCCTGTTAGGATTAATGCCAGACTAACTCTGAAATGTCACTGTCTGTGTAAGGAAAGCCCTAACTGCTTGAAAATCCCACTTCACAAAATAGATTTCCCCTTTGATCTCAGAAGTCTGGAACCTCTTCCAGCTTCTCATCAGCTTCAGCTTCTTCACATCTGACTCTTGGCTTCTGGTGCAGTGGATTAAACTCACATTCCTCTTTTCATCACAAAACCTGATCCAATCAAAGTGACGCTTCTGTCCCAAGAAATTCTGGGTGCGGGTTTCAACTAAATTACTCGTACGTTCAAGAGATAATTTCGCTTCTTAACAACAAAGACTGCTGCTTCGAAAGAACTGTAGATCTCCTTGGTAACGACAATACACCTGTCAGCCGCAAGTAACTGAGTCTTCACCTTCCTGCCAGCTCGAATTAAAGCTTTTGCCCCGTCGCGCGTTCTCTCTTTCCCCATGACATAAAAAGTTTCGCTTCCGCAGGAAACCTTGTGCTGTTTCCCTTGGTTCACGCCACGTCCAAGCGCGAAAATGAATTTTTTACTGAAAAAGAAAGACACACTGCGGGACGTGGTGTGAACCATTGGCTGGGGTGATAAAGAAGAGGGATGAACTCTGGGTTTGTTCGATTTTCCAGTCGAGTCTGTTCAGTATCAACACGGCGGACGGGACGGTGACGCTGCAGGAACCGCTCGACTATGAGTCGGAGAAGTTCTACCAACTCGACATCATGGCCAGGGTACACACACACATACGCACGCACGCACACACACACACACACACACACACACACATGCAGGTTCACCCTGTCACACACACATACACACACACAGAAAGAGAACCACGCAATCAAGAACACACACACACACACACACACACACACACACACACACACTCGCGGCATATCTTGATCTTTGCGCAGAACCTCACAGGCTTACCCCGATACGCATCACACCCACTGTGAACCTATCTTCAAAAGACTTATTTTGCTGCAGGACGAGCCGGGGCTGAACCGCTCGACGGACCTGATCATCCGGGTTCTGGACGTCCAGGACACGAAGCCCTTCTTCACCAACCAGCCCTACATGGGGGAGGTCAGCGAGTCCGACCCCGTGGTGAGCACACAAACTGCGCATTCCCAAGCGCTACACTGCGCCACACCACGAAACACACACACACACACACACACACACACACACACACACACACACACTTGTATACTCCTGTCTGCTGACTCTCACTGCACACACACACACACACACACACAATATATACTCCTGTCTGCTGACTCTCACTGCACACACACGCACATATGCGGATTGTCCAACCAGCCCTTGACCCACCCACCCATATCTGCATGCACACAAAACAACAACTTTTTGATGCAAGGGTTATTATTTTATCTCTGTGTGTTGGTGTGCAAATTTATGGCCAGGTTGCAGACACAAATTGAAAGGTGAGCTTTGTGATCGAGCCAGGGTGACTTTTCTCGTTTGCACCGTTCAGCCGTGACCTGCGAAACTAAATCCTTTGGATTTGACATTTCCACGAAAATGACCAATCTGAAATTGCACCGTGACACAACATTGTTTTCCACATTCATTTGTGAATGCACATGCAAGTTTCGTGTGCGCGCTAAAACACCGCAATTCCAAGAGCACACTGCAGGGAAAACAGTCTTTCGCCACCAGTGACCTCTGCAATGTTTGCTTCAATTAAATTCGAGGAAATGAGAGTTCTGTGTGGCAAAGACAAATAAATCAGAAGTTTTTGAGCTCGATCCTTCGGAAATGAGGGAAAACGAACGGCCATGGAAAATGCGTTTTCTGCCGTGCACACGAATCAATGCAGATCGCGCAGCTGGGAAAAAACAACATTGCGCACGTTGAAAATCACAAAGAAAACATGCAAGGCCACGCAAGGAAATGATGAAAAGGCGTGTTTTTGAAAAAAATTATAGATTTTCTGACAGCTGCTTGTTTGTCCGGACCTTTCTGCTGCAAAATGTTTTTTCTCCTGCTCCTTGATCATGAAGCCATGGAGGGAACTTGATCAAACTTGTCAATCTGTTTTGCAAAAATGTCAATGATGTTTCCGAACCTTGATCCAGCTGTTCTGTTTACAACTTCAATGGTGAGACTTTCCATCAAGAATCACGGTCAAAATGAACATTGAACTGTTGGACAACATCCAACACAAACTATTGCCTGGTTACTGTCATTTTTATGCGGCACAAAGGTATATTAATCAGCACACAACTGTTCAATATTGCATTGAATTGCTTCGTAAAGCAGTAAAAACGTAGCGCGCGCGGGAAGAATGCATCTGCGTGGGCCGATCGATGGTTCACGGTGTCCGCAGAAAAGTCCCCTCCTCGCATGATCGATGTGAAGAGCTCCAGTGGATCCAGGGGGATCGGGGTCCCGGGACCCCCCCCCCCGCCCGCCAAACCAAAACGAAATACGCCCCCTCCAAGCAAGAGTTAGAAGTCGGGCACCTTGACCCGAAAACGTGTCTCATCTCTCTCCTGACCCGAATTAACTTCCACAACAGTCAGCTGTTGGCTGAAACCGAAGTGGACCCCTGGGTTCGCCAGAGCTAGGCTGATCTTGACACCCCCAGGGAAGAGGGATTTGACAAGGAGAGTGGGTGGTCACAGCAACGGCCGGGTCCCCTCGGGATGAGTCAAGCGCTGCGCCCGCGTACAAGTTAAAACGACAATCGTGACGTCAAGTGTTGGTGCTTGAAGGGTAGAACAACTCTCACCCAAAATTTTGGATCCCCCGCAGGGAAGTTTTCTGTCTCTTGATCAATGACTGTGGGTCCGAGCAAACAATAGTAATGCGTCGTTACATACACAGGTATTGATGCGCTGTGCTTCGCCTCTCGCTGCATTCAGAGGAAAACGGGTTTGATCAAGCTGTTACATGTGGTTGAGCTGCATGTGCAGTCGCGTCCACAAATAGTTTTTCTCACCTCCACGAGAGGAGGTTTCGTGACCAGGAAGAAAATGAACCAGGAAATGGGCTCTCAAGGCGACAGTTAATTTCAATTTCGTGTTGACTTCAAAAATAGAGATCTACGTTCGTGCAAATGGTCTCTAAAAGCCTGAAAAACTCAGTCTCACAATACGCAGAGATTTGTGTGAGAAGAGAAGTCTTGACCCGTGTCTGATTGTCGCTTTGTGTTCGACCAAATGCGCGTCTCATGCACAGAAATAATTCATCAGAATGGATCAGCTGAACCAATAGACGAAACAACCAATCTGTGAAAGGGTACACACACCAACAACACAGAAATCAAACTCAATTTGGCATGAGCCGAGAGATCAATATTATTTCTACCGGAGGTGGAGTGTTCGCGGACATGCATCACCTTTTAGACTCAACGTGTGAGCCAACAAGGACTCAATGAATTGCCAATTGCCATGGTTTCAACACTTAGTGGAGACCTGTATCTGCGTGCTTTGTGCCACAAAAAGGGGGCATTGGGAAAAGTTTTTAATTTCCCGACGAGAAAGGCCAGCGGACTTGTTGGATCAATCTTTGTTTTGCCGATTATCTGATGGGCAAATGGAACAGAAAATCCATCAGCGTGCAAATGATGTTGCAACTCCGTACAGTATCACGATTCCGCCTGTAGATCTGACCGAACTCATTTCAACCAGACTTCATATTTCCTGTGGTCAATCTTGAACATGCAGACGGCGCCGTTCTTCGCGCACACACATTGCTCACACAAATTCTCACAACCTCATTCATTGAGAAGGATCACCATAGCACCTCACTGTTTCGAGGGATTTCAGTCGCCCTGGTGTGCACCTTTTGCACGTTACTCACTTGCCCTCTGAATCAGACGAAAATTTTGGATGGTGGTGCACCCTTCGAGGACACGCCCTTTTGAAGACGCGCTCGTGTTCATTGTAAAACATTCTTGTTTGTTTCCATGGCACGTGGAGCGCGTAAATGGAGGTGCTCACAATGCATGTTGCTCACTCTCCGTTTTGAATGACATGCAACAAATTTTGTACTGTATTTTGCGCGCTCGTGTCAATGCGCAACGTTCTTGTTTTTCTCCCGCAGGGGACGTCGGTGCTGCAGGTGACTGCGCAGGACGGGGACCTCGGCTCCCCGAACCCGATCGAGTACAGCTTCGTGTCCGGGAGCCACGACGCCTTCAGCATCGACGCGCAGACCGGCGTCATCTCCGTGGCGCGGCAACTCGACCGAGAGGATCCCGCCATCAGGGAGCTGTTCGGGTCACTCGACATGCACGTCCAGGTCAGACGCGTCTTTTGGTCAATGGCGAGTTGTGGCACGTCCTTCCTGTCATTGCGAAACGATGGCTGTGTTCGACTTTCGCATGCGGCTCGCCCAGTGAGCCAAAATGGCTTACTTCACCCGATCTCCAACACAGGGGTAAAGCTGCGCCATTGCGCCGGCGGCTGGCCGCACGCGTAAATCGAACACGCCCATGCAATGAATCTGTGTCACTGCACTGACAATTTTGACACGGTTTGGAACGAAAAAGAGTGGTTGCTAACACTTGCCAGTCTGAAGGAAAGTCTGAACTCTGTTTGTTGGGGTCCGCCAGTGATCCAAAACTTCCTGCGAGTCAGTCAGTCAAAGCTTCAAACGTGGAGAGAGAAATTCCGCATCTGCGAGGCGCACGCAGAGAATCGACGTCAGAAGTGGTGCACACAGGGAACCACCCCGATGTTGTTTCTGGTTGACACTGTGTCAGTGTCTCAAAGACTGCAAGAGCTTCTCGGGAAGATGTGGGGGAAACTGAATCTGTTTCTGACCTGCCGTGTCGCAGGCGTCGGAGGTGACGAGCAACCCTCAGGGCGAGACGACGGCGACGGCCATCGTGACGATCCGCGTCCTCGACGCCAACGACGAGACGCCGACGTTCAGCGCGACGTCGTACACGGCGAGCGTGCAGGAGCACATGCCGGTGCGCATCCCCGTCTCGTTCCTCCCGCTGGGCACCGAGATGGTCGTCAGGGACTACGACCAGGTGAGTAACGAGCGGGTGGGTGGGTGAGCGTGTGTGTGTGGAATATGGACGCAGACTTGGAAAGCCCGGTGACTCTAAGCCGTGAGATTTCCAACAAAGCGCAACTACGCCAACAGATAAAAAGGATAATTTGGGCAAGTTGTCCCCTTGGTTGGGTTCCTTAGATCTGGTCATTGTCTGTGAAGAATGAGAAGAGTGGAAGATTGCCACAGTGGGTAAGAGCAGCTGGATTTTCTGAGCATTCCGGAGGAACAAACGGGCAACGTCACACTAGTCACAGTCTGAGCTTGTTCCCCTGGGAGGCCAAAACATCTTTGCACGATCTACGAGTGGCTATTGTCGAGCTATTTCTCCTGGGGCATTTATGGCCGGCTTCAAAAGTGGCAAAATTTTGTCAAAACTCAAAAGCACACGTTCTCGTTTCCAGGGCAACAACGGGCGGTTCGAGCTGCTGCTGGAAAAGGACGGGGCCCCGTTCGGCGTCTTCGACGTAGCGCCGGACAAGGTGCTCAACGAGGCGTCGCTGCTCATTCGGGTCCTCGACTCGGACGCCATCGACTACGAGATTCAGCAGGAACTTAACTTCCAGGTACGACGCCGCCCCCTGGCACTTCCTGTTGGACGTGACATGCGTCAAGCGTTGTGTAATAGTCACTGTCTATGGACGTTGCAATACTGCACGCATTTGTGTTACACATTGACTTGCACTTGCACGGACAGAGTCAATGGCGCACCCCTGTCTTCCTGTGAGACAGATAAGACCAAAACCTCTCCGATCCAACACCAACACCACCACAGATCCTGCACCCTGCAGCTCCACACCACATTGGAACACAGAACCTCCACACCCCAATCCCACTGTGTCTCCCCACACCACAATTCCACTCTGGTTCCACACCATACCCAACATCATTTGTCTCCACAGTCGTAAACTGTCTCTCCACACACCCACTGCACTACCCGCCACACCCAACACACGCCACAATAGCACTGCATCTGTACACCGCACCGGACACCTTTGTCTCCACACTCCGAAGGTGCTCCACACCATTTGCTCTGTACACCCCGCCCTGATGTACCATACCCAATACCTGTGTTTCTACACACCCGCCCTGATGAACCATACCCAACACCTGTGTTTCTACACACCCACCCTGATGTACCATACCCAATACCTGTGTTTCTACACACCCGCCCTGATGTACCATACCCAATACCTGTGTTTCTACACACCCCGCCCTGATGTACCATACCCAACACCTGTGTTTCTACACACCCACCCTGATGTACCATACCCAATACCTGTGTTTCTAC
>JAAUXT010139244.1_pt1 | contig 11263 bp, 9 predicted proteins | sample 7278171 | NCBI WGS metagenome assembly JAAUXT01 (sample SAMN14350112, study PRJNA611818) | marine sediment metagenome | isolation source: surface marine sediment (1.8m) | place: French Polynesia: Moorea | collected 2018-08 | reverse complement strand
GAGCAAGCCAAATCTGAGTGACCCAAATCAGAGTAAGCCAAATCAGAGTAACCCAAATCAGAGCAAGCCAAATCAGAGTGACCCAAATCAGAGCAAGCCAAATCAGAGCAACTGAAATTTCCTCAAATCACCGTGAGCTCCATGGAGCTATTTTTTTCCTGTTGTGAAGAGGTGTGTTCTGATACGTGTGTAGAATGCACAGAAAGAGACAAGTTTTATAGAGCCTGCAGACACAATTTTTGCCAGATTCATGGGAGTCCACGCCCTGAGCCAAGGGTGGCTTGTGGGTTTGATCAGGGAGGGCGACCATTGGTGACGCACGGTTGAATTTTCGACGTCAGCGTCAAATTTGAACATTGAGCGCAATGCTGGCATTTTTGACGTTGGCTCAGACAGACAGACAGACAGACAGACAGACAGACAGAAAGACAGAAAGAAAGACAGACAGGCAGACACACACACACACACACCCTGCTGTATAGCGGGACCCACTCAACTCACCAGTCCCGTGGAGTGACAGAAATCTCAGGTTTCGTCTGGCTCGCAACACGAGTGGAGGTCAAAACTTGCAACGTGGGGACAGAGGAGTCACAATAGCGAGTTATAGCAGGTCCGTCCGCTTCTCTTCCAACACACACACGCACACAGACACACATACACACACACGGAATGTCGCATCTCACAGATTCTTGGTCTGTGGAGGTGTCTGTCCTCCAACGTTTGTAGGTTTGTCAAGGGAAGCCCAACACACACACACACACACACACACACACACACACACACACACACACACACACACAGGCCTCTCTGCTCTTTGATGTGTCCCGAATGTGGGTCAGAGCTCCGGGAGATCTGAGAGGCTCCCACAGAGCCGCGGCGCCTGCAGTGTGAACCCGGCCTCTGGCCTCTCATCATGCGAGGCATAATCACTGCAGCTGCGGCTGCGTTCACACGTGGTACGCTTCAGGGTTTGCACACAGATGACGCGGCGTCAAAATTTTGACGTGAACTGATTTGACGCCAGCGTCAAAAAATCTGACGCCGCCCTGCCTGTGTGCAAACCCGTTTTCCCTGTGTGAACAAAGTAGACGTTGAATGCGTATGTATGTTTGTTTGTGTGTGTGTGTGTGTGTGTGAAGGGCAATGGTTGTTGCATCCCTGTGCACGCCAAAGGACGTTGTCACGTTTCAGAGTTGAACGTCAAAGGGTTTTCACATTGGGTGACGCGCGGTAGTTTTTCGCGCTGACGTGAACAATCATACGAGGACCGTCTCATAATAGACCGATTGGAGGACCGTACATCTTTTTGTTTGGTCAAACATGAAAACTTCCTGTACCACATGAATATGCCAATGCAGCTCATCAATCCTATAGTTCAGTAGACCTTGTGTTACAGCCAAATGACCTCTTTTGACCATTTAAAAATTAGATAAACTTGTCTGTTTGCTATCAGAGATTAATTCTTCCTTGAGCCAAACAATGTTTTAGAATTACAAGGTGTTTGTAGTTCTTTTTTCTTTCACATTTGTACACAGATATCTCAACTTGTCACTGTAGTGTAGGATAGGTCATTATATGATATTTATTTTTTGAGCACACAGTTGTACTCATGAGTACAAAAAATTAATTTTTTTATGGATAGAAGGTACTACCAGGCAGGGCAAGATGTACTTGTGATGTTCTTGTTGGTACACATATAATTGTACCTGTGAGAACACTTTTCCATCCTCCGATCGGTCTATTTTGAGACGGTCCTCGTACACATCATTGGGTTCAATGTTAAATTTTGACGCCGACGTCAAGAAAAAATGACCGTGCGTCACCAACGTGAAAACCACGTCAAAGGTGACATCTGAGCCTCCGTCGCTCATTGAACGCAGGACATGTCGTGGCGATACGTGACGCATGCGCCGTGACCCAGGCGCGCGGGATCCCTGCACGAGGCCGGCCACCTCTGCTCGCTGGGACGCCTCTGTCCATCCAGACTCCGATACATCTCATCGGGCGCTGTGAAGCATGGGCGCAGCTCGCGTCTCACGGAGAGTCGATCAGATAAGCCGCGGACACGCACACACGTGCACACACACGCACACACGCACACAGACACACACACACACACTGCATCTCGCATCTCACGGAGAGTCAACCACACACCCAGACACTCACACACAGATACACACACACTAGACAGACAGACAGACACACACACACATACACACACACGCACACACAACTTTGTAAAACGTTCATTCTTGTTGGCTTTCGTTTTGTTCTCAGCGTTCTTCTCGTTTCGAGGTCAAAACCCAAGGTCCGGTCTCCCTGGTGACGGGACCCCGTGACCAACTCCTGCTGGACCCAAACGTGCCAATCATTGTTCATCAAACTACTGATCCTCGTGTGGCTGAAGATTTCAATTACTTTGTGGTTTCCATGACACTGATCTGATTCTTCCATGGCAACTGAAGCAATGATAAATATCCTATTCTCGAGATAGAGAAAACGCAATGTTAAATTTCCTTTGAGAATTTGAGCCAATCACAAGACTCGTGATTTTGCATGCAAACGCGTGTTGTTGTGACCCGAGGTTTGACAGTGTTGGCGTCATCTATAAATAGCGCGGCACAGAGCCTGTGCTCTGGAAATAGAACTGGTGCAGCTGGCCCCGCCCTGCAATCACAGAGGATCAAACGCGCGCGCGCACGCGCGTCTGCAGGCACGCACGCGCAGGGGGAAGCTGCAGGAAGCAGGAGGAGGAAGGGGCTGCCGTCTGAGTGACTCACTCATGCTGGGTCGCGTTGAAGCTGCAGCGCCGTCCCTGCAGCGCCATCCCTGCAGCGCAGTCCTTGTAGTATCATCCACCGTCCCTGCAGTGTCAGAAAGCTTTGTTCTGCCACCAGTGCAAGGATGTTCCTGTGAAAAACTGATCAACTCACGGTCAACATTTTCATGCACACACACACACACACACACACACACACACACACACACAGAGTCCTGCATCAGGGACACTGTCGAGAGTCAATGGGGTTGCGGCTCCATCCATTCAGATCCTGGACCCGACCGCGGATCTGCTGCACGGACGGCGCTGCAGCCTCCCGGAGAGGAAGTCTTTTTGTGAATGAAGACGCATCGCGTGAAGAGCAGTGCGCGTGCGCAGCCTTCATCACTCTGCGCGTCTGCGCGTCTGCGCGTGATCCAATGTTGCAAAAATGAGGTCAGAAGCAGGCAGGGTCATTGACCCCCTGCGCCTGTCCCAGATGCGATGGAGTCTGGCTCCAGTTTCAAGCAAATCAGGAAAGGCTCCTTGTTGTTACGTGTGAATGTTCACCCGTTTTAACATTCCCACTTTCCCCCACCGATGCTGTGGTATGGCTTCACCTGCAAGAGTACTTCTGAGTTGTGCAAGTATACAAGCAGCTGTCCCATACACAGCTTAGGGTTGTTGTTATTATTGTTGATATGAAGAGCTCAGTCAAAAAGGAGCTACAGGAAATGTCTTCACAATAGCATCGTGAAGAGGGTTTGAGATGGGAGTGTGAGGAGCCAAGTACCATGGGCACGCCGACGGGTACGGAGCAGACCCCCACGTAACAGTGTGGTGGTGATGCCCTGTGAAAGCGTTTTCACACAGATGACGCGGCATCAAAATTTTGAAGCGAGGCCAGGAATGGATTGGACTGTTTTTGTTAGGTTTTTTCTTGACACCCTCCCTTGGGTATCATGTTAAATTTGGTGCCCGTGCATGAAAATTTTGACGTCAGCGTCAAAAATTCTGATGCTGCCCTACCTGTGTGAAATCTCCTCATGCACTGGACTTTTTGACACCCTCCATTTGGCATCAAGAAAATGTGCCTGTACAGCAAAATTTGGACGCCAGCGTCAAAAAATCTGACGCCGCGCTGCCTATGTGAAAACAACAAGATCTCTGCTCGGGTTTCACTCGGCGTCTGAAGGACGTCACGTCTCCGAAGCGACGCGTGTGAAGCAACATGTCACTCTTTGTTTCGCTGTGAGGGGCAGACGTGTAGAATTGAATTATCGACGCGAGGCTCCTTGGGTCCTCAGGCGGAAAGGACATGGGCGCGGGGAGGGGGCTCCTGTGGGAGGGAGGGGTGGGGTGGGGGTCCTCATGGGAAGAATGGTCGGGGAGGGGACACAGGGTAGGGGGATGGGCGGGCCGGGCTGGAGGGGCGGGAACACTCCTGTGGGTGGGAGGGTTGCATGGGGGTGCTGCTCCTGGGTTGGAGGGGCAGGGTTGGGAACGCTCATGGGTGGTATAGAGGGGGGGGGGCAGTCCTCATGGGTGGAAGTAGCGTGGTTGGTCCTCTTGGGAGGGGCAGGGCGGGGAGGCCCCTCATGGTATCGATGCTCCTCATGAGAGGGAGGGGCGGGGTGGGGGGACTCGTCATGGGCGGGAGGGCAGGGCGGGGGGTGCTCCTCATGGGTAGCCCGCCAACACAGTCTCGCCACTGTATGGGGTCGAGAACAGTAGCAGCGAGGGGCTGAAGTCTCATTGGAGGCATCAGGTCAAGGCTGGTCTCGGTCACAGGGAAAACTCCTATACCCCGCACTTGGACCTGGATCACACGTGTGGGACCATCGTGTGACGTCATCACGTCAGCTGCAGGGATAGACGGGGGCTGGACCCACACTGTGGGCGTCTGTGTGTCGTCCCTGTTGCTGATCAGGTATCAATGGATGTCATGTGCTGGGGGCGTTGTGTAGAGCGTCTGTGTCAGCCTCGCTCACTGTGAAGGCGTAAATGCGCCTGACTTAGTTCCAAACCACAAACTCAATTTTGTGCGTCAAATGCGAAGGACGTACTGAGTGGGTGGCAGCTCAATGTCTGCTGCAGGGATGGAGGCAGCAGGGGTCACCCGAAGCACATGAGCCTACATTGTTTGCACCATACGTCTCAAGCAGTTTTCACGTCAGTGACGCGCGGTCCTCTTTTTGACGTCGACGTCAAAAAACCACGTTGAACCCAATGCTGTAAGTTTTGACGTCAGTTCAAGAAACAACCGCACGTCACCAAATGTGCAAGCCCCCTTCACCCCTGCAACTGCAGGTCACGTACCAACTGCAGTTTTCAAATGCTGTAGGTGCAGGCATTTTGCGTCTCAGCTCGAGAGACAGGCTGGAGGCGTCACGCTCTGCGTCCTGTCCCCACTGCGTCGCCATAGGCAACGCTCTTGACGTATCCCAGAGCTCGAGACACGCCCCCAGTCGCTATTGGTTCGACGCCGCCTCATCTCATCGCTGACAGGCGGCGCCGCGGGGCCGTTGTCATGGTGAATTGGAAGTGGCGTCTCGCGTCGCGCGGGGCAACGCGCGTCCGTCCCGCGTCACTCTGCATCAGGCGGCGCTGGATGTGTGTTCAGTCGGGAAAAAAACAGGCTCCAACTGCTCCTCTGCATTGCTTTAACAAGGGTTTTCATACGGATGATGCGGCGTCATATTTTTTGACGTGAGGCCAGGAACGGACTGGACATTTTATGCTCTCCAAGGGCACCATTTGACGCCCGTGCATCAAAATTTTGACGTCAGCGTCAGAAAATTTGACGCCGCCCTGCATGTATGAAATCTCAAATTTTTTCTCTGATATTCTCCGTTGGGCGTCGTGTTAAATCTGACGCCCGCGCATCAAAATTGTGACGCCAGCGTCCAAAGTTTTGACGCCACCCTGCCTGTGTGAAAACCCTAAATCACTCACGACTCCGTGGGCGCGTCAAATCAAAAACGCTGACACTGCAGTAGAACTCAGAAGTCCACAACACGGTCTGATCCAGGGCATCTGTGGAACATTCTGCTTGACCCCATTGGGAGAGTTTGAATCGAGACGGACTGAGCGGAAGAAACTGGTCACGGTGCGGACTCAGGGGAACCGAACCGGATGTGCCTCCGTGGGACAAATGAGGGATGGAACGGGCGTCCAGATCCAGGGTCCAACACCAGGGTCCAGTGCAGGGTCTGGTGCAGGGTCTGGTGCAGGGTCCAGTGCATGGTCCAGTGCAAGGTCCAGTGCAGGGTCTGGTGCAGGATCTGGTGCAGGGTTCAACACCAGGGTCTGGTGCAGGGTCTGCAGTGCAGGGTCCAGTGCAGGGTCTAGCGCTGGGGTCTGGTGAAGGGTCCAGTGAAGGGTCCAGCACTAGGGTCTGGTGCAGGGTCTGGTGCAGGGTCTGGTGCAGGGTCTGGTGCAGGGTCTGGTGCAGGATCTGGTGCAGGGTTCAACACAGGGACCAGGGTCTGCAGCGCAGGGTCCAGTGCAGGGTCTAGCGCTGGGGTCTGGTGAAGGGTCCAGTGCAGGGTCCAACACCAGCATCCAGATCCAGGGTCCAGTGTAGGGTCTGGTGCAGGGTCTGGGTGCAAGGTCTGGTGCAGGTTCTGGTGCAGGGTTCAACACAGGGACCAGGGTCTGGTGCAGGGTCCAGTGCAGTGTCTGATTCAGCGTCCAGTGCAGAGTGACGGGCTGGACGGCCCGCCCTCCCCTTCCTTTTCTGCCTCCAGAAGGAGTGCAGCCGTCTGGATGTCGGAAACCATTTTCTGCTGAGTCAGCAGAATTTCGGCGCCACTGAACGCCCAAATGGAAACACATCCAGACAAATGAGAGTGGATTATTGCGTTTCTCTGTGGTCAGCTATTGTCCGAATGGCTATTGTCTTCATGGACAAATGCGGAACAATTCTGTGGAGAGACGCGAATCCTGCTGAGTCAGCAGAATGTTGGCGCCAGTCTGGAATGGACGTGATGACGTCATCCCAAATGATAAACAGATGATGGGGGCTTTCCGTTCAGAGTAGAGTCAACAACCGCTGCATCCGTGGACAAGTACATTTTGCTGTTGTTTACAAGCAGGCCACGTCTGGTTTCATCTGAAGGAGAGACAAATTTTTTGGTCAATTTGAGGAATTTTGAGCTGCAGACAAAGTGAGTAGACATCTATAGAACTGATCGTTTCTTAGAGTGACGTTTGAGAGCTGAGTCTGTTTGGGTTCCGGTGTGTACGCATGCGCGTGGTTGGAGAAAAACACGTCAGTGGATCCACCCGCGCCACAGCACCGCGCCTGAACGATCAAATAGTCGTAAAGCTGAGGACCTGTTTACGTTGCCTACGCTGGCCTACGCTGAGCGTTTCATTGCTACGGAAGTGCGCGTATGCATGGGGCTTACAACTGCGGGAACGCGGCTTGTGGCTCACTCAGCGTGCGTCAGGCCTGAGGACCCCGGTCCCCCATTTGGTGGGATGATAACGTGTGTGACCCTCAGCCGTGCGCGTGTGTTTGTGTGTGTGTGTGTGTGTGCGTCTGTGTGTACGTGTGTGTGCGTGTGTGTGCGTGTGCGTGTGTGCGTGTGTGTGCGTGGTGGTCATGTGTCAGCACAGTGACAGTGGCGTCAGATCTCAGATGCCGTCTGGGATGGCGGGTGGGGCAGTCCACCCCCGGGGTTGGCTCTGATCCCATTGGATACAAAATGACACAGGTCTGGCCAATAACTCCCGTTGACCACACGGACACGGGGACCGTGGGACACGGAGCCCTGGATCCCCCCCCCCCCCGAGGCCCGTCCTGCAGTGTAACCCGTCCCTCCAGATTCCTATTGACTGGACCCGGAAAGCGATTTCCACCTTGTGATTGGATCCCTGCCCTGCGCAGACCCCCGCGTCCGCTATCCGGAGAGGTGATCTCCGTGGGGCAAGGGAACATGCCCCCCTGATTCAATCGGGAATGGGTTTCCGGATGCCTCGGGATCTCATTGTTTTGAGGTGAAGTCTGAAAATAACAATGACCTCAGGGTCCATGCGAACAGATAATGCTTTGGAGATTGGAGGATGTGAGACGCAAGGGGGTGCAACTTGGCCGGGGGTTGACTCGAACCGTTGCACCGAGCGTCACTTTTTGGAGGGAGGCATTTTGACCCCAGGGAATCCGTTACACTTTACACCTGCGCAAAGCGTCCGCTTCGCTCGCAGCTCCTTCAACCAGATACGATGGGGAGCCATCTGACCACGGGGTGACCTTCTACCGCTACACCTGACAGCGAAGTTTCTAAGCTCTCTGACCCTTGCACGTCCACAGCCAACGACGTTGCACTCGCCTCAGCGTTGAGTCTGATGGGTGGGGCAACATCCCCGGTGATGCAAGTTCCTCCGCAACACCACGCTCCTCCAAACGCCCACACGGGGGAAGGCATCCGATCACGGAGTGAACCTGCCCCGTTACACCTCCCCACTGCCGCGCACGGGGTCTCGCTCATCCCAGTGTGAGCTGAATCCCTGTCTCTCGGGGAGGCATCTGATCACAGGTGTGAACCTGCCCCGCTACACCTTCCAGACGTCACCTAAGCCACGCATGGCGTCTCAGTGTGAGCTGCATCCCTGTCTCTCGGGGAGGCATCTGACCACAGGAATGAACCTCCCCCGTTACACCTGCCCGCCATCACCTGAGCCACGCATGGTGTCTCAGTGCAGTGTGGGCTGCATCCCTGTCTCCCGGGGAGGCATCTGATCACAGCAGTGAACCTGCCCCGCTACACCTCGCTGCCGCTACACCCGCAGCTCGGCGCTCCTGCAGTAATTGCTGCGCTCTTTGATGTAAACGGCCCCTATCAGACGCGCCTTTAGATTCAATTGCATCGCGATTGGGGGGCCTGGATCACAGTCGAGAGGCGCGGCCCGTTCACACTGCGGGCGTCAGTCAGATTCCGGTGCGAGTTAAAGGGTTTTCACATTAATGACGCGCGGTCATTTTGTTGACGGCAGCGTCAAAATTTAACATTGAACCCAATGGTGGAACTTTTGACGTCAACCCAGAAAACGACTGCGCGTTACCCGATGTGAAAACCACTTTTGGCGGGAGAAACGCTGTGTCCCGGGCCTGGGTCGCCGTGGTGATGCAGAGACTGACGTGGGAACGCCATGCAGTGTAAATTGACGCAAGCGTGCACAGAAACACACGACACTTCTGACTGATGCCTATGATTTGACCCCAGTGGAAAGCAACCTCTGATGTGTCCAGGAACGTAAGTGGCGCATGTGTTGCGACAGCATACGTTTGGACAATTGAGTGGTTTTCCCATTGGTGACACGTGGTCATTTCTTGACGTCGGCGTCAAAATTTAACATTGAACCCAATAGTGGAATTTTTGACGTCAGCCCAGAAAACAAAAGCGCGTCACCCAGTGTGAAAAGCCCTTCACATACCCGTGATCCAGCACAAACCTACCGAAAATTTCTCCATTGGCTTCACACCGGACGAATCCAGGATCATATCCCCCGAAAAACGCACCCAGTGTGCATCCAGGCCCGCGGACGGGAGGCAGCAGGGGTTAATGCTATGAAAGCCCGCGTCAGAAAGTGGATTGGTCTGAAGCGTTTGAAGCCACGGAGAGGCACAACGGGGCTTGTGTGCTCCTGAATTGGATGGGTCAGATTTCAATAGGCAGGCACCTCATGTTTGATCAAGCCTGCCAGGGCCTGATCCAGAATAGGGTCAATGGGCACCCGAGCCTCCCGCTCTTGAGTACAGTGGTGTCTTTGAATCGGGTGGGGCTGTGTGGAGGGAGAACCACCAGGGATTGGAAGATGAAAGATAACAGACAATAGTTGTGAAGTTGGAGAGCTTGTGTCACAGCAGGGTGTGTGTGTGTGTGTGTGTGTGTGTGTGTGCATCTCAAAGACGGAAGCAGGTGGAGAGTGGAACGTTGGTGTTTGAGTGCGTGCCTTTGTGCTTGTGTGTGAGTGTGTTGTGTGTGTGACAAGGTGTGAGGGAGGGAGCGAATACAAAAGGGAGCGGCTGCGAGAGAGAGACAGACAGAGAAGAGAGCAGCAAAGCAGAGCGAGAGAGAGAGACAGAGAGAGAGAGAGAGAGAGACAGAGTGGGGCAGAAAAGAAAATGTGATTGCGGATACGGACGTTGACTTCAGTGAGTGAGACATTCTTACACTAGTGATAGGGTACTGAAGGGGCCCTCGCCCGTGCACACCACAACCCGTTAGTGAGGCGTGGTGGATCCCATGCGTGCCTACTGCAGATCCTGCTGCTGTTGCAGAGGTGGATCCGGGGGTTCAGTTGCCCCGTGATGTTTTTGCACCAACGAGGTATAGTTTGCATTTCGCACCCGTTCTGATTCCAAGTCCATCGCTGTTGCGGACCCGCTTGTGGGCAGCGGCCTCGACCCAGACCCCTGGACCCGGACCCTGGACCCCTGGACCGAGACCCCTGGACCTAAATCCCCCCTGGACCCAGACCCCTAGACCTAAATCCCCCCTGGACCCAGACCCCTAGACCCAGACCCCTGAACATGTACCCTGGCCTAAGACCTGGACCCTTGGACGACTCAGACCCAGACCCCCTGGACCCAGATCCCTGGACACAGATTCCAGACCCCTGCATCCAGGCCAACTAGACCCAGACCCAGATCTCTGGACCCAGACCCCTGGACCCTCGGACCCGGAACTCGGTCCTGGATCCAGACCCCTGGACCCCACAGACCCCTTAACCCAGACCCAGGCCCCTGGACCTGGACCCGGACCCTCGGACCCCGGACCCCCTTGTACCCCGGACCCGGACCCTGGATCCGCACTGGCTGCGGTCGCGGGTTGGCGGGAGGCCCGGCTGATTGGCTATGATGGGAACCACGCGTATCCGCTGCGATTCTGGATCATAATCATAACAACGCAAGGCCAGATCCAGGGATCGCAGGGTGAGGGAACCACCAAGTGAGGCACCCAGTGTGGGGCGGGGCTCAGAGTGACGTACCCAGTGTGGGGCGGGGCTCAGAGTGACGTACCCACTGTGGGGCGGGGGTCAGAGTGACGTACCCAGTGTGGGGCGGGGGTCAGAGTGACGTACACACTGTGGGGCGGGGGTCAGAGTGACGTACCCAGTGTGGGATGGGCCCGGCAGTGAGTGACTGCAGCAGCAGCACGGGGCTGCCAGGTCCCATGCTCCTCACAGGGCTGAACCGAAGAGGGTGGCGGCGGGGGGATCGCATTACACCCGCGCCCGACCGAGCGTGCGCCCAGTCGCTTCTCTTAACCCTGTTAGCGAAGCCCCGGGGGACGCTGCCTCACGCTGGGTGCGTCACGCGTTGTGTGGACCTGTTGGGCATACGGCAGTGTCTGAGGCCTGGTCCACACAAGTTTAGTCATAAGGGGTTTTTAGGTGATTTGTCACCTTGGCACTGTTCGGCTCAAGCCGGACAGTGTCAAGCGGGACAAAATCACCTTAAGGCATCGTGAAGCAGATTTCTGTAGACAAGGGTTT
>JAAUXT010142547.1_pt1 | contig 11265 bp, 12 predicted proteins | sample 7278171 | NCBI WGS metagenome assembly JAAUXT01 (sample SAMN14350112, study PRJNA611818) | marine sediment metagenome | isolation source: surface marine sediment (1.8m) | place: French Polynesia: Moorea | collected 2018-08 | reverse complement strand
GATTGTCCGGGTTACCCCCCCCCCGGCAAAAAATAAATTTCCAAATTGGGTGGGTTAGGGGTATCTCGGACCCATTGCTGACTGGGGCATTGGTGGATTGGGACAAGTGCTGTCCTGCCTATGTACGCTGCCCGCGGCTGATTGTCTACTTGAAAGTCTAGTTTCCATCTCATTCTGAGGTATTGCGCTCGCATTGGCAGAAACGGACACAGTCCAAGAAAACAATCGTCTGCACGTTTTGGTTGTGAGGTGGTGGACATTTGGAATCAGTTGCTGTGAAGGTGAAGCATTTCATCGAAGGAGGTGTCAAGCACAGAGGCAATAGTTCCTGCCAGTCGGCATCCTCAATCAATCACAAAAGACTGGGCGAAACCTGGTGTTTTGCTCAACATCGAAGCGACTGTTCGAGTGCTCTGAACACCAAAATTTTGATCGTGCAAAGACCTTTCCTGTGCCGTCACCTTGGTCGACGTCGCGAGGGACTGAAACCACCTTCCCGTGTGATGAACTGACGACTGGAACCCCATGAACCCAACATTGACTTTCAAGATAACACACTGAATTTCTGAAACGAAACGAAAGGGAACCAATGTACGTATCAATGGTCGTTGTTTGTTTGTTCCGGCAGACCCGTGGTTTTTGTCGGCTTGACACCAAATTTGTTGAGTGTACACGTACCTTGATGTTGGGTCAACCACCTTCAAAACCTTGCAGCAACAACTGCGTGCAGTCAGCAATGTGGCTTCCCCGCTGATCGTCGTGGACCTGACATCCTTGATTCCGGGGTGTCCCAGTCGCACCCTTGTCTCGCGAATACCAATGCGATGTTCACGCAGCTCGTGGGAGCGCTGGGCTCAGATTGGAGTGGCAACAAAAAGCAACTGCGCCCGCCACCTGTGGGACCAGAGGAGCAGAGATAAGATTTAAAGGACAAGCTTGATTGAGAGAAACGCGTGATAGGAATCGCTGGTCCCGCGGAGGCAAGCAGTTCATCAGTTCAATGGACTTGTTGGTTTGGATGGATCCTCTTCGTGGAGTGATTTGCTTTGACGACGACCGATTGATCCGAAAGATCTTCAACAATTGCACACGCAAAACAAGATCAATTTCTCGGCAGTGTTTTTGTTGCAGTCTGGACGGCTTGCATCATCTGTTGCTTCTCTCAGTGGTTTGTGCCTTTGTTTCGTGCTCCGGTTGACAAGAACGAGAGTGTTTCGCAGGGAGCAATCTGATTGGCTGCCAAATGACCATTGTGAAGAATTACTTCACTGTTTCTGAGAAGGCGCCTGTAAACAGCGAATGGCAGTTGCTGTTCAAAGAACAGTGGTCTGAGTGCTTTGTTCGAGAACAGCGTTTTCATCACAGAGTCAAATGGCAAACACTGATCATTTCCACAGTGCACTTTCATTTCGGACATGAAAGAAAGTTTCAGCGCATGTCGGTTGAAGACGTCCTGCCCAGTCGAGTTGGGCTGCAGGAAGTGCGTAATCTTTGCGGCTGGAACCACGAGATAAACGGGTGCGGAGACACTTCCCTGAACCTTTCCCAATGTTCACGTGCTTCAGCATGGAATCATCGACGTGATCCTGTGTGAAACACCTCAAAGTGGTGCACTTGATTGAGGGAGGGGGGAGATATGGCACTCTCGGTCCTACTTTCTCAACCAATGCGTGTGTTACAATTTGTGTTGGAGAGGTTTTCCTTTTTCAAATGATCTGTCATGCAACTGGGGAATTTTTTGTCTTTTGGAAAAAGAAGCGAGGGGAAAGCGGAATCATTTTGACTGATCACAACCGAACAACCCGACTGAGGCAAAATGCTTCATCTTAAAAATTGCGTGACACGCCTGTTGCTTTCGCTCAGCAAGGATCCTGCTGAAATGAATTCCCCTCGTTCGGCCAGGGACATCGCTCATCCCTCCCACAGTAAATCTTGACCCTTTTAGAGAAATTGCCTTCACTTTGAAAGTCTCCCAGAATCTTTGTTGACTGAGTGGAAAAGATATATTTTGTGTCAAAATCTGATGAGGCGGCTTTTCGAAGGCGGTAGGCTGGCGACCAGGATTGATGTGCAGTTAAACTTGTGGAATTGACAATTTCAAATTGCAGTGAATCGAAACGTTGTTTGAGCTTCGCTTGTGCAAGTAGATCTTGATCTGCCACCTTTTATCGCACGCTCAGTTTTGCGCTTTTGAAACGGTTTGATGCAAAGTGCGCAAGCAGAGTGAAAAGTGAGGAGGCTGTTTTCCTCTCACCATGGCAATAAGAACTTTCAGACCAAGACTGATGACAAGGAACTCACAGTTTACGTGTCACGAAGCAGTTTTATGCTGATCTTCAATCTGTCACCCAACTGGCACCTCAAACCACCGGAGCTCGACCAAATCCTGCCCGCCGGCATACAAATACGCTGCTTCCAATACATGCAGGACCGATATGCTGCGGTAAGGATGTCCTGCTGACTTTGTTCAGTCCCTACTGGGATTCACATAAGGCCAGAAGAAAGACTGACGAATAGTTCTTGAGGGTGTGGTTTGGGTCAGTGTGAGCTTTTCTGATCCTTGTTTGAGTTTCTGGTGTTTCAAACTCTTACCTGTCTGGCTTCATTGAGACCTTTTACGACACGCACAATGCAACAGTGGGTGCAATGTTGTTTTTTTTTTTCTTCTTTTTCTGTGGGTGGTTTCCGATTGGGCGTTTTTTCCAGGTCTGATGCTCTCACATCTGTTGAGTCCATAAAGATGAAAATGCAAAAAGGAAAACACACACAAATACACACACACACACACACACACACACACACACACACACACACACACACACACACACACACACACACAGAGCCAAGGTAAAAGTCAGAAGCGATGAGGTACTCACTTGCGTACAATTCGAGTTTGAGTTCCTCAACTGCGTGTGAGGTGTATTTCTGCGTCCTTTTTCAGTTTACGTCCCAATCACCACAACTTATCAGGGACGCTGCAGTAGATCCACCGGCGTCGCGCCCTCCACTGAACGGATTGTATTGCCAGATTCATATTCCATAAATTTTCATAACTATGTCAGCTTTCCGTGGTATGGTCGTGGCAAAGACCAACAATATCTCTTACATCAAGGCTTATCCATATTTTTGCGCAGATATTACGCAGGCCATAACATTTTGTAATTCAATTTCCTACCTATAGTGGTGTGCAGGGTTTTAGTGCTTGTCGGATTATGGATGGGATACTCTAATGGTGATTAGTTTTATAAACAGTGAGTGGGTGAGGTAATGAAATTGTCAGAAGCATGCAGTTCTGGGGATTAGGGGCTCAGATTTATGGGGCCTCTTCAGCACGGCATATGCCCTCACATTCAACACAAGATACAAAAGGAAGTGACAAGTGTGAAGTGTTCAAAGACAAGGAATCCAATTGTATTGTTTTTGTGACAGATTTCGCGCCGCATTGTTGGAAGTCCATGGAAGACTCAAGTTGTCGTGACCCCGAGAAAAGTGGAGATGGTAACGATCTGCAGGATGCAGTTTTTGTTGCGGTGTTTTCCTGTGAAGACGTTTTGAAAGTTGGTTCGCAAGTGTTGAGGGTTGTTTTGGACAGACGGGTGTTCTTGTACGCAAATGGCAATCCTTCACAAGACACGGAAGAAGCCCAAGAATATCCACCAAATCAACTCAGCCGACGTCTGCAATTTGAGCAGCTTTGCGGGGAGAAACCCATATCTTCCTTTCTCCACGAATGGCTCCAGCTCGTCAATACGTTTCCTCCGAGTGTTTAACAAGTGGTTTGCGGAGCCTCTATTAGCCCACTGAGGCATTATTATTCTGAATGCAACAAGCCTGTTGCAGTCAGACGGGCACCAGCCAAATCTCCAGAAAATGTAACCGCTGCAGAAGAAGAGAGAGGCAAGAAGCCACAGAAACAGAAAAGGAAAGTGGGAGAATGTTGGCCTCGTCTGCAGTATTTATTGACGTTGTCGCTGTTTCTTGCATGCGTCTTCTCTTTCTCGAGTTCTGCTCGTTATTTTCGGTTGACTCGAGATGGCTGATACCATTTGTATCCGAGAGACGCACGTGGCTGCAGTCGGCTGCAGAATTATCCCGTCCATCTGCAGCCACCAATTCCGTCAGACTCTGCCTGCAGACGCGCATGCACATGTATCCAGTAAATATGTTTCACAACGTTTCTGTAGGGTGGACACACGTCTGATTCCATGGTCAGAAGGAGCGGAAGAACCCAACGTATTTCGGAGCTTGCATGACATGGTCTTCCTTCTTCCGTTCCTGTGTTTGGAATAGAATGGAATGATGAGACTTGGGTCTTCCAGACTCGGGCATATGACCACTTTGGGTTGCGCCCTGAAATGACTGGACACGTATGTCTGTTGCCACTCAGACCTTTGGGGTCAACCTGAAATGACAAGACACCTGTACGAATCGTATCTCCTGGTTCAGGGTGTCTGTTTATTTCACTGCCCACTCCTTGAGCACACAAAAACAACGCATCATCGACAACGCATGTGCACTGCCGAAAGTGTTTCCACCCACAGCAGTCTTGGCTTCGGGAAATGACTGCGTGATTCTGCCTTGTGTTTGAACCACGTGGCTGCGTTCTATCGAATATTGACACCTGTAGGAGAGGGATGGCCCTGACCGAGATTCTTCTATTCTCTGTTCTGGTGGTAAGAACCTAGAAGATTGTGATTTGATCCAAAAAGGACGATTCTAGTCAGCATCAAATTTGTCAGAACTGAAGATCTCCCAACCGTCCCTTCAACCAGCCTATTTTGGGTGGTGGAGATCTGCATGCATGCAGACACGCGCGTGACGAAGACCAGGGGCTGCAAAACACAAAAACCTTCAAAGGTGCCCAAAGACCCATCAGCCCTCACTTTCCCTGTATTAAAAGAGCGCAATTTGCTTCGACGAGCTTCGTGTGACATCGACCGAAATTCATCAGCCAAAAATCACCCGATTGCGTGACCAAACCGACATTTGCCTGTTGATCACTGGCGAAGCAGCGCCTGCTCTAATAGACACCGTTGGGGATTGCACAGTCTTATGACCATCAATTATCAGTGCCACGAGTGTCGGTTCGCATCTCGCTTCACCCACTGACGAATTTCACTAATTGAGTCCCAACACGGAGGGAAAATTAGGTTGCGCAATGCTGACAGGGTCTAATCTGTTTTGGACGAGATCCGTGGTTGGGGGAGTGAGTGAAGGTTCCTGTTTCCATCTGTTGCGTTGATGCATCCGCCCTGTGCGTCAGTCTGAGTTGGATGACCCTGGGGAGTTGCCTCACCGTGTTGAGCCTCTCTGTCTTTTTCACTTGAAGTAAGAAGAATCTCAAGTTCGCCACTCAGTTCCTGTGGTTGCACGCTGCTGGTGTTGGCACCTTCGGTGAGGATGGGGAGCACATGGGTGTTCACTTTTGGCAGCCTCATTTGATCCAATGCGTACAGAACTGACTCTTGCCAGTTCCTTTTGATGCCAGGACTTTTTGATGCCAATTCAATTTGGCCACATTGGCCACACGGACCCTGACTTGTTCCGTGTCACAGAACATGTAGGTCAACTGATGAATCGCAGCGCATGGGTCGGGGATCGTGCAGATCTATGTCAAGAATATTTCTGAAGGTCAATCCTCCCGACAAAATATGGGGCTGTCTCACGAAAATTGCAAACTTGTTTTCGGTTGTGTCGTTGTTGGCCCAAGTTGGAACGACCTCGAGGTTCGACCGGAGAGGTGTGATCACTTTTGATTACAAACACCCTCAGGGAACTGAGTTCGCCTTGGATGTGTTGTCTCGTTGTCCTGTCGCTCATGGGATCGGAGAATCAAGTCCTGGGTCAAATTAGGCCTCGTAGGGCCCCCGGAAGCAAACTGGATGTTTGGCGGGTTGATTACAACAGGACTGAATGAAAACTGCATTGGGTGCATCTCGGTGTTGGGGGTGAGCACCGTCGTCTCGTCATCCTCGGTCTTGTCAGTTGGGGTGGCCTGGGATGTGATGTGCTGTGTTGGATGCACCGTCATCCTGTCATTGTGGAGCCGCTGTTGCTTTGCTGTCGTCCACCTCCAGCAACACTGCTGTCTCTCGCACTCAGTCACATTCACTCATTTTTGGGTGTGTGCATTCCAGTGTGTGCATTCCTGAGGCACTGTCATGACTGCAAAACATGCTGCAGCCCTGCCAGTGCCTCAGAAAACGAGGAGAGGAAAGGAGGAGAGGAAAGAAAGGATCGTCAGACAACAGAAAAACAAGGAAAGGAAAGGAAGAGAGGGAAAAAGGATCACCACACAATTTCACATTCTCTTGGGGGCGGGGTCATTTTGCATGTGTGTGTGTGTGTGTGTGTGTGTGTGTGTGTGTGTGTGTGTGTGTGTGTGTGTGTGTTGTCAACGAGGCAGTACACGTTTCACTCACAAAAAGGGAGGAAGGGGGAGGGACGCAAGAAGAATTTCCGATGCATGGTTGGGATTGCAAATCATGCTGCAGTCCTGCCCATGCATCAGAAAAACACCCACAGTCACACACAAACTACCTACAACACACAAGAAACATGAGAAACATACAAACCCTTTCCAAACTTTGGTTTCTTCATGTGGTTTTCATTTTCACCATGCGTAATGCTGTTTCGGCTCTGAAGTAAGCTGCGAAATGACTGCTCATCTGAAAAATCACTCTTTTATACCATTGCAACATGAGAGTGGCACCCATCTTGTTTCACGAAAAACGAAAATGAAAAGTATGCAATTTCTTGTTGTTTTCCTCATGATTTCAATCCAAACACATTGTCGTTGCAAAACAGTATCATATTATTGAAAAATATTGTGTAAAACATACAAATCTTCATTGAAAACAACAATTTTTGTAACAATAAATATTATCCAGTGGGTGCTCCTGTGACAATAGCCCTGGAGAAAGTTCCAAGTGACCCCTGGTCTTTGAAGTTATGCAATGAATACCAATTAATTGACTCGGTACTTTTATTGAAGCTGTCTTTTGCCATATTCATTGTATTTCTCTTTGTTTTCACCTTTTTTGTGTGCCAAGCAGCTTTGGATGCAATGACACATAATTTTTAGGGGTTTTTATAGGAGTTTTCAAGAAAATATCCACTCGGATACAACCAATCGGTTGATTCGGATTTAATCAAGGTCATGACATGGCTCTATTCAGCACTTTGATTCTGCAACAATGTTTCGGTTCACTGCATGACACCCTGGTGCAGCTGCACAGATCCTTGTATCCAGGCCACTTCAAATGCTGGTTTTGGTTTTGGTTGTATCCCAGGGGTCACGCTGTGGGCACAGTGTGGGGTTGGTGTGGTCACAGTGTGGAACCACATCTTGGTGTTCACAACCACCATACCAAGACAATGAGACAATATCAGCGACATCCTGTACACATGCTTTGAAAACTCAGTCAAAAAGAGACTTTTTGATGAATCCAAATGTATGTGTCATTGTGAGGTGACAATAGTATGATGTATCCATACATACCTCATTGTGCTTCTGGGTGACTTTGATGAGTGCAAAAACTTTCATGAAACATAAAAACCCACCCAACCATACAGCTATCAGCGACACACATAATTGGATGCTGAGAGGGTATGCAATGAGAGAGGGAAATGAATCTGTCATGGTAAATGGGGGCGGCACCACTGCAGTCTGTTGTTGTGGAAAGAAAGGACACGGATGAGTTTTCTGGTTGCTATGACAACAAAACCAGTTTGCATGTTCTCGTGAGACAGACCCATATACCCGGAAGAACCTTGCTCCTGAGAGGGTGTGTAAGCGTGGTGGGCCTGGACAGGTGGTTGCGTCGCCCGTTGAAAAATTGATCTTTTTCAGAAAAATGAAGTCCTGGGGCACATGGGCCCATGAAACAATTTACGAAACACCCGCGCGAAGAGCCTTGGATTCTGGATGTCCCTTCCTGATGACCAGAATCCAAGGTAAAAGTCGTAGAATTTCGATTGGACCTGGTCACAGTTGTACTTCCTGTCCATGGTTCCAAGATCAGTACCGCACTCCACACATTTCTGTCTCGCTTCTTGTGACTGAAATGCATTGGTACAGAACTCCATGGTTGTTTGTGATTCTTGACCGACTCTGCGTGTTCGAGAGATGGAAGAATACTGATGGATCTGTGGGTTATGGATGGGGCAGTGGCAATGTGATTGGTTTGCCGTCCCAGTAATGAGATTGTCACAGGGATATTGTTAACGATGTTATTGAAAATGTATGGGCAAGCTGCGATAACCCTGAACGGATTGGGATACTTGAAGGCCCAGTGTCCGGTTTTGTGGTTGGAGAGGTCGAGAGAATAAAATTGAAAGTGAGCGTAGCTGATGGCAAACATTTGGTCGTTTTGGTTTGGGGAAAATATATGCGTGTAGGGAAACGTTCGCACGGTTGTTTGCTTTCGGCCAAAATATATCACGAAGGACATGAGATGTCGTCATTTACAGGCTTGATATTTCCTCCTCTCATTCTGTTGTGATTTCTCAGCACAAATGACTCAGAATCAGTGCAAAGTGGGTCAGACACTCTTCCAGTGGACCTGAAATTGACAACATCTCATGTCCTTCATGGTATATGTGGATTAAATCACTTGCCCTCGATGATTGGAGGAAACATCAACTGTTCTCGATGCTCCGCATCTTGAGCAGTTGATATTTCCTCCTCTCATCTCGGTCGGCATGATTTATTCCTGTCGGGGCAACCACCATCTGGGTGTACGAAACACAACACTTCTTCTCCCGTACCGTTTTCACCCTTGTTTAAGTGCCACCCAAGTGCAAGACGCGCCCCAACTTTTGCCTTCATTTTCTGGTTCAAGGAAAATTTAATCAATGGCAATCACACACGTACCCATGTATGAGACACGTCCCAAGTTTTGGTGCTCAATTTTGGGATGAATAGTCGCGGTGTCGAACACACTGGTGGATACGGTAAATTCCATCTCATCTGTGGGTCAAACGCAACAAACCATATGTACGAGCGTGCATTAACAAATTGTATTGGCAAGGTAATGTTGACCAGCGTTGGAAGAAGACAGCAGCGAAGGGTTGCGATTGCTCCACAGCTCGTGATCTGATTGTCACGGGCCTGTGTCTGTCGCTAATGTCATTGCAGAAAATGTGCAATCACAAGTGCGCGGGTTTTCTGGCTGTGAACAAGGCATCTGTCATTTGTAAAAGAAGATTACGTCTTGGTTCTATTTCTGTGCCACCCTGGGGCTGACCTCAGGTCATATTGGAAATGTTGAACTCACAGAATTTTTGGCTCAAACGGTGTCTGCTGCTGAAGTTCATGTTCGGAGAATCAGGGTGTCACAGAGGAAATTGATTTCCCTCGCAAAACTGTTTGTTCTCTCGGTTCCCACAAAGGTTAACCTGTGAACCGTGCAACTGCGAGCACTATGAAAAATCTGATCTTGGTCTTCACTTGAATTTGTCTGCTGAAATGTGCAGTTGTGTGTCTTCAAACCAACATCACAACCGCGTACATGACAGCGGATATTTTGAGAGTGACTGGCTTTGGCTCTGCAGAAAAGTAAACCGCTGGCGTATCTGATTGCCATTAGTTACTCAAATCACTGTAAATCGTTCCGGAGCACAGTCCCGCATTGTGATCAATATGTCGATACTTTTATTCTCGGGGTTTATGTGCATTCACCCCAACGACTACCAGTCTATTCCATTAGCAATGTAAGGTAATCCAACTTGGAGTTAAAGCTCTGTTGTCATTGTTGAATAGAAAAGCTTCCAAGTTGACAATCAATTGAGCTTGGGATGGAGAGTCAATAGTACCTGTTGGTTGCTGAGTAAATCTTGGCGAAATAGGCTGTGTTTTTCCATAAAAGTTAATGAAATGGCAAAGAATTCAATCCACTGGAAGAGAAGGGAACATTCTCAATGTTGCTTTGGAGCGGCTTCATTTCGGGCCACACAAAACACTGTTCGTGAGTTTGGTTCAGCAGACTCTTTGAGGTGCATCAGTGTTGTGATAGCAAACAAAAATACCCAGAGTCCTTGATTCAAACTTTGTCTTTGTTGTTGCGTTGATGTTGTTTCACCCACGTATGGGACACCTGTCCGATGTCCTCTTGCCAACTTTCGCTCCCTTGCCCACCCCCCACCCCCACCCCCGTTGTCTCGGCCATTTGTTGAACTTGCTATTTTTGTCCATTTTGAGTCTTGTCTAAAAAGTTGTTCAAAAAGGTTGGCCCCCTCCTCCTCCCCACACCCCCACCCATTGTCTTGTCTTTTCGTTTGACTTGTCATTTTTGTCCATTTTGAGTCTTGTCTGAAATGGGTGAATTGTCTGGTTTACTCCCTCCAAGTCACAAAAATTTTTGGACTTGTTAGTTTGATCTATATTTGGTCTTCTCCAAAAAAAGTTCCCTAAAAAGTTCAGTTGTCCAATTTACCCGCTGGTTACAAAAACAAAGTTGAACTTGCCATTTTTGGCCATTTTGGGTGTCATCCAAAAAAGTTGTCTGGTTTGCGCCCCATCCACCCCACCCCAGTCACATTCAGAACTTGTGAGTCGACTTTCGCAGTGTGTTGAGTGCAGTCTGCAGGCGATGTACGCGGCGAGCGGCTGATATTCTGCTTGAAAGTCTTGTTTGCTTTGGTTCCAAAACATCTTTGCCATTGAGGTTCCTCGATTCTTTTTTCAAAACTTCCATATTCGGAGGTGTCCGCGTGCCACGTTGACATCAACTTTTCCTGTTCCGTGCCAAAATCTAATTCTATCTTTCTTTTCATCGGCAAAAAAAGTCGAATGAGTCTTTTAATAAATTCAGATTAATTTCCTGCAACGGACCAGGGCCGCGGTGGAACAGACCTGATTTTCTCCCTTCAGGTCTGAAGAACGGCGCTTCTAAAGGCAGTTAGCATTGATTGATCAGTGCTTCAAAAGGCTTGCCGTGTCTCAGGAAGCCCTGGTGCTGCCTTTGATTCACTCAACAGGTTTTTGTGTTGGGGCAGAGTCTCCGAGTCATGTTTCCAGCGAGCTCTTGGGTCAAGTGGATCTGTGTAAAGTCAAGCGATTTGTCCCTGTCTTTTCTGATTCTTCGCCACCGGGTATTTCAGGAAAAGAATCCAGCAGAAAGAACCTCTCTGTCATATCAAAGAGTCTCAGGTGGATCTCTGTCTGTCTGTCTGTCTGTCTGTCTGTCTGTCTGTCTGTCTGTCTGTCTGTCTGTCTGTCTGTCTGTCTGTCTGTCTGTCTGTCTGTCTGTCTGTCTGTCTGTC
>JAAUXT010070970.1_pt1 | contig 11265 bp, 12 predicted proteins | sample 7278171 | NCBI WGS metagenome assembly JAAUXT01 (sample SAMN14350112, study PRJNA611818) | marine sediment metagenome | isolation source: surface marine sediment (1.8m) | place: French Polynesia: Moorea | collected 2018-08 | reverse complement strand
GCCAGCCCCCCCTGGTGGGGGAGGAGTGTGGTGTGACACACCAGCTGTAAATTTGAACCACCGCGTGACAGGTGGCAGCACTGTTCATTCAATAAACACAGAGATTCGCGCTACCAAGCCAGTCTCACCCGAGATACCAACCAGTGTGTTTGTGATATCACTACAATTGTTTGAACACAAAATTCTACGTGCTTCCAACGCGCACTTTTGTGCTTTGAACAGCTCGATTTGAACAAATTGCAAAACAACTTTTCAGCAAGGCCGTCTGGTGTGCCTGGCCAACAGTTGGGTCAGTTCGTCCAGAACACACGCCAACCCAGATTCAACAGTGAGAACATCTGTTTCAAGATTCTTAATTGTTTTGAGAAATGTGCTCTCAACGACCACATGTCTGTTGTTTTTGTCGACGCCAACACTTGACGTTTCTTGCCAGATCCACTGAGCAACTTTGGACAAAACCGCCGCGCGCTGCAGCAGCTCGACAACAACGCTCCGTTTCATCAGCAGAAACAACAACGACAATACTCAAGGCCACAGCCATCGGGTGCGCGTCCCAGACTTCAGCTGTTGGGTTACACGTTCGTTTGTTTTCTTGGTGTGTCTTATTGTATGCGTGGCAAGGATGAGCCGATATATCTTGGGGGGGGGGGGGAGACAGGATCGGGATCGAAGACTGTTCGCAGTGAACACAAGCACGATTGACTGTGAGCGCGACAACAGAACGTCTGTTTTCGCTTCAATGTGAAGTCTAAGACCATTTATTACAGCACGCACAGGACCGAGCAACAACACATTCCGACCGATTCCCAGTCACGATGCGCCGATTCCGCTGAAGCCCGTAGTTTCTCCAGTCACCCCCGCCCCCAGGTGGGCTGCGCCTCTCAGTGGCGTCTCTGGCAACAGACCCCAGCAGACAGCCACCAGGGGGCAGATGCAGCGCGCTGTTTCCGACACACAGCCGACATCGTGGAGACAACAGTGTGGACCAGCGCCCTCTTACCACAGGTCTGTGCTTCACAGACCCACAAAACTTTCACGAGCTGCACGCCACCTGCTAGCTGGTGCCAAGTTTCTTCAATAAATTTGCCAGTGCGATGACAAGTTCAACACCAATTTGTCCAGGCAACTTTCCCAACCTGAATATGTCATCCTTACTTGTCTGCTTTGAACAGGCAGAGCCTGATGGCCCCAGAGCAGAGCAGCAGGAACAATGCACCTCACCTTCAGCAGCAAGAGTGGGCTCCCAGCAGACAACAACGAGTCGCCTCACATCACAGCCAGTACGTCAACTCAGGGTGAGCCTTGCCAGTTCACACAAAGACAAGGTTGTTTCACCGACGTGAAGCAAACAGGGAAGGCAGTCGGGAAGTTATCATCAAATGAGGCCAGTGACCAGCAGCTGACTGGGCAAGTTCACGTCGTTTGTACTGTCAGTGTTGGTTGTTTCTGTTCTTCAGATCAATGTACGGAGGTGGGGTCTCTGGACCAGCAAACCCACGGTCGGCACAGGAACCGTACGGCAAACCGGCGCCCCCGCGTGGTCACCAGAGAAATCATTCGACTCCTGGTTACTACAGCAACCCGCCACAGGCTGAGCCGCCACAGCTGTACTGCCCTCAGCCGATCTACGTTGACCAGAGCAATCAGGATGACATGTGGTACCCTGGAAACCAAATGAGTTACCACGACAACCAACAGGACGCGGGATACCATGACAATCGGCTTCAGTACGGGTTGGGTAACTGGCCGCAAGATGCAGCTGTGGGAGAGGTGAGCACAGCCGTGTCGAGATTTCCGGATGTCTGGAATTGCAGTTGTTCTCTGATGTGTGACATGGACATTCCCACAACCATTTTGTGCCGTTTTGATTCCTCCACCCGTGGAACTGAAACGTCACAATTGACCTCACCCTCACCCCCAAGATTCAGCCTGTTGAGTGTTGACCGCAGGAACCAGCAGCGGCGGCGGCGCCGGCGTCGGCGGCGACGAGCAGTGAAAACCAGCCGCCGGTCGCGAACCCTGTGGAGCCGGAGCCGGATACATCGCTCAAAGTGCTGTCGGCGACGGTCGAGGGCATGAAGCACTGGATACAGTACAGAGACGACGCCACCTTCGTCTTCGAACTCATCGGCGAGTGGACTTGATGTTTTTGGATTCTTTGTTTTTCCAATGTCACACGTGTACATGTAGGTCGTTCTATGAGGGCTACTAAAACACGCCAAAACAGGATGTGTAGGCTTGCGATTCAGTGTGGTAGCCTGTTTTGTCTGCTGGTCCACTTCTTGACAAAGACAGTAAATTTCCGTCCCTGCCAAAAAGCTTCAAATTTTGCTTCACTCGCAGCTGCGGTTGACTCTCAGGTCACGAGGAACCCAGAGATAGGGAGCCACGAGTTCTTCCTCAAGGACCACAGGGACCGTGTCAAGTGCATTTTCTATGACATTGTGAGTCAATTACTCCTGCGACTTTGAAACACAAATGGGGTGCTGTTTTGTTCTTCACTTTTCCGATGACAGCTTCTTCATGGCCACGTTTCTTGGGCACGGAGTTGAAATATTGTGTGCTATTTTTTGCAGGACAGACCAATGCCAAACGTCAATCGAGGCAAGATGTACAGGTAAAATTCCATTTCTTTCGGAACATGACGAACCATGAAGTTGATCCACAGTTTCTGCTGTTTTGGTGGACGTGTAGTGTGGTTCACCTGCGTCGTGAGAGTGCTTTGTGACAAAATTCTGCGCCAGTGTGTTGATCACCCGACGACACTGGACTGACGCAGGTGCGTGGGGCGCGTGATGCCGGGCGGGGAGGAGCAGCGCTTCCAGGTGTTGTCGCTGCGCGCGGCGACCCCTGTCGAGGTGCGGCTGCACCAGGGACAAGTGGACGTCTCGGACCGGGCTATGCGCCAGTGGGTCCGCGATATGCAAGAGTTCAAGGTCAACAAGAAGAGGCGGCGTTAGGGCAGTCCCACTCAGAACTGCAGAGTCACGCGCATTTTGAAAGTGCGTTCGATTCGTTTGTTTTTAAGGATCGACCTGTAGCTGTAAGTCTCTAGAATTCTTGCACTGTATTCAAAGACGCACACTTTTCGTCTTGTTGCACAGTAGTTCAGTTGCTAAGAGGTGTGTGCTGCTGAAACAAAACTTGCCTTCTTTTTCAAGAAGTCGATGTCGAAGTTCTGAGCGAAATGTTGGTGTGAAGCGCAAATGATTTGCCAAATGAAATGTTGAGTCTGAAAATATTTTTCTTTTGGACGCAGGATCTAGTCCAGATTTTTCATTGCTACATGTCTTCACTGTTGCACTGTTGTGCTTTTTGTTGAAAACGGAAGTTTCCGTAGTTGATCTGCAGTCAATACGAAAACCTTGTATTGTTGAAGAAGTAGAAATTTTATTCTCTTTTCGCTTCCATCTGGAGAAAATCATCCTTCTGAGCAGAATTTTACAGAGCACAGATGTGCACCAATTGGCAGAGAACAGGCCACCACGACCAAAAACAACCTTGTAAAACCACACGTAACAACACAGAACCGCCGCGGATTCCGTCGCACCCAAACAGTACTGATCAATTTCATGCAGAGTTGACCCCCAGACGGACACTGGTAAAATTCTGTCAACATCACGAGGCTCAGTTCCTTTTCATCCAAGAAAATTTTTCAGTAAAACCTGTTCGCTTTCTCGAATCTTTTGTCAAGCCTTGAACTGAGAAATAAACAGAGACGACTCAGACTGTCAAATCAAATCAAGTACTGACGCGCAAGAAGGCCAGATGGCTCACATTCTCGCAAACTTCGGAACAAGCTCACACTTTCGGACAACACGTTTCTGCTACTGGATTGATTAGGTTTGTATCACAATGAGCTTCATGTACATTATGCATTGCATCATTTGTCAAGTCTTTCCTACTTCTGTACAAAATGATACAAGCGACTGTTACACGACACCACACACGTACTCAGCAAGCCAAAAAGCATTTTGATTGGTGCAACCAACCGGTGAATGAGATTGGTCAATCAAGGCTTCGATAAGTGTCTGCGAGTTGTGACAAGTGATTCGGGAGAAGCAGGGTGTTTGAAATTCCGCAAAAAAAAAAACCATTTGTTCTGCTCGAGTCTTTGAGCAATTCTTCCAAAGGCACAACGCCACCCACCACCAGTGCGCAATTGAGAACAGGTGGGCCAGGCGCGGAGTTTTAAAATTTCTTCTTTACCAGAGACCTTTGAGCGATGGGTACATTGCGTTTCCAGTTGACCGTCTCCGAATAAAAAATACACTGCATTGCGTGATAAAATTGACACTTGAAAATCGCACATTGTTCACGAAAACAATCTGTTACCCTATGGATACTATCCTGGGACCAAAAACACAGAAGGAACGACACAACAGACGTGCTCCTTTCAGGATGAACAGAACAGCTTGTGTCCACTGACTCGTGCACTTTTGGCACTCAAAACGCTTCACGTTCCATTGACGCAAATTCTTCTGAAGTACTTTTCACAACAAGGAGACAACACTGTGAGGCACCCAGAACATACTGCACGGTGGAACACACCGGACAACTCTTTCTCAGAGCGTGCGCACCACAGAGATCCTGCCTATGTTGAGCAACCTGCTGCTCCTGTGATGCACCTTGGAATGAATCATATGGCACAAGTTCCACACACACCCTGGAAAAACTGTGACCTAGACACGTGACCAGGTTTTCCGGGTGAAGCCAGCACCGCTTGATTGCAAGTGACCGATTTGCACCGATGAGTAACGCAAAACGTACAACTGCACGGAGAAACAGTTCGCTTCAAACTTTTGACACTGTTGTTACCCACGCTCATCCAAAGTGATACAGCTTTGGAAAGGTGCGTGCAAGCGTCGTAGAAAAAGATGCGACGCTGCACTGATGTCGTCTTTGCAGAACGCTGACATACACACACCACTTCTCGCAATTTCCACGGGTCAATTGTACAGTTTCCACTGAAGCATCGGCCACAAGTCCGAACGGTAATGCACATCTGTGTTGCACCTTCACCGCCACACCATTGTAGACGCACTGAGTTTGACCTTTTATCACAAGTTCATTGGTTGGTTTGTCTTCAGTTTCTTCCGCCTATGTACAAAAATATAAAATATACATCTCGTTTGTACATCGGTCACCACTGACTCACGAGTGACTAAAAGTTGCGACAATAACCTCTGCGAAAAGATGGTCCATTTTAAGACTTCCTAAAAATATGTGACCTTGAGATCAATTTTCAAGGTCACTTGAAGGCCTCCTAATTATAGCTTTGCCCTCTATAGTCTGTTGCAAAAATCACGTGAAATGATATGCTGATCGAACACGATGCTCCACGAGAGGACGCTCACAATCAGGAAAACCTGAGAGGAAACTGTCCCAGGGAGCGGTGCACACAACAAAGTTCTAAAAGAGGCTACAGCTCAGGCGTGAAAAAGTGACATGGCTTCAGAGGGGCTGAAGAACGAACAATACTTCGGGGTCGAGGCTACACGAGGCACCGGGCCTCTGCACACAGCGCTTGTGAGATCAACACTTCTGACAGCGTTGCACCGTTCGTCTGTCAGTTCCTTGTGATTGGCGTTGTGATCTGTTTGCCGGAAGTGGATTTGTGGGTCTGTGTAACGGGTGATGGGCCAGATTTTCACAAGCATGGAGTGTGCAAAGGCGGACCTCTGGGTATTTTATCACATGAGGGAATGACGCTCCAGCAGTGCGAAGCAATCACGCCCAACAACGAAGACGAACGCCATCTTCATATCCCGACGCTTTGCCACTTCGCACTGCTGGATAAAGTTGACGTCGGTTGCACAGAAGGTGTCGGATCACATGGTGTTGTAGAAGGGGTTGGGGCTCCGCCCTGGCCCCCGCCCGGGGGGTGGCTCCTGACCCTGGAGCCTCGCCAGCGGGTGCGTCTTGCCGTGGGTCTGCTTCCCGACGCTGATGTGCACAGAGCCCCGCCCAAGCCCGGGCGGGCTGGGCCGCTGCACCGACGGGCTGGGTGGACTGGTTCCGGCGAGCCTCGCCCCTGAGGGCGACCCCACCGGGCTGAGCTGCGACCCGGCCGCGGGGGGACTGCATCCACCGGCTGGGGAATCCCCACCGATGTGCAGCGGGTTGCTTTTGCTCATGCCGATGGGGATTTTGTTTGAACGCTCCGTTCCAGGGGAGCCCTGGGGACTCTGAGGCTTCAGCTCGTGAGCGGAAGGGCTCCTGGTTGTAGCACTTTCGGTTTGCGAACCGGGTTTCTTCTTCCGGAGCAGCGCGCTTCTACCCGGTGCAACGTCTCTGCTCTTCGCGCCGTCACTGTCGCTGCTGCGGTCTCCACTGACTTTCGATGGCAAAGAAGTTTTTCTGTCCACTGTTTGTTTGTCTGACCTTTCTGTTCCCGCTGTGGTGTTGCGACCTTTTACGCCTTTCCCTGGTGGCTCTGAGATGGTTCTCGTCCGACTGGTGGGTCCAGCACCAGCCCCTCTGGGTTTGCTTTGCCCTGTTCCTGTCGTGGTTTTTGGTTTCTTTCCCTCAGTCACTCTCGTACTTTGCTTGCCAGTTCCAGAGGTTCTGGTAGAGCCATCTGGGCTTCTTCCAGATTTTACAGAGTCCTTTCCGGCGCATCCGTTGGATGGGGAGACTTTACGCGCATGCGCGGCGGAACTCTTCGGTTCCTCCGAACCCGCCGCCAACTGGGATTTGCCGCGCGTCGCACTCTTCGTCTCGCGGTGTGACTGACGCTTCGCCATTTTGGTCGCACTGCCCGACGAATCAGAGCCGCTGCTTTTATCGCCCGCTGTCCACGTGTGGCGTTTCGTCCGAGTTTTGGTCAAATTTACACGGTCTTTGTTGTCGCACGTTTTGGCTTTGGTGGCTTTTGTCTGGAATGTGAGTCCGAAATCAGACATGGTGTCTTGGGTGGTCGCACTGGACGCAATGGGCGACGCTTGCACTTCGTCTTTCGACTCGAAGATGCCAACGAGTTCTCGCACTTTGACGTCATCCCACGACGGTTCTCGCCTCTCGCTCTCACTCTCTGATGAACTGGTTCCCGCCGCGGCTCCACTCGACACGGAGCTCGTTTCCAACGTGTTCTGCACTTTCGCACTCACTCCCGGTTCTTTCCCACTTTTCGCTGGCACGACTTCCAGTTTCTCTTCAATGATCACCTTTTTCTCGGTAGCGTGGCGCGAGGGAGGCTTTGGACTCGGACAAGTCCCTCGCTTTTCACCCTCACTTTTCACCGTGGAATCGGATTTGGAGAAAACTTCTTTTGGAATGGCGATGCTTTTGATTTCGATGGAGTGGATGTTGGGACTGCGCGGGCGTGGTACAGGGTCCGTTTCCCCCGACTCCGCCATGTTGTCCGTCACGTCCAGAAACTGGGGCTTCCTCCTCTTGCTGTCCTCAAACGCTTCTTCCCCGTCATGCACCGCGGGACCTGCAATTTTCTCCACCGTGATCAGCCTCTTTCTGGCTGTGACAGGCATGCGCACTCCAGACTTGAGCTCGATGTCACGTGTCACCCTGTGCACCAGTCCCTGCCCGGCGTCGCCCTCTGGCGGCGGACTCGGGGAGTTGACGATGATGGAACCGATTTTTCGGATGAGCATCAGGGTGTCGTTGCTCATCCTGTACTTGGGGTCCCCGGGTTCTCTGCCGTGACGCCCCTGCGTCGTGAGAGGCGTCTGTTCCTGCACCTGCAATGAAAAGAAAACGAGACGTGAAAGAAAACACAAGTCACAACAAAACTTGACTCATGGATCGGACTCGATGATGACAGCAATGCTGTGCCGTCAAAATCAAATCGGTGGAGCCACGTGTGTGCCTTCGGCGAATCAACCCGTACACATCCTTCCCCCCATTTGCACACCGACTGGTTTGATTGAAGTCAGCACCCTGCTGGGCCACATCCCCGTCGCCCCTGCCTGCCTCAACCAGGATCGCTTGGGGTCCCACATCCTTGAGAGAGGTGCTCGCTCACCTTGCTCTCGATGGCTTGCTTGACCTGCTTGACGGTGCCGATGCTCCACGTGATGTCTTCCTCCAGGTACGCAGACTGTCCACCGGAGGTCGCCGCTGTATCCGCCTTGTGCGCAGCAGGGTCTGAAAGAACAGATAATCTGTAACTTCCGTCGCACTGAAGAAAACTTGTCGCTTGCTTCAGTGAACCAACTGAGAGAATCGAATGGCTCCTTTCTGCATCAAACTTGATGTGTGGCAATGAAATTTTGCACTTGATGGCAATCTGGACGTGAAACCGCGCCCTTCTGTCAAAAATCCCCAGAACTGCGGAACGTGCACTGATTGGAGAAAATTTCGCGATTCCACGACGAAAGTCCGTCACGCTCTGCAGCGCGTCCCCCCGCACTCACCAGATGGCGTCTCCACGTCTGGGCTGCTCGACGTCGAGTTGCGCGTCGTGACGCGGACCAGCGTCTCCACCTCGACGCTCTCCACCGACCGCGTCTCGTCGCTGCTCCAGTCACGTGACTCTCCCGCTCGGTCACGTGCGTCGAGCGCCTCGCTCTCGAGACGCGCTGACTTCCGCTCAGCTGCCTCTCCGTCGCTGCTCACTGACCTCCGGTCTGCCCCCTTCTCTCCTTCACCTGGAGACTTTTTGTCTGCAACAAAATTGGATTACAACTGACAATGGGCAATGTCTGAAATGGACACACTCAACAACTGCACACACACACACACACACACACACACACACACACACACACACACACAAAGCGGTCGAACACGCACACCATGTCGCCAAGTGACTCACCCCCCTTCCTATGCTGGTGGAACACACGCACACACACACACACACCCACACACACACACCACACACACACACAGAACGAAAACACACGAAGACCTGCGTTTCTATCTCGAACACGCGAAACAACGCGACTCACCGGTGTCCCTCTGGCTGACCCTGCGCACGAGCTGCGCGGCGGACTCCTTGTCGCGTCTCTGCGAGTCGCGCCGCTCGAGCTCCTCCTTCTGCCGCCGCACCGTGCCCGCCTCCGGGAACTCGCTCTCCGCGCTGCCGGTCGGGGACGACTCCACCGCCGCCGCAGCCGCCGCCGCAGCCTCGTCTGTACGGAAGAATCCGTCGAGTGTACGAGGGGGATCCCAATGCTGACGGTGCAATGACCATGTTGTATCACCTTTACGTCGGAGGCGTCAACTCAGTGATTTGTGGCCACAGAATAGTGTCAACTTGTCCTAATTTCCAAGTGCACAAGGTGACACAAGATGCACTGCACCATCAGCATTGAGATCCCCCTCGTAACAATGTATCGTGTGTTTGTTTGAAAACCGTTCTCACAAACACAAGACAAGTCTGTTCTGTTGAGCCGATCTTTGCTGCAAGTGACAAAAGCAAGTGCACTCGGAGGGCACTTGTGATACTCTGTGCGCGATGCACGAACTCTCGCCTACCTGCTGCAAGTCTCCCTCCGGAGGTGTCCTGACCAACATCCTCTGTGTCCAGCCGTGATGAGTCAGATTTCTTGCTGAGCTCAGCAGATTTCTGCGGCTCCTGGTACCGTCCCGGCTCCGCGGATTTGGTCCTGTCCAGCGACCTGTGTTCCCCGGGAAGAGGTTTGGCTTCCTCACCTGGGCTTCGACCTGATAACCCCTTCTCTTCAAAATCTGAAACAGGAAGATTCGCGTTTCAATGTCTTCACGTGCCACCCAATGCAGACCGACGTCAGAAACACTTGAGCACAAAAGACGGTTCATGACTTTGGGACGTCACCCGCCACGAATCGCAACGTACCTCGCTTCCACTTCTGCACAACTCCGGCCTTCAGCTCCACCACTTCCGGTCCTATTTTCAGCGAAATTACGTCACTGCGATCAAGAGCTTCTACTTCATTGGTGGTTGACTCCTTCACAGCGCTTGAATCCTCCTCACCCTGCGCACCAGGCTCTTTCACACACTGATCTTCACTTTGATTGGTCGCGTTCTGCGTGACGTCAGAAGACGAGCGACGTCGCTCCAAATCCTGGTACAACGTCACGTGACCATCGCGATCCTGTCGAACAAAGCTAAATTCCTTCTTGAGATCCTCTCCAGACGGGCTGGGCGATATTAGGGGGACGCAGGTTCGCCTGCGCTCGGAGTTGCGGTCGCGGCGGTGCGCGCGCTCGGTCTTGAGGCTCGCGGAGCGCTGCACGGGCCGCGCGGCGGGGTCCTCCCCGGGAGGCGCGCTTCGCTCCCGCAGCTCGATCTCCTGCTTGGTCCGCTGCACCAGTCCCGGCTCCAGCTGGATGTCCTCGCTCTCGTAGATGTAGCTGCGCCGCGAGGACGAGCCTTCAGGGCTCTCGTCGCTCTGCTGAGCATCCGAATCTGCAAGTGCGACCTCCAGATAAGAACCTGCGCTCCATTGAACCAGTCACTTTTCACAAATTTCGCCTGTAACACTGAAGTCTTCAACAGGACAAAACTTGCAAAGCCCGATGAAAGACAGAACAGGAATGTCAGAGCTCTTCTTTCCTGACCAGTGTGAACGTGAAAGTTCTCAGTTTTATTTTGGACACGTACCTTTGGCTGCCGTTTCTCTGTCAGGCGTCGCTTCGATCACTTTGATACTCGGCGCCGCCGTTGCCATGACACCGTCCACTTCCGTCGCGTCGGGCGTCCCGTTCTTAGCAACGCTCGGCTGGTGCGTTTCCGTTGAATCGGCGAGTTCCTCCGTCTCCGTTGGGAGGGAGTCGCACGATGAGCTGAGGGACGTTTTGCGCATGTGCATGTGCGACGCGTCGTCTTTTGATAACAGTGGCGCCGCCCCTGCCGGCGTCACCTCCTGCGCCAAGATCTTCTGCTCCAGATCCTGCTTGTGCCGTTTCACCGTGCCTTGATAAAACAAAGCAGCAGAGAAGGCGATGAGGCGTCGTCATCACAAGAGAACTTAACAACAAGCATGAGATCAGCAATGTTGGCTTGTTCTATTGAAGCCACCGGTGTGCTCTAAACACAAACTTCTTTTTGTTGTGTGCGGGTCGGGTCCCGGTGGTTCCCTTCCACACAACCGCCGCTCTTCGCGGCACCGCGGTACGGAGCAGCCTCAGCACGGCCTGGCTGCCGCAGTGGAGAAAGACTCAAGCGTACGCTTCAAACATTTATTCAAACCTGTCTTAAGCTGAGTAGCTCTCGACAGACACAGGGTGTCATGGGCGCGGCTTTTTTATAGGCAGCGTGAGCTGTGAGTCCGGTGCGCAGCTTCAGCTTCGCGCAGCTCCGCTGAAGCGGCTTCATCGGTACTC
>JAAUXT010112824.1_pt1 | contig 11266 bp, 13 predicted proteins | sample 7278171 | NCBI WGS metagenome assembly JAAUXT01 (sample SAMN14350112, study PRJNA611818) | marine sediment metagenome | isolation source: surface marine sediment (1.8m) | place: French Polynesia: Moorea | collected 2018-08 | reverse complement strand
GCCTCCGCAATCGCAAACAACTGGCACTGGAGAGCTACACCAGCGCCGGCAGCATCGGCGCTTACACCTTTTACGCCCTGAGCGCCGACGCCCAGGTCAAGGATGTCAGCATCACCCAGCCGCAACCTGGCACCGTGCTGGTTTCAGTGATCAGCCACGAGCCCGGCGACGGCACCGCCTCAACCACCGTGCTGGATGCCGTGGAAGCCGCCCTGAGCGCCGAGACTGTGCGCCCTTTGTGCGATACCGTGCAAGTGCAAACCGCCACCATTGTTAGCTACACCATCAACGCCACCCTGACCTTTTTTACCGGCCCGGATAAAAGCATCGTGCTGGCGGCGGCCCTGGCCGCTATTGAACAATACACCAACGCCCAACACCGGATCGGCCAGGCCATCACCATCTCCGGCATTCACGCCGCCCTGCACCAGCCTGGAGTGCAAAACGTCGACCTGACCAGCCCCGCCTCCGACATCGCCATCACCGACACCCAGGCCCCCTACTGCACCAACATCGATCTGACCGACGGGGGGCTCTATGACTAACCGACTGCTGCCGCAAAACGCCAGCGCCTACGAGCAGGCCCTGGAGGACGTGCGCTCCGGAGTCAGCGACCTGCCAGTGGATATTCGCACCCTGTGGGACCCGGACACCTGCCCCGAGGCCTTCCTGCCCTGGTTCGCCTGGACGCTATCGGTGGACTTCTGGGACGAGGGCTGGCCGGTGCACTATAAGCGCGAGATTATCAAAACCGCCTACGACATCCACAAAATCAAAGGCACCGTCGACAGCCTGCGGCGAATATTGCAGGCCGTGGGCTATGGGGACGCGACCATACTGGAGGGGTTAGACGCGGAATTCTACGACGGCGCCATCAACTACAACGGCGATTATTTTTATGGGCAGGCTGACATACACTGGGCCATGTACCGGGTTTATCTCGACCGCCCCATCAGCATTAAGCAGGCCGAGCAGGTACGCAAACTGCTGAAAATCACCGCCCCGGCCCGCTGCAAACTGGAAAGCCTGGACTACACCCAGGCCCTGAACCTTTACGACGGCGCTATCAATTACGACGGCGCCTATACCCACGGAGTTGCATAAATGGCCGACCTGCCCGAATCCCAAACCTACGAAACCGGTATTTATCAGTTGGAAACCACCGACCCGGTGGTGGGCGGTGTTAACGGCATCTCCAACACCCCCGCCAAACAACTGGCTAACCGCACCAGCTGGCTGAAAGCCAATGTCGACCAGTTGCTGACCGACCTGGCGGCATTGGGTATTACCGATGTATCCGGGTTACAGGCAGCGCTGGACGCAAAACTGAACTCGGCCAGCTACACCGCCGCCGACGTGCTGGCCAAGTTGCTGACGGTTGACGGCAGTGGCAGCGGGCTAAGTGCGGACAAAGTGCGGGGGTTGAATGCAGACTTTACTCACACACTGGCGACTTCAGGAAGTCAAAAATTGCCGAGCGGATATATCAGAAAATGGGGGCATTTTCCATCCCTTGGAACTGGCGGCGCAACATACAATGTGGATGTGGTTTTTTCAACGGCTTTTCCTACTGCCTGCGTCGGAATCTCTGTTTTTTTGTGCATCAGCACATCTGATCTTGGTAGCCCCGTCAATTATCGCAACAGCCAACACTATTATGTAGCTGGATTACCCACGCAAACGGGCTTTGAATGCGAAGTGGTTTACGAGAATAACTTTGGTTACGGACGCCGTATGCACTGGGAGGCAATAGGCTACTGATGAAATTTTTACTTTACGACACAAGCTCAACCGGAAACCTCAGAAAATTAAAAGGTTTTTTTGACGATGCGGAAAATCCGGTTATACCAGAATCGGCCGTGCCGATTACCGACGAAACTTGGGACGACTGCTCAAAAAATTACCGCGCCAGGCGCTATGATGTTACTAACTCAAAGGTTGTTACTATTGATTTAACTCTCTCTTTGGACGACCTCAAACAACAAGCCCAACAATCCATAGCAGACTTCGCCACCAGCATCCGCGGCCAAATCACCAACAACGCCGACGCCGCCAAAATTGCCGGCTGGCCGCGCAAGGAACGCATTGCCGAGTTGGTGCTCAGTGGCAGCGCCGATGCCCGCCAACTGGTATCGGTAGAACTGGAGGCCGAAAAACGCAACAAGGGCGAAACCGTCGAAGAACTGGCCGCCAAACAACTGGCCAAGGCCGATATGTACTCCGAGGCCTCGGTGCTGATCGACGGCATTGAAGAGGCCGACCTGACAACCGTGGCCGCCTTTGACGGCACCGCCGAGGAACTGCAAACTTTGCTCGACACCCTGCGCGCCGAGGCCGAGGCCGAGCTCGCCGCGTTTTACGCCAAATATCAATGACCCTGAAACTGCTAATGATTCAACCCAGCGAATGGCACATCCCGGCAAAATTCCAAACCCTGGAGCCGGTAAATTTTAATGGCGTGGAAATCCCCGCCGGCTTTGTCACCGATGGCGCCACCATCCCCGGCTGGCTGCCGGCACTGGGAGTTGTGTTGTTATTGGGCGCCAGTTGGCAGTGGTGGCTGGCGGTTCCCGCCGTGGCTTTGATGCTGGTCCCGGCGTTATATCCGCGTTTTGGCACCACCTTTCACGCCGCCTTGCTCCACGACTATCTGCTGGAGTCTGACCACGGCCAGTGGTCTCGGGCCAACCGCCTGTTCTACCGGCAAATGCGCGCCGATGGCGTCTGCTGGGGCCGGGCCGCCAGCATGTTCCTGGCCTGCACGGTTTACCAGTTTATTAAACACATCCGGCTATTAGGCCGTAACACAGGAGCTTAATTATGCCCAACACTGCCAACCACGCCGTAACTGTGACCGAGGTCACCGACGGCATTCGCCCCATCCAGACTGCTGACGTTTCCGTGATCGGTGTTGTGGTCACCGCCAATGATGCCGATGCTGCCGTGTTCCCACTGGATACCGCCGTACTGGTCACAGACGTACTGCGCGCCAAAGACAGCGCCGGCACCGAGGGCACCCTGCTCTCCGTGCTTGACGCCATCAGCGACCACGGTTCACCCTATACGGTAGTTGTGCGCGTCAACGAAGATATCGACCCCGCCGTGACCCGCTCCAACATTATCGGCACTTATACCGGCGGCCAGCATACCGGGATGCAAGCCTTCCTTGCCGCCAAAACCAACCTGCAGGTCACTCCGCGCATATTGGGAGTGCCCGGCTACGACGAGCAGGCCGTTACCGCCGCCCTGCTGACTATTGCCGAAACCCTGCGCGGCTTTGTCTATGCCAGCTGCTGGGGCGCCACCGACATCACCGAGGCCGGCACCTACCGCGGCAACTTTGGCGAGCGCGAGCTCATGCTGCTTTACCCGGACTTCGTGGGCTGGGATACCGTCACCAGCCAAAACGTCACCCTCAACGCCGTGGCCCGCGCCCTGGGCCTGCGGGCGAAGATTGACCGCGAAGTCGGCTGGCACGCCAGCTTATCCAATCACTCCGTATCCGGAGTCACCGGCATCAGCAAAGATTTGAGCTGGTCCCTGCAAGATACCGCCGACGATGTGAACTATTTAAACCAGAATGAGATCACCGGCGTCATCAACCACCTGGGCTACCGCTTCTGGGGCTGCCGCACCTGCTCTTCCGATCCCCTCTATGCTTTCGAGGTCTACACAAGAACGGCTCACGTCATGGCCGAGACTATGGCCGAGGCCCACCAGTGGGCAATGGCCAGGCCGCTGACCAAAACCCTGGCCAAAGACATCCTGGAGGGCATCAATGCCAAAATCCGCGACATGGTGGCCAATGAGCAACTGATCGGCGGCCAGGCCTGGATCGATCCGGCCTTGAACAGCGAGCAGAACCTCTACGACGGCAAGCTCACCATCAGCTACGACTACACCCCCGTGCCACCGCTGGAGCACCTGAACCTGCGGCAGAAAATCACCAGCACCTACCTGGCCGACTTTGCCCAGAGCATCGCCGCCTAAGCGACCCTAAACCCGGAGACCATTATGTACCCAGCAATGATTAAAGATGGCGAGGCCTTTGTTGATGGCAGCGGCTATTTCGGCAAAGTCCAGGAGCTCGGCCTGCCTTCGCTCACCGTCAAAACCGAGGAAATCCAGGCCGGCGGCATGATCGCCCCAATGGATGTCAGCATGGGCCTGGCAAAGCTGGAGGCCAGCTTAAAGCTCTACGAATGGAACGAAGACGTGATTAAAAAATTCGATACCGTCAACAACAAGGCCGTGCAACTGGCTTTCAGGTTTGCCGCCGAGCGCGAGGACGCCAGCGAACAGTTGACGCCGATAGAAGTGCACCTCCACGGGCGCTTTATCAATCTGGAGTTTTCCGCCTTTTCCAAAAGCGCCGCCGTGCCCCTGGATGTTACCGTGGCCGTCAATTATTTCCGCTACGTCAGCAACAACCAGGATCTGGTAGAGATCGACATCCCTAACATGATCTACAAAATCAACGGCGACGACCGCTACGCCCAACGCCGCGACGCCCTGGGCCGCAACTAAGGATTGAGCCATGCCAACCTACTACGAAGACCTGTTAAAAACGGGCAAACTGGACGAGACCAGCCTTGCCCACATTGAATTCCCCATTGTTTTTTCGTTTATCAAGCCGCTCAAGGGCTCAAAGTTGGAAAGCATTGAACTGCGGGAGCCCACCATCGGCGATATTCGCGACGCTCAGAAAAAGGACGGCGACATCGACAAAAACCTCCACCTGTTGGCGCTGCTGTCCGACCGTCTGAGCCCCACCGATGCCGCCGACATCACCCCCAGGGACTACTTTAAACTGCTGGAGTTGCTGACCCCTTTTTTAATGTAAAACCCGCCGACCTGCGGCCAGTAGTCGCGGATATTGCCACCGTATTCCACTGGCCACTGTCGGAACTGGAATCCCTGCCGCTGTCGGAACTGGCGGCTTATCATCAACTGGCGCGGGAGCGGGGGTTTGTTAAAAATTAATTGTTAAAAGTTAATTGTTAATTGCTAAGAATCCTGTGGGAATCCGGGCCATATTGCATTTATGCGTTCCCGGATCGCTGATCGGCTGGCAATCCCAGCTACGGCATTGCGAAAATGCGCCGGAAACGTAACCGGTAACTGTTTATTGAGTAGGGTGGATAAGCGACAGCGCATCCACCCAGCGCGGGTTATAGACACCACCGGCTATAGTGGACACCATAGCCGCCGCTGACTATTCGGGGCGCCGAATCATCCTTATAAATCTATTCAACATCACAGGAGAGTCACCATGACTGAAAACTCAACCCCAACGCCGCAAGTTGTCGGCATTATCAACTTTCACGATTACACCTTGTGGGTGGTAAACCACCTGGGTATTGAGTATATATCCTTTAAAGCGCTGGTCTCAATCGCCGGCATTCAGTGGAAGAGGGCCAGCAGGGGGCTAAATTCCGGCGATAACGCTAAATTATATGGCTCTATTGAACTCAATGACCCCGTTTTTAATAGTCCGCCGGGTCCCCAGGGACCCCAAAAACAGCCATACATCCGCCTGGATCGCGCCAGAATTTACCTGGCGCGCATCAATACCAGTCAAGTGCGCATCAATAACAGCGAGGATGCCGCCGATAAGCTGCTGGCCCTGCAAATAGAATGGGCCGAGGCTTTGCACAATTACGAAACCAGCGGTGTCGCGGTAAAAAGCAGCCATCTGGAAGTGCGCCGCAAGGAAGAACAAAACCTCGCCGCCCTCATCAAAACCCGCAAAGACACCCTCGACGACAAGGAACGCCAGGCGCTGACGGCCATGATTACCGATAAACTCACTGAACTCGGTTACCCACCCGGAGAGATGAGCAGCCCTCAAAGCGAACTGAACCTCTAAACACCGCCTCCGGAGTCCTCCGTTAAACCATGAGAACCGTCGACCTCAACATCGGCATCAACGCCATCGGCAACTTCGAGAGCCCGATGCGCAAATTTCAGGGCCTGACCGAGGACTCCCTGGCGGCGGTCAGCAGGTTTGGCCGCGAGCTCAAGGGCCTGGGAGATCAGCAAGAAAGCATCAGAGGCCTGCGCAACGTAGAGGCCCAGCTCAACGCCACCAACACCCAGCGCCAAAAGGCCCTGACCCGGGTCAAGGAACTCAGCCGCGCCATCGAGGCCAGCGAAAAACCCACCAAGCGCCAGCTTGCCGACCTGGAGCGCACCCAGCGCCAGTTGGGGCGCCTGGCGGAAAAACACCGCGAACTCAAAACCGAGGCCGGCAAGCGCCGTCAGTCCCTGCGCGGCATGGGCATCGATACCCGCAAACTCGCCGACGAACAACAGCGCCTGGGCATGGCCTACGCCGAGAGCTCACAACAAGCCAAAAGATTCGGCGAAGTTCAACGCCGCGCCCTGGAGGCTAACGCCCGCTTTGATAACATGAGCCAGCGCGCCGCCAATGCGGCGTTAATCGGCGGCGCCGTCAGCCAGCATGGGCGCGGCATCCTCAGTGCTGTTTCCTCTCCCCTGGAGTCCGCTATCGCCTTTGAGGATGCGATGGCTGACGTTAATAAGTTTGTTAAAGGCGCCAACATTGAGGAACTCAGCGCTCAGATACGCGAGCTCGGGGGCAGTTCCCCCATCGGCTCCGTGGGAGTCGCGGCATTGGTTGCGGCGGGTGGTAAAATCAATCTCAGCGCCGAGGAATCTCTCAGCTTTGCTCAAATGGCTGAAAAGCAGGCCGTGGCCTATGGCATCAGCGTCGACCAGGCCGCCGACACCATCACCACCATCCGCACCGGCATGAACCTGACCATAGCGGAAATGCAAGAGCTGGGCAATGCCATCAACTACATAGGGGATAACTCCGGCTCTACTGCCCCCAAGATCAATAATATCGTCAGTCGTATCGGCGCCGTGGGCAAGTCCGCGGGCCTGGCCGATGCCGAAATTGCGGGCCTGGCGGCGGTCATCGACGCCGGCGCCCCCAATGTAGAAATCGCCGCCACCAGCATGAAAAACATCCTCACCACCTTAACCAGCGGTGAGCACCTCGGCGGCACCCAGCGCAATATATTGGAGGATCTGGGCTTCGATGCCCGGGAGCTGGCGGCATCCATGCAGGAAAACGCCACCGCCACTATTGAGCAGGTACTGAAAGCCATCGCCGGCGAGGATGCCGCCGACCGCAATGGCATTATCAGCGCCCTCTTTGGCCGCGAATCCCAGGCGGCAGTGGCCAATATGGTGGGCAACTTGCAGGGCTACCGCAAAGTAATGGCTATGACAGCGGAGCGCGCCTATGCCAACAGCGTGCAAAATGAATATGCTGAAGTAATTGGCAGAAGCTCCACACAACTTCAAGTTGCGCGGCAAAAATGGGAAAACGTCAAGATACAACTGGGAGAGAAACTGCTGCCGGTACTAGTTGATATTATTGACACAATGAAGCCCGTGGTGCAGGGCATCAGTGCTTTTATCGAGAAGAATCCCAACTTCAGCAAATGGCTGATGATTGGCGCGGCGGGAGTGGGGGCATTGGCCGTGGCCTTATCCCCGGTGGTCGTCAGTCTCTACGGCCTGGCGGCGGCTATTGCCTGGCTGAACAAATCCTCCCGCTCCGCTACCGCGTCCCTGGCCGCGCAAAAGGCCGGTGGCGTGGGCATTGGCGGCGGTGGCGGGCGCGGGCGTTTGGGCAAATGGGGCAAGGGCGCGGGGATTGCTGGGGCCGGCATCGGTACCCTGGCCATGGCCTCGACACTAATGGACGACGACCTGACGAGCCAGGAAAAGCTCAACTCCGTGGCCAGCACCGGCGGCGGCATGGCCGGCGCCTGGGGCGGCGCCAAGGCCGGGGCTATGCTGGGCGCCTTTCTGGGGCCACTGGGCATTGCCGCCGGCGGCATAATCGGCGGCGCCGTCGGCTATGCCGCCGGCAACTGGCTGGGGGATAAACTCACCCGCGCCCAGGAGAACGACGAACAAACCCGCCAGGCCATAGGTCGCATGGCCAAAGCCCGGGAATTCGCCGACAAACCCGTGGTCGCGGCCCCGGCCACGGCCACGGTTAACGATAACAGCGTAATCAATATGACCGTTAGCGGCACTGAAGACCCGGAGAAAACGGCGGAGATCGTCGTTGAAAAACTGGCCCAACAACAGCGCTGGAGCCGCCGGCGCCAGCGCGGCCAACTCTATGACCTGGCGGGGGATGTACCGGCATGATGATGGCCCTGGGGGACTTTATCTTTGAACTCGGCACCGTGCCCTATCAGAGCCAACAGCGCAGTGGCAGCCAGCGGCTGGCGGAAAACCTGCCCGCCGCCGGCAACCCCAGCTACCAGGCACTGGGCCGGGGCGCCGACCGCCTGACCCTGCCCGGCGTACTCTATCCCGAGGTTACCGGTGCTCCGGAGTCCCTGGACGAACTGCGGGAAATGATGAATACCGGCGAGCCCTATTTAATGATCGACGGCCAGGGCTTTGTCCAGGGCTACTGGTTTATCGAAAGCATCGACGAAACCCGCTCCGAGCTCTACAACGACGGCAGCCCGCAAAAAATCGAGTTTACCCTCCGGCTCACCTACTCCTATGAAACCCGCGTACAAACTGCAAGTTGACGGCCAGGATGTTAACCTGAGCGGCGGTCAGTTGCTCAATCTCAGCCTCACCGATAACAAGGCTTTTGACGCCGACCAGCTCAGCGTCAATATCGCCGATGCCGGCAACATTTTGAACCTGCCCAAACACGGGGCCAAAGTGCAACTGTGGCTGGGCTGGGAGGTTAACGGAGTCCCCCAGCTCACCTATAAAGGCAGTTTTGTTGTCGACCAAAGCGGCTACGCCATCAACCCCCGGGAGTTGAGTTTCACCGCCAACAGCGCCAACTTCAGGGCCGGACTTGCCACGGTCAACAGCAAGAGCTATCACCACAAGACCATCGGCGAGATCACCGCCACCATCGCCAAAAAGCACCAGCTCAGCCTGCAAATTCCCGCCGCCGCCGAGGCCATCGCCATCGAGCATATCGACCAGAGCAACGAGAGCGACGGCCACTTTCTTACCCGCCTGGCGCGGCAACACGACGCTCTGCTGAACATCAAAAACGACACCCTGCTATGGTTACCCAACGCCAAAGGCCGGACCGCCACCGGCAAAACTCTCCCCACCCTCACCTTCAGCGCCGCCGACTGCACCGCCGCCAGTTACAGCGAAAGCGACCGCGACAGCGAATACACCGGCGTTAAAGCCCGCTGGCACAACCCCGACACCGGCCTCAACGTCTGTGAACTCGCCGGCAACGGCGACAACCCCCAGCGCCTCAAACGCCGCTACCCCAGCCAGAACGAAGCGCTGCGGGCGGCCACGGCGGAATGGCAAAAACTTCAGCGCAGCAAACAGGCCCTCAGCCTCAGCCTGACAAAAGGCAGGCCGGAGTGGATTACCGAAAGCCCGGTCAAAGTCACCGGCATCAAGCCGACCATCGACACCCTGACCTGGACCACCGTCAAAGTCACCCATCAGCTTGACACCAAGGGCTATACCACCGGGGGCGAGTTGGAGGTCACGGCATAAAATCCCCCTCAATCCCCCTTTAATAAAGGGGGAGGCGCTACTTGCTGAAAAATCGCTCATAAGAGTACTCAAGTAGTTCGATGACTGCTGGGAATTCCGGGTCTGACCTGAATTTATACGGCACTCTCCCAAACTTTAGAGAAAAACGCCGGTCATCTTCTTGGGCCGAGCCGTTGTAAGCGTAAAACGCACCGTTTTTACTATTGCCGGGATCAATATAAACAAAAAACAGCGCTTTTCTATTTTGAGAAAAATAACAATTCACAAACCATCGTGCTTCATATTCAAAAACAGCACAGGTCGGCTGAAAACTGGAATTAAAAATCAAACTGTATTCTGATTGAGCATATTCCGCAAAATCAACTGCAAGCTCCGGAGCCCCCTTATCAATCAATAAACTCTCATCATCAGGCGAGGAGGTAAAGTAACCCCATAACATCCCCACGATTAAAAAAATAAGAAACCACCCCAAAATAACAAAAAATGGGTGAGTACCCCGTGTTTCTGAGTTGTTGTTATCGTTCATAGCGAACCTCCAAAGTTAAAGTTATAAGTTATAAGTTTTAAAACTTGCAAATCCCGATAAAACCGCTAAACTGACAATGTTGCGGCAAAATCCGCGACGCGGGGTTAGCCTTCCGCAAAGTCTAGAGGCACAGAACACGCCTCTTCTTAGGATTAGCGTGTTTTTTTGTGTCCGCAATCCGCCAGCTATGGCGGGTCGTTCGGAGAATCGAAAGATTCACCGCATCTAGGCGCGGTAAGGCTAAATCCGTTCGACCCGCCACCCTTTTTTTATCATCCGCGTGTGGTGGGGTTTTTAACCGACTACACGAGGTGATTTATGTCCCAGTCCCTGCCTTCCCTTCCCTCCGAGCACTCGGAATTTAAAACCATTATCAACTTCCACGGCCTGCTGCTGACCGTCGTCGACAGCGGCGGCATCGATTACATTCCCCTGAAACCCATCGTCGAACTGCTGGGCACACAGTGGAAATCGGCCAGAGAAACCGCCTTTTCCGGCGATAATTGTGAGCTTTACGGTACTTGCGAGTTGAATGAGCCGATTTTTAACGGTTTTTCTACCCTTAAGGGTACGAAAAAAGCGGTGTTCATCCTCCTCGAAGCCACCGAAACCTATTTAATGAGAACCAATACAAGCCGCATGCGCGAAAATGGCAACGTCAAAGCCGCAGATTATTTGCTAAACCTCCAAAAAGAATGGCGCAAAGCTCTGCACGAGTACGAAACCGAGGGCCTCGCTTATAACCGTCGGGTATTAAATAAGAAGAAAGACCTGGGCGATCTTCTCAAAGCCCGCAAGTGCGTGAAAAACCCAGTGGAAGTTGCCGCCCTCGATCGTATGATCGCGGACGAGTTTTCCGGCCTCGGTTACCCCCTGAACCAGGAAGATAACCCCCAAGGGGAACTCAACCTGCGAAAAAAAGGTTCCAATCCCTCGTGATTTTGCTAAAGTTTTGGCGCCCAAGGGGCAACATTTAATAATCTATAAATACAGGAGAAATCCATGAAAATTAACAAAAAACACTTGACACCCGGTTTACCTCGGGCAACGCTTTACCGGCAACCGGCAACCGGCAACCGGCAACCGGCAACCGGCAACCGGCAACCGGCAACCGGCAACCGGCAACCGGCAACCGGCAACCGGCAACCGGCAACCGGCCACCGGCAACCGGCAACTAGCGCAGTCATCAATCGG
>JAAUXT010086791.1_pt1 | contig 11266 bp, 12 predicted proteins | sample 7278171 | NCBI WGS metagenome assembly JAAUXT01 (sample SAMN14350112, study PRJNA611818) | marine sediment metagenome | isolation source: surface marine sediment (1.8m) | place: French Polynesia: Moorea | collected 2018-08 | reverse complement strand
GAACATATTTTCCAAAATGCCAAAAAGGGTAAAACTGATTTCCAGCCTGTAATGCCACGTCGCACATCCCACGTGTGCCTTGCCACGTGTTTCAACTAAACCTCGCTATTCGGGCCTGTTTTGCCGACGGCCGACCAAACTTTTGGATTCAACCCGCAGTATCTCCATGACCCCTGCACCGATTTTGACAAACTTGGTACTAAAATGAAGGTCTGACCATGGGCTACAACATACTAAGAGATGAGGTTGCAGCTCCATTCCTTTCATGGTGAAATCTGGCATTTTCTGACCCCACCCACCTTTGTTTTTAATTCGGGCATCTGTTTTTAATTTGGGCCAACATGTGAAAAAGATGCTTCTAATTCAGGCCTTTCTTTCAACCAACAATTTATTGTGAAAAACAGCAAAAAGAGCACAAACAGACAACATGAATGGATGGATAAGATCAAAAGCCTTTCTTTCTTCACTCAAACTGGAGCTGCCTGTAGAAAGAGGCAAGTTTGTCCACAGCTGGGGGGGGGGCGGGGGACCAGTCGATATCACCCGACCTTCCACTCTCTTCCAGGCCTTTGAAAACATGTTTTTAATGGTCAAAATCCTTGTTCTTTCAACCAGCAACTGGCCCCAGACTGTTTCAAATTCTTCCAACAGTTCGTCAGTGTTTTTGTCCTTTTCACCTTGGCACCTTGGGGGTGATCTCTAATGCACTTTGATCTTCCAGAATGGCTCAGGTGAGGGAACTGGCAGTGCAATGAATGATCTGGCAGCTTCGGGGGTCAACTCCAGAGGTGGTGGACCTGCGGGGGAACCTGACAATGTTCTTGAAGGCATGCATGAAGACTGAATCTCTGCAAAAGATGGTCTTCTCTTGGCTGGAGAAGATCTTCAGGGAAACATTGACTCTTGAAGACTTCTTCTGTGCATGGTTGACCAATAACTCAACATGGTGAAAATTAGCCAGGATCATTCTCAGGCCATTTTAGGCATTTTTTAGGCCCATGTTGAGTTTGCTGCCCCTCTGCACCGCCCCAGGCAACTCAACATGATTTTTCTTTTCAATTTTTAAAAAATTGGCAAAAATGATTCTGTCAAATTTTTAGCATGTTGAGTTTACCCCCCCCCCAGGTGACTCAACATGGGCTGGCTCAACTCAACATGGCATGTTCAAACTGTCAGACTGAAATTCCTCCAATTCTCTGCAAACAATGAGCTTGTGGCATGAACTGCATGCTGTTTAGGCATGGCATTCTTGTTTCTTCAATCTGAGGGCTGTGATTGGCTAAGATTTTCATTGAGACTAATCACAGAGCTGTTTGCAATGAAAAGTCAATGGGAGCTTCCATGTTGGTTTGGTCAATCTTTAGTTTATGCCATCATGGGAAGGCAGTATTTCATGGTGATATTATGTTTTTGAATATTTGAGTGAAATAAGAGTGGAAATGTGTTGGAAAGTAATTGCAAATTAAAGGCTTGTTTGGTTTGAGTGTGGATGCACAAAAGTTTTGGTGGATTTTGGTGGATTTGGGGGACTTTTATGGGTATTCAGTTGGGATGAAATTGTTCAGAAATGTGTGTGAAAATATTCTCTGTCCAGATATTGAAGTTGGTTTTGGTGTTGCCAGATATTGTCAGGTGTCACCAGATATAAAAATTGTCCAAAATGGCGTGGGAATACCTCCTCACCAGTTTTGGCTGCTTTGAACACTTGTGATTCTTGAAACCCCCAACCACCCCCTCTCAACAATTCGCGTTGAGAACTGCACGTTTTTAGACCTGTTTTTTTTTTTTGTCTGGTTGGATAATGTCAGATCACATTGAGACCAACACCATTGCTTGGCACACACTTGTCTTCAACTGCGTGGCGCAGGAATACGTTGTTGGGACCAAATCCAGAGAATATGGGACTGAGCCAGGAGAGACACGTCATCTTCTCCAACGAGCGCAACAGAAACGTGTGACTTTAGGTCCTGAAGACCATCCCAGGAGGCCAGACCCCCTGCCCTATATCTAAGAACGTCCCAGACTCCTTCCGCACCCCGAGCCCAGAAACTCCACCACCTTGTTTCCCTCTGCTAGACTCCGTTCTCTCCACAGACCCAAGTGCTGCTCGTGGGTCAACTGGCAGAGACGACCCTCAGGAGTTCCTTTGATCCCTGGTGCAACTTTAATTGCCTGTGTACCCACTGGCAATGGATTGCGGCGGCAGCGATCACCACTGCCACGACTCCGGGCCAGAGGAGGTCGCCATTACTCAACAGTGATCAGGAGTGACCATTTTTGGCATGATCAGGGGTGACTCAAAGGAGGATCATGAAGCGTGACATCTAGCAGAGGCAAGAGATGAACGAACAGTGTACCAGCAATTTTCACGACGCGTTCGTACTCAGAAAACCTGTCGCTTCACAGGGAGCAGTATCAAAACTCTTGTCTATGAATGATGTGAATCTGTCCGCCATCCATTTGCCAAGTACAGCAGAAAATTTCAAGACAAATTGCAAATTTTCCGCCTGCATGAATTCAGTCGACATTGTCATGTCTGATGTGAAGAGTGTTTGTGCTCGTACCTGAGCTGTGAGCTGAGTTGTGGAGCGTTGAGTACTTGTACAAAGTTACAGATCACTTAGTCGCATTAACCTCGCCGATAAATCTCGGTGCTCTTTGTTGCAACCAGAGTTCAGACTTTGTTCCTTTGTTTTACAAACATAGTTTCGTGCGCGATGTGTTTGGGGTGCAGCCCGACTTGAACCGTTCGTACCATCAGTGTGAAAGTGTAGTGAGTTTTAGGGGGTCTGACCTCCCTCCCCCCCCCGCCCCGACCGCTCGAAATACGAAAGAAAGTGAAACGGTTTGGAAGTACCTTCAATCCCAACAAATTTGTATCCAGGAACTTCCCGTGTGTTTTGTTGGCTGGGACTAATGAGAAACTTCAGGTCCAGCAGCCCAAAAAGAGGGTGCCCCTCCCACCCCAGGAACGGGAGCAAAATGTCAGAATCAGACAAGTTTGCTTCCAACAACCCGAAATGGGTTGTATCTTGGGACTTGAAACAGAACTCGCACATTTTTTCACCAACCTGCACGAAGGCGTAGTGGCGGATTTATTGTCCAATTCCTCATAAATATTGCACTTTTGGCTTGCTCCCGCGACAAAAATTACGTACGATCCAGGTGTTAATAGTTCTCCTTTGCTCGGGTTGTGCACAGATGATGGGTGCAGCTGTAACTGAAGAAACAATGCCCTGTCAAGCTATTGATGGTTGCACAGAGCAAGAACAAAGCAGTTTTCGTCCTCCAGCTAAACTGTGCTCGAGGCTCTGCTTGTGAGTCAAAGTGATTTCCAACAACGAAGTCCTGCAGCCTTCGAAATTGGTTCAATCCAGACAAGCTAGAACAACTTGCATGGTTGGTCCACAGTGTTGCACTTTGCTTGGTTCTTTTGTGCCTGGGTGGAGACAGACTGACAGACTCAACTTCCGTTCAGAACCACGACTGAAGAACTGGTGTGGGAGTCGAGGTCTCAGACAAATGAATAATGTTTGTTCCCTTTTTGACCAAGAAAAAATTACTTCTGGTTTTCCTCCACGCAAAACCCATTGGGATATTGACATCTCTACACATAGATTCTGACGAAAACGGTCAAGATGCGTTGAAATAACTTTGCGAATGGGGGAATATGTACTTTTCAGCCAGTTTTCCCTCGCAGTGCACAAAGCTTTTTTCTTCCGATCAGAAGTGGAGATGTAAACTGAAGCCTGAGAAATACCCCCTTTGACGTGCTGGGAGTCAAAACTTGACATCGTGAACCCATTTTTGAAGAAATTCAATCCTGGGTTCAAAGCAATATGCTTGGATGACGAGTTTGCTTGAAGTTGTGAGACGAATAAGTACTGAAAGAAGCGCAACTGACAAAACCACCTGTGCAAGTTCGTCCGATGGCCAAAACTTGAGATAGGTTGCAAACGGGGGATGTACCTTCTGATAAAGCCTTCATAATATTTGTTATTATTGGCTTGAACCAGAGCATATCTGAAACAACACAAGGAACTTGCAAGATGGTGCAGCGAACAAAACTTTGAAAACGATTTTTTGATCTTCTTGCACCTTGCAAAAAATTGAGAGCCACAGCAATGCAACTGACTGGTTCTTGTGCTCAACAGGGCGTGTTTGTCGTGTCTTTTGATGGACCACTCCGAGAAGAGTCTGAATTATCTTGTTGACTTGGGTTGCCCCGTGAATTTTTGAAAATTTTGCGCCCCGCGGATGTGTTCAAACGTCACGCGCAATGAAATGAGAAACAAAGCTCGCATTCGTGATTTGATCACTTGGTTGTTTTCTCACTGAATTTTGTGTTTTGACTAGAATGTACACTTGTAAGGATAAGAGCGGATTGTAGGCTGGCTATTGACCAGTTCCCGACGTTTGGATTCAGCTGTGTCAGGTGCGGATCATGTCAAATGGTGCGTGCGAACAGCAGCAGATTCGTCGGCAGATTCAGAATGGCAAATGAGCGCAAGTGGGAAACCACAATTGTTCCCTTGCACTCGCTGTTTCAGACGATTTTCTGCTCAGTTGATCGCAACAGCAAAACACAGCTGTGTTTTCGCAGAACAGTTTCACTCGAGGTAGATGTTTTTCACTGTCTGATCGCGTGCGCTGCGGACGATCCATTGTATGATCCTCCTCACTTGTAGAGGTACTGGGTGGAGCAGCCCCCCTCCGGTCCCATCCACGCCGGGGCCTTATCTTTTGGGTACCCCACCAACACCTGTCTCCTCGCTTCGTCGTACTTTCTGTATCTGGATGGGAAAGAAACATTTCCATTTGAGACTTTTCGTGTGATGTCCCGCAAAAAGACTCCAGAACCGCAGAACTTCTAACGAATGTGCCGGTTACTCGAAGCCACAAGGGCAAGCACAAGCTCAAACAGACGCGCTCCTGTGTTCGTTGTGCCATTGAATTTCAGACAGATGATGTTGCTTGCGCTCACCTCGTGCCCTTGATGAAGTAGAGGTAGCCGTCATTGAGCCTGACCGCGGCTTCCATGTTGCCGGGGACTCCAGGCCACTTCTCGGACATGGGCCGCCCTTGCGCACTGCGCACTGTCATTCGGCACTCGTCAAAAATCCAGTACTTGTTGCCCTGATTTACGACGACAGAGGTCCATCAATTTGCGAAAAAGAACAAGAAAGCAGTTCTCGGATTGCACTCGCAGTAATGAAGGGAGCAAACTTCGACTCGTTGATGGACGGCTCGAAATGCGACTTGCATTTTGCCGGCATCAGATTCGCGTAGCTTTGTTGCTGAAAAGCAGCAGCGCTCATCTTTGACTTTCACCTGCAACAAGTAGATGTTTCCGTCTCTGCTCATGAATGATGCGTGAATACTGGTCGGGTAGCCACGAGTTCTTACTGTTTTGCGCTCAATTCTTCGGAAGCCATAATATTTGAATATTTTGTTTCCTGCAACAAGAAATGCTGAACACTAATTCCCAGTTGTGTCTCGCAGTGAAGATAAAACGTTTGCACGTCACGAGTTCCGGATTTCTCAAAAAGGTGTACGAGTATAGATCTATTCGTGCCTCACCTTTGAAAAAATAGGTATATCTGGTTCTCCAGGAATGTACTGCCGCTCCAATGTTCAGTGGAGGTCGATCGAATACTTTCCGTGCAAGTACAGGAAATCCAGACTCCATCTCCCAGTAGTTGAGTCGCCAAACCCACTTGCCTTTGAACACGTAGATCTTTCCATTGTGATCTGCAAATGGAGACGACAGATCGATTTAGCAAAGGGACAACTTCAGTCGAGGACTCGGGACAGAGCCCGATTGCGGTAAAATTGTGTGGTACGGGGTAAATCTTGACGTTGGTGTCCATTGGTGTTTGGTGTGGCCTCCTTGACTTCAGGAAAATTATTCACGATGTGGCGGCCAGACCTGCAGGATGCGCGCTGCCCGCAACCTGACCACCACAGCAAAAATCTTGGACGAAACAGTCTTTTTGTGCGGATCCAAGACCCCCTGAGACACAAATTTCAATTTGTTTCTTGTTGTTGTTTTTTTGTGACATGTTGGAAAGAGAAATGTCATTTTTCCGGAGTCAGTCGGTGGAACGACATGGGGAGACACCCCAGGGGTGAAGGCTGTGATGCTCTGCCGAGGTTCAGGTGGGTCTGGCTGCAGGCTCCTACTCCTGATCCCCTCAGTTCCTGTCCATCACCTCAAACCTCCTCATTTCAACTCACACACCTGATATCAGTTGGCACAGGCCACTCACAGGCCGAAAATGTGTGCCTGACCATTTCAGGCCTTTTTGTTATTTACGAAGGACCTGAAATGACCAGACACTAGCGTCGCTTGGTAGCAGACCCACATGAAATCGCCAGGTACCCCCCTGAAAATTTTATACTGCTTGTGGCCTCGTTGAATGCTTGACCATTTTGAATTCAGCCTGAAATGACCAACTGGACAAGGCTTTGAGTAGCATATTTCGCACGAGGTCTTCTCCAAAGCCGCGTGCTCAGTGTACTCATTAAGCTGTTTGTGTGAGTGTGGACCATTGGTTTGCTGGGTTGGGGGAGAAACCAACCTTTAATTTTCCATTAGAGTCCTTTTTGGACACAGTAAATGCTGCTGGTCAAAATACTTGGTTTGTCCCCCGCAGGTAACAAAGCCGACGGTTGGTTTTTGTTTTGCTGTGGTCAATGTTACTGGTTGAGAAACCAACGTTTGGTTCACCCACCCCAGGCAACCAAACGAACATTTGGTTTCTTTTTCACTCTGGCATGTAGGTGGCCTTGGTCTGTTTGCTGGAACAGTGCGTGTTGTGAGCACAATGCCTGTTGTGAGGAGCCACCAGCTCAATCTTATATCTTATCTTATCTTGTACGAGTATCTTGTATCTTGTGTTCAGTGTGTACATGTGTGGCCATTTCAAGTCAACCTGAAATGCCGCCTGGTTCGGTTTGGCTGACCATTTACGAGCTTTACCTTGCAAGACGGCATCGAACTTTGTTTGGCAGTTGTTAGGTTTCCCGGACGGTTTCCCGGGCGGTCTGTTCGTAGGTCGAGGTCGCGGGGCGGGTCGACTCGTCGGGCGTGGTCTTGGGGTGCTTCCTGCAAACGTGATGAAAACGTAAAAAGAAAGTTTCCAGGTGCGTCTGCAGTTACTTTGTTTCGTACGAGTAGTGATTCAGCTTCGCGTGCCGTACTTCTGGCAGAGTTGTCTGCATCAAATTTCCGAATTTTTGCAAGAAACAATGGACAAAAAAGTCACATGGAGTAGTGTGTTGAGCGTGTGGTCTGGAAACGTTTTGTGATGCCACTTCCTCAGACAGACACTTGTACAAGGACACTTGTGCACACTTTCACACCGGAAGATTGCCAAGTTCATGATTGCCAAAGTACTTCACAGGTAAGTTCAATAACAAGGTGCTCACCGTACAAAGACTGAATGCCCTGAATGTCGTCAGTGTGAAGTGTAAAGTTGGGATCGTAGCCTTGATAGTACGGTGCCATGAGAGCGCCCGGAACGTTGGAATGGTCCAGACCCAGAGCGTGGCCAAATTCGTGAGCTGCAAGGCAATTTTGCAGAAAATATTATTTTGGTTCAGACATTTGTCCCCCAATGTCTCTTGCGAAATGAAGGTCTTCTGAGTGCCTCTACCTGCGACAATTTCCAGGTTGGTTCCTTCGTGCGTCCCCTGAGTCCAGTGTTCAGACTCGTCAAAATGTGCGTCTCCGTCTTCTGGGTAGTACGCGTGCGCAAGAACTCCGCCTGTGCCAAGAGCGTTCAATGACGACTTTTCGACCAAACAAACTGATTTGGGTTGATAAGCCAACGGGTTCAAACCAAACATGGTGGTTGTTTCACCCAACCAGCTGGGACGCGGGCTGAACCTGTGCGTCGAAACGCTTACAAGGACCGACCTTGGTTGTCGAAGCTGTTCCCAGCACCGTCGCCGTGGTTCCCGTATGCGAACTTGATCATGATATCGGCGTCTGACGATGATGTCTCCGAAAATTGAAGCGGCGAAACAGAACTCCAGTAGTTGAAGGCGTTGTACATTGCTCGTCTACAAGAAAAGTGTGATACTCGAACAGTATGGGAACCTGTTTTTGACATATTCGAACAGTGCACTGGAAAAGTTTCGCACTTGCGTCGGGACAAAAGTATACCTCTGTGCTCCTCTGTCCAGATCGGGGGAATAATTGGTCAATTTCCACGTAAGTCTGTTCTTCTTCCATTTGTAACCTGAAACGTACGCAGTGTGATAGCCGTGTTTCTTGTTGTTATGTTCTTCGTGTGGATCTGTTCAGGCTTTCGAAAGGGCTTGATTCTGCCTCACCTGGGGCGAAATAATTGTCAGGTCTGAGACGCCTGTTGCCTTTGGTCGGGGCCATCTGTGCTCCAGCTGGTAGACTGCCCTCCGGGACCATGTCGGGCATGCCGCACCGCGGCGCCAGCATCTTGGCTCTCGTTGCGGAGTCGAGCCTTCCGGTGACAGTGAGTCCCGTCATGCGCTGGAAATTCCTGCAAGTATGCGTCCACATCCACTTCCAACGTGTTGCCAAGAAGGGAAAGCAAGCAACGCGTGTGTTAGGAAGCAACATCAAGTCAATCCATCGCAGGAACACCAAAGGCTTTGCACAAACTTTCAAGCAGTGTTGCAAACGTTTTGATATTTGCCTTCAAAAGAATCAATTTGGTGAAACAGCCAGTGACTGTTGTTCTGGAGCTTGGTGTTGACAATGCAAAGTATAAAACCAGGGCAAAGACGACGTGCGTGCCGCGCGATGTTACTTTTCGCACGCGGTGTGTTGAAATGAAATGCAAATAAAAAACAAAACTCAATCCAAATTGTGACAAAACCAACCTGATAGCTTCTCTCCTCGACTCCGGGCTGTGCTGCACTTCTCCCTCAAACTTTGGCAGGTATCCGAATTTCTCCAGGTATTTCTATCAAAATGAAAACAATCTATGAATCCGTCGTAGATCTCAAGTTTTTGCGTCGTTTCAACGTGATGGGTTCAGGACGTGCACGGACAGCTTGGCGGTTCCTCATATCCGCTGCAGTCAAAAGTTCAGGCGTGGTTCTGATTCCCTGCACCAACTTCAGTTTGTCGTTGTTGTGTTTCAGACTCATTGTTTGCTTGTGCCGACAGGACTGACTTGTGACATTGTACTTTCCACAGATGAGAAAAAACAAGAAAACGAAAGCTCCGCACGCAATGGTTTGGGACACAAAATGCTTCGAACTCACAGAAGTACAGGCTCGAAAACGTTGGAACAAGTCGAACTCGACGACAGGATTGCTGCGCGTGAGTGTTTTCAAGAAAATCTTGCAAACTGTTTCCCACCCAGACTTACATCAGGATCAACGTTTTTCACATTTCCTGTTTGTGTTTTGGCACTTTCTCTTGCTGAGCTGGACGGTCGTCCGTGCCTCCTCCTTGAGCTGCGCGCACTTTCCGTTGTCGCGCACATGTGCACGAGAAGAAAAGTAATCCAGCCGAATGTGTAGAGCCTCATCCTATGTAGCTGTCATGAACCTTAATTCTCTGTAAAACTTAAGTTGTGGAATGTTTGCTCGCGCAAGTGAAACACTCGGGCGCAATTGAATGCAGAAGAAACCAAACGAACAAAATGAGTTGCTAATGTTTGTGACACCACAATCACGCACGAACTGGGAACAGAGGCAGACTCATCCGTTTTTATCACCCGAACCGTGGGGCTGAGTTTACATTTTGGAGTCGCATGATTCATTGACACGAAAATAACCCTCGTAGACAAATGTGGAACAGGAACAGGTCAACTAAAGATAATCTATAAGACGCACACTCGTGTGTTTATACAGACTTTCCCGGAACGCTTTGTCAGTCGAGTACAAGTGCAATGTTTGCGCAAATGTATTTCCGCTGCATGCAGAGCTAGATCCTGTTGGTCGTCGCACAGTCCGTGACGATCCGATGTGTCTCGTGTTTCTGCAGCTGAGACAACCTGTGACGAATATCGAACACTCGTTTACGAGTACATGTGCATGGACAGATCTGAGCCAGGACCTGGACAGGAAGATGGGGCATTCTGGAAAATTGCTCACTTGAACGTGCAAAGCTCGATTTTAACACACGGAGCGGACTTAGCGGGGCTGGGTGCCCCCCGCCCGATCCCCGGAAATAAAGGTCGCACAGCTCAGTTGTCCGCCTGCACATTTGTTTTGTCTTTCTTCCGTTTTGTTTCTTTCGGGGCGGGGGTGAGGGTGGTTCGACCAACGAGCCTCTTTGACACCCCCTGGAAACATACAATTGTCAGAAGGATGATCAATCATTTTCCAGAGCTTCAAAATGGATCTGGCATTTGAGTTGGGCTGCAAGGCCAGAATGCAAAGGTTAATTTTTCATGACTCTCCATTTCAGTACAAATTGAAATCCCCAGACATGCATGTACATGTATCTCGAAACGTGTCGAGCAATTTCTAATAAATTTCAATCCATCGATCTGGAGTAAGATAAGTTATCACCAGGACTTTGAAGTATATCCTCCCAATAGTTACAGTTGTACAGCTCAGAACTCAACGAGGCAGTTTTCAGAAGTATTGATTCCTCGGCTTGTGTACTCACAGCGATACTTTTGAGAAAATCCCAACAAGAGTTGCTCACAGCCAAACAAGGAAATAATTCTCAGGGTATAATTGAGGTCTGAAAAACAGTTAATTTCATCTGTCACTTAAAATTATACAAAATTCAAGGTATTTTGATAAAGTAATTCTACAATCTGTTTTTCTTCAAATTTTCCCAATTATTACTACAAGAAAAATCATTCTTAGATAATTTTGGAAGTTGTAGCATCCTATTTGATTGTATTGTTTAAATTTTAGTGATTATTTTCAGATACTAGAGATTTCTTGCTTCTTCTTATTTTGCTGTTGGAAAACGTCCTTGTATATTTGGTAAAGTATTGAAAATGTTCCTGTCAGTTTGCAGTTAGATCTATTTCCGTCAGTTTCACGGTCAAGGAATCAATAAGTATGAAAACAGCCTCGTTCTGTCCACATTACAAAATATGAAATTGTGTCTCAAATCGTGTGATATTTTGTCAACATTTTAACACAGGGTTCTGACACCAAATGTACAAAAATGGTTCCTGTGAAATGGCACAATGACTTTTTAGGTGATTTGAACGTTGAAGCATACATTATGTATAATGTATGGTGGTGAGAATCACCTATAGGCATCAAAAGGCTAAATCTGTGAACGCGAGTTTGAAAGTGTTCT
>JAAUXT010115515.1_pt1 | contig 11267 bp, 8 predicted proteins | sample 7278171 | NCBI WGS metagenome assembly JAAUXT01 (sample SAMN14350112, study PRJNA611818) | marine sediment metagenome | isolation source: surface marine sediment (1.8m) | place: French Polynesia: Moorea | collected 2018-08 | reverse complement strand
TTGTAACTGAAATTGGCTATCAAAATTACTCCAACAACATCGACACGCGCCAGGCAAATAATGGAATTAGGCTGACCAAATAACATCAAACAACATCGACGTGCTTTTGAAAATGTTCACCTCAATTGCAGTTGTGGACACTTAAATAAGGAGTGCAAGTTTCTCAACTGCCATGCGCAAAACTTCACCCGCTGAAAAATAAACCCCGCCCCAGAGGAAACCGCGCAAAATGCGCTCAGCTCCCATCAGAGCTAGTGACACCAAAGCACGGAAAGCTCTGATGCTCCGTATGGAGCCGGTGCCACCAAGTCATACCCAGTCCAAATTGCTCTGATACGAGCCAGTGACGGTCCCCTTACAATCGCCGTCTAAGTGCCGGGGCGCCTCTAGTGTTAACAATGATTTCCGTGTTTCTTACCTTTGTTGTTTGCTGTATTCCCACATACACAACATCAACTGGAGGCAGGTATGGAGAAAGTTTAATCAAAGCCACAAACTCATTTAGTTCCTCCCTGCTGTTGTAGGTTGGTAAAACTCCACCAACATTTTTGCATATTTTCGATGATTGTGTCCAAGATTTCAACCTCTTGTTCAGTTTCACTTTTATCAACCTCTTGCTTTGAATTTTTAGTTCTTCAACATGGTGACTTTTGAAAAACATGTAGTTTTGTTGAAAAGATGATGGGAACTTGAGGCAATAGTCACATTTTCCAATAACATTTGCATGCAAGTTGCATTCTTTTGGTTCCAAACTTGAATAATGAAGAAAGTCTGCAAAACTTCCGTGTATCCAGTACAAGTTTACTTTGTGTTTCCTGAAGTTGTTGCTCACATTAAACATCAATGATGAAAGTGAACCACCAATTGAAAGAATTCTGTATTTTACATTTCTCACAAAAGTCAGTGACAATGCTTTCTTTTCTTCTAAAGTCATCCATTGCAAAAAAGGCCTCCACCGAGACGTTATTGTGCAGCGGAGAACGTTTCTCAATTCAAATTTATTTGATGTTTTGGACAAGAAGGTTGCCATCAAATTTGCAGTCAGGGTTACTGGAGTGCTGATGTGCTTCACTTTAGCTTGAAAAAGCATGAAGTGATCTCTGTCTGATTTCAAGGTTTTCGAAGATAAATTCCCAACGTGATCAGGCAAGGCTTCATGAAGAAAAGTATGCTCCAATGATGACATGTTTTTCCCATTGTATTCTCCAACTTTTGTTTCAATATTTACCCAGCCTCCTTCATATATTGACAAAAAATGTAAAAAGAAATATGGGCTGAAATCATGAGTTGGAGTTTTTGTTCTCACATACAAATCAAAATTGACACTCATGGCCACCTCTATTGTACAAAAAATGGATCTTTTCACATAGTGCTTGAAGCTCGGCAAATGTCTTGCAGCTGAACAAATTTCGGGATGTTCTCTTTTTTGGGAGATATCAACTGTTGTACTTTGGTTCTGACAAAGAACATTTTTTGACAGGAAGAAAACCTCATCTGGGTTTCCATAAATTTCAAACTTGTCACACCATGTCACAACAAAACTAGGATCTGCAAAAGAAAGAAAAAAAATCAAAGTGTTGTGTGTTTTGAAACCCTGTGTTGCTTGTTGTTCAAGTTTTGGCCAGGCAAAACTGTATTTTCTGAAGATCCAGATTTCTTGGGGTGTCATCACTAAATGTGCACATGTAAATAAGAATTTCCTTGGACAAGTGGACAAGTGGTTTGACACCTTGTACCACGTGGTGCAGATTCTGCCTCCAGTGTCGAACAAACTGACTGACACCAGATGATTCAAAAACATGATTTCTTTCAGAAGGAGGGCATGGGTCGAGTACATGCAGCTTGTCTTGAAACAAATTGTGACTTCCGAGACACTTGCTAAAAAGTGGAAAAGAGAACAAAACAGGACAAAACTGCTTCCACAGGAGCCAAGGGTTCCAGTGGAGCAATATGCATGACAAAAAGCATGCAGACCACACACTCATTTTTGTGTAATAAGAACACTTCTGACCACGAGAAACCATCTGAAGCGAAGGAAACAAACCATAAACTGGTTGCGGAAAAAATCCTGTGATATGATACTCTATTTCCAGCCCTGCAGTTTCAATGTCCCCAGCCCTGAGAAATAGTGAGCATCCCTTCCTCTTGGAGAAAATACTTGGCTTGTCTATCCACAGATTTAGGCATGTTTTGTTCTCCATACTGAATGACTTATGACCAGGCCTGCTTGAATCAAACAACCTGGTGAACAGGTCAAAGTCTGCCCCAATCTTGCAGATGTCAATTTTCAATGATTTACAATGGGTGACAGATACTGTAAAATTCACAATGATATTTGATGTCAGAACGTGTTGTCTATAGAACAGCACCAACAAGCTGTTTGAGGAAGAAAAGATGTTTCTAAATTTCCAAGAATTATCTCTGGTCCATTGAGCTCCACAAAATGTTGTATCATCACTGAATGACTCAGCAAAAACATCATAGAAGCTGATCCCACTGAACCTGCAGTCAGCTGAAACTGGACCTGTTGGAATCACGTCTAGAATACTGATGTTCAGGTGGAAACCCAGGTCACTGGCAATATTCATCTCACAGACATCACCACAGAAGTCATCGGATAAGCCAAAGACGAGCATCAGGCTGTCATTTTGAGTGACTGAAATGTTTTGAACCTTTCTCAATTTCACAGGTGAAACAGCATTAAATTTGATGAAGTAATAATATTTTGTTGTCAATGTTATCTTTTTCTCCTTGTTGGTATGCATCATGGTGTTCATGTATTTTGTGCAATGAAAAGTAGTTGTACGATACAATCCAGTGTGGGCATCAAAGGAAATATTTGAGGACAAAGATGATGGACCATCATAGACAGCAGGCCACCAATTCCCACCATGTGAAATGTACACTGAAATTATTTGAAACTTGTCAACTGATAAATAGTGAACCTCTATACATATATCTTTTTGTGGAAAGAAAATTATCCATTGAAAATGTTTATTTTCCTCGTAGTTGAGATATTTCTCGGTTTCAATTCTACTTTGGTCCATCACACTGAAAAACATGTCCACAAAAGATGCAATTCCGCCAAAAAACTGGAGCTGAAAATGTTTTCCCAGTGGGTAAAAATTCCCTGCTGAATATATGCCACAAAAAATATGGCAGTCATGGTTTATATCATCAATATTTAACATATCTTCAATGTCATTTAATATTCGAACCTTCACATTTCTAATTTTGTCATCTTCATAACTTCTGAATGAATCTGCACAAACCAAACATTTTGCTTGGCCACATGATCCAACAACAGTTCTGGCAAAGAACACTTTGATAAATGTTATATTCATTTCAAGATGAAGATCCAGGGACACATAGTGATAGAGTTGTGAGTACTGACCATAGAAAACAAGTGACCAGGTGGGCCTAGTTTGAGTGTGTGTAACAATTTGCCTTCCACTTTCCTCTGATACAAATCCAGATATGTACTCATAAAATTTGGGCTGCTTTCTGATCAAAACAAAAGATTCGGATCTGATAACATTTTCTATGAAAATATCAACAAGAGAAGAAATTTTGAGTTTGTGTCTCATGTTCAGAACTTCATTGCTGCTCTTTTGCAATGTGGAAAATAGAGATGCCAAGATGTAATTGGACCAATACTTTGGTGAGTTTTCAAAAACATTTTGCTGCAATATGTCTCCACTTAAAATTGCCAGAGGCTTTCTGAATTCGTCATATGTCATAGTTAGACAGCTCAGAATGCAATTGATGAAAAGAGCAGAAGTGAAAAAATACGTGTTCATTCTTGACCCATTACCTATGTAGCTTCTTAGAATGTTGTCAAAGGAGCAGAACTTGCATTTGCCACAGGACCTCACAACTGGAACAGATTGCTGTGTTTGTGTGGCCGCCTGTGATCTGTGAGTGTCTGATTGGATGTTCACAACAAAGGAAGCGCCACCAATTGAACACAAAGCAAAGGCAGAAAATATTTATCATCTGAACATGTTCGCTCCAGTAGAAATAAAAGACAGGCTGATGACACATCAATTTTCCTGCTCTGAAACAAAATTTGTTCTGAGATATCAAACAGACCAGTTTATTTGAAATATTTCAAACACAAGATTGATTTCACCAGAGAATCCCATGATTGCTTCATGAAAGTGTGAAAATTCACACCCGGCTCTGTTGTCTGAGCAAACGTGTACAGAATGGTCATTTTCCATTTCTGGTTGCTGTCCAATTTTATTTTGTCGTCGTTTTGGTAACTCCAACCCGGTTTGTTTTGGGTCCCCATCAGTCCGAAGAATCAGCTGACCCGCGTCGTTGAACACCCACTGCTGAAATCTGAAGTTCAGTTCCTTGGCCAGTCACTTCATGCGTCCTGGAAACCTCCAGAAACACACGTCAAGCAGCTGGTCTTCCAAGGTGTCCGTCTTCTCAGAGCTTGTTAGGTGATGCCTGACGACCAGCAGGTGCGACAAAATTCAAAGAAGTGAAGAAGACGAGAGCCTGGAGAATGACAAGACCCTGTCTGCAGCCTGTTCCACACTCACGTTTCACCTGAGATCCTGCTTTTGATGTCAGTTGAGCCATGGTGGCTGAGAAAAGACGACTGATTTTTGCCATGAAAATTGTGCTTGGACGCAAAAGGAAACTGAACAGATTGTTTGAAGTCGTTCAAGTGCCATTTCATTCGCCCGTCCCTGGCACATGTTTCACTTTTGACCCTGCAGTGTGAATTTGAGACAATCTGCCTGGCAACTCACCCTCAGCAGAGTTTGAGAATCATTTCACAAGATGAGTCCTTCAGGTTCTGAAGACCTACTTGTGATGACTTCGCCATTTGCTGCTGATGCACGCGGCCGGTGAGGAACAGAGATCTACCAGTCAAACCAGCCACACTGTGAGTGCACCGCACCCTGTAGGATCCCGCTTTGTTCAGACTCCAACCAAAATCAGAAGCAGAACGCGATGGCTGTCACGACTTTTCACGCTTCTGCGCACTCCGCGAAAACAGCAGTTTGCTAAAAAGGGCTGCAACACAAAACACAAGGCCCACATCTCCGCGACTTCTCAGACAAGGAACATTCGTCAATTCTACAGCACGGTGCGATTTTTTCGAACGTTTCGCAAACATCACAATGAAGCACAGACAGTTCTGATAACTCCTCAGAACAGTCTCTTGAAAGTGAAAAAATCATACTGTACTGTAGAATAGGTTAACAAACTGTTTCTTGTGTTGGAGCCTCATGAACTTGCTTGACAATTTGCTTGGTTGACAAGAACTTTTCTCGACTATTGTCTCGAAAGTTCTGAGTTAACCTCGCAAATTGTCTTGCAAGTTCTGATATCTGCTCCGAACACTCGCACACAGTTCGTTAACCTTGTCGTATTGCGCGTCAAGTGCGTTTCTTCACAGCCAGGTGAGTATTCATTCCCCATAGCTGAGTGAGTTCTCCACTCTTCCGTGAGGTGTTGTGGTGGAAACGTTTCTCTCTTGGGTAAATTATAAATCTTTCCAGGCCAGACAACACTCTGGTACATCCACGAATGGAAGCAAAAATGTTAAAAACACGTATGCGACAATGGAATTTTGTTGTGATGCGGTCTCCCCTCGTGAGATCGAATCTTCGCGATGTGTGGTCCCCCCCTCTGAGCTCGATGATCAGATTTGATCAACCCTGGCCCGATTCTGGATCTGCCTTGACAACTCAAGCCACAGACTGCCAAACTGAATTTTCACACTTCAGCTCCTGAGAGAGAAGGACCCAAGATGAAGCTACTCGGAGTGACCTTGACCTTGGCTTTGCTGCTGATCATGTGTGTGACAGGTCAGTAGACTCTCGGTGTTCAGGAGCAGTTCCAGTGTGGGCGGTGGATTGGGACCACCCCCGAGAGGCACCCTGGGGCAGCAGAAGATAGGGGTTTGAACATTGAACCAGAACAATGGACTCACCAAACGATTGTACTCTGCTGCAACACATGATTGTCGTTGTTGTTGTTCGGGGCCTTCAGTTTTAATGGGTAAATCAACAAGCACCAAGCTGCTCAGCATGCCTTTCCTGGATTCGCTGATGTTCCTGCGATCAGCAGGAGATGGTCCCAACCTGAACCAAACGTGTTTCCAACTTTGACGAAAGACACTGATTTGAGCAGCAGACGCTTGTTTGGGGGGAGAGACAATTTGTTTTGGGAGGCGGGGAGACAGCCCCCCACCCCAGTCACGAAAGGAGTATCTGTCACTCGTACAGGGGCGGGTACAGGTTCTGTAAGTGGGTCCTAGGAGTGACATTGACGTGCCATGGAGACTTCCTTGGGTCTCACCCGACATCTCGTGTTTTACAGTGACGTCCGGACGCGCTGTTGTTGGTGGTGGTGGAGAAGGCACAGGTGAGAATTAAACACTCTTCACTCAGATCCGCCAAACGGATCTTGCGCAGTTTTTTGTGAGATCGGGATGACGAAACAAAGGAAGGGGTGGAGGCGGGTGAGCCCAGGGGATTCCGAAAACTTGTCATTAATATTCTGCAGACTGCAACCCTCCGTGCGAAATCCCGTGCTCCTGCCAACCGAGGGGCTACAACCCGGGCATTCGCGCGTGTATGATCGGACTACTACCCTGCCAGGCTGCGCACGTCGCTCGGTCCAAGAGCCCCAAAGCAGCACTCAAAACGTCAGATATAATCGTAAGTACCTCACGCCAGGTACGGAGGCCTCAGGCCCTGACCGCGTTCACACAGACCGATCGTGCAGAGGGGCCTTTCAGGAAAACGAAGCCCCATCCACAGAATCGCCAGGCGTCCCTTTTCACATGACTAATTCCAAACTGAAAGCAGGCCATGCCAGAAAGGAATTCGCATCGTCACGAAGTAAGTCTGGCAAAATGCAAACTGCGCAGTCCGTCTGAATCAATGCAGCAGGTTCTTTGGTTTTGATTCCGCGTGCCAGTTCAGATGCGCCGCCTGTTGGCCAGTGAAATCTTTCCAACGACCAAACACAAGTTTTGGAGGTTCAGTGGATGAGTGGCTCTGTTCGAATTGAGTCAATTGACCGTGATTCCAAATAAGGCAAGTTGATATGGGTGGGATTTGGTGCAGATCTGGACCGCAGAATCTGCAAGCTTGTAAACTGTACATTGGGGAGTTTTGTTGTAGATCATCACAGACGTCACTGTTTTTTGACGATGCCATTGATCCAGTGAAACTCTGTCAGAGCCAAAAACTGCAAAAACCAGACGCAACCAAGTTTGGAGCTGACTTTGACCCACTTGAAGTGCGCAGTGCACTCGCTCATTGCAATGCACGAGGGATCGAAGAGACAGGATCGTCTGTGTTGATACACTCATCGCTTCCCGACCTGAAAAAAAAAACAAACAGCACAATGTGACTTGAACGTCCCTTGCGAGTTCAATTCAGACCAGTTCGTTTCTCCCGAGCCGAGTCCTGCTCTTCTTGTCGTAACAGATCGGAGACGATGATGTCATCTGAAGATCATCTCCAGCAGCAGAAAGGTCGAAACACTACCAGCCATGCAGATTTTTGACCGACCCAGCAACGCTGTGAATTTTTTTCGAATTGTCCAAATGAAGCAAACAAAAATATTGTTTTCTCAATGGCTTGAAATAAACGTTTTTCGGAAAGTTTTGAATCTTTTGTTGTTCTTTGCTCGCAAACACAACAGCATTGCGATGTCAGCTTCAGGAGCTCAGCTGGAAGTTCTCAACTCGAAACTTGCAGGGATACAGTTTCAAGACAGGGTGGTGACAGCTGTGTTGAGATGAGACACTTTTTTCAACGCAAGATGCGACACAACAATTTTCAGATGAGAATCACGAAAAAGCTGTTTGCAGAAATTGAGAAAAATCTGCAGGCTTCATGTCCAGAACCAACATGTAACTCCTTTGGCCGCAGCACAAAAAAAAATCATACGATGACTTTTTGAAACCTTTGGTCAAGAAAAGAGTTGTATGATTGAACAGGAACCAATTTTGTAGTGTGTGAACTCACTTCTACCAAAATGATGTCATGTATGAGAGGCCTCATGATCGCAGCGTGGTAGAATCCAAGTTCGATTACTTTTGAGGCCTTTGATCGAGAAAGGACTTGTATGATTGACCAGGACCTGATTAAACAGAACCATTTTTGTAAGTTGAGAACCCATTTCTACCTCCACGAGAGCACATATGACAGGTTTTGTGATTGCTGAGTTGTGTAATGAACGATTCTAATTTGCGGTGTGAAATGCCTCGTTTCAAGTCAAGATGTTCGAACAGATAGATCTACAGTTCGAGTCGAGTTTTCACGGTTCGAATGATGCGGCGACAGCGGAACCTGTGCAAAAGATGATGGACACCGACAAAAGAATCACGTTCCACGGTTCGCTGCACACATTGGAATCGAAGGGGACGGCGCTGCTGCAGCACTGAACACGAATCCCATCTCTGCGTCGTCTCACACCCGGAACATTCATTATCCGACGGTCCCTGCGTCAAGTACTTCTCAAGAAGAGGTGAGTGAACGTCATTCCTTTTATGGTGTTCGACAAATCCAGCGCAGAAAAAGTTTGGACAAAGGCAAAAAAGTTCAATCTTTGTTCTGGAACTTCCGGAAATGTCGACACCAGGAAGCACAGACATCAGATTTTTGCTGTCGTTCTCTGGTCATTGTTCTACTTTCTGACTTCAAGACAAAATGACAGAGAAACCAAATGTGTGTGTTTGGGTGTTCGTGGCAGCAACCCACGAGTTCTGCTGAGTCAGACTCACGTGGACCAGGGCCCTGCCCCGACCCCGACCCTGGATGATGACCTTGAGCTGCAGCATGTGCACCGACGTGACCTTGAACTCCAGCGTGGTCTTCCTTGACGCCTGGGTCAGACGCCCCCTCCTGATTTTGGGTCTGAGTCCCTCCGTGCAGTGACCCACTCAGACGTCAGCCAAACCCTCCTCCGCCCTCATACTGGATCCCAGGACAACCGCAATGGATCCCAGTTACATTTAGGGTTTTCACACAGATGACGGGACGTCAGGAACAGACTGGATTGTTTTTGACGCCCTCCCTTGGACATCATGTCAAATTTGATGCCCTCACGTCAAAATTTTGACGCCAGCGTCAAATAATCTGACGCTGCGCTGCCTGTGTGAAAACCCTGATTTGTCGCAACTTTTTTCAGCTGCTGAGACAGAAGGAGACAAGATGAAGTTCATCGGCCTTTCACTCGTGTTGCTGCTGGTCGTCTGCGCTACAGGTGATTGTGTGCACCAAGGCACAGCTCGAGCGGTCCAGAGTTGGACTGGGTTGGGGGGCAACCAACACCCAAGGGGCGCACAAAAGATATTTTCAACGGATAAACGAGAGGATGTGGGGTGCACGATTAGCATATGAACTTGGTAGGAGCATTGGGGTGAGCACCAGAAGACAGTGTTCATTTCTCTTGCCCTGACCTCCACACCAAGAATATATCAGTCTCAACTATTTTGATGCAAACATTTTTGAAGTTGAGATTCAAAACGAACAAGACAACCCTTTGTTTTTGCCTGGACATTCAGCATCAGGGTTCGGGGACCCGATCTTTGGTTTGAGTATCAGACGGCGTAACTGCAGGTTTGGTTTTGTCAATGGAAGACACAAAAGACCTTCAGCGGTGACCCCCCCCCCCCGACTTGGACCACCGGAGCGTTCTCACTGGGTACATCATCGGGTCTCAGACACCTCTCATCTCTGTTTCAGTGACGTCTGGACGCGCCGCAGGTGGACCCTCAGGCCCAGGTGAGACTGTGATACCTTCACCACTCTGCCCGCCCACTGTGAGGGGAATGAGGGTTTTCACATTGGTGACGCTGCGGCAAGATTTTGACGCGTGTGTCAAAATTTCTTGATGCGGGCATCAAGTCCTTTTCACATTGGGCTTGCGGCAAGGACTTTGACGCTTGTGTCAAGAAATTTTGATGCATGTCTCAAACAATTTGATGCAAGTATCAAACATAGTCTTTTTAATCAAGGTTTTCACATTGGTTTTGCTGCTTGACACAATGATCGGTCTGTACTGTACCAAAAAAAACCTGCATCAAAGGACAGACCCTGGGGCAAATTTAATGCTTGACGCATGAATTTTTGCCGCAGTGTCACCAATGTGAAAACCCTTATTCGTGAGCCAATGGTCACGCATTGTCCACCATGGAAAGATTTAGTGAGATTGACAATTTTCCTTGTTATTGTGACGACAGTGGCCCAAGTTTGGCTTCGTGACAGCACCAAAGCTGGCTGGGAACTGACACTGGACAGTTCGATTTTCTCGGGTTGCAATGGTCATGTTCAATTTCTCGGGGGTTGTGTAAGTTTGAGAGTCACTGGTGCGTGACGTCACCTGATGCAGAGGACTTCGTGCTGTCGGGCATTGTGACCTTGAATCTTGGCACTGGATCGTCTGTGAGATATCGCTTTTTATGTCTGCGAGGCCCCCGGAGCTTGGCAGTGATTGATGATTCTCCGTGTATGGGCTGGAATTTTTGTGCGGTGCAAAAAGAGAGCAGCTCACTCCGTGGTGCCATTTCCATGCAAGTTCGTTCAGCGATAATCGACAGTGGATCCAGGGTCCAGGTCGGAAGGGGGTTCCACGCTGGGGAGAGGACCTCCAAATTCGAAAAGATTTTGCTGAAGGAAAACAAGTGCACCTGGGACCAGTTTCTGGAAAGCAATTCTAGCATTTGCAGTTTCTGTGTGTGTGTGTGTGTGTGTGTGTGTGTGTTGGGGGGTCCCGACACCCAGCAAATTTTACAAGTTTCCCTTGTAAATGCTGGAATGTCTACCAGGCAAACTGGTTGCATGTCATTTCTTGAACATGCAAATGCAAATTTCAAGCATTTTTGGAGTACTTGGTCCCAGGTCACCATGCTCCCTGGATCCGCCAGCCGAACCGTGTTCTCTCTGTGGTCGACTCAGACCGGTTGTTCTTATTGTCCTTTATTCCAATGCCAATCTTTTGGCATCGCAGGAAACTTTTTTTGCGATGAAAGAAATTTTGTGTGTGAAAAGCCTTGGTGGAGGGGATGACAGTGACTGACAGAAGAGTTGAGTGAAAAAGTTGAAATGAGTGTTGTTTACGTGTGTGTGTTATCGTCTCCCTGTGGTACTGCAAGGACGGTAGACGTGGTAATTGACTGAGCAGTGCGTAATGAGAGTCTGTTCTGCCGAAAGCAACAAAACATATCCCGTAGCATTGACTGTGATATATTGCAGGATCAACTTGTACTTGGAAGTTGCATTGTC
>JAAUXT010016625.1_pt1 | contig 11267 bp, 14 predicted proteins | sample 7278171 | NCBI WGS metagenome assembly JAAUXT01 (sample SAMN14350112, study PRJNA611818) | marine sediment metagenome | isolation source: surface marine sediment (1.8m) | place: French Polynesia: Moorea | collected 2018-08 | reverse complement strand
CTTTGACGCTCAGCATCAGAACTTGGACAGAAGTACGCCACTAAAAATTATCCTAGTCAAGGCACCCCAATTTGCAGGTTATACACGGCCCCAGCATAAAACCTTCGCACCCCCTTGTCGAAAATTTTCAATTTTCAAATGCATGTCATAATCTTGTTCAACGTAAAACCCGACCATCATCAACTGCCGACCAATTTTGCAGATCTGCCATATTGACTGGTTTGCCGCAACATCAGAATGGGATGTACGGTCTGCACAACGGGTATCACAGCTTTAATTCGTTCTCTCAGGTCCGGAGTTTGCCAAATATCCTCAGAGAGCACGGTATACGAACAGGTGCGTCTGCTGCGGTATCCTTGACACATTTGTGGTTTCAGCAAAGAAGCAAAATGTAATTCAAGATACTGTGTTGCAGGTATAATTGGCAAAAAGCATGTTGGGCCTGATTCGGTGTACAAGTTCGATTACGAACAGACGGAGGAGCAGCATTCTATTCTCAAGGTTGGGCGCAACATCACTCGAATGAAACTTTACGCAAGAGATTTTCTCAACAGCAACAAATCAAGGTCAGGAGGCGTCGTTTGGAGCACATTCTCAAGTCGACAGAAGCATTGATTGAATTTGAATCAATTGGCACGTTCCTGATTCATTCCCACTTTTCCCGAACAGTCCTTTCTTCTTGTACATTGGATTCCACGATCCACATCGCTGTGGCCACACCCATCCCGAGTACGGGCAGTTTTGTGAGAAGTACGGCAATCGACAACCTGGGATGGGAGACATTCCAGATTATGTTCCGGTTTGTTGCAAAGATCTTCCAACAAAATTTGTTTGGAAAGAATGGCATCACTTACACATTTGGGTGATCGTTCAACCAAAGATTCGTAAATTTATGGCTTCCGACCTGCGCGAAGATGGGTTCTTGGCTTTCTTTTTCAGGTTTCCTACAACCCTCAAGACGTGACAGTTCCGTTTCATGTTCAGGATACCCCAGCCGCGAGAAAAGACATTGCAGCGCAGTACACAACGATTGGACGGCTGGATCAAGGTTCGTCGCATTAAAACAGTCTTTGGACACAAGTTGGAAACGGCAGATCCAACTAGTTTCCTCTTACCAGTCGATGTTTGTTTCCAGGAGTTGGATTGATGCTGCAGGAGCTACAAGACGCAGGGTTTGCGGACAACACACTGGTGATCTTCACATCAGACAACGGAATTCCGTTTCCTTCCGGAAGAACAAATCTGTATCAACCCGGAGTGAGAGAACCGTTCCTTCTCTTCTCACCACGGCACAGACACAGAGCCGGACAGGTGAGTTGTGTGATTTTGCCAAGGCTTGCACGCCAACGTTGACCTTTCTGTGCGGTCGTACGCTTGAACCGGCACTTGACTTTTCCTTCGTGTGTTTTCTTGTGCTTTCCTGGGAGACCATCGTAACGTGTTTTATTTTGCAGGTCAGCGAAGCGTACGCAAATCATTTGGATATTGTGCCGACAATATTGGACTGGTTTGGGATTTCATATCCAAAGTACGCCATGTTTCGAAACCAACCCAGGGTTACTCTGACAGGTCGAAGTCTTCTGCCTTTTTCAGAAAAAGAGGCCAATGAAGGACAGGACGTTGTGTAAGTTGCAAGTGACAGCAGCAGCATCTGGAATTGTCAGTGTCAGAATTCGGTGCAGAAGAATGTTCGGGGTCCTTTATGTTTCTTTCATGATCTTTTGTCTTCAATTCCAGGTTCACGTCGCAAAGCTTGCATGAGGTGACCATGTATTACCCGATGCGGTCAGTGGGGACAAGGCGCTACAAGCTGATTCAAAATATCAACTACAAAATGCCGTTCAGTATTGACCAAGACTTTTTCATATCTCACACCTTTCAGGATTTGCTCAACAGGTTGGTCTTTTTTGTGATGTTCTGTAAAGGAAAAGTTTCTGGAGGACATTACGCTTGCCAGGAAACATTCTGGTGGCTGCAACTTTCACTTCATCCGACAAAGAAGCTTTGCCTTGTTCGGTCGAGCAGCGCGCCCGCCGTCTGTTCTCTGATACCAATTGTTGCTCCCTTCAGGACAATGAACCGCCAACCGACGCACTGGTACAAAACGCTTGAAGACTACTATTATCGGCCTCCTTGGGAACTCTACGATCTGACATCTGATTCGCATGAGCTGCACAACTTGGCCACCGACCCGCAGTACCTGCGTGTTTTCAAGACGTTGAAAAGCAGTCTGTTTGCTTGGCAGAACGTCACGAACGATCCGTGGCGGTGCGCGCCGTATGGAGTTCTGCAGGACAGTGGCGCCTTCAAGGCCAAGCCCCAGTGCTTCTCCATGCACAACGGGCTGTCTTAGCCACATATCCCACTGGCGCGAATTCCCGTCACACACTTTCTTTGCCGCCATTTTCGTGCACTCGCCGATTGCAACAGAATCGGTGCGTGCACACATGTGCCAATCATCCTTCACCCACCGGTAGATAGAAAAACCCAGTTTGCCGCTGTGTACAAGATGTTGAGGTCTGCGGGGGTGGCGAAATTTTGGAGGAAATCCTTTTTGTTGTTTGTTTTCAGACTCCGGCGGTTCTCTGCCGGCCGAAAGTTTTGACGAAGACGTGCGCACAAAAACTTGAAAAAGGGATGTCATGGGTGGACTTGACTTGAGAGTTGGGAGAACAACGTTAATCTTTCAACGTTTGTGAGCATCTCAATTTCTACGGTGCTGCCGTGTGCGTTATTTGCACATGTATTTATTGGCGCAATCATGAACAATAAAATTTTCAAGCAGTAAACTGCAAAATTGTAAAGTGAATTTGCTACCACAAGAAAGTCGTGGATGTTGGACGGAATGAACGGCATACAAGCGACTGTCGTGACGTGTGTCCGTAACACCACCACATTCCAGCACATCGCAACAACTCGACAAGCTTCAAGTTGCTCTTGAATGAGTCGACTGAAGGTGTCTCAAATTGCTCTGCTCGATAAAACAGCTATTTGAATGCGAATGCACAAAAACGCAATTTTAACGAGTGGAGGAAAGAGCAAACTTCCAACACAGTCGCAGAACTGGATTATTTTGACAGTAGGACTAGTTTGTTCCTTCCTCACAATCTGTCCTTCAATACACCTTCACTTGGAAGAATAAGGGGAGCGCGTAACAAAATTCTGGAGCGCTGACTGCAGCATGTTGGAACGCTGTCGGTCTTCCTCCCTCATAGCGGTAATCTCGGCTTCCCTCTGACGCACTTTCTCCTCCAGCGCTCCGACCTCCGTCTCTTGGCTGCGCGTCAGAGTGGCCACTTTGCTGGTTGCCTCTGCAACGACGCAAACCGAGACAATCTGAGAACAGGCACACCAGGGTCGGATCCAGGGGTTGTGACCCCCATGGTGCCGGTACCAGTATCAGCAACAAGTTTTTCAAAACTGGTCGGCCTCCCTGTGGGTCGGCTGTCTCTCTCAACAAAATCTGGATCCGCAAGAACACCAACTTTGCAGGTATAAAAGTTTGGTGAAGTTGTGTTCAGCGGGAAGCAACAATCCAGTCAACTATCGACTTCGATTCTTCCATCTGAACTCGGAACGGTTTGCTCACCAGATAGCTGTTTCTGGAGTGAGTCTATCTGGTCATACAGGTCCTGTTTGGACTGGCGCTCCGCCTCAAGGCGCTGGATGCGCTGGTTCAGCTCCATACGAACCCGCGCCACCTCCTCCGATATCTCGTTGTTCTTTGCACTCAGCTCCTGAAAAAAAAACCAACAACACAAAATGAAAGTACTTGTGTGTGTATTCTGTCAGTGGAATGTTGTGTACACGCACACGAGACAATTTAGACTGGTATTGTGTCGAACTTCGATGAGTCTCCGTGTAAAAACATCTTAACAAAGCGAGCAAAGCTGATGTTCTCTCACTGTTCGAACCCATCCGACATTGGTTCATGTTGCTGCATAGCAGTGGGACTTACATGCTGAAAGTCTTCGCACTTGTGCTTGAGGGCTTCGTTTTCCAGGGTCAATGAGTTGGCCTTGGCTTGCAGGTCAGTGATTTGTCCGCTTTGAGATGTCGAGTGAGACTGAAGCTCGTCTTTCGATGCTTGGAGCAGCCGTATTTTGTCCTCCAACTGTCGAATGTGTTGCTCCTAACCAACACAGATTGAAAGAAGATAATTTTGACACTAAAAGGTGCGCTTCCCATTGAGTCCGAAATGCGAAGCCAACGTTCTTACCTCTTCAGCCCTGATTTTGGTTTTCGCATTTAGCAATTGTTCCTCCGAGTTGAGTTTCTCAGCTGCCGCGTTCGTTTTGAGGCGGCCGATTTCTTCTTCGAGTTCGATTCGTCGAGACTCGAGCTTGTTGATTCGCTCCTGAGAATTGTGTAACCAAGGACATGTGTATCACGAACTGTTGCAAGAATAGCGGCGGTATACAGGTTCTGCTCTTGTGAAGAAACTATCAAAGTGAAAGATCATCACACATGCTCTTCCCGATACTGATTTGCTCACCTTGAACCCCTTCTCTTGCTCGTCCACTTCTCGCCTGACGCGCTCCAGCTCCCTCTGCTTCGCCTCGTCCGCGTCCCGCTGGGCGTCCTTCGACTTCTGCTTCTCCATGTGCACACGTTCTGATGAAACACCGAAGAGCACAGATTTCCAATCTCGTGTGCTTCAGAGCGTGTGATTGAGTACGGTTCTTTTTTGAAAATAAGTTTGGTAATGCGCGCGACTCACCTTCAAAGTGTGCAGCCTTGAGTTTGAGATCTGCTTGATTGTGCGTCAGCTGTTCTTTGAGCTCATAAATTTCCTCTTGTTGATTTCTGCTTTTCCTCTCTTGCTCATCCAATTTGTTTTCCAAGCTCATCTTGCTCTCGTTCAGCTCAATTATTTCTTTGTGAAGTTTCCCCTCAACGACAGCGCGATCCTGCAACACACATACAAACAATCAGTTGAGAGCGCACCGCAAAGGAGAAACGTCAAAGTTGCAAGCCGAATTTTGGGTTCGCTGCCGGTGACATCCGTAGCCTCCAACAACATCAATGATTTGACGAACGCGTGTTCTGTGTCATGTAGCGACCTCTCTCTCACGGCGGAGCTCCGTCTGGTGCAGCTTGGTGAGCTGCGCGTGGTCTTCTTGCGCTTGGGACAGCAGGGCGCTCAGTTCGTTCACTTTCGTTTCGGACAGAGCCAACTCCGATTCTACCAACGCCATCCTGTTGAAGCACAGGTTTGGAATGAAAACTGCACTGAATTTCCTTTTGTCCACAAGGCATGACTCAGCAAGCTTTGTGTTGTTCCTCACTTGCCAACGAGCTGGTTGAACTGAGACTTGCGGTCTTCCAACGCCTCAGACAGTTGGCTGATCCGCTGGATGTAGGACCTACTCGAGGATTTCATCGATTCTTCCTGACGATCCAATTTGGTCAGTAAATCCAGCATCTGTTGAAAGAAAAGAGAGAACTGGTCAACGGTAATGTTTCTGTGGTGATTATGATGTGAAGGAATTCGCCGTGATGCGAATTTCAAGCTCACCTCTGATTTTTTGTCTTGTTTGACCTGTCGAATCTCTCGAGTAAGCAAACCCGTGCGCTCCGAAAATTCCTTGGTCAGATTCGCACAGTCCGCGTTGTGACTAATTGCTGTATCTACAATAGTTTTTCTCACTTCATGTTTGAGAGTGCACAACTGCACCGACTTGTGTGATCTTCTGCTCATAAAGAATTTACTTCTTCGAGTTGCCGAGTTTCAAGTCTATTTTTCCAGAAAAGTGTACCCATTGAAAAAACTTCTCCCATAATTGTGTGCACAAGGGAACTCGTACCTATGGCTTTGTGAATGTCACTTGGAATGTTGTTGCCTGCCAGTTCCAACTGGCAGAGCGTTTTGTTGTGTTGCAATGCGCTGAGTAAAGCTCGCCCTCCAATCAAACCGATGTTGTTCCACCGCAAATCTGCGTCGAAAAGGCACAAATGAGACGCTCAGACATGACGCTGGCGTCAGACTCCAAAAAGTGCTCTCAGTCTGGAAGTGCAGTTGCAAGTTCTGACCAACCAAGTGATCTCAGCGTCGTGTTGACTCGAAGAGCGAACGCGAGATGCGTCGCCCCGTCGTGACTGATCTGGTTGTTGCGCAGATCAAGTGTTTGCAGACGCGAGTTGTTGGCCAGACCCTCGCAGAATACACTGAATGCTGTTTCCAACATGCCCATCGCATTCCACTCCAGGCACAAACTGAAAGCGATATTGTGCCACGCCGAAAACTTAGAACCACTGACACATGTTGGAGCGACACCCATTGATTGGCAGAAGTTCTTTTCCTGTCACGTACCTCAACAGAACACTGTTGTCTTTCAAGCATCGTCCCAGGCCTTCAGTTGCTGTTCCCCTTATGTTGTTGCCCTGAGAAATGTCAGAGCAAACATTGAACCATTGAGACTCCAGACACTATGGTCTAAACACAAAAGCTAAACTTTGTTTTTCGTACCTTCAACTCCAACTTCTTGCAGGCAACATTGCTGCTCAAGCCATGGACTAAAGCCTTCACTCCTGAAAAGACAGGCCCGCGAGGTCAATTCATGAAGCTTGACACAACAAGTGAAACGATGCACGTTTTTCCCCCCAGAAAACGTACCTTCCTCGGGCAGCATGCAGTCATTCAGACTGATGTGGTTGAACATGCGGTCGGTGGACAGAAGTTTACCCAGCACCACGCAGGTGCGCACGTTGATACTGTGAGTGGACAGCGTGAGCGCGTAACCTGCTTTACCACTAGATTTGTGCGCGCTGCGAAAAGTGAATGAAAGGTGATTTGAGGCTTTCTGTTGAAAGTAGCACGAGGTCATCTGTCTGCAGTGCAGTGCAGTGAACAGACTTATATTTTGAAAACATTCATGCAATATGAATTCAGCAAAGTGAGGTGTTGTTTGGGAGTAGAGAAAGAATACCCGTGGAGTTAAAGTCCTTTTACCTCTTTATTTGATTGAGGACACATTGCAGCGGTTCTGTGTGATGCTCCCGGCAAATATCCACATACGCGCGCTTCACTTCATCCATTGTGAAGGTCAGTTCACCCACCGGGTCACCTCCACAAAAGCAGACGGTTTCTATCCGTCAGTTTGTTGCACATCGGTGAAAGGACATCTCACTGACAAGAAAAGTTCAAGCAGAAATGCACACAACGACAAAACACACACACACACACACACACACACACACACACACACACACACACACACACTCATTCACAAGACACCCCCGATAGCGCCGTGCCCCTGTGGTGCGACCAGGGGCCGGTTGGAGAACCATGAACACTTACCTACAGGTTTCGGCTTGGTCTTTAACTAGCTTCTCAAAGGCTCTATGACGCATCGGGCTAAGGTTGAAACAGGCCACAACTGCCAACTACAGCAGGATGAGTAGGATGAACATTCTTTTCAGACGAGACAAGGATAATTTTTCGATTGATGTTTTGCTGAAAGAAACTGAGTGTATCCTGTTCAGCCTCCATTTTTGATTGATCATGTGACCAGTTCATGATCAGCTCCCTGGTGTGGGGGAGGGAGGCTAGCCAGAAAGGCCAGCCAAAACCATGGAATTGTGGCCAACCTTGAACATGAATAATTATTGTATATTATGAGTAAAATTATGAATATATTAAAATGGCTGCTGAGGCCAGCACCCCCTGGTGGGGAGGAGTGTGGTGCAATGTACACCTGCTGTAATTGTCACAACCACCACAAGATGGCATACTATGTATTGATAACAGTGAGATTCCTGCCTTCCAGGTCAGTCTCATCCAAGACACCAAACAGATCATTTGTGATATCACAACACCCTGTAGAGTCCAGTCCAGGTCTGTGTGGGGACAGAAAACACTTGTGGTGTGACCAGGCCCCAGGGGATAGGGAACACCACCAAAAACTCACCTGAATCATGCCTGCCAACTGTCAGACCAGAGCCTCAAAGGCCAGTATGGCCTTGGGCCCAAGTTGAAATGTCCAACCATGAGTTGGATCACCTCTGGATTTGTCAGATAAAGTCCTATGCACTCAGACTCAGCAATGAGTTTTCTGATCACATTTTGTTTGAAAAAGCTCAGAAGATCTCTTTCAACCACATCCTCTTTTTATCAGCAACTGATCATGTGACCTCAATCTGGTTCCCACACCCCCTGAGGGGGAGACAGATCAGCCAATGCCAGCCAGCTCAGTGAAATTCAAGGAAAATGAGCTAAAACTGGCTGTTCTTTATATCTAGATAATTGATGTAAAATTTAATACATACAAACAAACACCAAGGCCAGCAGCCCCTGGTGGGGGAGGAGTATGGTGTAATGTCACCTGACCTGAATTTGTCACAACTACTACTAGATGGCATGAAATGCTTGAATAAATAGGGAGATTCCCGCCTCAGAGAGCAGTCTCTTCTGAGATACCAGACTGATCCTTTGTGATATCACGACAACTGACCACCTGCATCAACTTGGTGGATCCGTTGGGGCGGTTGACTTGAGATTCATTTCCCAAAAACTTTTCCGACACATTGTGAGTTTCGAAAGGTCAGGTGTTGATCAAGATCTGGACCAGATCTATCCAGAGTCCATCTCTGTTGCAACAAGGGGAGGAAAATTTTTCTTTGCACTCACCGACTGGCCTTTTGCAGTCAGGACTCTTCCTGAGGTTGTGTCCAAAGAAAATTCCTTTGGTTCATACACTACAAATTTATTGGCGTTACCTCGGTGACAGACAACTGTCTGCCTGTTCTTCATTGGCGCATTTTGTCATAAAATTTTCATTTGTGGAAGACCAGCTACAACTTGTCGGCGTCTTTAGTTACCACTAGATGGCCCAACATACTTCACAGCGACGGAAGGGCAGCAGATGTCGCCTCTGACAAGTATATTCCCGCCTTGCATTTCTGAACACAGTACGCGAAGAAAGGTTTTCGTTTTGAACTTTCCTTTCAGAACCTTTATTGCTTCAAAAGCATGTTTTAATGCCCAGTCACATAAATACAACATCACAACAGAAGCACAACAAGTATTACATTCCCCCTTTCCAAACCAAGTTGCAATGTAAGAAAACGTTGACTCAAGGGAGTCAGCTCATGTCAAAGGAAGGACGTCACACATAAAATTGACAAGACATGTTTTCTTCTGATTGGTGGGAAAACATATCTTACACTTTGAATGGATCTTTTTGTGCAGAAAATGGGATCTAAATTTTCGGGTCCAGGATGTGGTTAGAAGGCCCAATTTCCAGGGGGCGACAACAAACACCTGGAAAAGCGAGAGTCATGGGACGGGCCCCCAAGTTCCCACCAACCGCTCCTTTTGTACATCCAAGCTTGTTTGAACTCATTGTCACGAATGAAGAGGCCACCTTCAAGAATGGCAAAATCATGATCAAGTCAGAACTTAGCCTCAGGCAACACAGAGATTCGCCAACAAATTCTGACGGTAAAAGTTGGAAACAAAACGAGAAAAGGTGATCTTGCTGTGGTTGGTCATTGTGCTGCTGCACTTGAGTGCATATGTGTGTGCAAGCTCTCGCAAATCGACGGTCCAGAGTCAACAAATATGCAAAAACAAACAAACAAACAAAACAAATGTACCCCGTCTGCATCCCCTGAAAATTTTAGTGAAAGCATGTCCGTCAGAAAATGAAAAACGAAGGAATTCGGTCTTGCATGACCAGAGTCCGATTCAGTCAACGGATCCTGACAACTTCAAATCCTTGAGGACTTGGGCACACAAGTATCAAGACGATTGAGAGTTGTAGACGTGTGCGCGACGATGCAAAGGAACCTCACAGAACAGCAAAAGTGCAGCAGATCTTTTCTTTTCAAACAGATCTGCGCCATCCAGTTTGACAAAAGAAAATTTGTTCAAACATCCAACTGTTGAATAAATTTTGAAACAAATCTTTGCGTCTTCTCACTGCTGAGGCGACCGATTTCCAGAACCTGCAAGTTGCAACAACATTTTGCACATGTTTGCGAAACAAGGAGCAAGTGGCACATCTTTTTCAACTCAACAAAACAAAACAAACCAACTACTGATTTCGGGAACTTCTTCATTTACTCTGGATACAGACATACGTACCTCCTCTTCGTTCGCCTTGTCTTCGGAATCAAACTCAGTGATGCACATGTTGGTCACGAGGGACATGCCCAGGACTCGCAGCCCGCAGTGCCTCGCCACGATCACCTCGGGCACGGTACTCATTCCTGTAAGGCGATATCAAACTTTAAGCTGCATGCATGAGCAGCTGTGCAACTCGCAAAAAGAACAAACAAAATGTCACTCTTCACATTGTTTTCTGCGACAACAACAATTTGTGACAATGTTTCTTCTCTCTCACCCGTCACATCGGCCCCGAGCAGCCTCAAGAGCTTGCACTCGGTGACGCTCTCGTAGCAGGGCCCAGTCTGCATCGAGTAGACGCCCTCGGCCAGCTGGATGCCCAGTTCCTCCGCCACATCGCGCGCCAGCGACCGCAGCTTCAAGTCGTACGCCTCCGACATGGCCGGGAAGCGCGGCCCATACCTGCAACACCCAATTGCAGTCGGAGTGTGGATCGTTGCTGAGAACCAGCTTGTCACAACAACGAACACTGGTCGAGAACGACCTGACGACGCACATTCTCCAAAATTTCACGCAACTTTCTCCGTTGAACGACCCAGACTCACCTGTCGTCATTTCTTCCTATCAGAGGGTTGAAGCCGCACATGCCCGGCAGGTTCACGTGGTCCTTGATCACCATGATGTCTCCGACTGAGTAGCTCTTGTTCAGCCCACCCGCCGCATTCGTCACAATGAGAACTTCGATACCAAGGCACTTCAGAACTCGAACGGGAAACGTGACCTGCATGGAAGGAAGGAACGCGGAAGGTCAATGCGAAACCAAAGCGAAGAAGTGACCCAAAAATCAATCAAGGTGTACGCGGTAAGAGCCACTGAAAGAGTTCCCGCTGGTTCCTGCCATTTTCCGTGTTTTACCGATCCATCGCAGTCGGTTGTGAGCTTTCCTTGCGTCCGGAAATGAGAATATATAAAGACGAAGTGCGCCGTAAGTGCGTGGGCTTTAGTACACTGGCTGTGGTTGAGACATTACTCGACCCGCGAACAGAAGGCTTCAGTGGTCCGCCCTGTCCGTAAGGAATGTAAGGTTGCAGGGCCCTGAACTTCTGGTGCTTTCCCCATCATCCCTTTCATGTTCTCTGGATGGCCCCAAGGTTTGCTAGCAGGCACAGAATAAAAAGATAACATGCCTCAGGTAAGG
>JAAUXT010003635.1_pt1 | contig 11267 bp, 10 predicted proteins | sample 7278171 | NCBI WGS metagenome assembly JAAUXT01 (sample SAMN14350112, study PRJNA611818) | marine sediment metagenome | isolation source: surface marine sediment (1.8m) | place: French Polynesia: Moorea | collected 2018-08 | reverse complement strand
ATTTTCAAAAATCAAAAATCAAATGCTACCTCTCAAACCCCCATACAATATACTACATTTCATCAATATACTTCTTTCACCAAATATTTGTGCCTTCTAAGATACAGAGACATTTCTAAATTCACACCCCATTTTTTCTGCACTTCCAAATTTGACCTTTTTGGCCTCAGAAACCCAAAAATTCAAATTTGACAAATTCCTTCCTTGCACATTATCACCAACTCAAAATGAACCAAAAGAGCCCAAAAGATCCCAAATCAATCCTCATCTTGACCATGAAACTGCTGTACAGATACTTTTGGAAGATGCTGCCTATAGGTGCTTTGATTTGGCTCACACTGATTTGGCTCATTTGAGCCCAAATTGCGCAACCCATCTCAAATCACCTAAAAACCGTGTCCAGCATGAAGTCTGGATTCTCTTGGACAACTGAAATGCAGAGCAGGATGTGTGGCCATGTGTCCTCATGTTGGCATTTGATTCTGCCTTGGAACATCATTCCTGTCTTTATAAATTTCCCCAGTTTTAATGTGCGGTACATCAAACAACCAGGTCTCCCAGAATACGACACGTAGGAAGTTACTGAGAGGACACACACGACCACAAACACCATCAAAACCAAACAAAAGACAAAAAGATCGGTCATGTTCAATTTGCTTTGGTTCACGAAATGGCATCTCACACACATACACACACGCTCAACAATTTGCTTCACCTTCCATTCCGCAGCACGTATCCACACACACAGCCACCGCTTCAGCTGTCGGGCAAGAAGAAAAACACAGCCATGGAGCCAGACTGGTGAAATTCCTTGCGAGTCTTTTGGCAGACAAGTGACTCCAAGAAGGACTAATTACAAGGAAATTGGACTCAAAGGCACCAATCAATAAGTTCTCGAACGAATTCTTCGCGATACGACCTTGACTTGTTTGGAGAACTTTTCTTGAGTGAAAATTTGCAAGATATCGTCTTCGTGTTTGGGTGTCTTTGGATTTGTATGCTCAATGCAGTGATGCACTGCTGACGTTGTTGCCACGTTGACAGCGGCTGCAGTGTTTGATTGAATGTAGATTTGTCATCAGAACAGATTATCTGCAAGTTTCCTACTTACACCGAGACTCACAGAGCGCCCCCATTCACAGGTTAAGTGCAGTTTTATGTCGACATTTCTCCCAAAAGCTCTTTTATCATCGGCTCGAAGATGAAACGCGTTGCTTACTAATCTGGTTTCGTTGGATTTCTATTGACGCTCAGTGCGCTTGTTTCGTCAGTCAAACAAGGCAGATTGCAGGCAAGTAATTAGGAAGGTTTCTTTGACTGCTTACGGTTAGGATTTCAAAGACAACTGATCAAAGGTTGGGATGCATGTTTTCACTGCTGCACCAAAAGTGCACCGGCAGGGCGACCTTTTGAGAGGTGAAGGCTCCATCTCTCAACTAAAACAGGTCGTTTTCTCCAGGTAAAGAATGCATCTCGTTCAGAAGGCGCTGTCTCGTCCCTCAATGCCGAAAACCCATGTTCTCTGGAGATTCGATCTCACGACAGGCTTTTGACGAGGGAAAGAAGGACCCTCCCTTCGATAAAGGCGCATCACGGAACGGTTCAAGAGAGCAAAGTGATATGGAGAGGGAAATAAAAGCATCAAGTCGTCATCAGCGCGACTGATGCTTCAATCTGCTGTCTCCATGCGTCAAGAGACAAAATCTCTTCAATTCATCATTGATTGACCCAAATTCCTGTGGATCATTTTCTCGTGATTTATGTTGCCCGCAATGATCTTTTGACACGTAAATAGTATTGCATTAGGATAGGAACGAGGATACCGCACCAGATCCACAGAAGAAAAGCAGATCAGCTGGAAATGTTGCTGATGCATTGTGACATTGCGGAGGAAATTTCATTTCAAGTTTCACTGTCTTGAATCACTTCAGCTTCATCAATCTGTTCTTGCAAATGCTGCATGAGCATTGGTATCCACCAGAAGTTTCTTCAAGAAACCTTTTTTGGGAAGTTTCTCTGCACTCAAGAAGGAAAGAAGAGAAGAGCATTTCAGTTTTCACAAGGTCAGCTGCGACATGACAAACAAGGTTTCAAGTCTGTGTTCTGCAGATCAAACTGCGCAAGAATGGCGCAGGTGTTGACCTTGCTCAAAACCCTTCATCCACCACCAGTCAAAGGTCCCGAAGCTTTCAAGAGATGAAAAGTCAGTGAAATTCCTGGACATCACAAACGAATCGTGTGTGTGAATTGTTCCTTTGTCAATATATCTGGGGCAATGTTGGCGTTCTCAAATGCAGTCAAGATGAGATTCATCCACAACCAGAAGTTTTTCTTCTGGATCATTGCTGAGAAAAAGCATTGCTTGTGAGACCAAATTGAGAAATATGGTTCAGAAACTGTGATATCTGCAATTGTCAAACCACAGAACCACTTCATTGTTGGGAGGAGGCACTGGCACGTCGGAGATCTCCCAACTTTCCATCCTGGAATGTCGCGTGATTCACGCGCGCCGCACAAACCTGAATCGTATCTCCACTACTGTCCGTGAGAAGCCAACAAAAACCAGCCAAAAAATGACTGCGGAGATGAAAGTCAACAAGGGACCAACGCACTTATTCATTCACCGTAATGACACTAATTTCCGGCAACAGAATGTATCAGATGCTCTTTGTTAAAATGAGGCAAAATTAGTGTCAAGAAAGGTGTCGATCTTTCTCACGATTTACGTTGGTGCTCCGTAAGAAGCAAAGCTCTGCTGGAGCCTTTTACGGCGGCCCTTTAGGGCGCTCGGCGGCCTCGTGCTTCGTTTGTTCTGCCAATTGTTTGTTCTCTGTGTCAGCTGAGCAGCGGAGAGAGACATTCAGGAAGAAGAATGACAACATGGCGTCTACTCGGCTTCTGTGGATGTATCAGGCTCCGGCCTGGAATTGGTTAGCGCACAATTTTATTGGAAACTGAAATCAAATCAGTGTCAAATGTCATTCACATGCGGGACACCGTCCAATCTTGTAATGCCTATCAAAACAGTGAAGCTGGACCTCTGAGAATCGAATTTCAACCTGCGCGACACTTTGTCTAAATTTAGATACGTTTCATGTCGTGCGAAACCGCTTCTGTCAGATGGGAGCTGATAGGGAGACAGCGGGGACGCGGAGAATCTGCGGAAAAGATGGTTCTCCGCGCAGCGAGACTCGGGAGCCCTTCGTGACATACAACTTCCTGCCGCTAGTTTCGAACATTAATTTCGCAAAACCAAAAGGAATCGTTTGGCCTTTCTTGCATTTTTGCTGAAAATACGTGCAAGAGGTTTTGAGGGAAAATGTTGGCTTGTGTCAAGAATGGAATCCACAAAATGTCAACTCAAAGCAAAGGAACTTTGGACGGACAAGTGATGGAGCCTGGTTATGGGTTCGGAGTGGCGATGGTTTCGCGTGAATTCAGATACCGTTGCTCTTCAGGGAGAAGAAGAATTGCTTGGCTCCTCATTTGGGCGCTGCAGATACATGACTCCGGCATTAGTCTTGTAGTGATACTCGCCCGAACCTCATTAGCTTACTTGGAAAAATACTGCGCTCGATGATACACTTGGGAAATTCGCAAATCTATTTCACCTGTATCTGGAAGCAAGATGAGGGGATGATTAACATTTACCTGCAAAACCACAAGACGGACGTCGGGGGAGCAATTATGTCACTCCCGCTCCTCGCTGAAATAGATGCATCTGCAGCTCCTGCGGTTCAACACGCCCATTCGAATCGTTTTCAAAAAGGAAAAGCTGCATTGCGGAGTTCATAGCTGGCTACCTTTCTGACTGTCGTGAACAAAAGGGTTCCATTGCTTGGTCTTGACCGAGGCGATTCTGATGCAAACATCTGCAGCACAAGCCGTCTTGGGGTTCCCCACAGAAACTCAACGCGGTGATGGCTGAACAAAGACTCCTGAGCAATGGTCGTGAGTCGCCGGAAAGCGTACGTTAGTTCGATTCTGACCCAAGGTGGTTGTTGTGAGCACAACACCGTTTGGACATCGGTGAACTTGTGGTGTAGAGGGCTTTCTGGGACAATATATGAGCAAGTTTGATATTCTTTTATCACCTGAGTATTTTGAAAATGACAAACTGGCTTTGTCCCTCATGCCGGACGGAACAAGAAAAAGAAACGGCCACGATGTGACAGGGCCAGACAAACATGTGGTTGACCCTTGCTCAAGATCAGGTGAAGATGTGCACGACAAACAGAAATTGAAATGTGGCTGGGACACCGTACAGGCAACAATGTTCAGAGACAAGCTGAGCTATGAGTGCAAAGAAGGCCGGGTGAATTCGTGGTTAGTTTTCGGGCAGTTCAAGTTGTGTGTGGCATCCAAGGGATCTCTCTTTATCTCATGTCTGCGTGGGTTATGATGTCGCGTTATGTTGAGACACAGATTGTGGAGGCCTGAGGTCTGCTGTACCAAAACCCCAAAACACTCGTCTGGAGACATTGTGTGTGGTGAGGTAAGCTTGAAACCTGAAATGGCGAGGTCCGCTACTGAACAGACCAGATTCGCACAGGTCTTCTGGTTTCGGTTCCACCTGAAATGACCAAGTACACTTTGTGAACAGGCTGGAAATTGAGGTTCCTTGAAAGAAACTTTCCGTCTTGCTTCCCGTAACTAAAATTGATGTTGGTGTCAGTCATCACAGGGCTTCCGCTGTTGGCTCCTGGCAACGTCTGTCTATGGCAGTGTGCGTAGATCTACACCTCTGTTTTGTTGTTGCCCACAAAAGCCACGCAGGAATGGATTTCAACCGTTCTGGGTGTCTGACCTGTTGAGCAGATTCTTGCGGTGGAGTCTGACAAGAAAACTGGGTTTGTGTCTCACAGACGTGTGTGTTTGGCTCCATGTGTGCGTGTGTGTGTTGGGTAAGCTTTCCATGGTCAAACAAAAGTGGCAAGCTGTTCGGGAATGAGCTAAGAGAAAAGGTGTTGCATTCTCAACAACCAGTTCCTGGACGCCACACCCATTGAAATGGCGATTTAAGCTTGGTGCAAAGAACGGTGTCGTTCAGAGTTTTCTCAATGTGGCCTTGCTTCAGTTCTGGATCTTCAAATTCGTGGCTTTGTGCCGTCTGGATTGTGTGTAGTTTCACCTTGACAAACGATGTCCACACTGGACCCAGTCAATTTCTGGCTTGTGACCTGGAACCCAGAACGTTTTTGGGTCATGCCTGGATGGTGTCACTGAAACACTGCCTCAAGGCAAATTTTTGACAACCGTGGACAAGTTTCTTTTTCCGGAATTTTCTGACATTTTTCATCATTCCGACATCCCGCATGTACGTTTCTCACAGAATTTACTTTCAAGTGGCAGGCACAAATGCCTCCCAAGATTTGGCGTGGGAGCAGGAAGGGAGCACGGCAGCAGTTCAGAAGAGGCATAATTTATCATTAGGACGAATGGTATGATTTAAACCCTGCGCGAACTTTCCATTTTGTCTCGGCTGTGTTCCGCCTTGTGACATGTGGGGGATACTGGGTGGCCACAACTCCATTATTGCTTCTTATCACAAGTGACAGGGGAACATTCGTCTTTTGCTCCTGGTAGGATTGTTTTGCTTGCGCCACGGCAGTTAACGTGTCAGCTTGCTCGTGCAGAGTAGTGTGAAGCCAATCTTATTATCTTCACAAGGCACACTGTGTGTTGTCTAGAAAGGACAATGATGTCAGTGTGTGTCATCTGACGACCTGCTCCACGCAATCGAACAGCAACAAAACGACAGACGGGGCCAATCGCGTGAGTACCCAAGTCACGTGTGGACCGGAGTGTGGTTGCCTTGCTTTGGCTACAACAAAATTTCTCTGCGTGTGAGACAGGTTTTGTCGTAATTCTGAAAATGATAGATGAGCAAATGTCGACGAAGTGTTCTGCCTTTTCTGTGAGGTCAATCGCACATTGTTGCCTGCCTGTAATTGGAACCTGCACGGACTCAGTCTCACTCAGATGTGTGAACACCGTTTGCTCGTTGCCGAGATAAACCAGAAGTGAACGAAGTACCCTGGATTGTTTTATTCGCAAGTTTCTCACAAGTTTGTGCCTTGCAAGTTCAAAACCCAGTTGGGCTCTTTCAACACACCAGTGAGAACCTCTGTGTGTGTGTGTGTGTTTGTGTGTGTGTTCATGTTATCAGCCCCTTGCGCTAATAATGGTTTACCCGTGTGTATGGGTCCTGGTGCCAACTTATTTTGCCCTCCCTCCCCCACTCCCACCCCTGTCCACAGCAAAAATGAATATGTTTGGCTTCAGACAGTGAGGTAAACATTTTGCAAAATCTGAAACAGCCTTGGCTTTGAGTTCAACTTTTGTCCATACAGAAAGGTTGATTGCACGTTTCTCAGGCAGTTCGAAATCTTGACAGAAGTAAAGTGAGAACTTCGCGTGAGCTGGCAGGTGATGTTACTGATTGAGAGAACACCGAGACAATACACCGGAGTGATTTATTGCTGGTCGTGGCAGGAATGAATGGTTCAGATCGCAACTCCACGTGAACCCTCCATTTAGTTATCCTCTTTCTGCAATGCTGTGACAGAAGTGAATATTGAATCGGCACAAGCATATCACTTTTATCCGGATGCAATAAATCTGTGTCTCACGTTGAAATTAGTTTGCGAGGAGAAATGAAGGAACGGCTGCAGATAAATTAAATTTTTCTGCCAGCTCTGGGCAACGATCTTCTACTTTTTTCCACGTAAAGCGTGGCGTAAGTCGCAACTGTGGTGCGTGGCTTCCAAAATCTGCCTCGATTCGGATAACTGCTCACACACACCCTCTTTTTGCGTCCCGGATTTCAAGCACGAGTTCCCCGAAGTGCTGAGCGCTTCTCAAACTTCAACATCAACAGGGGCGTTTTGACGGGAACTGTTTTGAACGTTTTGTTCGTTTTCCTTCGAGTTTTAGAACGTGTTCCTCTTTGCAGGTGGTGGGTGCACAAGCACAGTCTTCCAGCCCAGGGGAGGTTCAAAACGGCATCTTGCGTTTTCCTATTACCTGACAACATGGCTCAAGTGATGTCCTGTTTTGGACCAAATTGAAGAACAAAGCCAGCCAAATGGGTCCCGAGAGACACCATGAAAGAAGATAATGTAGGTCATCTACGAGCTGAGCCTTGCAATAAGCTGTTCACTAAAAAGGATGAAGTGCTCATAAAGGATACCACGTACAAGAAGCTCTTGGCACCAGCACAGTGAACTGCCTCCTGCCCGGATGACCTGAAGCTCCCGAGCCCCTCATTTGATCGCAGCAAGCACTGCGAATCTGGAGGGACGGAAATCTCGACGACTCGCTCGTTCTCGAGGTATTTTTGTCTCCAGGAACACCTGTACGAGAAGCCAGTCGTGACCTGGACACAAACAAGTCATGTACAGTTTTGTAGTTTGATGGTGAGCAGCGTTTGAAAGTCGGATCTGCCGAACTTTGAAACGTCAAACCCATTGTCACGCGGAGACACACGCTTCCGCTCAGCGGAACTCGCGCACATCCTCGCGGAACTGGTTCGTTTGTAACACATGATGATTATGACAAACGCACGAGCAGGTGCAGGTCTGTCACAAGCTCTGCAAATGACACACCGTTTTGTGTCACAAGTTGAGCACGTACTTGTTCTGTTCCACGGGACACTGGTCAATTGTGGCGAAACATGTCGCACTGGTCGTCAAGGCTCGTACTCGTACACCTGTTGTTCCAGACGGAATGCTAGACGGTTCTGTATTCTTGTGCTACACTCGAGCCCTCAGGTCTGAATATAGTGCTGCAGGATTGGGATTTGAATTGGACTGCTGAGTTTTGCATCTGGAAACATATTCAACAAATTATGAAGCTGACATATTCACAGAATTGTACGTACTGCGCTGATGCTCAAAAGAATGTGAGGCATGGCAGTGGTTCGAATTGTTCCTTTCTGTTCGCTTGCGTCCTTCATCACACACGTCGGAATGTACATCGTGCACCTGTCACTTCAGCACACGCGAATGAGCAAAACTACACCACGAAGAGACACTTGAAACACTTCGCCGAACAGGAACAACCATGTTTAGGGAGGAGTGCACAGTGCTCTTCCCTTGGACTCATTGTTTCTCAACAACTGCAGGAACTCATTTGGCCGTTGCTCCTGAAAGCTGGAGGTAAATCATGTGTTCTTCACAAGACTTGAGTCATTCAGAGGGTTAAATAATTGACATCTTTATCTGAGCCTGGGAAATGCAGGACGAGTTTCCATGGCAAGGAGGATATTGCCTTCAAGCTTTGTTACGTCGTGAATGATACGTACCGTAGCAACGATGTCACAGTATACATTGCAATGCATTAATCTGGCTCGTGCAGCAAAAATCGTGCATTTACCAAATTGATTGCATTGATTCATTAATTTGTCCAAAAATTGGCTCACATAACTCAGCGGGCCGTCCTTCAACAGGCATATTCCGACAGGGTTATGGCACTGTCTACGAGCGTTCGTGCACGATATCAGAACTGCCCGCGATTTGGTCGTGTTGAGCGACATGCAGGCTGTGTTCTGAACATTTCGAAACATTAGTCGAGAAATGTTTGAGCAGCCTACATGTCATGAAAGTCGACCAAATCAAGGGCAGTTCATTGAGTGCAAATGCAAGTTGACTGTGGCATAACCTTTTCTACTGTGCAGTGAAATTTTCGAGACAAAGATGACGGTTGTGTCAGCATTGAAGTCATGAATTTGAGATTTTGCTTGCTTAGTTTGAGTGTTGTTGTGGGCATGGTCATCATGTCTGATGATGAGAAAGTGGAGCTTCCAGTTTTGCCTCAAATTGTTTGTTTGCTGGACAGTGACAGTGATGCAGAGGTTGACTGTTTGAATGTGTCAGTTTTGGATAAGACTGTTCATCCAGAGGATTTCACCAAGCAATTTTGGTGAGTTGTCAAATGTTTTGTTAGTGTCCAAATTTTTTTTGGTGTTCAGAGACATGTCAGGTACTTGTTGGACTTGGTTTACATTTGATTTTTTGTTGTTCAGTGGGGTGGACTCATCAACGCAACTCAGTGAAGAAGACAAGCGTGTGACAAAGCGGCCTGGTTTTCTACCCATCCCGAAACTTCATCAGAGAGCTCCTACTTCGACTGTCTCCAGACCTCCTGCTGACGATGGAAAGTGAGTTTTTCTTTTTTTATTTCAGGCTTCTGTGTCTTGTTGTCTTTGTACAAAAAGGTTTGTTTTTGTCCTTGCAAATTACTTATGTTTTCATGTCTTCTTTTCAGTCATGCTGATGGGTCAGATTCAAGCGCACAAGTTGCCTGCGACAGTACAACTGAGTTGGCAAGCAACAACACTTCTGCCGACTCTGTACCAACATTTCACTTCAAGAAGAAGACGAGTGATGAAGAACTGAATGAGCTAAGTGGCAAAAAGTTTGCTTTGAATACTGACCGTAAGATCAGTTGGGCTGTGGACTTGTTTTCTGATTGGAGAAAGGAAAGGATGCTCGATCCTGAGTGTCTGACCGAAATTTTGTGGTGTTGTTTGGATGACCCTTCTCCCAACAAAGCTCATCTTTGTCACACTTTGTGCTCATTTGTGAATGAGGTACGTCAAAAGGATGGTCAAGAGTACCCTGGGAAGACCCTGTACGATTTGATTTTGTGCCTTCAGTTTCATTTGGAGAAGAAGGGTACATTCTGGAAATTGATTGACGATCAAGAAATGGTTTGCTTGAAATTCACTCTCGACAACTTAATGAAGGAGAGATGTGCTGAGCATTTGGGTGGCACAATGTCAGCGTCTCCCATCTCTTTTGAGCAGGAGGAATTGTTGTGGGAGATGGGCATTCTGGGTGAACAACAACCAAATCAGTTGAGAAACACTGTTCTTTTCTTGCTCGGAATTTCATTTGCTCTTCATAGCCGTGAGGAGCACCGCAGACTGCGCAGTCCTGGTTTTGATCTGCAAATAACCAAATAACAGTAAAGAAGGATGAAAAAGGGGTCAAGTTTTTGCATTTTCAAGAAGATTTGAAGTCAAAGACTAATCAAGGTGGTTTGACAGGGAAGAATTTCAAACCAAGAAGCCTGAAAATTTATGGGAATCAGTCAAATTCTGATTGAGACATTGTGTGCCTGTACGAGAAGTACACAAGTTTACTGCCTTCAAACCCAAAGTGTGGAGCTCTGTACAAGTATGGCCTGTGCTACTCGTCGATGAGACCCCATTGTTGGTACTCAGATAAACCCATAGGGGTGAACTCTTTGAAAAAAGTTGTGTCTGACATGATGAAACAAGCAGGGATAGATGGGAGGTTCTCAAATCACTCCCTCCGTGCGACGACCACAACCCAAATATTTCAGAAAGGAGTTGATGAGCAACTCATCAAATGTGTGACTGGCCATAAATCAGATGCGGTAAGACTGTACAAGAGACCTTCTGACAAGTTGTTGAAGACAGCATGTGATGAAACTGTTGTGTCAAAAGGCATGCCAAAGAGCCGCAAAAGAAGTTTGCCTGAGCGCAAAGTTGAGAACAGCACAGATTATGTGGCTCCTCTGGATTTTGACATTGACTCGTACAAGATCTCTGAAGACAGCAAAGTAACAAACAAACTTGATGACAGTGTCTCTGAATCTACAAAGAGTCACAAGAAGAACTGTCCTTTTGTGGACAAGGCTGGAGATTGCACAGGAATCTGTGGTTTACTCAAAAAGATTGACGCAAAAGCGACAGAAAAGAAGAAGGTTAAGAAAGTGAAGTTGAGTCTTGAGTACGATCAATGACATGTTGAATTGGATTGACGAGATCATGGTGTACAGTGTGTTAGATCAATGTCATTCTGAGCAGAGACATGCCCAAGACACGTCTTCGATCAATAAAGTTTGTTCGTGCAAGATATCAGAACTCTCCGGTCTTCTGTCGGCAACCAAAGTTTGCGTTCAAGAAAATTTCACCGTGCTGTAGATTCTTGTTTCGTTTCACAAGAGGCGTCATTGTTCGGAAACGTGGCGTCTTCTTTTTGATTTTTGATTTTCAAACGTTGAAATTCATTGTGTTGAGGTACAAAGACGAGAGTCCTGTGTTGCAGATCAGAAGTTGTTCCATTTTTGAGCAGCTATCGTTTGCTCGTGGTGAGGACATTCTTGCTCTGAACGAGTCGTTGGGCTCTGCAGGTGATGATGGCAAAGGGGCAAAAGTAAACCTGACATGTGTGTGTGTGTGTGTGTGTGTGTGTGTGTGTGTGTGTGTGTGTGTGTGTGTGTGTGTGTGTGTGTGT
>JAAUXT010108535.1_pt1 | contig 11268 bp, 10 predicted proteins | sample 7278171 | NCBI WGS metagenome assembly JAAUXT01 (sample SAMN14350112, study PRJNA611818) | marine sediment metagenome | isolation source: surface marine sediment (1.8m) | place: French Polynesia: Moorea | collected 2018-08 | reverse complement strand
TACTGCAAAGAAGTACCCACAAAGTAAAGGCTCACATAGCAAAAGAATGGTTTGTCTCCTTTCCGGACACGTGAGTAACCGCGTCCCGCACATAAGAATACAAACCTCGTATGTTGAAGGGATCAGCTGCGAGCACAAGCTGACAACAGCCCTTGAAGATTCATGAGGGTCTTGTATGTATTCACGACAGGTTCCTTCGGCTGAAATCCGCAATTAAGTGGAGGGTTCAGGTTAGATAAGCCAGGCTCAGGTGGGTCTTCCAACGCGTCTGCAGTGTCGTTGCACCCCGCTTGGAATGCTGCACACGACGCATCTTCTCTGAACTGTGCGCTTCAGATGGAGTCAAAGTCTCATAGGAATGACAAAGAATAAAGGAAAATCTGAATTAACTGCGGAAAACTAATTTGATAATCTGATCACAAAACCAACCATACAGCAGGAATAGCTGTTCAGACAGTCTTTGATGCTTTGAAGAACGAAATAGCTTTCACAAGAAAGACACTGTGTGCACTAAGGGATCCAACTCCCTCTGCAGACAGCAACACATCTGTTGGTCTTTTGCTTTGAGCCACTGAGATGGGAGATGACGTCTTATGTTCACACACTTTTCAAGTCTGGACAAAGACAGGAAAGCAAAAACATTCGAGATGTCCACCTGGCGTTTGTTTTCCAGAGAAAATATGTCATCTGTTTTTCCTGGTATCAGCGTGCATGCCTTCATTTTTGGTATCAAACAGACAAAATCCCACCTGTTTACCTCAGGTAAGACAATCCAGTGCCTTTGGTTGTGTTTTGTGAGAAGCATCACGCACAGACGCATCAAAACAAGCGTATCTGATGTTGAAGTTGGCTTCCGGTGTTAAGTTCATATTCTGCTGTGCTAAATTCATGTTCTGCTGGTTTCGTGCTCGCACAATTGGAATCCTTTTTCCGGTGCCAGAGTTTGCGCCAAGGGTGTTGTGAAAGCGTTGAGATTTTTCAAATATATAAGCTCCTTTCAATGTGTACAACACACCTTCAAGTTTGATGTAAAACAGGCGGTCGTACAGATGAATCTGGTGGGGTCTTTGTTCACATGCTCGAAATCGAACGATGCATGCCAACCTGACAAAAAACTTTCTCGTTAGGATGCACTTGTGGTGCAAATTGCAGCAAAAAAACTTCGTATATCAAGGAGGTCCAGGTACCTTTCCCTGGCTCCGTTGCGGACGTCAGCAATCTCCTCTGAAACCATTTTTCAAGGCTTTGATTTTCAGGAACCAACACTGAGAAAAACCGGTCGCACGGACGTGCAGGTGAGAGTTGGTCCCTGATATTTTGGGATGAAACCCAGAAGGTTAAAGCATTTGTTGCTCCATTGCAATTGTGTTTGTTTCAAGTCCTGAAAGACCACCTGGATCCAGAGCATCAGTGAAACGTAGCATCCGCTGAAGTGGGTCTTCATGCTTGTTCCATCAGCCAAGAATCTTCCCAGCCAAAATTTCTGAAAATGGGGCATCGAGTCGGAATAAATGATGCAAGGAAAGGTCGTGGGCTCATCGAGCTCGAAACACGAAGCACATACACTCTGTGTACGAGTAGATACTGAAATTGCATGACACCAAGCAAAGGTGGCAGGAGACACTCCATGTCACGGCACATGTGCGCGAATAACTGCTTCTATCGTATACGAGATGCATGGCACTGTCGTGCATCCATCCATGTTCCAGTGGACATGTGTGGTCGCTTGAACTACGGAGGACCCAGATGCAAGGAGAGACGACTGGGCGTGGGCGTGACAGGGTCCTCGTGCTTCACACTACAGCATCTTGGACCCTTGAGGATCACGTTTCGCCAAGTTCCTTGTGCATTTTGCGAATCAGCATGTCAACCTGCACTGGCAATGAGCATGTGCGTACATATTTAATAGCTCGCTGAGTGAGCATCCGAAAACCTAATTTCCTCCTTCGGCAAAGAACTCCATTACATTTGCTTTCCAGGTTTGCACACAAGTCTTGGTGCACGCTGGTGTCTGTTTGAGCAAATGTGATTAGCCCAGCGATTCCTCACTTCCGGTGTTTCAGACTCCAGCTGCTGGCAGATGAAGTTCACCTCGCGTCGAAGACTGCGGCCCCGGCGCGAGCGACGACATGCCGCGCTTTGTCTTGTGCAACTGGATCAACAAGTTCCGTCCGGACTGACCGAGCAAACACGGCTGTGCCCATTGCCGCAATGACGGATTGAATGTGCCTTGAAAGGACATTACTTTGCAATTTGCCACGATATGTATGGAAGTCATGCAAGTCAATTGATTTAGAGGAGAAAAACACTCGTGTGTTATTTTCAATATGTCTCCCTGACAAGACTACGGAAGCTGTGCAGAAGCAGCATTCTTCATCAAAAGTCCAGATGTAATATCCGCCCGGTTCAGTCTGTTTGGACAAATCTAAGTTGAATGTCCAGCAGAGATGAGGGTGGGCTTCCCCAGAAAGTTATTGCAGTGAAATAGAAATTGGATCTTGATGAAGCAAAAGCTGGCTCCACCGGGAAGGAAATGTTGGGGGAAATTAGTCGCTCCCCGCACATTCATTACTCAAAATGGAAGTCGTCAACTGTTAATCTTGCATTCGTACTGGATGTAATAAAATCCAAGCATTATTATCCTGCCATTATGTGAGGACTACTTGTATGTGCCACTGTATGTTTCCATTCTCTTGGGGAGACGGAAATGGGCATCCGGACTGAAGAGTCCGGCGAAACGAGGTTCCCAGCTGCGAGATGAACTTTGAGCGACAGTGGAGTCTTCGTGCGCCATGTGTGACGGGAAGTGGGTCGTTCTCCTTCAGTCGAGTGCTTTAGCGGAAGACTGAAAGTTCAAGGTGACAAAAACCCCACAGTTAGCAGACGTTTAGGCCCCAAGCAGTCACCCGTCCAATTATTTCAGTGATCCTTCTTGCCTGTTGCACTTCTTTATTTGGTGCAACAGGGAATAGGGAAGGAAGAACTTGCCAATGTTACAGACTCATTCTTGCATTTCTGCAAGACGTGCATGAGCACCACAACTTTCAATCACAGATGCCAACTACAGATATGTGACTTCAGCAGGGTACTTGGTCGCGTTTACAATCACAACAAGGTCAGAAAATGCAGAAAATGGGCCGAGCGATATATACTCTTCGTCCCGTTCGCCGAAAGCTTCGAGTACAACGCTTCCATTTGCATAAATCTTTCTGAGAACTGCAAAACTAATTCATACCCCATGCAAGTTTGATGCCACTGCACACCTTTTTTCTGGAGAGAATGAAGTCACTGTGTTGTGAAGTGACCCCGTCCATTATGGATGAAGTCACAGAGATGGACCTGACGTCTAACTCTTGCGTACTCATATTTTCTCCATTCATCTTTAATATTTCAACATCAGTGCACCTGAGAATCGTTAGCTTGTGAAGTCAGTGGAACGACAAGTACATTGAATACAATCAGCTTGTGAAAATGACGTGGGCACGTGATCGTTAGAACTCCCAAAGGTATCCTGTCCATTGCCAACGCAAACAAAATTTGACAAGCGTCCAAATTTCCAGCTAACAAATCGTGGTGAAACTGACTGCTGATTATTGCAACCCGTGGGAAGAGAAATATTTCTGAAGCACCAAGGCCTTGTTCACGAATTCGTTCTGCCTGTCGTCAAGTTGGATTGCATGAAGGTTTCGCTTTCAAGGATTGGGGTCGAGGGTGACCTGGTTCTGACCAGGCTTCGCGCTGGCGCCAGGAGGGCTGAAACCAACTGAGAGAAATGAACCCGTCACACGCTTGCACACTTGTACCTTCAGAGGAAAGGGTGCAAACAAAATGTTTGGAGCCATCCCAGAGATCCGATGCAGGATTGAACACTCCCTAAACAAAAGTCGTGACAGCAAGGGAGAAAACAAGACGATCGTGAGCTGATGCAGACACAACGTGGCGAGGAACACCCCGCCATCCCCAAGGACGCGCGATCGTGATCTGCTGACGGTTCTCAGGGTCACATTGATTGTCATCCTTCGCATTGCATTTCTTTGATGAAATTAGTTTGGAGTTCACTGAAGGTTACATTGTGAGTGGCGGAACTCTGAGAACACCACAGGACAGCTTTCAGTTCTGTGCATCCCAGCCCAACACTCGTACAAGAAAACAACACAGCTTTCGTCCCCCCATTTGGACCTGCACACATCATGACGAGTGGCATTGGACTGTCGTTTGTTTCAGAAACCACACCACCACAGGCATTGATCACTAATTTTGATAGCACCAGACAGTTTTGCCATTTTGAGAGTTTCCCTTGGTTCTTTGACACTCATGGAAAAGACGAAAAGATGACCTTGTGGGTTTTGTTGCCAACATCCTGCAGATGCTTGAGTGGTGTGGAATTTATCAGACAAAACTGAGACAGGATTGAGTTTGATGAAAGTTTCGCCAACGTCTCGTGGGACAGAAAGCTCAATGTCTGAATACTTTTCCCTTTTTATTGTATTGTCCAACCACAAAGAGAAAAAGGACACAACATCGTACCGAATGACAAGGATATGGCAATGTCGTTGAAAGATTCCCCCAAGGCGACGTGGCACTTCACACACTCTGCAGGTCTTTGTTCCTTGACAAAGCACACTAGAACTGCAGGTGCCTCACGTGTTTTGAGTTGGTCTCCAAACCTCCTTGAGTTGGCAGTCTGACCTCTTCAGATCCCGACTTGGCACCACTTCTCAGGGCAACTTCAACTCGGTACATCAAACCAACCAAGCTCAGCAGACAGAAATAGAGACAGAGTCTGCAGTATTTATGCAAAAAGGTCAAGGTACGTCTGTCCTGCTGTTCAGCGTAGGTGTATCAAAGTGTACGTTGTGGATGGAAGCACCACGTTGTGCACCTGATCTTTTGGCAAGGCGACTTCCAGCACATCGCTGACACTGGGGAACCATAAGCTCCACCTTTCCGTCCTCTTTTGTCGGAACCAAAGGTACCTCTTCGAAATATTCGAACCCACAGCGGCAAACAATTGACAATCAAGCGTCGTCCCGAGGATGTTCCCGCGGACACGTGTGGCAGGTTGATGTGAATTGCCGAGAACTGAGTCATTGCATGTGTTTCACGTTGTCCTGGTCTGATGTTCTGTCAGAAGAAGGTGTGGTTCCCCAACAATATTTGCTCTTTGAAGCTTGTTGTTCCTCAGTGTCGGAGGGACAGAAAGTGGAGCTGGTTTATTTTGGGCGTCATAAAATTGACAAGTGTCATTGAAAGAACGAGTAACAACCGCCTCCGTCGCCCTTTTTGCACAGACCTCCCCAGGGAGCAGCACACGAAGAAACGGCGCGTGTGCTGCAGAAATAGCCGATGCCTTGAGAATGGTGATTTCGCTATTTCTGCTTCAGCACCTTCCAGAGTGGTCATGCAACTCTATTCATCAGCTGGAGGAGGGTGCAGATGTTGCACCATCATCCGTTCTGTGGCCTCGAGCTGCCTTTTCAGTGGCGATGTCACAGCGAAGCGGCAAAACAGACGCACGACCAAGCGCTGAAGACTGTTTTCATTGCCATTGCCATCACCCTAAACAATGCTTCCTCGAACAAACAAAAAGTCAAACCACGTCCAAAAAACAAAAGTCAAATTGCTTTGATTCAGGTATTTTGAGAAATTCCTTCTTTCGGCATGTCCTTTCGCCGTGACTCTCGTGCCAACTGTTACCAGTTGGCTTGTGACGAATTTTATTTTTGGCTCAGGTTGCTGGAATTAACATTTTCGTTTTGACGAATTGCGGCGGTGAAGCACTTTTAATCAGGTTTGAGTTCATTAGCGTCTTTGGTGGGTTTTGATTCATGGACCTGTTGTCTCTCAACTCAAGATAGAATCAAAATTTTGCCTCACAAATCTTTTTCTTGCACCGAATCCGAGTCCGGATCTGTTACAAAAATTATGGTGCTCAAGCTTTTTATGGAGATTTGCCTCCCCCAGATTCCCACCTACACTTACTCCCGAGTGGCAATACCAAATGTAATATCTTCGCGGCTCCCAGACATGTGCAAAGAAAATGCCCTGCTTGAAATTCAACAAGTGTTTGTCAACCTTTCACGGCTTAGGCGGTAAAGAAATGGAAACAGCCTCCATGTTGTTGTGAACGTGAGACAGTTTAGCATAGAAATTGAAATATCAGGTTGGTTTGGAATGTTCTTGTTGATGGGAATTTCTTCCATGGGAAGAAGTGGAGACCGCAGTTGGAGGCAAAAGAAGTGCTGGTCACATCAGAAACTGTGTCTGCCAATGTTTTCGTGCACAACAAGTTCGCTGGTCCCAAAACTCTTGCGAGCAGCACCTGCAATCCACAAATAGCCAATGAGCTCAGTTGCACAATCAAACAAAGCGTTTTTGTGTGTTGTGAACTTATAGAGCTCAGAGAATCTACAGGTGGATGACATTTCTTGTCTCCCTTGACACTCCTGAGACCATGCTGAGCGCATTTACGTCACACAAAACTGAGTAATGGAGTACGCTGCAAAACAATGGGAACAAACGTTGCCGCCTGACTGCTTGGCAAACGTCACTTACGGGAGTGCCAACACTACTGAACAAATAAGTTATTAATATTTCAACAACACCGTCCCATCGATGGCAGCAACGATATCGATTAGGTTCAAGCTCCAAGTTGATGAACGTTTTCGTCAAGTTCACTTCTCGTCAACTTCCGGTTACAGCTGTGGGAGTTCTTGTTGACAGACATGATGTGGACCTGATGCTTCTTTACTGAAAATGTTGAACTCTTGTTCTCCGCTTCACGTGGAGGGTGTTTCCAGTTGTTTTTGGTGGTTTCACTTCTCTCTGGTGTTCATTATGGAGTGGGTCAATCAGGCGTCGAGCTGTCGTCTATCAACTCATCCTCTGTCTGCGTGTGTACTCACACACAACGATTGTGAAATACACACGGCACTGAAACAAAGAGATCCCATTCCGAAATGCAAGCCGCAACAGATGTGAAACCAGATCCGAGGCTGGTAACCTAAATTCTGGTCATGCCTTGTGCAGAAGCAAAATGCAATTCTCTGCAAAAGCAACACAAATCAGAGGTCATCTGGGCCTCTCAACTTTCGGCCCGAATTGGGAATGCAACCGGTGGTTCTGCCGACTGGAGCAAACAGGACAAATTCTCTTTCGGCTGCAGACCAATTCGTGCGCATCAAATCACGTCGCCAACAAGTCGCGCACAGACCACCAAGGCCCCAGCATTGTGCAAAGAATTCCGTTCTGCTGAGCAGCTTTCCAACAGTCTCACGAGGTCGGTCTCACCAAGGCGAGATGAAAAGAACCGTTTTTGTGAAGATTTTGTGCGTGAAACCTCATTGTGGTTCACTTTGCGTTTCTTTTTCTCCACGAAACTGGGTCCTTTATCCTTTTCATCTCCATTCACTTGCTTTGGTTGCGTTTGTTTTACAGACGGTTGACACACAGGAACTCAATACACACGCCCACAAACATTTCCATGAAAACGTAATTTACGTCGAATGGAATGATTTGTGCATTCAGTTGTGACCGTTGACTGTGATTAATCTGTCAATGCAAATTATTATGAACAGACCACAAAGTGTTTCCATTTTATCCATCATATTCTCCACACAGCGTCCGGTTCCGCACAAAGGCAGCACATCAACAATGGATTTGACTCTCAATGCAGCCTTGTCCCTGCAATCGACAGACACTGAGCACCTATTCCTTCATCATGAGCGTGTGCGTATTCTCGTTTTCCGTGTTTGGTTTGATTTGCGTCGCATCGTGTTCTGTTCAGTTATTCTCTCGAAATATGACAATAGGTCAACAACTAACCTGACACAATTCTCCAGTGAAGTTGAAGATCAGGGAAACTGTGTGAGGAAAAACGAACAGCAAAGAGTTGCTTCCACAGAGCCTGGGCTCACTGCAAGTGAACTCGAAAGGTTAACAAGCGCCGACCAGGGATGGAATGGGATTTGACCACAATCTGCATTTGTCTCGTCCCATTGTTTACGGCAAACACTTCCTGATGCTCACTAACGAAATCACACTGTTCTTAAGTCCATCAGGAGAAGAGACCCTTTTTCGTGACCAGACTGTCGAACGTTGTGTCTGTGCCAAAGGTCTGTGAGTCTTTACCAAAACTACGCAGACAAAATGTGCACAGCTTCTGTTTGGGGGATTTATGTCTCGACGAGAACAAACAAGACTTGTCCAAAACTTGTCGTGTATGACTTGGAGCTCATCACAAGCAACATTTCACCCCTCTGCGCATCTTCAATTTCGTCATTGATGTGAATTGCACAGTGCTTCCCGAATACAAATGACTGTTGGGAAACAGATTTGCAGACCATCTCTGGTGAATATCCCCCATGCACCATGTTCCACACAACCACATTCTGCTTTCCATGTTTGGTAGAACTTTCCACGTTTCGATGCTCGAACCAGAAATGTTCTGACCTGACATACCACCGCAGAGTTTGAGAAAAGAAAGACCATCCCAATTCCAAGGAAAGACTTTGCCAGACACGTGCGTTTTGGGATTCTCACGTTTGTGAGCACAGCGCAAACGTAATTTCCTGTCCCGAATCCCTTGTGCATTTGCTCACCTTCTCTGGCTCGGACACCAGGGCTGAGATGCAACAACTTTGAGGCTCATGTGCTTTGCGGAAAGGACCAACATAAACGTCTTCCTTTGGCTGTCCACAACTCACCTCACTCACAACTGTCACAGAACGAACCGGACGGAAGCTCTGTGGACGCGCAGGTTGGGGGTTCGCCGTAATGACCACTGAACAACAGCGTCATCAGATCTGCTTGAATCTTTCTTTGCCAAACTGCCATCATTATCGTGTGTTCATTGAACTAGTCCCTCAGGGTGTGTTTTCTTCATTTCGAGATGTTGCAAAGAAAAAAAAATCATTTTGCACGGTTGTCGTTCAACTGTTTTGTGGACCGTCCCGGGAAAGCTGATCGGCTGTGGACGCTGTGTCAACGGTCCATGGATGGTGTTCGCCAGAACATCAATAAGTGGGATGTTTCCGCACTCAAAAGTTCGTCAGAAACCACGATTCTTCTTATCTCTTGAATGTGTACAACTATCTTATGGATTCTTGTCTCTTGGAGCAAAATGCCCCGCAGGAAACTCAGCAGCTCAGGCAATGTGGGCGAAAACACCTGATTTAGGACCTCGCAGGAAGGCTGGTTCAGCAAATATGATCAAGATGCGCCAAAATGGCCTGCAGACCCAGTGCCAGGAGACCTGACAAGACAGAATGGTTCCCAGCCCGCGTTGTGAAAAAGTATCAACATGAAACCCCAAGTGCATGATAAGGACATCTTTTGCAGGCATGAACATTGAAATGCTTTTCATTTTCTTCGGCTCAACTCGCACTCCAGTTTCTCGGCTTAGCTGGATGAGCTTTTGAGTGGATTCTTCAAATTTCACACAACTACAAAGAATACACCAGGACTTACAGAGACACCTCTGCAGCTGCCGACGTGACAGGACCAATATGACTCAAGACCCATGAGATCCAGCGACAATTTTTTGCTGTTTGACACAAAGACTTTGCAGTCAAGACAAATGGCAAAAGTTCCACTTACCGTCACCCCAAGGATAGGCCAGAACGAGTGGTAGTATTACCAAGCAGGCACAAACGATGGTAAATCCGCGCATCCTACCTCCCGCCCTGCCGAAAGGAAAGACATCAAAATCAGCAAATTATTTTCTGCGCTTCAGATATTTGTCTGGCAGCAGGACGATGGTACCCAGAGGGAGGTTCCTCCTGGAGATTCGAACAATACACCCAGCTCTTCTGTATCGATTCCAACGGCAACGAATGTCCTGTGCGTGCGCCACGCTAGTAGCACCGTGCATCCACTGTGCCCGTTTGCGATGTGAGTCCGTTTCATAATTTATGTACACCAACTACTACCTACAGCTAGCTGCGACGTTTGTGGGATGGGGGACCATAAATGTTTTACTAAGCTGTCGTAACAAACGACCTACAGACTTACTGGCTTTCTTTGCAAGCAACACAGAACAATACGTGTTTTCCAAATGCTTCTTTACCTTGTATGAGTGCAATTAAAGAGGGAGAAGTCTGCGCCTGCCCCGGCTTTACATGGGGAGTGTTCCTCCTCCGCCGCCGCCTTCGCCGCCGCCGAGCAGCTTCACCCGGCGCTGCAGCTGCAGAACTCCACAACTCCACGACGCGCTTCGGGGCCCGCCGAATCAACTTTTATGGCAACGAGTAAAACCGTTTGTGGGTTGTGTGTGGTTTTGCCGAGAAACTGGCTTCCATAGGAGCTGACGTGTTTTGCGTCTGCACCCAGCGAAATGCTTGATGAGACCTTATCTCTCAGTGCATCTCTTCTGACTACCCTCCACTTCAAAACGTGAAAACGTTTTCGTTCAGTGTTCCACAGCTGTGCCTCAGGACCCCAAAACAAAGACACGCGTGCAACCTGAGCGGTGCAGCCTGGACTAATGTGTTACTTTCACGTCAACAGCGCAGAATGTGCGAATTTGGTTCCTTTAGCCACAACAGCTTCTTTCACATCACATAGCGCACCCCAGCACCCTTTTTATTCATTCCACTTCGGTGGTTTCACACAAGGAAATTATCTCACGATGCGGCAGCTGAAGGGAGTAAATCGTGCGAGCGCTCGCGTTCACGAGAACACGCGAACACCGTGAGGTCCTCTGTGTGACGAACCAATATCCAACAGTTTGCGACTGAAGGAGCCATTGTTTCAGTGAAGCTCGGCGCATCACTGTATCTTTACGAGTGGCAATAATCGCTTGATAAATTTGCAATGTTCTCCACTTCACCCCAGGCACAGAGCGACATCCTGACAAATGACCACTGCGGTGCGGAACAAATTGAATTGCGCTGAATTCAGTGGGGATCGTTGGAGCCATCCAATATTTGGTCTGAACTCCCTTCGATGGAAGCGAAGATGTTCCAGACTTTCAAGCTCTCGGCTTTGGCACAGACCGAAATCCGTTTGCAAAAATTCACCAGAAAGAAAACAAGTCTGCCCAGAAATGTTCCTGTTTGATGTTTTGTTTTGCCAGAAGCAATTCAAATGCGGAAAGTGTGGAATTTTTTCAATTTCTTAATAAACAAATTTGTTTTATTTCCGAGGAATTGTATCCCAGAGAGAAGAGCCCCCCACTATGGGGCAGAAAATTTTTGGGCGGGAAGGCCTCTGATTGGTCTAGAATTCAAAATCCAGCCTTCTGATTGGTCCAGAGGCCTAGTGCCCCAT
>JAAUXT010038273.1_pt1 | contig 11270 bp, 12 predicted proteins | sample 7278171 | NCBI WGS metagenome assembly JAAUXT01 (sample SAMN14350112, study PRJNA611818) | marine sediment metagenome | isolation source: surface marine sediment (1.8m) | place: French Polynesia: Moorea | collected 2018-08 | reverse complement strand
AGAGAGAGAGAGAGAGAGAGAGAGAGAGAGAGAGAGAGAGAGAGAGAGAGAGATGCAGTGGATCGTGCTGTGAGTCAAGAATTCCCTGACTCGTGCTGAAGCTCACAAACACTGTAAAGCTTTGCGGATTGTCTGTGCAATGTTTGAGGATCCTGATTTTCATTGCCCCCCAACTGTGATGGGTCCAGGATTTGGGCCTTCAGGGCGCCTCGCCCTTCACGGAGAAACACTTATCTCCAAGAAAAATTACATACAGAAAAGCTATTTTGACCCAAAACTTCAAACTTAAGGGGTGGGTGTGCCAGGCCCTCCGGGTGCCCCCTGGACCCACTGGAGCCCTGTGTCACGATTCGCCGACACGGCGAATGCTCCAGCTGCTGTCCCCGTGAACTGAGCCCGACGAGAGACTGAACTGACAGTGGCTGCGACCTCAGGGCGTGATCAGCGTACATCTCCGCTATCAACCTCTCACACGCACCCAGCCAACCCTAATCCCTTCACACTCCCGACTGCACCTGAGTTCCCGCACAGTGAAGACACACGAGACAGAGTCACGTCACTTGTGCTCTCGCATTTCACTTCCGCTTGGTCACTGGATGCACACGACTAAAACAACGACGCAACTTGTTCACCAAACGCCGTCACTGCTACTGACAGCCACATCCATATCAGACGTGATGTACGAGGTCTGTTGTCGTTGTTCAATTCAACAAAACAGTTGTGGCGAATCTGACTCCAGCTGGTGTCATGAATCCGGCCACACCAGTTGGTGTGGTGAATCTGACCCAACAGGTGGGTGTGGTGGATCTGGCCCCACCAGTTTGTATGGTGAATCTGACCTCACCAGTTGGTGTGGTGAATCTAACCCCACTAGTTGGTGTGGTGGATCTGGCCTCACCAGTTGGTGTCGTGAATCTGGCCTCACCAGTTGGTGTGGTGGATCTGGCCTCACCAATTGGTGTGTGGATCTGACCCCACAAGTTGGTGTCATGAATTTGGCCTCACCAGTTGGTCTGGTGAATCTGACCCCACCAGTTGGTGTGGTGAATCTGGCCTCAACAATTGGTGTGTGGATCTGACCCGAGTCTGGCCTCACCAATTGGTGTGGTGAATCTCTCACACACGCACGCGCGGTGGAACACGGTTTCACAGCGCCACCTTCCCCCGGAGAGTCCAGCCGGTGGGTGTTCTCCACATAATGAGCAAACAGGCTGCAATCAACTCGGGACGCTTTGTCGTCAAACAGCGCGATTACACGTGCCTATCTGCGGCCCGCCCTCCGGCCCAATGAAACTCTTTTCGTTGCAGGTCCAGCGTTGTCTCATTTTTACGAATTTAAAATTTGTCGGTCAAATTGCTCCCCTGGAGGATCGCCCCCTCCCCACTGATCAGACCCTGAATCTGTCTTCGAACAAAGCTGGCGATAAAGGATTGGTTGTTTTCTCATTTTGAGCTGAAGGGAAGAAAATTCTCTTCGGCTCTGCGGCCCACAGACCAAAGACCCGGGGGCGCATCCTGGCCTTGATGACCCCCTTGGGGTCCACTTAAACTCGAAAATTGCCGCCCCCCGCCACTCACCCAGATCTTGACTCCGCCGCTGCTTTCCCACCCAGCATAGAACCCACCAAGCAGAACACTGCTCGTATCAGATATCTGTGCTTTGTCTGAGCATCTCTTGGCAAAACACAAACCGAACCTTCCTGATAACGAAAGAACAACACAGAACCTTCAACCATTGATCAGTGCCAAGAATCTCCCAGCACTCGAGCGGATCCAGGGTCCGACTCAGGCAGCCCAACCTCGGTCTCGGCCAGAATCCAACCCCTAGGGCTCAAAAGTACGGGGGAGACTTGTTCAGGGTTGGGGAGCAGGCCCAACAAATCCACCAGAGACCACTAGTCGTCAGTTTTCACAGACGTTTCCAGTCGTCTCACTCGAAACTGACAGAATTGATACGCAGCCTTCTTTGCTGTATTTACACACCAGTTTCAGTGTTGGAATGCACAACACGGGCGGATGCAGGGGGGGGGGCAGCCTGCCTGACACCCGGAAATTTTATTCTATCCTTCTCGTCCCATTTCTAGCGCAGTTCTGAAGAAAACAATGTTTCATTCGTGGAGAAAAACAACAAAAATGTCAGGCCCCCTTTCAGGGTCCAGACCCGATCCCACATCCACCCCTGCGCAAAGCTGCGAAAGCAAAACTGTCGGACGGAAGCGTGGATTCTCGGATTGCAGACGAACACTCACAGTTCCATGACGAGGTAGACGCATCCCGTGTCTTCGTACACGTCCAGCAGCTCCACTATGTTCGGGTGCTTCAACCTGCAAAGCCAAGAAGAATCGAAATGAGACACTGGGATTCGACATCTTACCGTATTCACTCGTGTATAGCAGGCACCTTTTGCCCAAGAATTGACGCGGGTGTGTGGCACGCAGGTGTAAATTTACCATTGTTTCACCTGGAACTTGCTGCCCCAAAACAAGACCAAATTTTGAGGTGTGCATCATGTATGGGTGCGTGGTATCTCGGGTGGTTACGGTATTCGGACTCCGCATAAGTTAAATTTCAGTCTGTGGGAGTTTTTGAGTCAATCGATTCGCTCTGCAGGACGCACTGATGATCTACGATTTTGTTCTCTTCACTCAAGACTCAAAGCGAAAGAGGCGGTTTCTTCTGCAAGGCTGAAAGGGCAAAGTTGAGTTTGTTTTCTTCCAGCCAGCCGGGTACAAAAACAACTGGTGTCCGTGGAAGCTTGTTTTGGAGCGTTCCCCGAAACCACAGCGGGTGCGCCCGCGTCAGGCGTCACGTCATGTCACGTCACGTCACGTCACGTCACGTCGCGTAACGTCAGGTGTTCAGAAATGGTGCAACACATTTGAAATTTTGCCACAGCGCGCGATGCCTGAAGCCTTTGGCGCTCCATTCCAAATTTACTTTGCACGCCACCTGGTGTTTCCGTCACGACGCTTGACGCTGACGCTCTTGCTGTGGTCTCAGGGTGAGAGTGCTGACGTTGTGCCCCCACCCCCTCCACAGCACAGGGTAAGTGCTGAGTGCCAGCGACAAACAGGGCACCAGTTTCCTTTTGTTTGACATGGGTCCTGAAACAAAAGGTTTTGCGTTCACCTGATCGTGCAGCATCACAGCACAACAAATAAAAGTGAAAGTGAAAACAAAAGTGAGAATGCGAGATGGAAAGCCGCAGTGATAATCCGAGCAACTGTAGCATGCAGTGAGATGGAACCGTGAAAATCCGAACTCGTGTGAAGGTTGAGGGTGTGTGTTTTTGCACCATTTGGTTTTCAGGAAAGTGCAGACCTGACCCGTGCGCTGAGCTCTGCGTGAAAGTGAAAGTGCCCGGCAAGCGTTGTCTGTTGAAAATTCGTCGCTTTGCAGGAAAAATCTTTCCTTCCTGAGAACACCCTCCATGGATTTGCTCATAAGTCTTCCCTGGCGTTTCACAACGTTGTCTATCAGCAGGGAACCGTGTTTGCTTGGCGTAGAGGCGAATTGTGGCTCTCATCAAGGGGCCTGACTTGCTTTGGACGCCCACTGAACTTGCTTGTCTCAGTCATCGTTCGACTCTCAGAAGCTCACTGTTCGAGGGTGGAGGATGCGTTACTTTTCAGGTCAAGGAGAAGAGCCCCCGGCCCCAGCTCCATTGTATTCACCAGAGGGAGCCAGACGGAACACGTGCTTGAAGACGTCCAATCACAAAACAGCTGCTGCGTCATCGGCCATCTTCTGTTGTCGCGAACGATGGTCTCCATTGTTGTTGTCACAAAAAGACTTTGAAAATAAGTTGAATGGATCCACTTCACTCTCTTTCTTCACCTTACAACACCGGAAGCTCTATTGAGCCCGTCAAAATTCATACTTCCTGCAGAACACTTCCGGTTCACTTCGGGCAAAAATTACGAGATCACGACACTGTTCACAGAGAGAAACATGCTCACAACACTGAAAAACACGGAGAAAGGCTTCAACAATGTGGAAGAAGAAGGCTTCATCGCCAAGATGGGAAGAGCACGAGTGAGAAAAGGTTGTGGTTGCCACAGCGACTGACTGTCTTCACTTCACTGACGCCCATGCCTCTATAGGACAAAACGCACAACGACGGAGAGGTTTGAAGACTTAACCCGAAATAGCAAAAAATATAATAGAAACTCCTTTTGCACTCACTCTTCTGACTGAAGTCTGTTTTGATTGAACATGCAAATAAAATAAAATACACATCATGGTGAAGTTGGTTGTCAGTAGTAACGACGAACGTTTCTCCCTTCGATACGGACACATGACTGGACACATTGAGCACGTGTTTGGGTGTTGGCTACACCAAGACGAACACAAGCACACGGAGTACCGTCTCCTTAACACTGGATCCACACATGACTGTACACACACGAGAACTGCGAAACATGACACACCCCGAAACTCACGTACACAACCAATTATTGGTACCAGTCACGCAAAAATTTGATTGCAAACTACAATCCAACAAAACTGTTTTGCTTGCGCCAATCGATTTTCTCAACCTGAAGGCCTTGGCGGATGCCTGACATTTTTTTTTAATCTCCAGGGCGGGAGAATCCAGGTCGCGCCCCCAACCCCGACCCTGGATCTGCTGGAGACCGAGGTCACCCACCCCTCGTTGCCCCGACCCTGGATCCGCTAGAGGCGCGATCAACTTCCCGCCGCCAAGGCTTCACACAGCGATCGGCAGAGGCAGCTGCAGACACCTGTCAAATATTCCGATCGCATCAGCTGAGGCAATTTTCCGGAGATCAAGGATTCTCTCTTTTGTTACATACATAGACGGCCTTCATCAGTGTACTGGCACACATCCATGCAGATGCAGCAGTACCTCTCAACCAAATGAATTGACAGGGAAGGAAGCCCACGTCACGTTGCGAATGCGAAACCGACAATCTGCTTCATTGTTGGGCCACTGATCTCAACATGACCTTTCAGACAGTCTTCTGGCGAATCCAGGGTCGGACTTCAGGAGAGAACAACCTTGGTCTCAGCCGGCGTTCGACCCCCCCTCCTCCCCTGGGCCGTCTGACCCTCACCTTAAAATCCCTCCGGTAAATTTGAGCTTCCAAGGGTCAGGCACTGACGGAGACAGGGATCGCTCCGTTGTTCCGACCCTGGATCCGCCAGACCTTTAGTCTGAAGGTTCGTGACTCGGCGCAGACGCGCCAACACCCAAACCTCTCAGCTTCAATAGGACTGTGAGGCTCAGACTGGCAGCTACCGGTAGCTCCCTGCCATTTAGCGCGGGCAACAGCAAACCCAGCGGTTCCAGGCACCGCCCACCAGACCCAGGAAGCCTTTGTCAAAACAAGCGGCACTCCCTGACTTGGTTGATGAGACACACTGGGGTCACAAATCATAAACGTCCTCCAGGGACCCAGCAAGGGAATTCTTCAAGTTGAAGGTCGGCCCAACAACCACGCCCTCCAAATTCATCCCACTCAATTTTCAGTATCAGACTGAGAACGAGGTCGCCCCCTCGTGGCGCGGTTCTGGAGCTCATGGACGCTGACGTACGAGTGTTGCCCATGCAACGAGTTTCGGCTTTCACTGAGTCAACGCCGTGTGAACTACGAGGGACGCAGGGGCCAGAAAAAAGCTGCAGATTCTGCTCGTTGAGCCGTTTGCGCTGACCGTGGGTGTCAACGCTCGTAGCGCGCAGTCACAGGCCACCTGGGTCCCTCCCAACCGTCACAGCCATCATGCAGTCCAGGTGAGGACCGTGAGTCACAACGCGCGTGGGTTTCAAGGATTTTGCTCAGGCTTTGTTCCTTTGCTTGCTCAAGTCACGAGAAGTCCACACAACCTCCTGTTGACACCACTCTTTTGCAGACCGAGTCTGGAAGACATCTCCATCACAGGAGCGGATCCAGGTCTTGGTCGAATGGGCCGACCCCCTGGGAGTGACTGTGATTGCGCCTGTCGTCCAAAGTGGGCCGGGTCCAGGGGGGGGGGAGTACAATCCTGGCACTCAAGGGTCGCGCCATTTGTGACGGAGACCTCAACAAAACCTCATCACATTCGCTTCATTCTCAGAAAACAGCCTCTGCAGCTGATTCGTGCCAGAACTGTGAGGATGGAAGGAGGCCGAACAGCATTGTTGCTGGTGGTTGTTCACGCTTCGAACTTGAAGGGCTCAAACTCAAAAGAGAAAATTTAGTGAACGGGTGATCGCGTCAAGTGCGTCAGGGTTCTGCTCAACGTTACGTTTGTCAGCAGTCAAGTGGGCATCTCGGAAAAAGGATCCACACCTGTTTAAATCTTGCGCATGAAACCTCAGCGAAGCCACGTTTGCAAAGCTTTGCGTTCCGAAGGAGATGAGATCTTGTACATGTGCTGTTCAGGGAAAAAGAGTCACAGTCGCGCCGTCGAATGGAAATGGCGGTTGCACCTCTCCGTCTTGTCCCCACCGCCCCAATATCGAAATGAGCACAGTAAGCAACAACATGTTGTTTGTGAACTCAACTTTCGCGTTCCAGCTCATTGGCGGATCCAGGTGGCTGTGTGCCCAGTCTTCACCAACAAAATCACCCCAAAATTTTGGTGCCACAGGTGCACTTTTTCTCCTGTTTGCATGTCAAATGTCTGCGCATAAAATTGCGGTGACTCCTTCTTTGGCCCCTGGTTTGAGCCTCTGTGGATCGGACGATGGCGGGGACGGAGGTCGTGTCCCTCTCCCCCGATCCTGGATCTGCTGGAGCAATACCACAATGTCGGAGCCTGTCCAACTGTCACCGTGGGTGGAGGACTACAATGCCCAAGCCAGAGTCCAACTTTGTTCTTGCTCGTGGGTAGCAAATGTTGCTGCAGTTTTATCTGTCGTTCTGTGAAGCTGTTGTCGTATCAACGTGCAACGTGTTCAACACGGCTCCTGGCGCACGTCCTCCTCCTCCACCCCCTCCCGGTGGGCGGAATAGCTTCTCTCCTCTCCCACCATGTCTCATCAGCGTTGGATCCAGCGTGTGTGTGTGTGTGTGTGTGTGTGTGTGTGTGTGTGTGTGTGTGTGTGTGAAAATGTCCTTGTGGGTGGAAGGGGCCCCCAATTTTGTGTCACAGCTGCAAACTTAATTCCATGCGTAAAATTTTTCAAGTTGAAACTGGCCCCAGATCCCCCATCGTTCAGACTCGACATTTGTGTTTCATACTCCAGTTCTGCAGAAACACCGACACACGAGTATCTGAGGCAGAGCATGAATTTCATGCAAATACAACTTTTTGCCAAAGCTTCAGTGGTGAGTCGTGACTTGTCATTAAAATACAGCACGGCGGCGGAATTACCATGAATCTGCTGTGTGTATCGAACTCCAAATGTGCACCCATAGTAGACGCTGCAACTGGAACTGAATGAAACGGTTGGGTGAGGGCGGTGGAGACTACACGCCCGAGCGGCTGAATCGTTTTGCTCTTGCTCGTAAACACAGACTGCGGAACAAAGTGAAGACTGCTTGGAAGAAACAAAACAAGAACACCCAGCAGTGTAGACAAGCGCCGAGCGGGCAATAATTCCGCCCTGAAGTTCGGTTTACCTCTCTGATATCCAAGCAATAAATGACGCCGCGTGCTCTTTCCAGGAGGGCTCACTGCAACCTCCCTTCCAGAACCCAAATCTTTTGGGTCAAATTTTAAAATTTTCCTTTCCAAGGCACGTCTTGAACCGACCGTCCAGACCCTGAAATGTTCATTTCACAGGTGAGGACCCTCCAACCTTCCAACCAGGACCTCTTTGGCCAGGTTTAATTTCTCATTTCAAGGGGCCCTCCAGTCTCTGGACCGAGACACCTGGGGGCCTCTTCTGTCGAGGGTCCGAGCCTCCGCCGCCAACTTTGCACCCAAGGGGACAGAAGGGTCCCTGCACCTGCCCCGGAAACGCGCGCACGCACCGACTAAAAATACTCCAAAAGAGACATGGCAGCACTTCCTGTTTGCTCCGTGTCACAGAAGCAGAATCGTTTCGTCGCCGCCGCTCTGATTGGGGCCGCAGCTTCCCTTGTAACCTCACCAGCTTCCATCCACCCTTCTGCACCCGCAGCTTATTAACCGCGCTCTCCAGGGGCGGCTCCAGGGGCCTGCAGTCCCAGGGGGACCCCTGGCCCTGGAAAACCTGAGAGTTAATCGTGCCACAGGCGGGAAACATGTTTGTGTTTCACAGCTGAAGTCAAGGCCTCAAGTGGGTCGGATCCCCTGATGCTCCACCTCTCGTCTCACACAACCTGCAGCACCGCTATTCACTCCTTTGTTCTGCTGCACTGCAGGTTCGCTTTGATTTCTTCCACCTCGGATCCAGGATCGGGGGCAGAGGGGCCAACCTCGCTCCCAGTGGCGTCCGACCCTCGGAGCTGAGTCTTTACGGGTGGGTCAGGGGGCCCCAACTCTGACTTCAAAATGGTAACACACAAGATAACCGAGAGGGGGGAGGTTTGGGTGGTAGATTAATTTTTCAGGGTGGGTCCCGAACAAAATCATGAGACTCTGATGCCTCCTGTTGAATCCGCCGACTGGAGCTGACGGGGGTGCACCAAAACACCTGATTCTTTTCTCCCTTTTTTTTAGCAGGACCCTCGCTTCGTGCCACCAGGGGCGGATTCAGGGGAGCAGGGTCCGGCCCACCTGACGCCTGGAATTTTGTGCCACCCCTTCATTTCGCATCTCGGGTTCAAATACCTCATTTTCTCAAGTGAATCTTTTTTAGCTGGTCAGGTTCCCAAGTAGCTGCCTCTGCATACCGTACGTTTCGTGGACGTACCGCAGACACGAGGAAGTACGAGTTTCTTCAAAAGGAGCGAGCTGCCGCCAAAAGCGGACAGGATCACTGTGTGTCCAGCAACTAAACGTCATCGAGGATAAGGTGACCACGGTGCACACAGGCACCTCAAGACACGTCCATCACGTTCCTCATTTGGAAACAACTTTATCAATTATGAATGCGCAGGAGTAAAAATAGCTCAGAATGATTAGTCCACAGAATCCAGGTTTGAGTTGCCTCCTTTTCAATTCCTAGTTCACGATGAAAGGAACCAGGATCAATCTTTTTGTGGGTTCGTCAGTTCCATGGCAAGTTTGTTGGGGAGAAGGGAAGATGAAAATGGGATTTTGTTCGATTCCCCAAAACACAGACTTTGGGCAAGTAAAGTCCAGTCTGGTTTGGCTTGCTCCAGTCTGGTATGGTCTCAGTCTACAAGGCCACAGACGAATCGGCGTGCAAGCTTTTGAACGCTCAAGAACATTTTGAGATGCACTTTGATGGTAACTGGACTCTGTCCACCGGTTCTGCTTGTCATCAAATCCACTCTGCCCACTCGTGAAGACCATCTCGGTTGAGCTTCCCTGGGTGGAACTCTGGCTGAGGCGGAGGTCGCCCCCTGTCCCTGACCCCAAACCTGGATCCACGATCCCAGGTCCGTCAGAGCGTTCACCTGAACTTCCGTGCTGTGTGACACTTACGAGGCTCAACTTCCCTCGGAGCTACTCATTGATTTGGGCCCTGCATAATTCAGGAGTTCTCAGTGCCAACGCTGCTTCCAAAATTCAATATCAGCTCTCTTTTTTTTATGGTGTAGTTGGATTGTGAATGAATGAGCGAGTACGTTGCACCAACAAAGCCGAGCGTCGTCGTAACGCGAGCAAACAACGTGATCAAAACTTTTGCTTTGTTTTGTCAAGATTGGAAGCGTAGATTTTCACGACCACAGATTGTCGGCGAGCAAATCTCAAAGCACAAGTCCCTGCAGCGCGGAAACAGGACTGGGGTCATGGCGCAGGGGGGGGGGAGAGAAAGGATCCGAACACCCTCTCCTGTTTCTCAGCGCACTCCGACTTGCCAATGTTCAAGCCTCCCTCACTTGAAAGGGAAACACTAATTAACGGTCCACGAAGAGCTCTTGACCTGTTAGTCTCGCGCTGATTCTACACATCATGCCTTGTGTCCTCCAGAGAACTCGAAGCTTTGCCGGGATTTCCAATCTCCCGTGTCACGTGCGCTTGTTGGGCCCTGTGCGCCTGCGCGCATTTCACCTGCCACTTCCGGCTGGACAGAACAGAACAGTGTGACTCTCCACCATTTCTTTTTACCTGAAGGCAGGACACGGGGACCATCCCCGATCCTCAATTGAAACTCTCCCAACTCTTTTGGTTCTTCTGTGGTACAATCGTATTTCATTTCATCTCCTTGGTCTTCAAACATGGAAGTCACCCTCCAAAGATGGGGGCCCTTTGACCAGATCATGGATCCACCCCTGCGCAGTAAAAATTTCCACAACTCCATGAATGAAACTCAATCTCCTTCAATTTGCGTCGGGGAAATGAAGAGCTGTTTCAGCCATCAACGCGCGTGTCTTGAGTACATCCACACCTACTCGAGAGAATTCCCATCTCCCGTGTTGGCTGCGTCGGCGCACAGTTCCACCATTACACAGTCGGCAGGGTTTGCACGGCCTGAATTTTCAAAAGAGCACGTACGATTACGTGCGGTGCCCCCGAAACCAGATCCATGGCACAGACAAGTTGATTTTAACAATGGCCTTTTTAGATTTTCATCACTGGTTGTTCTCTTGACATTTTTGGTTGTCTGCGCCACTGATATCTTTCATCTGGGGCACGTCAGCGGAGACCAGACAGATCAGCTCAACCTCCCGATTCTGCTGCACATACTCGTACGAACGTACAAGCGTGAATCGTTCTCCGGCAGGGTGAAAGTTTTGAGAATTGGAACTCACACTGCACGAGAGAAGAGGGTTTCCACACCAGAATGGTCTGTACACGTGTGTGACTGGGTGTGTGAGACTATGGCTCGTACACGCTCAGACTCAGTCGTGACAACCCTGACTTCGTGAATCCAGGCCGGGTACAATGGACTTCAGGACCACAATCTGGAATATCCTTTCGGAAATACAGGTGGACCAATGCCTACATTTCACTTTGCCACAACTGTTCTGCATGGAGCCCAATACATCGTTCGGCAAGTACCCTGCAGTCTGCAACGGCGCTGAATTATCGCTCTGTGCTGTCCGAACGTGTTGTTTCAGCAAACACGAGTCCGCCATGATTCCTGACGCTGAATTGACGTTTTGTGCAGAGTCAACAGGAGTGTGACATTGGACACAGACGCGTCACCAATACGAGGATCAGTGTTGCCAGATTGGGCTACTTATCGCAAATTGGGCTACTTTTGGCCTCGAGTTGCTACTTTTTTTTGGGAGTTGCTACTTCCCACAAATTGGGCTACTTTTCAGTCT
>JAAUXT010024951.1_pt1 | contig 11270 bp, 9 predicted proteins | sample 7278171 | NCBI WGS metagenome assembly JAAUXT01 (sample SAMN14350112, study PRJNA611818) | marine sediment metagenome | isolation source: surface marine sediment (1.8m) | place: French Polynesia: Moorea | collected 2018-08 | reverse complement strand
AGGATAACAACTTTAACATCATCAATTTTCAACACGATTTGGAAAACTTCTTCCTGCAATCAGTTATCACTCATTCTGAACATAAATAAAGACTTTTGACACAGGGAATTTTGCTTTTTTGCAACAAACCAAAAATTTACCTCTTCTTCAGCAGACTACATGTTGGCACGCAAGGTGAAGGTCATCTCTAAGCAGCTCCACCGTCCAATGGCAGCTTCTGTTCCTCAAAGCGGCAAATTCAAAGTGAATAGAAATTCAGAAACTGATTTTTTTTGCAGCAAAAAACAATAAATAATTGACTGGAAATATCAACAAAAACACCAACACAGAGCCTCAGAATGTGTGGAGCCTCGGGGTCCCTGAAAATGCAAAAAGAACAGGTGCGCGTTTCGGTGGATCCCCGAAATCGCGTTTCGGGGCCAAATAGAATGGGCCCCAAGACTCAGTCCTTTCTTCGTGCGTGTGGAAAACAAAGGAAATTCGCCGTCAATATCATATCCTAGCTGTTCAGGGCAACAGGGAAATGAAAAGGTTATGATCATTTAACAGACAGAAAGGAATGAGTCTTCAATTTTGCTCACGCAACATTTCCAACCGACCACATTGGAACCAGAAAAACTCATTTCCTCACACATTCAAGTGAATAACTCCTGTTTTGGAAATATTGGAAAGAAACATTTTATGAAGAACTCACATTTGTGGATCACCAGGCTCCAGGTATCATGTGGCTTGTGGCATTGTTTACAGTGTCCATTTTGGTCACACCAACAACACAGTCTCAAGTTTCACTGGCTGGTCAAGAACTGACAGCAATACCAGATCACCACAACAGGACCATCTACCCTGTACGTCAACTTGTTCGCCGGTTTTGGGTTTGGTTCCTTTTGAAGCTTGGCAAAACACCTGCGCTCACTCCTGTCAAACATTTTTTCGTGATCTCAATGCGAATGATTCAAACAAAGTTGTGTCGCTGTTGGGAAATGTGATTGATTGCAGGAAAATACGAGACCAAGACCAAGGTATGTGGTATGTTTTTTAGACAGGTGCCACCGTTGTGCTCTTCACCAACAATCTGATCACGACCATCCCCGCCAGGGCTTTTGAAAGCCTGATTCATGTAACAAAATTGGACTTCACAAGAAACCAAATTTCGACTGTGGAGCCAGATGCTTTTGCGGGTCTGAGCGCAGTCAAAGAACTTATTTTGCTTTCGAATTCTCTGGAGACAATTCCAGATGTCCTGGATGTCGTGCCAACTCTCCAAAAACTTCAGTTGAATGAAAATGACATCCCAGGACCTCTTCACACAGGTGAAACGTTTTGAAAAAAGAGACTGCGACTGGCGAGCAAGATACATAACGGAAAAAGATGTTTTCAAAATTATCAGCTTTGTAAGCATTGCGGAACAGAACTTCACGGATTGTGACATAAACGATGAATGTCATGTGTTTTTCAGAGTTGACGTTTGAATTTCCGAATCTGGTTGAATTATGGATGAACAAAAACAAAATCACCAATTTAACTTTCGGTAAGATTACCGGAAAAGGACCATCTCTTTCAGAATTTGTGTGGCGCTCTCACTCTGTGTCCATAAATCACATTTCAGGGAACTGGCCTTCCTTGGATCGTTTCTCGATACTGAGGAACGACCTGGTGGAGTTGCCCATTCTCACCTGTGTTCTTCCCAAGCTGAGGGAGCTTGGTTTGGGGCACAACAAAATCTCATTCATTCGCGAAGGTCGGAAACGAATTTCCCTCAGAGTAAAACTCGGAACAAATTTGACGTTTCTTTCATTCAACTCAGTCAAGCTCTGACACAAGTATGGTTGGGCAAGGAATACAAGAATCTTGCCTCGAGTGAAGTTCTGAGGGTGATGTTGCATCAAAGGCCGCTTGTTCCTTGTCCGCTGTTTTCTTGACAGGGTACTTCACTTTTACGCCTGCACTGACCAAATTGAACCTCCTGAACAACCACATGACTGCGATTTACATTCCAGCATCACCGTCCCCTGGGTCTGACCAGCTCTTCTCTGAGTATCTCGAATCACACAAGAATGCACATGTCTGACAAGAATGTGTCAAACTTTTACAAAAAAGGTCATGTCATAATCGTATATTTTCTGTTGAAAGGTTCCTCGGAAATCTCCGGCTGACAAACAACCCGGTCCAGCAGGTATACTTCAAAATACTACAGTTGTATTTTGTAATTTCTGTTTTGCTTGACACATTGGATCTGATAGCCATTTGTTTTGGCCAGATGCAAAATATGAGTGGTTTCTTGCAAACTTGGGTGGCAACTTCCATGACCTGGGAACTGGATAAAACTGAGCTGTTTTGCAATGACAGTGTGGATTGGTTGTTTGTAAACGTCAGTGAGGTATGTGAAGCATGTGCAGGTATTTCTCTTTCTTTACCAGCGACTTTTTCCCTGGGCAAAGTGCGAGAGAGAAAACTCAGTTCAAATTTCAGAGCACAGGAACCACAGGAACCACTTTCACCGGAAGCCTTGGGCGCGTGGATTTTGTCATTACCTGCACTGCTGAACTTGAGATGACCCAGATTGACTTTACTCAACCCCGTAAGTTGCACGGTGACAGATACAGACAGCTCTGAACATGCAGAAAGATCTTAATTTCAAACAACTTGCTTGCTCTGCAGAACTTGTTTGTGGTGGTTGTTTGTGACACAGATACATTTTCTCATGTAGCTGTGACAACTGTTGAAACAACTGTGGTGACAACAACAGACCTGGCAACGACATATGCAACAACAGACCTGGGAACAACAGATGCAACAACAGTTGGGACAACTGCAGGTGTGACCACAACAAAGCATCAAACTGCAGGGCTACGAAGGCATCACTACAAAAAATTTGAGCCAACTGAAATTGATTCAAGCGCAGCTTTCATGCAAACAAAGGCAAGTCTTGTTTGCTGGTAAAGTTCCACAAAGCAAACTTTCTGCACGGTTGGACAGAAGATTGCAGGTCGCACCAACTTCATTCTGACATCAGAGCATTGTTTGTGGGGCGATCGTTATGCACACTCGTGTTTTGCCATTAAATGATTGATGCCAGGTGAAACATACTGACTCACCTTTTGTGAAGACCAATGTTGCGTTTTCCCCCAACAGGTGAGAAGCCGTGCGCAGTGTGGCCGAGTTTGTTCAGTGTACGAATCATGCAGGAGCTTCACACTCACAGTGGATGCAGCCGCTGGGGCTGCAGGAAGTCCAGGGTTTCTGTGTCTGCTGTTTGCCCAGGCACAAGAAGCAGAGGGAAACACAGCTTACAGAAAGCAGCTGTAGGAAATGCTGGGCCTTCCGGTTCTGGCTTCTGTGTCTGCCAGAGTTGACACAACACGTTTTGAGGGAGGTTTCGTTTTCAAGGTGGATGGTGGTGGATTGCAGTTGAAGTGACCTGTTTAGAACAATGTGACACTCGAATTTTGCTCAGTGGTCAGATTGGAACGACGATTTACGGGAAATGCAGACCATGAATGAAAACTTCAGAGAGTCTTGTTGCTAATTGCATCAGCCACCTGTTCTTGTGTAATAATAGGTTTCTCTCAGCTCTACAGGTGACTTCTTGGTTGGTCTGACAGGAAGTGCTGCATTAGCTGAAGGGGGTCCTTTGCAATCACATTTTGTCTCCTGTTTTGTGAAAATCAACTTTTTGCTTCCAGTAAATTCACAAGCAAACAAAACAGGTACAAAAGACTCATCGCTTTTGTTTTGGTTCCAATGCCTTGCTGAGTGTTGTTGAAGGAAACCCTTTCAGGTTCTGTTCACTTTGCCTCGCCTCAACAAAAACTTTCGATGTCTGCGAGACGACTTTTGGCTTCAGACAGAACCACTACAGCACAAAAGCTCCAGTTTGTGGTGGCAATTGACTTTTGACAAAAAATCCTCGTGAGAAATTTGACAAAGACAGCTGGTGTTGCCCCAAAGTTAGCTTCTGGTGTGGTGGGTTTTTGTGCGTCTCCATCAGAAAAGGGAAATTGAAAAGCGATTCTCCTCTGTTTTGGCACAAAAAATGGGAGATCAGTAAAAATGAGAACTTGGGAACTGACAATGAACGAAGCGGTAATGATTCCGAATCTTTTTTCAGCGGTAATTGCAATTTCTGCAAATTCATGTAGCTGTGCAAAATTGCTCGCCGAAAGAGAAGGAGGAACCGGAAACATTTCCGTCGGAATCATGCGAGTGGTTTTTCTCTCTCTTCTCGTCTTCTTCACAACAGAGCTGGATTTGACACCATGCACCTCGAAATAATGGGTCCAAAAGAATAAAATCCGGAACATTTTGGAAGTTTGAAAAAAATATTATTTGACCGAAAAACTATTTTCTGAGAGCGGTGTGTCCGGAGTACCAAACCAGGTTTCCAAACTTACTCTGAGAGCCAATGACAAGTGTTGTGTGGGTATTCCACCCTGTACCCACGGGCACACCTGTGGGTACCAGGTGGTCACCATGTCCTGCTTCAAACCCTCTTCATGATGCAACCATGCTCCCGCACAGTCAACTAAGTCATAGAGAAATGTTCAACAGCTGGTTTGTGTACAACTCTCTCCAGCAGTTATATCACTGCTTCCTTTTTTGAGGCAGGTTGGTATCAACAACCCCAAGCTGCAACCATAACAGCTTCTTATACCCATGCCACTCATGGGTACACTCACAGATGAAGCTGTACCACAGCTTCAAGCATGGTTGGTGGGGAGGTTCAATTGAGGGTGAAGCATGCAGATTCACACGTAACACAAGTGACCAAATGGTATCTGTGTCACCGACAGACCTGGCAATTGGGGCACATGGGAAAAGGAGCGGACGTGTTTGCTGAACCTCCGTCTTCTCTGCAGGCATACCTTGAGCGCAGTGTGAAAACTAAGCATGTGTGTTGTATTTTTACCTCGCGTTGTTCAGTTGTTCAGAGGAAGAACACGGTCGCGACGGGTACAAAGCTAACCAAGAGTGACAACGTGGTTGCAGATTTCCTGCCAAAGAACCAGCCCTCGCGTTCAGATTTTCTTACCAAGAAAACCCGGTTGATGCTCCCTTCAAACGGATTTGACTCCTTTGTTTCAGAGAATGATCGGGTGAAGTATTCCTTGAGGGGTTGACGCAAAGACCAAAATGGTGAACTTTGCCTCAGAACTGTCTTGGGTTCTTGCACATATCATCTTTGCAAAAAATGTTTTGAGGCATTTCGCCCATGCACGGGACTGAGTACAGCAAATTTGGGGTTGTGCATGCAGGAAACACCTGAAAGCTTGACAAGAGCTGGACTTCACCGCTTCATACATAAAACATGTCAGTTTGCAACTTCCAACAAACCAGCATTCCAACAGAATCAAACTTCTGGCTCAGTGATTGGCAGATTGACAGTGGATGAGGCCTGTGGTCTGAGATCACCAGTTCTGTTGGGGATCTCCAGCCTGGTGGTTTTCCTCGCCCCTTCTGTCACTGTCTCCATGGGGAGACCCGGGGCTACCTTCCCTCTCAACACCCACCCACACAACATTCGCTTCACACGCAACCTGAACCTCAAGCTGCAGCACGCCAGAATAACAAAATTGATTGCTGAATTTAACATGGCAAAGTCAATGGACAAAGTGCTGAAAATGAAATAGAATGATCCGCAGGAGCGGTCGATGTTTGTGAGCTCCAGAATGGTTCGGACTGGATTCGGGACTTGACACACGATGTAGGTGATGACGACGACGACGAGAGACAGCGTGATGTCCTCGCGAGACTTGGACGATTGCGTGACGAGCTGCTTCCTCTTCCTGTACGACCTCTGCAGGACGCGCACCAGCCGCAGAGTGGTGAAGGCTGAAAACAGACAGTCGTCAGTCGTTGCCACATTCTGTGTGAGAAAAGGCTGTGTCAGCTTTCTATTCGTTCCGTCTAAGTTCTTTGAGTTTCGGTGTTCTTTGTCTTGCTCAGATTCCGAACGACGCAATGAAGGCTATTTGTCACCGACGTGCTGAGCCACACACACACACACACACACACACACACACACACACACACACACACACACACCACCACCACCACCACCACCACCACCACCACCACCACCACCACCACTACTACTACTACTACTACTACTACTACTACTACTACTACTACTACTACTACTACTACTACTACTACTACTACTACTACTACCACCACCACCACCACCACGACGAGTCCGTGCGCTCACTGAGGATGGAAACGGGCAGCACGACGAGCACGACCACGTACGACACGGTGCTGTAGCCGCGGCGGTACGCCACGCTCTTCGCCCAGTCGGCGCTGAAATGACGAGCATACGCATCCATCCATCCGAGGCAAGGGTGCGGTGTGCCACCAATACGCGGAGTAACAAGGAGAGGCTTTAGGATTTGGACAGAATTTGGTGCACTGGGCTCAAAAAGGAAACCACTTCAAATCAACAAGAGAAGTCTCATATTTTCAACTCCTTCATGGCATCCGGGATTGAGGTTACAGAAGGCCCAAACCGAAATGTGAGATCATCTTTTTGTTGGAGGCTTGTGGATCTCAGTAGTCAATGCATCTCTGGAACGCATGAAAGCTCTCTCACTGCGCTTTGGCAAAAGAGAAGAACCGTTTGAGTTCATCGTGACTTTCCTCTTGCGTGTCACTGAATGTTTCCGTCCTGTACACTACACCAATGGAGAAGCAGCTTTTTTCGCACTCACGGGACGCCTCTGTAGCGCTTCAACTCTTCGTCCCATGACACGGGCGACTGCACGAAGCTGGGCAGGTTGTAGACGACGGACACGACGGCCGTGACGACGACCCACACGCGCACCGCTCCCGACGACGCGTAGCGCTTGAAGCCGTGCAGACATACCATCATGTAACGCTGAACCGTCACCTGAGTTCAAACCCGCCAATCTCGTATCATTTGCAGAACTGACTTTGAGGGTCCAGGTTACCTGTCCGTGGGAACAAGGTTGTACGACACAAAAGAATGAGTAGGCACGCAAATTGAGCTGCCATGTCTTTTCAGCATTGGGCTCTGAAACCCTGACCGGAACCTCCAACAAAGGTGCGTTGATGATCCTCCAATGAATGTTTCCAGATTTGCCAAAAAGTAAGTGTGTTTTGCTTGTTTAGTGAGTCCATGCTGCGCGTGAGGTGGGAACCGCGCAAAGACGCATCGACAGCTCTTTCCCCACACGTCCCAACAGCACGAGATCTGATCTCACCAGAACGACCATCCAGTTGGCGAACACGTTGGCGGTGCGCGCGAGGCCCCACCCGATGACGCCGACGAAGCCGTAGTAGCGATAGAGTCTGGGACAGCGACGCGCGATCGAGCCCTCTGAGGTGCAGAACCTGGCGACAGAGAGAGTGCGACAGAATCAGTTCTCAGCGCACAACGTCCCGGTCCAAGCGAAGCTTCAATCAGACTCAAAAGGACTTGCAATCTCTCACTCAAGCAGAACAAAATTTACTCTTGGTTTCACACTGTGCATTACTACTCGTACCAGATTCTCACTGATTTTTGCTGGGATTATCACGACCACATGGAAACCCTGTGGGCAGAAGATGTGCTCCAAATGCTCGAGCCACACGTGACGTTCAAAGCAACACGTTGCTCAGAATAATTTATTCAGAATCAGTTCTTTTTCAGACCTCAAAGAACCCGGAATGGCGATAGCGATGTTCCAGAGGAAAGATATTGGCTGCAACGTTCAGGCTCTGTGTTGTTGGAGGCAGAGAATTTTGTTTCCTGCATGACACAAGCCAACGGTGTTTCAGGGTGTTCTTGGTGCGTTGTCTTGTGTGCTGTGTTGTTTTTTGAAAAGAGCTGCAGAAAAGGTCTCAAAAGCTTGTGATGTTAGCACAAAAGGACGGAAGGCATGCGGCACACTCTTTGCTGCTTTGGTGCGCTCTCAAATGAACAACAAATACAGCCTCAAGCGAAACAACTGTCGAGGACCAACCACAAGAAGCGAATTGCTGAAAACAAAAACAAAGCAAATTCTGCACCTGAAGGGGGAAATGAAGGTGAAAACGTCATTGGGAGTTGTTGATCTGATCTTGCTTTGCAGCCCTTGTCGCGGGTGAGGACTCCAGCTGTGTACCTCTATTGGGGAGGCTGAGTGCTTCAGACAATGCTGACAGCTCACATGACTCTGTATTGTCACCTTGTGCGTCATCTGAGCCAATCAACAATGGGGAGAAGCAACCAATTTTCCACATGTCATGCGATATTTGGTTGTGTCATTTTTGACGCCACACCGACCCCTGATCCCCCTGCAGCCCCGCTAAACGATACCGCACTTCGTGTTTCGAAAGTTTCCCCTTCAGTTGAGTGACTCGTTTGTCCAAACTTTTCCATTCTCATCAACCAAAATTGTTGTGTTTGAAGAATCAGCAGGCTCGGAGTTGACACGAACCTTACCATGATGAACTGGCCTCGACATTCCCACATTCAAAACTTGTTTTCTGGAGGCAAAACAAATAAACACAGTGGAGTTGCTTGGCAGAATGCAGAAGCCTTTTTCGTGCATTTGACTGAAGAGTGAACCAAGATTTGAAACGAGAAACTGCAGTCCATGAACGTTTGTCAGCGTTCGAGTTTGCAAGCTTTCTCGCTGTGAACACGCAACGATCCTCTGCATGTTTCGCACAACTTGTCTCCATTCGGTGCAGTCCGGACAGGTGTGGCGCCCATTGTCGTGTTAGACGTATACATCCATCAATTTGCAGGAACAGAAATAACAACGTAATATTTGCTTTCAGCTGGTGTGCTGCAGGGCTTGAATGAGGAAACCCGAATCAAGCCAACATTAACCTTTCCCGACAGAAACCAGGAAATACAAAACTATTGCTTCGAACAACTCTGAAACCCACGACACCATCCATCACACCGTCGCCAGAAACAATCCTAACTTTCTTTGCAGCCCAAGAAGCTTCGTCTTTTGTGTGTCTGGGTGAGGGGGCGCACCCAGGGCTCGCGCTCGTGACTCACTCGACGACGACCATCATGAAGCCGGCGGTGACGAGCACGAGGCTGTCGGCGACGGCGAGAACGACGAGCAGGAAGGACGTGGCGGAGGAGCGCACCTCAGAGCGCAGCGCCGCCATCACCAGTCCGTTCCCCACCAACCCGAGAGACACGATCACCAGGTTCACGTAGCCTGCGACACAAACTGGCCTCCATCAGAGAGAGAGAGAGAGAGAGAGAGAGAGACAGAGACAGAGACAGAGACAGAGACAGAGACAGAGACAGAGAGAGAGAGTCAGGAGAGGGGACAAAGAGACAGAAAGGGAGAAAGAGACAGCGAGAGACACAGAGAGGAGGGACTGCTGCCGCGCTGCAGATCAAACCGCGCAGGTGCGCGCGCGCGGTGCACGAGCACATTCAGGGCGTCGCCTGAGATCAGGTCGTGCAGCGCGATTGTCAGCCGCCAAATTTCAACCATTCTGTTGACTGAAAACGTTTCCATGTTCAGATATCAAATTTTCTTCCCAATTTGAAACAACTGTCTGTTGCGCTCTTTTGACTTTCGAGAAAAACTCAGAACCTTCTGTCTGGAGACCTGTTGAATGGCTTACCTTCAGCGATGAGAGAAAAGAGCTCGCAGTTGTACGAGCTGGTTGGACCCTGGTCTTGAACCTGCGGTGTCGTGACCTCCGCTGACCAGTTGGAGTCTGCCTTCAGAAGTGTCTCTGTAATGTTGGTGTCCATGTTCCAGGGACAAATATGTGCAAGCGCTCTGTGAAAGTCCTTTAAATCACAGACAATGTTCGTCAGGTGAACATCGTTGTGTACAGAGACGAATTGGTTTTGTCAACGGAACGCGCTCCACACTTGTTTTGTTCAGACCATTTTGTTTGGGTTCAGTCAATTTGTCCGGTGAGAAATCCTTGTGAGTTCTCTCTCGTGTTGGATTTCACACGGATAGTTGGATTCAAATCGAAGAGAGTTTCAGTTTCAGCTCCGATGTGTGAAGACAAAACCTTCAAAGGGACTTTTCTCCTGCATGATATCCTGGAAAGTCGCATCTGTGGGTTTTCCTGCCGGCACCGGTCTTTGGACACCAGCAGAAGCTGCATAGACAGGAAGTCGTTTTGTGTTTTGTGTGAAACGTTGTTTTGTGTCGTTTTGCTTTGTTCGAGGCCAAAGACGCTCCAATTCCAGAGCTGCACCGAGGTTCTTTGTGTTGTTTCGCAACCCTGGGATGTTGCTTGAAGAGTGTTCGGGATGTTTCCCCGCCAACCCCGCCACGCTGGAACAAAATCCATTTGCCTCAAAAGTCACAGCTGCTGTTTCTACACAACACAAATACACTCCTATCTTCCACCTGCTACGGGTCTGAGCTGCCGGCTTTCAAAACTGCAGACGCATCATCACGGGCTGTGGTTGTGAAGCATAATTTGGTCCAGAATCTATAAAAGCGGCAAAGTGTTCCACGTACAGAGGAGGGTTCGACCTCCGATTCCCCACAAAGCCAAAAACATGCATGTGATAATGAGAACTCGACTTTGGAGAAACAGAGGCGGTCTGCGTGACACCAACAAGAATGCATGTCCATGTCTGGGACACACAAAGCTGAAAAATCTAGTTTGTTTTGCACGTTGGCGTCGTGGTCGTGTGTGCTCATCACTTCGTTTTCACAGTGCACCTCTTGCCTGAGAAATGTCACTGGCTCACAGGTCCAAAAGTGAATTGAGAAACAAAGGCACAGGTTTCCCTTTCCACCCTTTGTTTCTGTGCTGTTTCACATCGCTTGAAAAGATTGTTTTCTCTTCACACTGTCTGGGTTCCCAGGTATCGCTGACGCTTCAGCTCAGAGTAAAAGTTCCATTTCCCCCTGAAAGGCGTCAGTCTGTTTGACAAACAACATTTAATCCTGCTGTCTGAGACGAAAACGTCGCTGACAATTTCCTGCATTTCTTTCAAGTGAGATTCCACAAGCAAGAAATGATTATCTCTTGCATCTGAGTAGGTATGTCCTGTCGTGGAACTTGAAAGGGATTTTTTGTCAGCATGAGGTGGAGCATGAGGTGGACATTTTGTGAGGTGAGGTCTCGATCATGTTTGAAACACTTCGTTTCTGTTTGAGACGAATGAGACGTTTGATGCCCGTCTCACGGCCTCGGGATCAGCATTCACAGCATTGATTCATCGTGTGTGTGTGTGTGTGTGTGTGTGTGTGTGTGTGTGTGTGTGAGTGTGTGTGTGTGTGACAGAGAAAGAGAGAGAGAGAGAGAGAGAGAGAGAGAGAGAGAGAGAGAGAGAGAGAGTT
>JAAUXT010068159.1_pt1 | contig 11271 bp, 12 predicted proteins | sample 7278171 | NCBI WGS metagenome assembly JAAUXT01 (sample SAMN14350112, study PRJNA611818) | marine sediment metagenome | isolation source: surface marine sediment (1.8m) | place: French Polynesia: Moorea | collected 2018-08 | reverse complement strand
GACCCCCCCCCTGCAGAAGACAGCATGGCTGGTGGAGGACAAGGAGGACCAGGAAGAATTGATAAACAAGGAAGAATTGATGACATTAACACCACTGCAATGCTGCAAGGGACTTCGCACTGCAGTTGCCTTGAGCACTGCTTCTTATTTTCACTTTGCATTGGTCAAACTGGTATCGTTTCTTTGAGCATCACTGATTCCGATTGGTCTTTGATTGTTTTGTGACCGGTCCTTTCCACTGGTTGTTCCTTGACTGCAATTGAGCAGGACTTGGACTGGTTCTTTACAGCGAAACCAGTTGGCGTCCGACAGGGAGAACACAAGGGACCCTTGGGTCCGCCCCCTGTACCCCCACCACACAAACAAATCTCTATTTTGGCACTGCATGCCACACGAAAACTCGTCTGATTGTTGGTTTTGTGTCCTCCCAGGTCGGATCCACGGAGGACCCCGGGGAGCCACCCTCACTCAACTCGAGATTGACCCCCCAACTTCGCACCACATGTGCAACAACTATTCCCTTCACATGTTAATTTTTTAAAAGTTGCAAATTACCCCCTGAGGGGTGCAAACTTTACACTCTGCTCCCACAGCCAAGTGCTTCACAGGACACACGTCGCGTGTGAACCCAACATGGTGACACTCACGCAACAAGTCCCTCTCACCCCACTGAGGGCAACTCGTAACAGGCAGCAGAACAAGCCTGATTTTCATGTGCGTGTGCGTGAAATTTTTTGAAGATTTTGGTGTCAAATTTGCACAAACAGTGCTCAGATGCGGTAGTCTCAATGGCAATGTTCGATTTGCACGTGCGACTAGCTGCTGGCGAAGCGCAAGGCCACAACCCCCTGGTTTGGAGATGGGGTAAAGACAGTCAAAATTTGGCCTCACTCGGCCAGCCGACACACACACGTAAATCGAACGTTACCAGTGTGTGACAGCCCCTTCTCCCAAATCCCTGGACAAACAACCCGTCGAGGCGTGGCCCGGACACTGGTCCCTGAATCAAGGATTCCGTATCCAGTAGATCTATTGGGGGTTTTCACACAGATGACGTTGCGTCAAAAGTTTGACGCGATACCAGGAACATACTGGCCCTTTTTTGACACTCTCCAAGAGGTGTCATGTCAAATTTGATGCCCACGTGTCAAAAGTTTGACGCCAGCGTCAATACTCGTAAATCTGAAGCCGCCCAAATTGTGTGAAAACCCCCATTGACAGGCATTCCCAGCTGCAGCTCCTATGGACGCGTCCCAACGCTACAGTCCCCACTTCGATCTCCTCGTATTGATCTCTCCATGCGACACAGGTACTGAAGACGTGCCAAACTCCCTGTGTCGCGCTGCAGTCGAGGCGACGACAAGTGGTTTGGCTCGCACACGAATCGGGTCAGAGTGGTGACGTCACGCGCTGCGTCTCTGTGCGTGTTCTCGGGTCAATTTCAGAAAACGATCTACGGAAGGCCGCGCTCTCGCTCGTCTACATTGCACACACACGCACACACTCCACACACACACACACACACACACACACACACACACACACACACACACACTCAGATCTGAGCTTATCAAGGGGACGAGCAACGTCATTCACACCACAGAACATTGTTTCGTCTGCCCCAGAGAAAAAGTTTCCTTCGCCATTGTTCAGTTTTATTGTTCGGACTGGATCGTATTTCACATCCACAAAACCCTGGATGCGCCATTGTGGATTTGTGTTCAGAGGCTGCAGAGCCGTGTGGGTTCCGTATTGAGCAGCACGTTCAGCAAACTTTCCCTCTTCTCTACACATTAACACAACACCTGCTGCAGAACCAGCAAGTCACACGCAGTTTCCAGGCAACAATAAGGGCTTTTCACATTGGGTGACGCGCGGTCGTTTACTGGGCTGACGTCAAATATTTCACCATTGGGTTCAAATGTTAAATTTTGACGCCGACGTCAAAAATAGCATCACCAATGTGAAAACCCCTAATGCCACGAACAAACAGGCCAGGTGAGCACAGTGCCCCGCACCAGCCACACGTACGCGAGTACGTGCACGTCTGCACGTCTTTAGCGTGACGCGAACAGGTTAATTGACGTGCACGAGCACCAAGCTACGCGAAATCTTGCGTGAGACAAACGGCAAGCGCATGCGCACACAAAATGTGTTTCGCGAAGTTGGAATCTGCCCCCCCCTTGACCAAGGCATTGGTTGCACCCCTGTGCCAACCAGGGGATGGTGATTCCGCCGACATTCCTGGCATGGCCTATCTGACCTTCTCATTCCAGCAACATGCATTCGCTGCACCTCTTTGCAATTGACACACCCACGCCTTTTATGTGTGTCTGTGTGTCTGCAAACACAAGGAGATCATCCCCCTGATCTCCGAGTGGAAATTGAATATTGTGTGTGCGTGGGGGACGTCGTGTCCTCACGTTCAACAAGCGTTGGAACGCGATCGTGTGACGTGCAATGCCCCTTGCCAACACACACGCAAACACGCACGCACACACACACGCACACACGCACACACACACGCACACACACGCGCACACACACGCATGCACACACGCACACACGCACACACACGCACACACACACACTCACACACATGCACACACGCGCACACACACACACACACACACACACACACACACACACACACACACGTACGAGAGCATGCTCCGTTGTGTTTGACAACCCTGTCTTGTTTTGTAACCCACCTCTCCCTCCAGGCACGCGAGTACGAGGCCACATGTACGAGGATCTATCATTTAATTCTGAGACTGGTCATTTGGAACATTTGCACATGTTGAAGCTCTTTGACACAGTTTTGCACTGTTTTACAGTCTGCGATTATTGCGCAATGCGACCAATTTGTACCCAAGCTAAGGGTTCCGATCACGACCAGTCTCAGAAATAAATGACAGATCCTCGTATTCAATTCTGGCGGAACGGTCACTGCTAGCACATCGAATGGTCAGAACATGATGATGAAGGCAGGTCACCTGACATTCCTTTTTACGAGGTTCTATCCAACCATTCTGAGACTGGTCATGTTCACGATCGGCCTCAAAGGACACAGGTGGTTGATTCGACACAATTGATTCCATTGACCTTGTCAGTGCAGACAGGCCAATTGGCTTTATCGGTGACCATGATGAGTCTCACCATGGTTGGATAGAACCTCGTACACTGGCATGAAGGTCGAGCCGATCGCAGAAGCTGACGTTCCACCAGAACTTAAAGCACCCTCGTAGAATCTACGTGAGAGTGGGAGATCGCAGACAGGATCGCTAACACAGCCGAGACAGGCACTGACCATCCGCCTGCACGAGAATGTGGATGCCCGGGCAAAGGGAAAATCTGACTTACCTGGCACGTCGTGTCCCTCAGCCACCTCTCTCACACACACCCGCAGTGTCTCGATCCCGAAAGCGTCGCCTCAGCGAAAGCCAAGTTTACATGTGGTATTAGGCTTGAGCGAGGTGCGCATGCAGACAGACCTTATGCTCCGCAGTTGAGAAGCCGAATGTGCTCAGTGTGTCCTAGAAAGGCAGTCGCCGCGTCTACGGGTCCCTGAGGCGTGAAGCGGGGAGAGCAGCGACCGTGTCCCGGTGCAACCCCCCGCTGCAGCCCGGTATAACGGGCCAGGTTGACAGGGGGGCCCCATGGACCGGTGCAACCCCCCCCCCCCCCGCTGTAGCAATTCGTCCTTAAGATGACGCGACGTCAAAATATTGACGCGAGGCCAGGAACGGACTCCATCATGTTAAATTTGACGCCCACGCGTCAAAATTTTGACACCAACCTGCCTGTGTGAAGGTGACTTCATATAGAACTTGTTGCGCTCTGCGTTTTGCGGCATAATGTTGGGTGGCGTCAAAATTTAACATGACGCCCAATGTGCCGCAGGTAGCTTGCCGCAGATAATCGCTGGGAATCGATTCTTGATGCAAGAAATGTGCGGACATTGCACTCAATGGTGACCTCATTTTGCTGCCGCAACCGCTGCCGCAGCCGCAGCTCTATATGAAGTCACCTTAAAAACCCAAATGCGTACGTCACAGGTGGGATGTGGTGCGTTTTTGCGTCACTGACGTTGCGTCGTTGTGCAGGAAGGCCACGCACCACGTATCCAGTCAATGAGGCCTGAATGGTGAGGGTTTGTGTTCAGGAAAGCCCACGTGTGTGTGTGTGTGTGTGTGTGTGTGTGTGTGTGTGTGTGTGTGTGTGTGCGTGTGTGTGCGTGTTGAGAATCGCGCACCTTCAAACTCACCGCAGTCAATTCATTCTGCACTATCTTTGCTTCAGTGACTTGCAGCCCCACACCATCGTAGTCTGTTTCACGTGGCGCGTTTTGCCCTCTGCATATTCCTCCAAAATCCGTACAAAATCCTTTTATATATCCACAAGCCGCGTTTCGGCGCAGTCAACCTCCCGGTGTCCTCCTTCCTCACCTGCACCTGTACGTGACTGCAGGGACAGCTTCAGGAACAGGATGGAGAATCGACCTTTTTTCCGCTTGGCGAGACGATTGATTTTTTTGTCAGTGCGTCACTTCAATCAGAACAGGAACGGCAGATCGGATTGCTGTCACGCAAATACCGGTACCATCGATGTTGTTCGGTGAGGAAGTACTCAGAGGGGCACGGTCACGGAAGGGACCAGATGCGGACCCAGGGTCCAGGAGACCCCAAAAACAGCGTGAAGTGCAACGCTGAACAGGAGAAAAATGCGAGAGAAGAAACGAGAAAAATGCGAGAAGAAACAATGTTTGGACTGTCGTGGAGAGGCCTTGGTCCTCTGGTGCCCCCTGGATCAGCCCCAGTTCCCACCCCTCACCCCAAACCTTCACCAGCCGCAGTGGAGCGAACGAACCTCAGCCCCCCCCCGCACATAGCGCGTCTTGCCACGCAGGTTTTGGACGAGACGAGACGCTGAACAATAGGGACTTTATGCATCGGCGTTTGTGTCAAACGTCGTGCCACTCATCGCATCAGGTGGAGAGTGGTGATTGGCCAGTGCCATGGAAACTGTGCACAATGTCATCAATTTGTGTGCTCTTTTCGATGTTGGCGTTGATGCTACGTGCGCCTCAAACGCCATGCATAAAGTCCCCATTTTTGCCACGAGCCGCTCCGTTCAGCGTCAGACGCGCTGTGTGCTTCCAGCCTGAAGGTCATGGCAGTTGTGACGTGTACCGTACCGTCTCGTGTTTTTTGTCGCACTTTTTGCCCCAAAATTGAACATCAAAAGAATGGGTGCGTCTTGTTCTTGAGTTTGAATTTACTGTATTTTGAATTAACCTTGGTACCAGAAAACGGGCCCAAATCTTGTGGTGCGTCTTGTACATGAGTGCGTCTTATACACGAGAGAGTACGGTATCTGCCGTGAACGTTGTTGCCAGGGAAACGGCAGGACACTTCTGCGGCTGACAGCAGAGCGTGCAGGGCGGGGAACCAACCCGCTGTTGAACAATTACAATTGTAAGTTTATTTACGTTTGGACGTCACTGAAATGCATGTACAGACACGTGTTTGGCAGGAGTTCCTCATCTCAAAAGCCATTGATGTGTTAAATATCTGAACAAAAAAAACCCAATTTGATGTCGATGAAAAATGTACAGTTGTGAACCCACGAAGAAAACATGTGTTTCTTGACTTGTGCACGTTCGCTTCGCACTTGTTTTGGGGGTTTTCACATTGGCGCTGTCGGCGTCAAAACTTTGACGTCAACAGTAGAATCTTGACGTCAACGTCAAAATTTAACCTGACACCCAATTGGTGAGCATCAAAAAATGGTCGAGACCATTCTTTGGCATTGTCAAAAATTACACAGAAAAAGTTGACACCATCGCCAATGTGAAAACCGCTTTTCTCAAGCAAAGCGCGTTGTTGGAGTGTCAGAATGCCCCGGTTGTCAGAAGTACCCGTAGGGCCTTTTGACTTGACAATCGTCCGAGTGAAAACTACCCAAAGACCAGGGTCAAAAGGTCAATATGAGGTACTCCAAACAACACACCATTCAGGTTTGAACAATGACAGTAAAAACTGCCCTGTCTGAAGTGTACTGCAAAAAGCACTATAGCAAGATAGTTTTAAAATTAATGTTATTTCAAACAAGGATTTTGTAAGAAAAGAAAGGATCTGTACAGTTCTGAAGAGTTTTCAAAAATCTACTTTTGATTGAAATATGGTGTGTTGTTTCGAGAACCTCATATTGACCTTTTGACCCTGGTCTTTGGGTAGTTTTCACTCGGACGATCGTTGAGTCAAAAGTACACAGTTACGTTTGAACACCGGGTACTTCTGACCCGCCAACAACGTCCTCACTTGACACGCGGACTGGATCCCTGACACCGATCCCCCCCCCCCACGGAAACAAAGGCGTCAGAACAAACTGAAGGTCCAGTTCGTGGCTGTTTCCTCCGTGTTGTCAGAGGCCGCGTTCGATTTGGCAACCCGAACAACCTGGGTCTCTGAATTCTGTCTTCCCATTGGCTCTCCAAATTGACCAGCCAATGAGAAGACAGATTTCAGCGATCTGGGTTGTCTGGGTTGCCAAATCGAACGCGGCCAAAGTTTCCGCTGCAACACGTGACGTATTCGGTGGAGAACCAGAGCATATCACGTGTCCAACAGCAGACGGTAGAGTCTTATTGGTTGCCTTTTGTTTTGATCCCATCCGACGTTGGAATTCGACGCAGCGAAGAGCCAGACTCTCAAGTTGGATTTCACGTGCCACGTTGCCCCTTGAAGGCAGCTGAAACTCTCTATTCAATTGCACAGGGTCAACGTGCGCCACACGTCCATGTGTGTTCAACGTGCCCTGCAGGGTTTGTTTGTCTGAGCCCCAGGAGCGTACCCACTGTGCCCAGAAAACAACCAAGTGTGCGGTGCGCGATAAAACGAAATGCAAACGTGAAACGGATTCTGTGGACAAAGAAACGCAACAGCGTAGAAATTCCACTTGAAGAACAAGAATCTGCACAAATGAGCTGGTGGTCCGTTCCATATCCCGCGTTGCGTACTGGGGTGGATCCAGGGCTGACCTCAGGGGCCTCGCCTCCAAGGAGCCGGATCTCAACACCAAAGTGCGGCAGGAAGGTTGTGTCACACATGTTTGATGAGATGACACGGGCAGGTCCCTGGACCTGAACAGGATCCAGGGTCTAGTGGTCAGCAGAGCTGTTGGACTGATCTGTGGTTGTAAGGCCCGGAAGGCTGGTCAGCAGGGCTGGCTGGTGGACTGGTCAGCAGGAGGTGGTTGTCAGGCCCAGAAGGCTGGTCTGCAGGGCTGGACAGCAAAGTTGGCAGACTGGTCAGTGCGGTTGGTTGACTGCCCAGTAAGGTTGGTAGTCAGCAGGCTGGAAGACTGGTCAGCAGGGCTGGTCAGCAGGGCTTGTCAGCAAAGTTGGCAGACTGGTCAGTGCGGTTGGTGGACTGGTCAGTGCGGTTGGTGGTCAGCAGGCTGGAGACTGGTCAGCAGGGCTGGTGGACGGTGCAGACCTTGTTCTGCCCATCGAACCCGAGCCCCTTGGGGCACTGCATGTGGAAGACCTTCCACTGCCGCGCCGCCAGTACGCACACGTAGTACGAGTCGCACTCGCGCGCGTCCGCGTGGATCCCGGGCGCCGGGCACACGAACTCTGAAACACCGCACGGGAAGCCGTGAGGTCTGCAGTTCTAACGGGGAGCGAGACCTGCAGAGCCAGGGTCTGATTCAGGAGTGCCGACTCCCAGTCTTTGAGAACTGTCGAACCATGAAAGAGAATGAGTGAGTGAGTGAGTGCGCTCTACCTTCGTCCTCTGGGTGTCCGGACTTGTTCTCGAACAGGTAGAGATGCACGTCCGTCCCGTCTGAGAGGGCGCTGCCCGCGGAGCCCGGGGACCCTGCGAAGAACACACCGAGAGTAGAGCCGGGGTCACACGGCTGCGTCCTGCGTCACGTACGCGTCGTGCATTCCGGTTTTGACGTCTGTGTCAGGCTTTTACGAGTATTCTCGCGAAACGCAACAAGCCATTTTTGAAGCGAAAATTTCCTGACCTGATATGTAGGAGTCGGCGGCTCGCCCTTTCGAGGCTCGTCTCCTACTTCCGGTTCTCGCCGTCTTCACTTCCGGTTTCGTGCTGATCCTCACGTTCGGCGTGATGACGTCATAATCTATGTCAGCGTTGTTGACGTTGATGTAGAAGTCGCGCGTCTTGTCCGTTCCCACAGCAACCTGGATATCGTTGGCGCCGGAAGTGAGTTCTGCTTCCGGTACGCCATAAGCGGAAGTGGTTCCGGAAGTGGTTTTCTGGGTAATGACCTCCTGAGGGTAGATGAGCATGCCCTGGGTTTTGGAGGTGTTAACGGGCAGTTCTCTACTCACAGGCTCGTCGTATGTGTTGTGGTCCGACGTCCTATCCAGCGCGACATTGGACCTCAGGTTCGACCCAAAGTTCGTGAGCTCATCCTCCAGGCCCTTGGTTGACAACACCCCTTCCTGCTTCCTCAAGTTTTCCTTCGCCCTTTTCTCGAGTCTTTGTAGCAGTGAGAAGAATCTACGGAGTTTTTCCCGGTTGGCCAAGACTCTCTTTTTCTCAGCCAATGACAATGCAGCTTTCCTCTTGGGCGTCTGCACGGGTTCCCGCTCCGGGTACCGGTAGATGGCCTTCTGACTCGAGATGTCGGCGTCTGGGCGGGGTACGCTGCGGCGGGCGGCGGTGGTGGGCGGCGGCGGCGTCACTATGGGTGGGCCCGTCACCGTGACAACTTCAACTGCGAGGAGAAAGCTTGTGTGTGTCTGTGTGTGTGTGTGTGTGTGTGCGTGTGTGTGTGCGTGTGTGTGAGAGTGTGTGTGCGTGCGTATGTGTGGTGTGCGTCGTGCGAGAGAAACCTCTCTGAATTGGAAGGAGAACAACAATGAGAGCAAGGATATCATGCAGGTACTGATGTGAACACAATCCAAAACGGCACGTCGTATCAAGTGAGCGATTTCTGAGTTGGCGGAAAAGCGGACTTTTACAACAACTCACAAAGGTCCACGTCTTCCTTCCGGTTCCCCTCGGCGTCCTCCGCTGGCGTTCCCGCGCCGTCGTCCCGGCGCCCGGCGGCGGCGTCGGCGGCGTCGCTGCGTGACGTCCCGGAGGAGACGATGGCGTCGCGAGGACGCTGCAGAACTGACGTCAAAAAGAACCGAGATATTGACGTCAGGGGCGCTTTGTATTAGTGGGTCAATCCAAATGGACTCGCTTTGGTTCTACCGACACTGAGTGGACAGACTCGAGCACGGTCCTTTTCTGGGTGGAACCCTCACCACGCCACCGCGCCATGTATCTACATTCCTTCGCGTGACCAGGGCAACCCACTCCCCTGCAAGTGACCTCGAATTCAACCGGAAGTCATTGTCCACCGGACATCTGCACCGGAAATTCAAACTGAGAATCACAACCCAGACCGTGCAACCATGCTTTTCGTACCGGAAGTGACCACCTGGAACCGGAAGTGAGTCTCTGACCTGCGTTGATCTGGGTGAGCAGCGGGTAGTCCCCGTCCCCGCACGTGCCACGAAAGTCGTCCATCTCGACGGACCAGATGAACGCTCCGCCCAGGTCACGTGACACGATGTACTCCGCCTGCAGAGGGCGCAGGGGTCACGTGGGGTGAACACTGGTAATATCGCCCGCAACGCCAGTGCAGTATTCACTGGCACGGCGCATGACAGTCCACGCAGTACGCACAGATGTTTGCATGGGCACATCGTGTGACGCATCCGTACAGGATAACTCCCGAGCATGAGACTGATACTGTGTGAGAACAATTCGAGTGGCGTTAGCCACGAGAGGTGTTTTCACACAGTATCAGTCAAGTGCAAGGGAGTTATCCTGCATAGATCACAGATGTGGGTCGCTACTTGCCCAGCACATGACCAAGATACCCAAAGTAACACCCAATGCCGACCCTCATCTGTGAGCTATAATGGAAAACAGCACGGAGGAACGAACGTTGAACGTCAGCGAAGAGCACCGTGCGTAGGATACAGCAAACTTTCCTCAATCCCATCCCTGTCTCCTTACGCAGCTTGACCATTAACGGTTTTCACATTGGGTGACGCGCGGTTATTTTCTTGACGTCGGCGTCAAAATTTAATATTGAACCCAATGGTGGAATTTTGACGTCAGCCCAAAAAACGACCGCGCGTCGCTCAATGTGAAAACCCCTATTCACGTTCACCCCCACTGGACACCAACATCCCACGTACACGTACACCCAAAGCCCACACCCTCCACTTCGCTGCATTTATTGCTCAGCCTTGCCAAGCCACCCCAGCCCTATCACCCACGCCCGTGTGTGCGCGTGGTGTGAGAGGTGTGTGTGCGTGCCCTTCTGAGTGTGGTTTGTGGGAAGAATTTGCCTGCCGTTCACCCCACCCCACCCCACCCAGCCCTACCTTCCCCTGCCCACCCACCCACCCACTCACCTCACTCTAGCTCAACCTGCATCGTTCTACCCCACCCTCAGCTTGATCATCTCCCAGCCCGCTCCACTCCACCCCGCTCTGCCCCAACCCACCCTACGCCACCCTCCTCGCCCCACCCTCACCTTGGCCTTCCCCCAGCCCGCCCCAACACACCCCGCCCCACCACACCCCACTCCACACCACCCGGCCCCATGGTGCCCTGCCCTGGCCGGCCCCTCCCCACCCTGCTGTGCCTCACCCCACCCACCCCACCCTGCCTCAGCGCGCCCCACCCTCCCTCTCCCCACCCCACCTGCCCCATCTTCTCCCCCAGCCCACTCCCCGTACCCTCGGCCGTCCCACTCACCCTGACCACCATACCCTCAGCTCCTCACCTTCTCGCGCACGCTCTGGGGGTCATCGTACCCGACCCACTGGTCCCCGCTGTAGGCGTAGGGGGCGCGCTGGTCTCGCGACCACACCGACTTCCACCCGGACTCCAGGTTCTCGCAGATCTGCGCAGGAAACACGGCTTGGATCACGTGGAAGAAGTGTTCAAGCCCTCGATGCCAGAACCGTGTGTGTGTGTGTGTGTGTGTGTGTGTGTGTGTGTGTGTGTGTGTGTGTGCGTGTGTGTGTGCGTGTGTGTGTGTGTTTGTGTGTGTGTGTTTGTGTGTGTGTGCGTCTGTCTGCCTGTCTGTCTGTCTGTCTGTCTGTCTGTGTGTCTGTCTGTCTGTCTGTCTGTCTGTCTGTCAGTGTGTGTGTGTGTGTGTGTTTCTGTCTGTCTGTCTGTGTGTCAGTGTGTGTGTGTGTCTGTCTGTCTGTCTGTCTCTGTG
>JAAUXT010082830.1_pt1 | contig 11272 bp, 6 predicted proteins | sample 7278171 | NCBI WGS metagenome assembly JAAUXT01 (sample SAMN14350112, study PRJNA611818) | marine sediment metagenome | isolation source: surface marine sediment (1.8m) | place: French Polynesia: Moorea | collected 2018-08 | reverse complement strand
GATCGCTTTTCAAAGGATCATTTCCGGCATCAGCATTTTCTCCCTCATGGCGATTCCCTTCTTTATCTTTGCCGGCGAGTTGATGTTCCACGGGGGTATCGCCCTGCGACTGGTCCGTTTCGCCTCATCGGCCGTCGGGTCGGTACGCGGCGGCCTTGGCGTCGTCAACGTCTTTTCGTCCATGCTGTTCGGCGGCATCTCGGGTTCGGCCATCGCGGATGTGTCCGCGCTGGGATCCATCCTGATCCCGGTCATGAAAGAGAAAGGGTATGACGACGACTATGCGGTCAACGTCACCGTGACCTCCTCGATTGCCGGCATCATTATTCCCCCCAGCCACAATATGATTATTTATGCCGTGGCGGCCGGGGGCAGTCTTTCGATTTCCAAATTGTTTCTGGCCGGTTTCTTTCCCGGGGTGGTGATGTGTCTGTGCCTGGCCGCCGTCTCCTACCTGGTGGCCGTAAGAAGAGGCTATACGTCGGAAGTTTTTCCCGGCGTTGTCATTCTGATCAAGCATTTCATCACCGCCCTACCCGGCCTGCTGACCGCCATCATTATCGTCGGCGGCGTGCTCAGCGGCATTTTCACGGTAACCGAATCCGGCGCCTTCGGGGCGATATACGCCTTTTTCGCGACGATTATCGTCTACCGGTCCTTGACATGGGAAAAATTCAAGCGGGCGGTCACCAACGCCGTCCGCACGACCTCGATGGTCATGATTCTGATTGCCTGCTCGGGGGCATTTGCCTATCTGTTGACGTTTTACCAGGTGCCCACCAAGATGTCGGTTTTTCTGACGACCATATCAGACAATCCGATTGTCATCCTTTTAATGATCAATCTGATGCTGCTCTTTCTGGGCATGATCATGGATATGGCCGCCCTGATCCTCATCTGCACCCCGATTTTTTTACCCATCGCCACCAGCATCGGTGTCGATCCCTACCAGTTCGGGATGCTATTGATGATGAACCTCGGACTGGGGCTCTGCACGCCTCCCGTGGGGTCATGCCTGTTCGTCGGCTGCGCCGTGGGGGGGGTCCGCTTGGAGGATGCGGTGAAGACCATCTGGCCTTTCTATACGGCCATTTTGATTGCGCTGCTGTGTGTGACCTTCGTTCCGGCCATCTCGCTCACGCTGCCCCGGCTTGTCGGCTGACCGCCGCGCCCCGGATGGCACGCTGTTAGACGCAACCCGCCCGCCCTGCGCCCAGACCGCAGGTCGGGCCGCAACGGGCCGCTATCGCCCTTGATCCGTTAACCATCGAAACTGATAAGCGTACCCCCAACATGGAACACCTTCTGCTGCAAAGCATCGCAAATGAACCCCTGGCGCCGGCCTTCCCCGCCGAAACCGGTGATGCCCTGGCGAAAACCGTCATCGCGCCGCTGGCCGAAATCGATGTTTACCCGCGCTCCATCACGGCGTCGAACCGCTGTCTTTACTTCATGGGCCGCCGGGAAAACCGCAAGTACGTGGGCATCATCACGGCAACGGACCGCCGCGCAGACGATTTGGCCGCGCCTCGCGCCATCCGCCTGAATGACACGGATCTGTACCTGACGCTCGCTGAAGCCGGCACGCCCACAGCGGGTGTGATGCAGACGGCGCTTCCGTTTCTAACCCCCCGGGTGATCGGCGCCGCGTCTTCCGTCGGCTGCGGTGACCGGCTGGGATTGGCCACGCCGGGTCACCTCCAGGCCGTGGCCCGATCCCACCTTGCTCCGATTCTGGCCCAGCAGTCGGTGCGCGAAAACGAACGCACCGGTCGCACACCCCGGGATGTCATGGCCGACGCCGTCTGGGGGGTTTTCCAGGAAGGCTGGCGTCTGGGCTTCGGGGCCGATGCCGACCACCTCAAGACCACGGCCGACATCGACGCCTTTGCCGCGGCCGGTTTTACCTTCTTCACCATCGATCCCGGTGACCACGTCGACGCCCGCGCTGACAGGACCGCCGCCGGTCAGCTGGCGGGTCTGTATCAGGACTTGCCCTGGCAGGAACTGGAAACCTCCCCTGCCGATCTCATGGCGGCGCTGACGGCCAACCCCATAGATCTGGATACCGGCCGCATTCAACTGACCGATGAAGAAGTCTGCCGGGCGGCCGTCAAATACGGCCGTGTGGTAACCCACACCGTCACCATGTATCGCCATCTTGTGAAGCATGTTGGGGACCGACCCTTCGAACTCGAGGTCAGTGTGGACGAAACCGACACCGTGACCTCGCTGGCCGAACACATCTACATTGCCGCCGAACTGAAACGTCTGGGCGTTCAGTGGGTAAGCCTGGCCCCCCGCTACGTCGGTGAATTCGAAAAAGGCGTGGACTACATCGGCGACCTGGCGGTATTTGAGGCCGCCTTTGCAAAACATGCCGCCGTGGCTCGAGCTTTTGGGTCCTACAAGCTGAGCCTGCATTCCGGTTCCGACAAGTTCAGCATCTACCCCATCGCCGCCCGTTTGACGGGGAATCAAGTGCACCTCAAGACGGCCGGCACCAGCTATCTCGAAGCCCTGCGAGCCGTGGCCCGCATCGCCCCGGCCGTATTTCGCGAGATCGTCGCCCTGGCCGTCGAGCGTTACCCAGTCGACCGGGCCAGCTACCACGTCTCCGCAGAAATCGCGGCGCTGAAACCGTTTCTGGAGGAGCCCGACGAAAACCTGGACAAAATCCTGGACGATTTTCACGGCCGCGAAATCCTGCATGTGACTTACGGGTCGGTATTGAACCACCCGTCCCTGGGCGCGACCCTGTTCGAAATTTTGCAGGCGCATGAAACGCTATACATCGAACTGGTGGCCCGGCATTTCGACCGTCATTTACAACCCTTTGGAGGCTGAGCCTCACGGAGTCGTCATGTCCTATTTAGAAACGCTCTACGGTCTCAGCGGTCAGACCGCCGTCGTGGCCGGGGGTGCCGGTGTCATCGGGACCGTCATGGCCCGGGCCCTGCTGTCGGCCGGCGCCAATGTCGTTGTCTGGAGCCGTAGCCGGAGCTCGCTCGACCAGGTCCTCGAAAACCTCGAGGCCACCGTTAAGGGGAGCGGACGGTTGACGGGCCGCCAGGTCGATACCGGCGAGGAGGAACAAGTACAGAATGCCTTGGCAGCCGCCTGCCGGCAGTTTGCCCCGCCCGGCATCCTGATCAACGCCGTGGGCGGCAACCTGGGTAAAGGCCCGTTTGTCGACACCGACCCGGCAAGGTTCGAGGAAGAGCTTCGCCTCAACCTCGTGGCCGGGCTGGTGGTACCCACCAAAGTGGTGGCGGCCTACTGGATCGCCGAAGGCATCACCGGCGCGATCATCAACCTGGCGTCCATGGCATCGTATCATCCCCTTTCAGGGGTCTGGGGCTACGATGCCGCCAAGGCCGGGGTATTGAATCTCACCCAGGCCACGGCCAACGAGTTTGCCCCGCACGGCATTCGCGTCAATGCCATCGCCCCGGGCTTCTTTCTGGGAAAGCAGAACAAGGCCCTGCTCGTCGATGAGAAAACCGGCGCCTACACGCCGCGCGGTAAGGCGGTTATCGAACACACCCCCTTTGGCCGTTTCGGTGAACCCGAAGAACTTGTGGGCGCCACCCTTTTTCTGGCGAGCAATAGGGCTTCCGGTTTTGTGACCGGGGTTTCGATTCCGGTGGATGGGGGGTATCTTGTACACAACATCTGACGTGCCTGCGCAGAAGGCGCATCTTTCGATCCCGGGGCGGCGTTCTCGCTCTTTGCCGGTCCTCGACGTAGCATCTGCTACGCCTCCGGGCGTCAAATCGCTGCGGCCTGGCCCGAAATCGAAATCTACGCCTTCTGCGCGGGCACGATGGTCGAAAAAAGGGCATCTTTTGGCCCTGGGACGGCGTTCTCGCTTCCCGGCATTTTTCAATGCGAAAGAAAGAATTTCAGCACTAAAAGGTCACAATACCCTTTGTCCCGCGCCGAGCATCGGGGATGCGGACGGGAAAAAGCGCATCGGCCTGTTTGAGCGAAGCGAGTTCCGATGCGCGCCGGCCGTATCCACGACGCGCAGGGTCAAGCGGGACAGGGCGCCTGACAGAAGAAGAGATCCGAGACCTGATCGTCATGGGCACCCCGCCCGCGCTTTTTTGGGGGGAAAAGAGTCCTCGTGCTGACCCCGGACGCCACCCGCACCTGCCCGCGGCCGCAGATGATCTACGGCCTCAGTGCCATCCACGGCCGCGTCTGTCGGCAGCGCGTCTTCATGGCGGCTCTGGACACGCATCCACCAGTGGCTGCGAGACTCGCTATCAACTGAAACAGGGGAAACGCCATGCAACCGTTTCTATCCGAAAACTTTCTGCTGCACAGCGACACCGCCTGTCGTCTCTACCACGATTACGCCGCCGCCATGCCGATTTTCGATTACCATTGTCACCTGCCCGTGGAAGAGATTGCCGCCGACAAACGTTTCGCCAACCTGACACGGATCTGGCTCAACGGCGACCACTACAAATGGCGGGCGATGCGGGCCAACGGCATCAGCGAACGTTTCATCACCGGCGATGCCGACGATCGCGCCAAATTCGCGGCCTGGGCCGCCACCGTTCCGAAGACTTTGCGCAACCCACTGTACCACTGGACGCACCTCGAATTGAACCGCTACTTCGGGATCGACGACCGGCTGCTCGGTCCGCAAACCGCCGAGGCCATCTACGACCATTGCAGTGCGCTCCTGCCCACTTCCGCCTTCAGCACCCGCCGTCTCCTGAAAAAGATGCGGGTCAGGGTGGTCTGCACCACTGACGACCCGGTGGACACCCTCGAACACCACCAGGCCATCGCCAATGACACCGAATTCGGTATCAAGGTCCTGCCGGCCTTCCGGCCCGACCGGGCTATCGGGGTGGAAGACCCGGCCGCCTTCAACCAGTGGGTCGATCAGCTGGCAGCGGTTTCCGGTATCGAGGTCGCCGACTATGAAACCTTTATCGCGGCCCTGAGGGCCCGGCACGATTTCTTTCACGCCACCGGCTGCCGCCTGTCTGATCACGGACTCGAGCGCCCGTACGCCGACGACTTTGATGACGAATCGATTCGCCGCGATTTCGACCGGCTGCGCCGGGGCGAGCCTTTGAACGCCAGTGAACGCGGCCCGTTCAAAACCGCCGTTCTGCTCGAACTGGCGCGCATGGACGCCGACCGCGGCTGGACCCAGCAGTTTCACTTCGGCGCCCTGCGCAATACCAATTCCCGGGCCTTTCGGCAGCTGGGACCGGATACCGGGTACGACTCCATCGGGGACTTCGAGATCGCCCGCCCATTGGCCCGCTTTCTGGACATTCTGGAACAGGAGGGGCGTCTGACCCGCACGATTCTCTATGTCCTCAACCCCCGTGACAACGAACTCGTGGCCACCATGATCGGCAATTTCCAGGACGGCCTCGTGCCGGGTAAAATCCAGTTCGGCTCCGGCTGGTGGTTCAACGACCAGAAGGACGGCATGACACGCCAGATCGACGCGCTCTCCAACATGGGCCTTTTAAGCCGTTTCGTGGGCATGCTCACCGACTCGCGCAGCTTCCTCTCCTACCCGCGTCACGAATACTTCCGCCGGGTGCTCTGCAACCTTCTGGGGACGGACGTGGAAAGGGGCGAGTTGCCCCACGACATGGATCTGATCGGCGGCATGGTCCAGGACATCTGTTATCACAACGCCGTCAATTATTTCGGCATCGAAACCAACCATGCCTAAAGAGGGGGCCAAGCATGCAATTGTCCTTTAGATGGTACGGCCCGGAAGATCCCGTGTCCCTGAAAGCGATCCGACAGATTCCGGGAGTTGAGGGCGTTGTCAGCGCGCTGCATGAACTGGCGCCGGGCGAGGTCTGGCCACAACGTTCCATCCGCGGGCTGGTCGACCAAATCAGAGACAACGGCCTGGCATTGACCGCCGTGGAGAGCCTTCCGGTACACGAAGATATCAAGCTGGGAAATCCAACCCGGGATCGGTATATCGCCAATTATGCCACCAGTCTGAACCATCTGGCCGCATCCGGCGTGACCACGGTCTGCTACAATTTCATGCCGGTATTCGACTGGACACGCACGCGTCTGGACAGGCCATTACCCGATGGCGCGACCTGTCTCAGCTACAATCATTCAGACCTTGCGCGAATTGATCTTTCCCACGGCACCCGCGATCTGCCCGGATGGAGCACCGCCTTTGACCGCGCGCAACTGAAAAAAATGCTCCAGGCATATGCTGGCGTCAGTGAAGAGAGGCTCTGGGACAACCTGGCCTATTTTCTGCACCGGGTCATCCCCGTGGCCGAGGACCTTGGCATCCGGCTTGGCATCCACCCGGATGACCCCCCCTGGTCGATCTTCGGCCTTCCCCGGATTATCGTTGACCGCGATGCCCTTCACCGATTGATCCAGATTGAAGACAGCCCGGCCAATGGGCTGAGCTTGTGTACGGGATCACTCGGCGCGCTGCCATCCAACGATATTCCCGCCCTCGTGGAAGAATTTTCGCGTATGGACCGTATCGCCTTCATGCACGTGCGCAACGTGCACATCGATGGCGAAAAAGCATTCCATGAAACCGCCCATCCCAGCGCCTGCGGGCATCTCGATATGTTCGCCATCATGAAAGCGCTTCATAAAAACAACTTCGCCGGCCCCGTGCGGCCGGATCACGGACGGATGATCTGGGGTGAAATCGGCAAGCCCGGCTATGGCCTTTTTGATCGCGCCCTTGGCGCCGCCTACCTCAACGGGTTGTGGGAGGGACTCACCTCAGAAGATTAATTGAAAACGCCATGGCAACCGCATCACCACCACGCGTTCTGATCGTCATGGGCCCCACGGGCTGCGGCAAAACCACGGTCGGCCGATTGCTGGCCGCGCGCCTGGGCTGTCCGTTTATCGACGCCGACGATTTCCACCCCCCGGCCAATGTGGACAACATGCGGCGGGGCATCGCCCTGAACGACGCGGATCGCCGCCCCTGGCTGGAGGCGCTGCGGGCCGTCATTGACGCCTGGCGGGGTGAGGGGTCGGGTGGCGTCCTGGCCTGTTCGGCACTGAAAAAAGCTTACCGCGATCTGTTGGGCGTCGATCAGGACACCGTGCGCACGGTTTTTCTGCGGGGATCTTTCGACCGCCTGCGGACAAGAGTCGAAGCCCGCCACAGCCACTACATGAATCCCGGTCTTCTGCAGAGCCAGCTCGACACCCTGGAGGAACCGCTAGGCGGCATCAGCGCCGACATCGCCCCCCCACCCGCGGTGATCGTTGCCCGCATCATTGCCCGGTTGAAAAACGAAGACCGTCGATGACAATCGCTTTCTTCCTTGCGGACCGCTATCGCTGCGGCCACCGTATGTGTCAACCCCATCGGCACTACCGGATTCAAAACGACGGATACCGCCTGAGATCTCGGTGCCGCCACCCCCTGCGGGCTCGAGCGTGCCCCCGCAGCCCGCATTCCCCTTTGTATCCGTCGGCGTGCACATCACCCGAATTTTCCTTTTAAAACAAAAAGATCGCAAAAATTTTATGTATTCTCAATAAGTTAGTCAATAAATCCCGTTGACATCGATAGCGATTCCGACTAACCCTTTGCTAACTAGCCGGCGTTTATCCCTTCCTAGACTGTTTGATCGAGCGAGTCGACATGGCCACACCGCCCCGAGAAGCGTTGCAGGAGCGCATTCGTGATCTGGAGTCGCGACTCCGCCGCTACGAGGAAGCCCCGACACCGCCCGATTACCACCAATCATTCACCGAAATCGTCACCCGACACGCCAGTGACGGGATCTGCGTTTTCCATGCGGTCGAAGCGTTTCCGTTCATTCAGTTTACGGTCTGGAATGATCGCATGATCGACCTGACCGGCTTCGCGATGGAGGCGATCAACACCGGGGGCTGGTTTCAGACCCTTTGCCCCGATACCGCCATCCGCGAAGAAACCATGGCCCGCTGGACGGCCCTGACGCCCGGCGACGCCCCGCTGGTCGAAACATCGCCGATTACCTGTGCCGACGGTCGGCAACGCACCCTGGGCATTTCCGTGTCGATCGTCGCCCGTGTCGACGGCGTGGCCCACATTCTCGCCATAATGCGGGATGTCACCGACCAGCGCGACATCGATGCGGGGCAACGGACGGCCCGGTCGGAACTGGCGCAGTGTATCGACGAGCGAACCACGGCTCTGTGGTCCAAAAGTGCCGCCCTGGAGCGCGAAATCGAGGCCCGGGGGCACACCGAAAACGAACTTCGCCGCAGCCAGGAGACATTCAGCAAGCTTTTCTATATCAGCCCTGTGTGGATGGACGTGGCCACCGTGGCCGATGGCCGCTATATCGACGTCAACGACGCCTTCATACACACGACCGGCTATGCCCGCGAGGAGGTCATCGGCCGCACGTCGACGGAGTTGAACCTCTGGCCGCGCCCGGAAGCCCGGCGTGCGATACGTGAAACGTTAGAGACCCGGGGCCGGCTGGACCAGCATACCTGTCGCTTCCGCATGAAGGACGGGAGTGTGCGCGACTTCATCTGGACCGCCGAGGTGATCGAATGGCAGGGGGAACGCTGCGCGCTCAGCGTGGTGATCGATACGACGGATATCCGCCGGGCGCAAGACGCCCTGCGCACCAGTGAATCCAATTTCCGGGCGCTCACCGACGCTGCCCCGGTGGCCGTTTCCATCATCCGCGATGACCGTTTCCTCTACGTCAATGATGCCTGGGCGGCCATGACCGGGTACTCCCGGAAAGAGGCCCGGAGCCTCGACGCCATGGCCATCGTTCACCCGGATATGCGCGCGATGGTGCGCCGCCGGTCCGCCCGGTGTCTGCGGGGCGAACAGTCGCCGTCGCGCTACCCGATCAAATTCATGCGCCGTGAGGGAAAGGCGCGCTGGGGAGACTTCTCACTTGCCCTCATCCGTTTTGATGGCCAACCGGCCATTCTGGCCATGGCCAAAGACATCACCCATCAGATCCAGACCGAAAAACGCCTGCAGGCTTCCGAGAAACGCCTGGCGGAGATCATCGATTTCCTGCCCGATGCCACCTGGGTCGTAGACCGGCAGGGCCGGGTGGTGGCCTGGAACCAGGCCATCGAGAAGCTGACCGGCATCCCGGCCAAGGCCATCCTCGGCAAGGGCGACTATCAGCACGCCCTGCCGTTCTATGGGGAAAAACGCCCCGTGCTGATCGATTTCGTGCGCGAATCCGAACCACGCGAGGATATCGAGAGGCACTACGTGCGCCTCGAGCGGGACGGCAGTAAACTGAGCTCGGTTTCCTTCCACCCCGAACTGAAGCCCGGAGGCGTCTATCTCGCCGGTGCGGCCAGCCCGCTCTACGATGCCGAGGGCCGGATCGCCGGGGCCATCGAGAGCCTGCGGGATATCACCAGATACAAGCAGGCCGAAATCCTCCTGGATGAAACCCGGCGGCAGCAGGAAGCGATTCTCAACAACATCCCCGACATGGCCTGGCTCAAGGACCGCGAAAGCCGCTTCATCGCCGTCAATGAGGCCTTTGGCAAGACGTGCAACCGTTCCCCGGAAACGATAGTGGGTCACACCGACCTCGACTTCTTCCCGGAAGAATTGGCCCGTAGTTACCGTGCCGACGACCGCGAAGTCATCGCGACCGGCCGGCGCAAGACGCTGGAAGAAAAACTGGTGGATGCCGAGGGGACCACCCGCTGGATCGAAACTTTCAAGACACCCGTCTACAGCGACGCCGGCGAGGTCATCGGAACGGCCGGCATCGCCCATGACGTTACGCATCGCCGCAAGATGGAACAATCCCTCCGCGAGTCCGAAGAAAAATTCGCCAAGGCCTTTCAGTCAAGCCCCGATGCCGTGCTTATCGCCCGGCGGGAGGACGGCTGCCTGCTGGAGGTCAATGACGGTTTTACGCAGGTTGCGGGCTGCCGGCGGGAGGAGGTTCTGGGACAATCTGTCCGCGATCTCAATCTCTGGGGCCGCCCCCAGGCGTATAACGCCATCGCCGAGGCCATAGGGACGCAAGGCGGCCTTCGCGACCGCGAACTGTCCTTCCGGACCCACAGCGGTGCGCAGCGCGACGGCCTGCTCGCCGGCGAAGTTATCGAGATCCGGGAGGAGACCTGCCTTCTGATCTCCATCCGGGACATCACCGAGCAGAAACGCGCCGCAAAAGCGCTGCGCGCCAGCGAGGAGCGCTACCGCGAATTCTTCACCAACGCGCCCTTCGGCATCTTTCTGTCCACCTCGGACGGCCGTTTTGTGGATCTGAATCCGGCCCTGACGGAAATGCTGGGGTATGACAGTCCCCGGGAGGCCATCGACGAAATCCGCCATATCGGCGAGCAGCTTTTCGTGGTGCCCCGGCAACGCGAGGAAATCATCGCCGCCGCCCTTGAGGCCAAAGGCTTTTACGTCGCCGAGGTGCGCTACCGGCGTCGCAACGGCGCCCACTGGCTGGCCAACCTGCACATGCGCGCCATCTCCGGCCAGCGCTCGGGACCGCAGCTCTTCGAGGGTTTTGTTGAAGAAATCACCGAAAGACGACGGGCTGAAATGGCGTTGATTGCGGAGAAGGAACGTTTGCGGGTGACCCTGCACAGCATCGGCGATGCCGTCATCACGACCGACCGGAAGGGGCAGGTCACCCTCATGAACCCGGTTGCCGAGGCCCTGACCGGGTGGTCGGAAAAGGAGGCCTTCCGCCGTCCGCTGACCGAGGTCTTCCGCATCGTCAACGAAGACACCGACGAACCCTGCGAGAATCCCGTGACAGCGGTTTTGTCTTCCGGCCGGGTGGTGGCACTGGCCAACCACACCAAGCTGATCAGCCGCGATGGCAGCGAATACGTGATCGCCGACAGCGGCGCCCCCATCAAGGATGCCGACCGCAACATCATCGGCGTGGTGTTGGTCTTCCGGGACGTGACCACCGCACGGCGCATGGAGGATGAGCTGCGCAAAAGCGAAAAGCTCAAATCCCTGGGGGTCCTGGCAGGTGGCATCGCCCATGACTTCAACAATTTTTTAGCCGGCATCGTGGGCAATCTCTCGCTGGCCAAACTGGATCTGCCACCCGGCAGCCCCATCCACACGCGGATGGACGAAATGGAAAAAGCGGCCCTGCGCGCCAAAAACCTCACCCTGCAGTTGCTCACCTTCGCCAAGGGCGGCGAGCCGGACAAACGCACCCTCCCCATCGGCGACGTGGTCCGCGAGTCGGCCAGTTTCGCGCTGCGGGGGACCAGCATCCGCTGCCGGTTCGACCTCCCGCCCGATCTT
>JAAUXT010029115.1_pt1 | contig 11272 bp, 9 predicted proteins | sample 7278171 | NCBI WGS metagenome assembly JAAUXT01 (sample SAMN14350112, study PRJNA611818) | marine sediment metagenome | isolation source: surface marine sediment (1.8m) | place: French Polynesia: Moorea | collected 2018-08 | reverse complement strand
CACTATGTCGGCCATATTGGTTTTTTGCCTGTAAAAACATGTAACAACAAAAAATTTGTTCTTTTGACACTTGGTGCATCAACTACAGCCCAAAAGTGAAAGAAAAAACCAAACATGACTAAAATCAAACAAATAGAACACTTTCAAACTCACGTTAACACATTTTGCCTCTTGATGCCTACAAGGTTCAAATCACCTAAAAAGCCCCAAGGATCTTGCAGTGATTTGAGAGGTGACTGGGCAAAATGCATCTTGTATGCGAGATGGCATGGTAAATGGTTTTCAGGTGGGGCTAAAGTTTGGGTACAAAGTTGGGATTTCAGGAAAGTATTTGTTGGCAAAGATTTTAGCAAGCTTTACCTGAAATTTAGTGACAAGCTTGAATTTACAGACAATTTGGGCAGATTTGGGTGCATTTTAATTGATAAAAATAACAGAAATAATTGTTAAAATTGATAATTTGTGCATCCACTTGTTTGGATTTCAGTCACTGCATTTCAGTTGCTGCATTTTGGTCACTGCATTTCGGTTGCTTGTGTTTCAGTCAGAGAAAAGCTCCACCAATCTTCAAACAATTGGGTCAGGTTTAGTTTCCCAGCAACCAGCTTGTTTCACACATTTTGTGTGTTGGTGTGTGTGTGTGTCCACTGAAGGTTGAGGTGTATGTCAGTGTGTTTGTCAAATCCCAATGTTTTTGGCAAGAACAACTTTGGAAACCACATCCACACAACAAAACAGTAATCTTTTGTACACTGCTGCCTTTCACCGAAGTGATGTTCCGACAACAGAAAGTCTCCGCCTCCCCGAACGGGTTGTGCACCCGCACCCTCACGGAGTACCGCCCGGCACGTGCGTACAAGTACCGGATTACCACTGGGCTCTTGGAGGGTCCAGAATGATTGCGCGAAATTTCTTTCCAAGGCCCCGTTGACAAGAGCCCAACGCATGCAACATTGACAGTTGATCTCAAAACACACACCGTGGTTCCATTGAAGTTTCAAAACACTGTATGAAGTACTCGTGCATGTGTACCCGATCTATTCTTCGTGGCAGATCACCTCTCCTTGGTGCGGGTCTCTGAAAAGAGGCCCGGCCCGCGACCGCGTTGAAACATCTTTTCCGTACTCTTGTACACAATTGCACCGTGAAGGCATGAGTCAGGAGATCTTTCTTCCCAGTTTCCACATTTCTTCCAACCGAACTCTCGTTGGAATTTCGAACAAGCGAATTTTATTTGAGAAACCATGACTCCAAACACCAGAGACAAATCATGAGCGACACGTTCCAAAGGTGAACAATGTCTTTTCTCGACAATTTTGTGCACACAAATGCGGCAAGAATTGCTGAAGACCTGTGATTTCTGACTTGACTGAAACGGTTGAGGAGAAAGCCTCACACGGATTTCTTTTTGCAAGTCCCGGAAATTTTCCAAACAAGTTTTTTGCCCAGTGTACCAAATTTGGCAGCAGTTGTTCACGCACGAGAATTGGAGCGGAAAATGCCCTGAACTCTGCAAAGTCGAACTCCGGCAAAAGTATCAAAGCAGGCATTGCACTGCTTTCCTTGAAATTGAAACAAAATATCCTCGTAATCCAAGGAATTTGTCTTGGCAAGGAAGCTTCTGGACTTTTGGACCTGACCCGCTAGAGAGTTCTTCTGTTTCCTTGTCGGAATTGATGTTTGAAGAGGTTGGCCTCTCAGCGAAACATCACAGAGTCTCAACCCACCCTTGCGGCTGCTGACACTTGCAGTGACAAAGTCTGTCTTGAAATTGACTATTTGGGCAGAACAAGTCTGCAACTCACACTGCAGCGTGTCCCAAATTCACCCCATCGGAAAAGTGACTGAGTTCTCAGACGAAAACAGCGCAAAAAGGGAACGAACGCAAGTGCGTGGATTCAGTTCCTCTCACAAGACAACCTGGGTCAATCCCTTCCATCTATACGTACGAGTACGCATCCCTCGACCCGTTCATAAACGTTCCGCTTCTTATCGAATGTGGTATTTTGTGTTTTCACAGGGCGTGAAGGTGAATCACGGAAGATGATACCAATTGGACTGTGACGACAACAAGACTCCAATCAACACAAAGCACTGCGTGTCGTCACACTTCCTGTTCGACTGAGGAGACAGTGTGTCAGAGGAATAATTCCGCCTCCGAATTGTGGAAAGTCCAACATTGTAAAGGAGCACGACCCAAGCAACACAGCCCAGAAGCCGTAAACAGCTCGCAATGAACGGAATAAGAGAAATGTGGATTCGCTCCTTGGTGTGGATGTTGGTGTTTTGGGTCCCTTGTATTGTGGGACCAGGTGAGTATAATTGGTTCATAAACAAGTGCGAGTGTGTTTCCATTGCGATGTGTGGCGAAAGTCAGAGTGTCAAAATCGACGGACAGCGCGGCAGTGATGAATCAAAGATCAAACTGTTCAATCATTCAACGTTTGGGCGCTGTTGGCTTCCAGCAAAGTTGTCGTCCACTTAAATTTTCACGGCTGCGCGAGAAGGCAGGAGGAGGGGGCCCGCAACTCCGTAAAATGTTTTGACCTTGTTCCTTTTGCACCAGTGGAATGAAATGACAAGACACCCGGGGGCTTTCTGTTGAATCCCCACGGGTGTGTCGACTGCTTGCCTGGATTGCGAGAGTTTCGAGTTGTTCAGTTTGAGAAAAGTAATGTTTGTCGCAGGTGACCCAAGGAAGTTCGACTTTGCAAAGAATGTCAACATCACACAGCTTTGTGTGTGACATCTGAACCCGCTTCAGGCAGAATGACACCTTTGTTGGATGTTGTGTTCTTCCAAAAATGTTGGGACACATTTCATATTCCACAAGATCCCCCAGAAACTTTGGGTGCATTTCCCACCACTCCTGTTACTGTTTAACGCTTTGCCTTCTTGTTTTAGCTTGATTGTTGACACACTCCCTCGTACTGCTGTGTTTCGTGGCATAGTGTGGACGTGAAGTCGTGAATTGCCCCAATTGAGCACGACAATCAACAACATCAAACACGAACCCTCCTTTTAAAGCGCAGTCATGTTTCCACACAGAGAGGCATCCTTGGGTCACGATTTTCTCTGCATGGAATGTCTGAGGTATGACGGTAATTTTTCAGAAACGTGCAGCAGGACATCCAACAGTCCCCAGTGCTCTCCCGGCTACATCTGCTCCAACAGCACGAACCCAGCTACCTGCATAGAGAGTGAGCACCTCAAAATCTCAACAGTTTGCACTTTGAGGAAGTCGATTGTACGAGTAAATGTGAAGCACAACAACTGGACAGTTTATGTACCAGTCACGAAAACTTGGGGTTTCACGCGTCGGATCACCAACTCAGGCGATTGATTGTGGACCCACACACAACAAGTTGCATGCAGAATGCAGAAACCAGTTTTCTGTCTTGAAACAAAATCGCACAAAAACGCGAAATTTAGCATGAGTGTGCAAAAACACGACAGTGAGAGGCACAAAGAATGCATACAGTATTTGTTTACGAGGGAACATTCAATTCCGTTGTCCATCTGCATGTTGTATCACCTTTTGGTCACTGGTATTTGGGACGAGTTAACACAATTCTTGCGCAATTGGAATGTAAACAAATACTTGATTTGCACTGTCTGAACTTGCCTCTATTTGCAAACAAAAATTACACTGTGAAAGTCATGACAGCCCCTCAAAATAGTTGCCATTGCGGTACATGCACCGCGCCCATCTCATGGGCCATTTGTGAGTGAAGCAGTCCCGGTACTCAAACGATGGAATAGCTGCAATTTGCTCATCCACAGCAGTTTCCAGAGAGTCTAAATCTGGAAATCTCCTTCCCTTGAGGCCTTTTTTAATCCTTGGGTACAACCAAAAGTCGCATGGTGATAAGTCAGGTGAGTAAGGAGGGTGAGTAATTGTTCTTTGGCCTGTGAGAAGCAATCTCAACTGGGTGATTCTGGCTCTGTGCGGACTGGCATTGTCCATATGGAGGTATCTTCTGCATCGAGGGCGTTTCCTGTGCAGAGCAGCTTGGAACCTGGCAAGAATTCTCACAAAAAGGTCACTGTTCACAGTTCTCCCTCTGACATACTCATGGTGCAACATCCCTCTCCAGTCACAAAAGGTAATGAGCATGCATTTGCCAACTGCCCTTGCTCTCCTTGGATGGCTGGGGTGAGGTTCTCCTGAAGACAACCACTGTGAAGCTTGCACTTTGTTCAGGGGGTCATAGGTATAAACCCAAGTTTCATCCATGGTGACAAGTCTCTTCAGGAAACCAGGATTCATGTGTGTAATCCGGAGCATGTTTTGGGAAGCCTCCAAACACAGTCGCCAATGCCGGGGAGTCAACTGGGCTGGAACAAATTTAGCACTGAGTCGACGCAGCTTCAAATCTTTGGTCAAAATCCTCTGGATGGTCACAGAAGGTAAGCCAGTTTGTCTCTTCAAGTCCTCAATGGTCAGACTTCTGTCTCTTTGGATGGCAGTCCCGACCAGAGCAACGTTTCCAGCACTCCTTCCAGTTCTCCTTTTGGGCCTCCGGTACAAGTCTACAAGACAGGTACGCCCATTGGTAAAGGCCTGGAACCACCTCTTGACTGTCCTTTTGTGCAAACAGTTCTGGTCAAAGACCACAGTCAGTCCTTCAAAAGTTTCCTCCACAGTGAGTCCAATTTTGACACAGAAGAATATGTTGATGCGTTGTACCAGCTTCAAATCAATCTCAGTAACCTGCTTCATCTTTGGGAACAAAATTGATGTCCGACGTCTCCAAAAGGCACTTGACTTAGGTCTAACATTGTCTTCAGGACATGGCCTCAATTGGCATGTTGACCCAAAGAGTAGAGGCCTGCCGAGACAGGTAGTCACTCGCAATGTTATGCAAAGGTGATACAACATGCTCAGTTGGACAACGGAATTGAATGTTCCCTCGTATGTTGTTGCAGGTGTCCGGTGTGACGGTGCCTATCCCCCTGCCTGTCCGCGGGGAACGACGTGCGAAACAGACTACTGCCAAACCAGCCCGTGTCGGTACACCGGGCAGTGCGTCCACGGACAAAAGTGTCTCTACCCTCAAATACCCAACATTTGTGTCTGTGAGTACTCGATTCTGCCTCAAACAGATCAAAACCGGCCGGTCCCTGAGAGTTGAGCCAAGAATTTGACCTGCACAAAGTAGACCATTTGTTTTTTGCGGCCATTTTCAACGAAGGCGCGCGTCAGGTCCTTTGCAAAGAATCAACTTCTAAATGCAGTCTTTTGCTGAATTTCCTTGTTCTGGTTGTCCATGCAAGGCACCTGCATTTCAATCCGACCACCACATTTGCTCATTTCAGATGAGGTCGTGGTTGACGCCGTTGAGGGTACGACCACCACCCTGGAGATCCAGGACCCGGCCACTTCGTACGAGTCGATCCAATGGGATCACGCCTATGTCGACGCGGAAACTGCTTCATGGGACGCCTCTACAGGTCAGTGAGCCACCTGAGCCCTGACTCGCCAGTCTCTTTCTTTCACTCTGAAATGAACCTGTCACAAACGTTCTTTCGTTGTCGTGCAATGACCAACAAGTACATCCATTTCAAAGCAACCATTGCCTTCTGTCGTACGTTCAGCGCTCCTTGTCGTTCCTGCTTGCATCAGAGCTTGTTTCCTCTGAAGTTCACATTGTTTTTCCGTTACACGCTTGCAGGAGACCCCAGGTTTACAGGCAGTCTGTGCCCGGACGCCGCCTCCCAGCAGCAGCAGCAGCAGCAGCAGGCGTCGCAAACCTGCGGCGTCTCGTCCGCTCTCGGGACCTTGAACACGAATAGTGGAGCGCTCAAAATCAACGCCGTGTCCATCATACACGACGGGTGAGGGTGGGATCACGCCAAACATGGCAGATTCTACGCGTGTCCGAAGTTTGTGGAAGAGGAGTTCGGGTTGACTTGAAGCACGCATTGCGTCTGTCAGAACACGGGGATTCACCAGAACTTGCTTATACCTCTGCAAATCATTGCGGACGCCAAACAGGAAGGAAATACAGCTGTGTTCACCACATCCTGCGTATTCTTTGACAGATATTGGTTTTACCGGTACACCACATATGGCAGGGACAGTGTCCTGAAATACCAACTGCGACTCATCGTCAATGGTGAGAATTCTGAAGAACGTGACTCTCAGTATTTCGAAAGCGTCCACTGCCAATTCAGATCCTGAAGAAAATGCTGGTGGTTCCGATTCGTTCACAAGTCCCAATTGTCTCCAATCATACTAGTGGGGAACAGCACCACTTTCTGGATCAACGATGTGCGCTTGACAACTGATGTTTTGCGTTTCAGTTCCCCTTCAGACCAAGTACTTGAGCATCACCGGACTGGACCAGAATGAGAAGGTAGAAGCGAACCAGGAGGTGGAGGTCACCTGCACGTTATCCAGGGTCAAACCTCAGGTACGACGAGAATTCGTGACAAAATATGCAGTTTGGACCCTTGTGGCCTGCTAGTCTAAATTGTAAGTGTGAAATAACGAACTCAGTGATTGGACCTGCACGTCCACAAAGTTCTGTTTTCTGAGGGATCACGGGGATGATGAAAATCTATCGAATCTTCTGTTGTTTTTGCGTGAGTTACATGTGCGCATTCATGACAGTTTCCAATCTTTACGTTGTTTACACTTTTCCTGTTTCTGCACGTACAGATCTCTGGGATAAACTGGTTCATCGGTGGAAAATCTGTGCCGGCTCAGGTAGAAACTCGCCCCAATCCGGATGGCACAACCTTTCACTCCGCCACCATCAGACACGCGTGAGTAGGCCAAAACGAACCTTTGCTCGTGAGCTGATCTCGGACTAAAGTTGAATTCTGTGAAAGGAACTCATTTTCATTGCGCCACAGGTGGGCTGGTTTCTTGGGCCTTGATTCTGATGACGGCCTTTTCCGTAAAGATGTGGATTTCGACAAAGGGATGACGTTTGTGTCTGAGAACAGTTGTCATGGTTTTCAGGTTCCGCAAGGAAGACAACGGGCAGCAGATCAGATGTGAGGTGTTGGGAGATGGCGGCACTATCAGCGTCGACAAAACCGTCTCCGTGGGATGTGAGTCCATCTCCGATCAAACTGAGTAGATGACTGGGTGGATGCTGTTGCCTGACACAGGGGTTGCCGTTTTCTTGGTGCTGGCTGTCATTTTCGTTCTGGGGTTCACAAGTTGACGCTACAAGCACGAGTCATTGTTGTGATCTTTTCCCTGTGAACTTGCAGATCCCCCAAGCGGAAAACCTGTGATCAGCCCTGAGAGTGTGGAGGTGTTGGCCGGAGAACCAGTGACGCTGATGTGTGAGACGAACGCCCTGTTCACTCGCGGGAACCCGCCCTGCGTCAAACACACGTGGTACAATCCGGACGACGGCACGGGAGAGTACCCCAAAGTTATCAAGGTACTTGTCTGCACTTGTATAAGATGGATCTCATTTCACATTTCACACCTGCAAAAGAGTTACCACAAAAGGTTGTCCGTGAAACCTCAAGGAGAATCTCAATTTTTCCACTGAGCTTGGTTTGATGTGCTCGATGATGGAACAGGAGCAATTGCTGACGAAATCCTGCTCAACTGGACTGTAGCTGCTGATTGTTCTGAGTGAAAGTTGAATTGTTCTTCGCTGTTTCAGAACGAGATTGCTCTGCGGTTCCTGATGGATGCTGCGCGTGTCGGTTCCTACTCATGCACGTGCGAGAACGAGTACGGTGACTCGAGTGAGTCGAGCCCGGTTCGGGTCCAGCTCCTCGCTCCCAGCGGAGGCAGGAACACCTTTTCATCCACAACAGCCAGTGGACGCAAGGAGGACACCACTTCAGGCACAACAACACGCGTAACACCCGTCACCTCTGTGCCGCCCAAAGGTTGGTTCACCATCTCCCTGAGCGTCATGTCATATCGGTGCCTGCAGTCACCCAAACGGCACGTGCTCAATTTTCTTTGAGGAACATCAGTTTCTGTTTGATCCGCAAGAACTAAATGCAGATTTCTCTCACAATTTGCTGCTGCTGTCCTTGGACAATTGATCAACAGCCTCGAGTTATTTCCGTGTTCATGCAGCGACATGATGTGTGCGACGTTTGAAACGTTTCAGAGGGCAAGAGCATCATTCCGCTGGCGGTGGGTCTCGCTGCGGGTATCACGCTGCTAATCATCATCATCGTTGTCGTCGTCATTATCTGCCGCAAGTACGTACAACAGTCACTTTATCCCACGAGCAAAGAAACTGAAAAGTTCAAAGAAACTTCAGGCGCATTTCATTGGGCAAAATCAGGCAGGCGACAACACTTTTTATCTCGAAGAAGAATGTCTCCGTCTCATCAGCCACATCAGGCTTCCTCTGCAAAAAATGACCGTCCAGTGACGTTTTGGTTTTGCGCTTTTCAGGTATGACATCAACTTGGGCATCAAGATCCAGAAAAAAGGCAGCACCGCCACCACCAAGGCGCCCTCCGCACCTGAAGTGGAGAAAGGCGGTGAAAACCCTCCGCCATACACTCCACCGTCTCCACCGTACACTGACGGATGTGAGTTTCGCTGTTGATGTGAAATCTCCAGTTGATTGAAACTGGGCCACACAAGCACGAATGCCTGAAGCCACTCGACATCGTCTCTCAGTACGTGCAACGGCGAACAGGGAGCAAAACGAGTGTTTTTCCGTAACTTGCACGTTGTTGCGTGGCTGTACCGGAGTGAAGTGGGATGCCAGATTCCTCACAAACACTTCGCTGTTTTATTCACAGACACGTACATACCGACGTACGAGAACCCGCTGGAGCGCCCGCTGTCGGAGGAAGGTCGCTACGAGACGATCGACGACGCGACGCGCACTTCCGGTGGGAGACGCACGACAGATGGCTACCTCGTCCCGCTGCCCGCGGTGTGTAAATCTGACATTGAAAATCATTTTTGTCAAATATGAACCACAATCTGTGCAAACGTGTGTCAACAGACCTTGATCATTCCTGTGGCACTACGTGAACACGAATAGTTGTCAACAACCAACATGATTCCATTTGGCTCACAGCGTGATTTGGTCCCTTCAGATTCCCCCACTCCGTGCGACGCCGCCACCGACACCGCCCAAACCGGGTGTGGGGCGGAAGCCTCCGACCGGCGACACAGCGCAGCTGGCGGAGGACGAGTACGCGTACCCTTACATGGAGGGACTGCGCAAAGCTGTGCAGACACGCGTCAAGGTAGAGATCTACGTGAGACTATAAACGGGGTTCACATCTGAAGGCTCGCATCCACGTCTGACGTTTGTGTCCACCTACAAGTGTTCTCGTTTCAAAATATTACAAACTTTTACGTGTCTCCACAAAAAAAAATTCTTTTTTGCAGGCTGGGCAGACTGCTGCAGATGACAAAACGAACCAGAAGCCAGAGCACCAGTACCTAGAGATGATGTGAACACGAGGTCTCGTGACCGTCAAAGATTCGTGAGTGAAATGGGAAACAGTTGTTTTTCCTCACGTCCTGGAAAACCAGACAAAAGAGTTTTTCCAGCTTGGAACTACCTGGATTGAAAGAGTGAGAAACAAACCTGAAAACAGTTCAGGAACTTGGAAGAAACACTTCAAGGATGTAAGGGGGAAAATTCCAGTTGGACACAAGAACAAAAGGTTTTATCACAAGGATTCCTTCCTTCCTACCATGGCAGGATTGTTCAAAGCGGCTTCAGGTATTGGATGCGATATTGTCTCGCAGGCGGAAGTGGCAGATTGCTGATGCGGTGTTGGAACAGCAACCGGTGATAGATGTTGACACAAAGAAACTTGACGCAAGTTCCCAAGCAGAACCTGCATCGTGGTTGTGTTGCAGAAAACTTTCCTTGCAAACGCGGCCACACTAATCGAACACGTCAGGATATGTTCAAGACTTGCGAACCAACAATGCATTGGAGTATTGGATAGTCACCAGTTTCTCTTTTGAGGATACGTGCAATTCATTCAAACGACGTGAAGGCGAGAGACTGGAGTTGTTCAGTTTGTCCTGAACATCGAGGCCAGTAGGGGGACACACCCAGCGCAAGGAATTGAATGGATTGTATTTGTGATTTCCCGAAATCTCAGACTTTGGAAATGTATCTCAGTCTGGAATGAGACGACGCAGTTCGTCTCGTTTTGAAAATTTTGTGCAATTTTAGTCAACATGAATTGGTGCTCAATTTTGTGGAGACAATTGGCCGGCTATTTTTGTATTTGCAAACTTGCGTGTGTACGTACATGTTTTGAAATAAATGTGATATTATTTTATTGAGCTGTGTATTCCCCATTGATTTGCCGGTGTTTGGTCACGACGCGAATTGCGAAATTTGATACTTGAACATTTTACAAGCAGTCCGCGTGAAACCAATGTGGAAAGACTCGATGTTGTTGGCCAAATGTACAAAGCTTTCCCGGCAAGCAGAAAAAATACATCTGTTCTGTACTTCAGTCGAACTGTTTTGCACGCATCAACAACGAAGTACATCGGCGTGTGTTATGCAATCACTCCAGGCGAGATGGTGTGGACAGACCCCCGCCCCCAAAAAGTTGGACTTCGACATTTTCAGTGGTACCCCCCGCCCCCTTTCAAAGGAGTAAAAGTTGCACTTGGGACTGTTTTGCAGCTGCCCCCCCCCTTCCCCTGCTCTGGAGCAAAAGTTGGATTTGGAAATTTTCAGTGGCCAAGACCCCCCTTTACACTCTCATACAAAAAGAGAAAGTGGACTCTGGTGCAAAAGTTGGGCTTGGAATACGTGCTGATGCGCGCCCCCCTTCAAATAGAACTTGGGCTTAGAAGCAAGAGTTGGACTGGAAATGGTGAACAAATCTTGGACCAAAAATTTTCAGTGACTGAGACCCCCTCCATGAATAGAACTTTGGCTATGAAGCAAATGTTTGACTCAGAAATATTGAGCGAAAGTTGGACTTCAAGAATTTAAGCTGCCGGGGCCTCCCAGAACTCAAACTCAGCAGTTGGAACTTGGGCCACCTGAGAACACCCTCCTGCCCCGAAAAACAACTCAGGCTCAGACCCAAGAGTTGGCCTTGACAATTTGAGTGAAAGAAGGATTTAGCTTTGTTTTGGCTGGCTTAGAACGCCTCTCCAAACAGAACTTAGGCTCAGAAGCAAGAGTTGGACTTGGGATTGGGGAATCTGGTACTTGGGTCAGGGGATCTGGGATTTCAGGGACCTGGGGATTTGGTAGATCTGGGGAGATGAGGAGGTCTGGGGGTTTGGGGAACAACAGTCAGCAATGTGTCTGCACTGCTAAGTGTTCTT